>JABLTR010038161.1_pt1 | contig 15832 bp, 16 predicted proteins | sample 7160071 | NCBI WGS metagenome assembly JABLTR01 (sample SAMN14651230, study PRJNA627086) | human gut metagenome | isolation source: feces | host: Homo sapiens
GATGACAAAAGTCCCGTCTGGTCGTAATCATCGTTTACGAACATCTTGGTGAACAGCGAACCGCACTGCCCCGTCAGGTACTGCTCTCCTGTAAGCCCTGCCTTCTCAAAGCTCTCCACGCAGCCCGGCGCATACAGATACGTCTCTACCATCACCTTCTTGCCGTCCTTCGTTCCCGTGGCCTCCACCACGAAGGCTCCTTCGTCTCTCACCAGTCCCTCGTCCAGTATCTCCTTTATCTCATCGTGATACTTAGGCGCAGGCGGCAGATGGGACACTATCACATCGAACGGTATGAACGTATGTCCTTTGTATGTCTCCTCTTCCCTCGACAGCAGTCCCGCCCTGTACAGCGGCGTAGAGAATTCTATTCCCACTCCTCCGTACTTGAAGTTGATGTTCTTCAAACAATTCTGGCACTGCACCCCTACAGAACACAGGCAGAAATATGCCCGCTATATGGAGCAAGAGCCTCACGCAGTCTGCCTGCTCGCAGATGAATCCCTCCAATTGACAGAAGACGCCATCACCGCCTGGCACCTGGAGAAGACTTTCAGGTGATAGTTTATATTGCCGATATCTACTGTCAAGTTCTGTTATCTATCTGCCGATACTGAAGCCTTATGTCGCAAAATACTTTTCACGCAACAGCCCGACGTTTCCATGACGAACGAAGTCACGACATCAAGCCTCAAAATCCCGGAATATCGCGAAGCTCTATTCCAACACCCTTCCACGATATTTTAAAATGATTTTCAGCAGATTTACCGGGCAGATTATCGCGAAATGCCGCGCAGCACGCTCCCAGGATAGTTTTCACCCCATACAGCAAGAAAAACTATCCTGAACAGCGCCGAGAACATATCTGGTGATAATCGACCTGAAAAAGAAAGTCAAAAACTGCTTACAATATCGTGAACACTAAATTTTAGAGCTGTCCAGGATAATCTTCCTCCTCCCCGCTGCCGTTGCCGCACCGCCGCCACAAAAAAGCAAGAACACTACAGCCCTCATTCGCAGGAATATAAAAAACGCCGCACCAACGATGAAAAGTCGATGCGACGCCTGCATGACGCTTGCAGTGCTTGTTTGATTTACTGCCGGTCTGCTGCTACTCCATCTCCCTCAGCAGGTTCACCATCTCGATGGCGCCCTCGGCGCAGTCGGAGCCTTTGTTGCCGGCCTTCGTTCCTGCCCGCTCGATGGCCTGCTCGATGTTCTCCGTCGTCAGCACGCCGAACATTACAGGAACGCCCGTATCGAGGGAAACGTGAGCGATGCCTTTGGACACTTCATTGCAAACGTAATCATAGTGAGTCGTGCTTCCTCTTATTACAGCTCCCAGGCAGATGACGGCATCGTACCTGGCGCACTTGGCCATCTTGGAAGCGGCCAGCGGTATCTCGAACGCTCCCGGCACCCATGCGATGTCTATGTCATCCTCGCTTACATCGTGCCGCTTCAGCGTGTCCAGCGCTCCTGACAGCAGCTTCGACGTGATAAACTCGTTGAATCTGGCGGCGACGATGCCCACCTTTATCTTCTTTGAAACCAGTTTTCCTTCGTATACTTTCATTTCCTTCCTCCTTGCTCACCCGTCAGAGCCGGGCGTCAGCTTAACTTTATCAGTATCCAACATCAGTATCCAGTACCAGTGATCCAGTATCAGTAATCCAGTATATGTCCCATCCTCTTCTGCTTCGTCTTCAGATAGAACAAGTCGTTCTCGGTGGCCTCCATCTGTATAGGCACCCGTTCGATTATCTCCATGCCGTAATCGGCCAGCTGATAGACCTTGTCAGGGTTGTTTGTCAGAAGCCGCAGCTCTCTGGCTCCCAGATCCCGCAGTATCTGAGCCCCGATGAAATATTCCCGCATGTCTCCCGGAAATCCCAGAGCCAGGTTGGCGTCCAGCGTATCCATACCTCTGTCCTGCAGCTCATAGGCTTTCAGCTTATTGATGAGCCCGATGCCCCGGCCTTCCTGTCTCATGTAGAGCACTATGCCGCGCCCTTCCTTTTCTACCTGCATCATGGCCGCGGCCAGCTGCTGACCGCAGTCGCACCGCAACGATCCGAATGCGTCACCTGTCAGGCATTCGGAGTGGACTCTGCACAGCAGACTTTTGCCATCTCCGATCTCACCCTTCACCAGGGCAACGTGGTGCTCCCCGTTGAGTTTGTTGACATAGCCGTAGGCCATGAAGTTGCCGTATTTGGTAGGCATCTTGACGACAGCTTCCCTTTCCACCAGCTTCTCGTGCTTCTTGCGATAATCCTGGAGCATCTTGATAGTGATGAACTTCATCCCGTACTGCTCCGCCAGCTGAAACAGCTCGCTCTTTCTCATCATGGTACCGTCATCCTTCATGATCTCGCAGCAGAGACCGCACTCCTTGAGGCCTGCCAGCCTAAGCAGATCCACGGTAGCTTCCGTATGTCCATTTCTCTCCAGCACACCGTTTTTCTTGGCCTTTAGTGGGAACATATGCCCCGGCCTTCTGAAATCCTGAGGCTTCGCATCATCGTCTACGCAGGCTCTGGCAGTGAATCCCCGCTCCTCAGCCGATATGCCGGTAGTGGTGTCCACGTGGTCGATGGAAACAGTGAAGGCTGTCTCGTGGTTGTCGGTGTTCTCGCTGACCATCTGCGGTATTTGCAGCTTCCGGCAGAATTCCTCGCTCATAGGCATGCAGATGAGCCCCTTGGCCACGCTGGCCATCAGGTTCACGTTTTCCGTCGTGGCGAACTGGGCCGCGCATATCATATCGCCTTCGTTTTCCCTGTCCTCGTCGTCGGTGACCAGGATGATCTTTCCCGCCCGAAGATCCTCCAGTGCCTCCTCTATCGTATTGAATCTATTCATAAATATACCTCCTTCTGTTGATTATCCATTGATTGTTATCCTCCGCATCAAAATCCGTTTTCCGCCAGGAACGCTTCTGTTATCCTTTCGGAAGTCCTTGTGGCCCCTGTCCCGTTCTCCACTTTTTCACCGAAGCTCATCAGCCTTTCCACGTATTTACCGATGATATCATTTTCCAGGTTCACCACATCTCCCGGCTTTTTTATGGAAAGAATCGTGTTATCCGACGTATGGGGTATTATGGAAACCCGGAACGCGTCTTCGGCTACGCCGGCTACCGTAAGGCTGATGCCGTCTATGGCTATGGAGCCTTTCTCCACGATGTACTTCATTATCTCCCCGGGAGCCTTCACCGTATACCATACGGCGTTGTCGTCTTTCTCTACAGATGCTATGGTGCCGGTCCCGTCTATGTGGCCCGACACGATATGTCCTCCGAACCGCCCGTCGGCCTTCATGGCCCGCTCCAGATTCACAGCGCTGCCGTTTTTCAAAGCTCCCAGCGATGACCTGTTCAGAGTCTCATGCATCACGTCGGCCATGAATGCGTAAGATGTAAAGTCCGTCACTGTCAGGCATACGCCGTTAACGGCAATGCTGTCTCCCAGCTTTACGTCTTCCAACACCTTTCGGGCCTCTATGGTCAACACTGCCGAAGCCCTTCCTCTCTTTATCTCTTTTATCCTGCCTGTCTCTTCCACTATTCCCGTGAACACGTTTCCAACACCTCGCTTTCCAGTAAGATATCCTTTCCCAGCACCGTCACCTCGGGCTCTGAGAGCATGACGGCTTCCGACGGCATGTCGAACCCCCTGCCGCCCACAGGTGACGGGGCGTCCTTTCCGCCCAGTATCTTAGGAGCGACATATGCCTGTACCCTGTTTACGATACCGGCTGACAGAGCCGACCAGTTAAGCGCCGCGCCGCCTTCCAGCAGCACGCTGTCTATCTTCATCTCCCCCAGCCTTTCCATCAGACATCCCAGATCCGTGTGGCCATCTTTGAGCGGTACGGTGATTATCTCGCATCCGGCTTCTTCCAGCCTCCGCCGCTCAGCAGCCTTCTCTGCGGCAGCTTCTTCTGATGTCGCTATCATCGTCCTCACATCGCCGGCCGTTTTCACTATCTGAGATCCGGAAGGGATCCTCAGACTGGTATCACATATTATCCTCACCGGATCCCTGCCTCCCCGTATCCTGCAGGTCAGCAGCGGATCGTCCGCAAGCACCGTCCCCACTCCTGTCATGATCGCCGTATATCTGTTCCTGTCGCGATGTACATTTTCCCTGGCCGCTTCTCCTGTTATCCATTTGGATGCTCCCGTATGAGCGGCTATCTTTCCATCGGCCGTCATGGCGTATTTCAGCACTACATAAGGCGTCCCGTTAGTTATGAAGTAGAAAAAGGGTCTGTTGAATGAATCGCATTCATCTTTGAGAAAGCCTTCTGTCACCTCGACACCGTGCTCCCGCAGCATCACCACGCCTTTTCCGGCCACCAGAGGATTGGGATCCGCAGAGCCTATGATGACTTTTCTTATCCCTGCCTCTATTATCGCTTCCGTACACGGCGGTTGTTTTCCGTGATGGCAGCACGGTTCCAGCGTCACATACATGTCAGCTCCTTCAGCCGGGCGCCTTGCTCCCGTTTCAGCTCCCGCCCTTTTCATGCAGTCCCCGAGGGCCTCTCTCTCCGCATGAAGGCTCCCATACCTCTTATGGTATCCCTGTCCGATGATACGACCGTCCTTTACTATGACAGCTCCTACCATAGGATTGGGAGAGACCCATCCGCAGCCCTTTTGGGCCAGCTCTATCGCCAACCGCATGTATTTTTCATCTGTCATCGTCTTTTCTCCTCCAAAATATGATCATCTCACATCAAAAAACCCTGAAGATTTTCTTCAGGGCAATACATACAGACAGTACCGTCTTTCCTGTACCAAAAAGGCGGTCACGCCGTCAAATCATAAAAGCTCTGAAACAAAAAATTTCAGAGCTTGTGATCGCGAAAACACGCGCATAGAATGCGCTTTTCGATCTTCTCCCATCCAGACTATACTGTCGGTTTTGGAATCTCACCAAATCCTGACTTGGACAACTGCCAAGTCCTGTGCTGACGCACTCGCGGACTATACCGCCGATCGGGAATTTCACCCTGCCCTGAAGATCTTTATTAAGTTGCTGTAATTATATTATGCTTCTTTCGTCCGTTTGTCAATAGGAGTTTGCTCATATCCCATCATCTTTTCCGTCAACAGCTTGATACCTTCTCCAAATCTGCCATCCAGGAATATCCTCTTCACTTCTCCACGCTGCAGGAACGAACTGCTCCTTTCTATACGCACGACCGCCTTCATCATCGCACCCAGCTCTTCCTGACTGCCTGTATCAGCCGCCTTATCGGTAACCATGTTTTCGGTCTTTATCATCCTCTCCGTCACATCCTCACCACAGCGGCATATCAGATGCTGCAGGTACTGCTCTTCCCTGGCGCGGCCACTATCCGGCCCCGAAACGAAGCATATCTTCTCCGCCATGTCTATACAGGCTATCTCGCCATCCGACAAGCCGGTTCCCAGATCCATCACTATCACATCATATCCTCCACTGTCTATGACCGATGCGATAAACGCTTCCACCTCTCCGGCGGAAAGCTCCTTTAGCGGATTCCTTCCTCCCGTAGGAGCGAAAGCTTCCAGTCCAAAATCATCCTTTACGATGTAGCTGTCCATATCCGGAAGCTGTCTCTCACTGCTTTTCCCGGAACGGAGAGTCGCTGTCTCATTTTTGAAAAGATAATAGAGATACATGCCCACGCCCTTTATTCCCGGTGGACATATCATGAAATCCCCCGTCGATTCCGCCTCCTCAAATGAAATGTACAATACCCGCTTCCCTGCAAAGCGGCACAATTCCTGAGCTGCCGCCATAGCCAGCACAGTACATCCACAGCCTCCGCTGCAGGACGCGAATGCCAGCAGGCTTGTCTGTCGGCGGCATATATTTACGGATCTTTTCTCCGCCAAGGATCCATAGATCTCCATCAGAGCCGCGACTATGACCTGTGCCTGACTGTATTTGTAAATGCAGAATTTTTTCTCTCCGGGATTCCTTACCGCCATAGAAGGCTTCTCTGACAGCAGTACGATCTTCCCTCCATAAACCTGCTCCGCTTCCTGTCCATCCCACAATATCATGTCGGCGGAATCCAGCACAGCGACCTCTCCTGCCTCTCTGACCTTCTCGAAAAACTCTTCTTTTTCCGCCAATCGGATCAGCACCCGGCTGCAAAGGTACAGTATCGCTCTGCTTAGCGCCCTGCCATATTCTTTGTCATCTGTTACAATAAGCAATGATATATTTTCCATAGACCATGTCCTTTCGAATGCCGCTTCAAAGCTTGGAAAATTATTCCTTTTATTTCATGTTACACGATATGGAAAATAATGTCAAGCAATATTTTACTTATCACGCCGCGTCTGCATTTCTATACGTCCTCTTAGCTCTCCTATGGCCTGCGACACGCCGCCTACCTCATCGATTATCCCTGTTTCCACAGCTTCCCTTCCGAACAGCACTGTTCCCACATCGTTTGACATGTTGTCGTTACTGTTCATCAGCCTGATTATCTCATCACGTTTCGCCCTGGAATGGTCCACGATAAAATCGACCACCCTCTCCTGAGTCTTCCTCATGTAATCAAAGGTGGTCTCCGACGTAATGACGATCCCGGTCGTCCTTATGGGATGAAGGGTCATTGTAGCCGTCCTGGCTATGAATGAATAATCAGTAGCCGTTGCCAAAGGTATGCCTATACTGTGGCCTCCGCCCAGGACCAGCGAGACTGTGGGTTTTGACAGAGTAGCGATCATCTCCGACAATGCGAGCCCCGCTTCTACATCCCCTCCTACTGTATTGAGGACTACCAACAGCCCTTTCAGCTTGGGATTTTCCTCTACGGCGATCAGCTGCGGTATCAGATGCTCATACTTGGTGGCCTTGTTGTCGGCAGGCAGCGCATTATGTCCCTCGATACTGCCGATTATATTGATATACTGGACATCGCTCTCGAAATCCGGCCCGGTACTGAGAAGTCCCAGCTCTGTTATCATATCTCTGGTGCTGTTCTCCTGCTCCGCCGTCTTTTTTTCCGGGTTTTCTTCTCTCACTTTCATATTCTCCTCTTCAAATTAATATCATTAATATTATCTGTGTTTAAGGAGTATATTATGCGACTAAGTGAAATCGGAAACAAGGAGATCGTCGACCTTTCGACAGGCTGCAGTCATGGTCAGCTGTGGGATGCTGAAATGATCTTCGACAAAAAAACGGGAAAGATAAGATCTGTACTGGTGCCGACCTTCGAAAGCGGCGGCTTTTTCAGGAAAAATCTTGGCGATATGTGCGAACTGCCATGGAGCAGTATCGTCATCATAGGAGATGATATGATCATATTCAGATCCTCGCCATCTTCATGATATATACGGACAGCCGGGGCTGTTTCATCGTCTCCTCCTATGAGCCATCTCTCGGTCACTGCCGGAAGCTCACATCCACTACGACGATCTCGCTGTCAGTACCTACTCTCATGGCCGGACCCCACACGCCGACCCCGGAGGTGACAACGGAATACATATCGTCGACTTTTTTCATCCCGCAGGCGTTTTCCCAGAAGATGTCTATAAGCAGATTCCCCGGGAATATCTGGCCATCATGAGTATGGCCTCCCAGATCCAGATCGACGCCGGCCTTTGCCTTCTCCTCCAGCTCCGACGGCTGATGATCGATACAGATAACAGGGCCCGCTTTGTCCACCCCTGCCATCAGTTCCTCTATGGATTCCCGGCCGCCTGCGCCAGCCCTGTTAGGCTTCGACGCATCTTTCCGCCCAATGATGGTGATGTCCCCTGCGACCACAGCAGTTTCATCTTCAAGCAGCTCTATCCCCGATTTTTCAACGAACTGATCCACTTCCGGCTGTACTTTGGCGTTTTTTCCACCGGCGACCGTAAATCCTCCTATAAGCCGCTCTTCAACATCGTGGTTGCCATAGCAGCCATATACGCCGTATCTCGACTCTATACCTGATAAGGTCTCAGCTATCTTATCCGCGTCTTCCAGCGCGTAGTAATCGTTGTCCACGATATCGCCGGCGAATACCACCATATCAGGATCCTGATCGTTTATTTCTTCCACCATCCGTTCCATCATGTCATTTCCCACCGAATAACCCAGATGGGTATCCGCCACCAGCACTATCCTCATCGAGTCAGCCGTTTCAGTATGTTTGTCGATAGTCACACTGTAATTCTCCACCTTCGTATCAGGATAATGGAATACGCCGTACAAGCTGAAACATAGCACCAGGGCAATGACGATAGATCCTCTGGCCACTATATATCTACGATAACCCGGATAGTCCTTTCTCATCTTTTTCGCCAGCCACAGGACAAATGTAACTGCTTCAGCCGCCGCCACAAACAGTATCGCGTAGATGAATACGCCTATCCACACATTATTTATGAACTTGAGCGCCGCGACCCAGGAAGGGTCGTCGAACAGAGTCCAGCTGGCAACACTGCTGAACAGGAAAAAGTATATGACTGAAAAGATGACGACTACCCATTTTTTCCCGAAAAAGCCGTGTACATTCCTTAACATCCTGACAACTCTGTGCCATAAAAAGAAGTTCACCGCCAGATAAGCTATAGCCAGTAAAATCAAATACCACATTCCTCTGTCCCTGCTCCTTCCTTGTCCTCATCATGCCCCGGTCTTGCTCATTTTGTTTGTCCCTCCGCCACAGCAACCTTCAGGCTTTCATCGAAAGGGGGTCTGCATATCCCTTTTTCCGTTATTATGGCGGTTATCAGACTGTTATCTGTTACGTCAAAAGCCGGATTGTAACATCTGACTCCCTCCGGCGCCATCGGTTCCTTATAGAATTTTTCCTTTATCTCCTCCGGCGCTCTCAGCTCTATAGGTATATCATTTCCGGAAGGGCAGCCCAGGTCTACAGTTGAAGTCGGTCCCAGCACATAAAACGGGATCCCGTAATATCTGGCTAATATAGCAACGCCTAATGTCCCTATCTTGTTCGCCGTATCGCCGTTGGCTGCCACTCGGTCACAGCCTACGAAACATGCCTGCACCCAGCCGTTTTTCATTACTGTTGCCGCCATATCATCGCATATCAACGTCACGTCTACACCAGCCTTCTGTAACTCATATGCGGTAAGCCTGGCTCCCTGAAGCAGCGGTCTCGTCTCATCGGCAAATACCTTGAAACTCATGCCTCTCTCAGTTCCCAGCAATATAGGTCCCAATGCGGTCCCATACCTGGATGTTGCCAAAGGCCCGGCATTACAATGAGTCAGTATGCCATCGCCTTCTTTTATCAGCGTAAGCCCGTACTCCGAAATGGTCTGGCACATTGACATATCTTCACTATGTATTTTCAGCGCTTCTTCTTTTATCGCCGCGATCATTCTTTCAATACCCGTGTCAGCTGCCCTGGCCGCATTTATCGTCCTGTCCACAGCCCAGGTCAGGTTGACCGCCGTTGGCCTGGATGACTTCAGATAAGCTCCATACCTTTTCATCGCAGCGAAAAATCCGCCTGCCCCATCGCTTTCATCCGCCTTTCTGTCATCCTGCTCGCCCTCACGCGCTGCCAGCACTGCCATGCAGTAAGCTGCGAATATCCCAATGGCAGGAGCGCCTCGCACCCTGAGCTTATATATAGCGTCATACATCTCTTCCGGCGTCTCCAGTTCCAGATATTCAGTCCTGCCTGGGAGCAGGCTCTGATCGATTATCACGACGGCCTTTCCATCTTCCCGCATGCAAACATTATCTGTATGAATGACTTCTCGTGTGTTTTTCATTCCTCTCTCCTGGAATTTGTTTTATTATACCCCTTTTTCGATAGGCGCTCACATTTCTCCCTTTCTGAACGCCTCTATCATCGCAGCTGTGATACTGATATCGACAGCCTGTGGAGGCAGCTCATCCCTTGACAGCCACACCGCCTCAGCCAATTCATCCCTGTCAAGCTGTATCGTACCGTCTCCGTCCAGATCGGCAAAAAATCCCGAAATCAGTGAATCAGAAAATCCCCATGGCTGACTGCCAAAGTACCTGAGATTTTCCACATGCAGCCCCACCTCTTCCATGACCTCTCTTTTCAAAGCTTCTTCTATAGATTCTCCGATCTCCACGAAACCCGCGATCAATGCCAGCCCTTTATATGGTCTGCCTGCGTACCTCGTCACCAGGAGTCTGTCTCCATCTGTAACAGCTGCCATGATCACGGGAGATATCCGAGGATACTGAACGTTCCCACACTCAGGACATACCTTCGCTCTCTCGCGAACGGAAAAGCCGCTGACTGCTCCACAGCACCCGCAGTAGCGATGTTCCCTGTACCAGTGATCCAAATGGCCTGCCGTTACAGCCGCCAAAGGTACCCATCTGTCGGTTTTTCCGGACAGATTTCTCATATTGATATACTCCATGTTTTTCGGGATCTTTCCCTTAAGTTCACGCTGCGGCAGCAAAAACATAGGCTCATCATCTATAGAAAAAGCATATATCGCATTCTCCACATCGAGCCCCGCGGAAAGATTCGCTGCGATCTGCTCCATGGTCGGGAGTGCTATGCCACCGTCTTCCCCGTCACACACCAGCAGATTTCCGCCAGCAAAGGTGAAGACGACACTATTACCCCCGGCTTTGATATTTTTAAACGAATTATCCAGTCTGTGGGGAGCTATATCCTGTATCATCGTTTTTCACCTTCCTCAAAGTACTCTCTTATATGCTCCGCTATTATGTCCGTTACTTCATCCATTCCTTCAGCACATTCCCAGTCGTCGGTGATATAATATTTGACGATGTCATATATCCAATCCCTGTAATGCTCCAGCGCTGCATCAAGGTCCTCTATCCCCTGTGATCTGAGCTGGCGAACGTCAGCCGCCGAATATTCCACAGTTACCTTGCAGCGCCTCTTTTCCTTTCCTTCTGTGATATCGTAAACACTTACCTCGCATCTGTTGTAAAAATCCTCTCCCGGGATCAGTTTCATTTTGCGCATGACGCATTTCACCTCGCTATAGATCCTGTTTTTTCACTATATACAGATAAAAGAGGCTGTGCTCCAAAGTCTCGCTTCGGAACACATCCTCTTCTGAAAAACTCATTTATGTTGCCGCGTTATACGAACTTTTAGTTGTTAGCAGCCTTGTACTTTTCAAGAGCGTCGATGAGTTTAGGGATGATGACTTTGACATCACCAACGATACCCAGATCGGACACCTCGAAGATAGCAGCCGAATCGTTCTTATTGATAGCGATTACGCACTCGGAGTTTTCCATACCGGCGATATGCTGGATAGCTCCGGATATACCGCAGGCCATGTACAGCTCAGGTCTTACTGTCTTACCAGTCTGACCAACCTGTCTGTCCTTCTCGATCCAGCCGGCGTCAACGTTAGCTCTTGAGGACGAGATCTCTCCGCCCAGCAGATCAGCGACTTTCTGCAGCTCTTTGTAGTAATCCGCAGAACCGATACCTCTTCCGCCGGAAACCAGAACCTTGGCTTCTGTGATATCTACCTTCTTCTTAGTATCCTTAACTACTTCCTTGATAGTTACGTTCATGTCTTCAGGAACGAAATCAACCTTGAATTCCTCAACAGTACCCTGCTTGCCCTTCTGAGGCTCGATCTTCTTCATTACTCCAGGTCTTACCGTAGCCATCTGAGGTCTGTAATCAGCACATCTGATAGTAGCCATTACGTTACCTCCGAAAGCAGGTCTCGTCATCTTCAGAGTATTGTCATCCATTCCCAGTCTCTTGCCGATGGACTCAGTGTCGGCAGTCGACGTAGCCTTCAGGAATTCGAAATACTTGTTCATATCGATATCCAGGTGTGTGCAGTCTGCGGTAAGTCCTGTGTGGATCCTGGCAGCTACTCTTGGAGCGAGGTCTCTTCCGATGGAAGTCGCGCCGAACAGTACGATGTTAGGATCGTAGTTCTTGATAACGGCTGTAAGCGCTTTAGCGTACGGTTCCGTTACATATTCAGCCAGCATAGGGTCTTCTACTACGATAACCCCGTCAGCTCCCGCTTCGATCAGCTCCTGCGTCTTATCTTTAACCTTATCGCCCATGATAACTGCGTATACCTTTTCCTTAAGGTCAGCAGCCAGCTCTGTCGCTTCGCCCAGCAGCTCGAGAGTTACTTTGGCGACAACGCCGTCTCTCTGCTCAACTACTACATATATATCTTTACTCATTTTCAAGAAACCTCCCCACTAAATAATGTGTCTTTCTTCCATCTTCGCTATGATTGCAGCTACCGCTTCATCCGGGCTCACATCCAGCTTCGTTCCTGCTCCCTTGGCCATCTTTCCGAACGATGTAACTACCTTTGTCGGCGAACCGTTCAGTCCGATATGGTCAGGATTCAGTCCGTCCTTCAGATCGTCGAATCCCCAAACGGTGATTTCCTTTGCATAAGCGTCGATGATTCCGCCTGCGTGCATATATCTTGGCTCAGCCAGTTCCTGCAGCGCCGTCAGCAGGCAAGGAGTCTTGACTTCTATCATATGGTGTCTGTCCTCATACTGTCTTCTTACAGTGAGAACGTCGCCCTTTTCATTCGGTATGATCTCTTCAACATATGAGATCTGCGGGATTCCAAGGTTCTCAGCGATCTGAGGTCCTACCTGAGCAGTATCTCCGTCGATCGCCTGTCTTCCGGTGATAACGATATCATATCCGATCTTCTTCAGAGCAGTGGAAATGATTATCGCCGTAGCGCATGTGTCTGATCCGCCGAATTCTCTGGCTGAAAGCAGATATGCGTCATCGCATCCCATTGCCAGCGCTTCTCTAAGTGCCACGTCAGCCTGCGGAGGTCCCATGCACACTACCGTTACAGTACCGCCAACCTTTTCTCTCAGCTGAAGAGCTGCTTCTATTCCTGATTTATCATCGTGATTGATGATGCTTGGCACACCATCTCTTATAAGTCTGTTCGTCTTAGGATCCAGTTTTACCTCGTTCGTGTCCGGAACCTGCTTTATGCATACTACTATTTTCATCGTTATTCTTCTCCCTTCACACTACTTCTTTAACTTCATCGAGCCCGAAATTACCATCTTCATTACTTCAGATGTTCCTTCGTAGATCTCTGTGATCTTAGCGTCTCTGAGCGCTCTTTCCACAGGATACTCTCTGCAGTATCCGTAACCACCCATCAGCTGTACAGCTTCTCTGCACACCTGGTTAGCTACGTCAGAAGCGAATAACTTGGCCATTGCTGCGGCAGGGCCATAGTTCTCTCCGGCATCCTTTATGCATGCCGCTCTCCATGTGAGGAGCCTTGCTGCGTCTATCTTCGTCTGCATATCAGCAAGCTTGAACTGAGTAGTCTGGAATGCAGCGATCGGTCTTCCGAACTGCTTTCTTTCCTTTACATATTCAACTGCTTCGTCCAGAGCGCCCTGCGCCAGACCTACGGACTGTGCGGCGATACCGATTCTTCCGCCGTCAAGAGCCTTCATGGCGATCTTGAATCCCTGGCCTTCCTTGCCCAGTCTGTTGGCAGCCGGTACTCTTACGTTCTCATAGGAAACTTCGCAGTTGGATGCTGCTCTGATACCCATTCTCTTGATGTTTTCACTTACGGTAACTCCCGGCGTCCTGTTTCCGTCCTCATCCTTGAGCGGAACTACGAACGCGGATATACCCTTCGTACCCAGCGTCTTGTCTGTAAGCGCGAATACTATGCAAGTCTCAGCGAAACCTGAGTTAGTTGTAAATATCTTTCCGCCGTTGATGATATATTCATCAGTAGCTTCATCGTATACCGCCTGTGTCTGCTGTCCGGCAGCATCCGAGCCTGCGTTTGGCTCAGTAAGACCGAAACAGCCTGTCTTCGAACCATCGATCAAAGGTCTGAGGAACTTCTGCTTCTGTTCTTCCGTACCGAAGGAGTCTATGCATGAGCAGCAGAGGGAAGTATGTACCGAAATCGTGATACCGGCACTTCCGTCCTTCTTGGAGATCTCTTCCATGCAGAGCGCATAGCTGAGGTAGTCTCCGCCTACTCCGCCGTATTCCTTTGAGTATGGAATACCCATGAGTCCGTATTTGTGCATCTTTGCAAGCAGATCAAGGTCGAAAACTTCAGTTTCGTCCATTTCTTCCGCCAATGGTTTAACTTCATTTTCTGCAAATCTGCGATACATTTCCTGCTGAAGCAAATGTGTCTTTGATAATTTAAAGTCCATTGTTTATCCTCCTAAACTCCACAACTTAAATTTTGCTTACAATCACCTATTTATTTTATTGTAAATAGCAATCTGTGTCAAGTCGCATTGCCATGTATTTCGTCATGTATTTTGTATAATTTATAATGTCGGACATAGACTTTAGAATGCTTAAAACCGACTTATCATTGACAAAAAAGTATTTCCGCACTAATATTGATATAAATCGTCATTTTGCCGGAAACACCCGGAAAACAAGAGAAAAAGCAAAGAAAAAATGGGAAAGGATGTGGAATTATGTTCGAAACGCTAAAGTATGAAATAAAAGACGGCATCGCTTATATCACGGTCAACAGACCTAAAGCTCTCAATGCTATCTCCACGGCTGTCCTTAAGGATCTGAAGGCTGCCTTCGACATGGTCAAAGATGATGATCAGGTCAGGGTCGTCATCCTCACAGGTGAGGGAAAAGCCTTCGTTGCAGGAGCCGATATCGCGCAGATGTCAGCGCTCACAGGAGTAGAGGGCCACGATATGATAAAATACGGCGCCGATGTGATGAACTACATCGAATCCATCGACAAACCGGTCATCGCCGCTGTGAACGGTTTTGCCCTCGGAGGCGGATGCGAACTGGCCATGGCCTGTGATTTCAGGATAGCATCTGAAAAAGCTCAGTTCGGACAGCCTGAAGTAAACCTGGGGATCATACCCGGCTTTGGAGGCACCCAAAGACTTCCTAGGCTGGTAGGTCAGGGAATGGGAAAATACCTGATAATGACAGGAGAATATATCAAAGCCGACGAAGCGCTCAGACTTGGACTGGTAGAAAAGGTAGTATCTCCCGAAGAGCTGATACCTACGTGCGAAAAACTGGCGAAGACCATCATGAGCAAGGCTCCTATCGCCATCTCCACAGCCAAGCGCGTAATAAACAAGGGACTGATGCTGGATGTTCCCGCGGGGGTCGCACTGGAAAGCGAAGCTTTCACCGTCCCGTTCTGCTCGGAAGACAGGATAGAAGGGATGAAAGCATTCCTCGAAAAGCGAGAAGCTCAGTTCAAAAACAGATAAGATATCTGCCCAGGATTTACGGTACGGCATCATATATACGGTGCCGTACCTTTTTTCTTTGTCCCGCCTACTTGCAATACTGGTCTTCTATCTGTATATCAGTTTCCACACCGTACTTCTCCTTTATACTTGAAAGCCGGAGAAAATGAGGCTGTTGACAATGCTTCTTCTGCGCTTCCCTGCTTGTCCACTGTTCCCATAAAAACATCTTGTCATCCTCATCAGCATGAAAAAAGAAATCATATCTTATACAGCCGTCTTCCTCTCTGGACAATTCCGGCGCTCTGCTTTCCTTTACTTCTCTGTAAAAAGCATCCCGTGTCTCTTTGTCCGCGAATTTGTATGTGACATAAAAATTTGTCATTTTTCTACCTCCGATTCCGTTTCCCGTATTTCAACACATCGATAATATGAATCATACCATCTCAGACAGGATTTAACAATAGCAAAGGGACTTCCTCCCTGACCGGACCTCTCTGACCGGATATTATACGCCTGTCGCGATCCGTCTGCTGATAGTGTAAAATAGTTGTGGAGTTTTCAGAGAAATAAAAGAAGAGACCGACTCCAAAGTGATAAAATAGTTTTACCCAAAAACAAAATAATCA
>JABLTR010013569.1_pt1 | contig 15823 bp, 12 predicted proteins | sample 7160071 | NCBI WGS metagenome assembly JABLTR01 (sample SAMN14651230, study PRJNA627086) | human gut metagenome | isolation source: feces | host: Homo sapiens
ACCTGCAACACCCTTGCCTTCGGCTGTATCCTTCCCACTACCGGGCGGATTCGGGACTTTCACCCGTTAGAAACGTGCGCCGCCAGGCGCACTCGAAAAAGGGAACTGACACTTCACGAAATGTCAGTTCCCTTTTATATTGTATTTCAGAATTGCTTCCCGGACTTTTTACAGATCTTTGATCTTCGTATCCAGCGTTATTCCCAGCTCAGCGGCATATCCGAAATAGATATCTACCTGTTCATCGCTGAGCATGTCGGACGATATCAGCCCCGTCTGATCGAACTGGTCATTGACGAACATCTTTGAGAAGAAGAATCCGCCCTGTCCCGTCAGATACATCTCTGCTGTGATGCCCGCTCTCTCGAAAGATTCCACCAGACCAGGGGCGAATACATGAGTCTCGACCAAGGTATCCTTACCGTCTTTCTTTCCGTAGGCTTCAACGACCATGCAGCCCGAATCCTTTTTCAGACCTTCATCTATGATAGCCTTTATTTCATCCTTGTACTTCGGAGCCGGAGGGATGTGAGTGAGGACATAGTCAAACGGAACGATCTTGTTCCCCTTGTATTCTTCCTCATCATGGCTCAGCAGTCCCGCTTCATAAAGCGGCTTGGCAAAATCCATTCCTGCTCCTGCGTATTTGAAATATGCGTTCTTGCAGCCTTTGAAATAATCCTTGGCGTTGAACCCGTACTGCAACGGCTCATCATGGGAGTGCTCCATGAAAGTTATCTCCTCATCCATGTAGTCGTACTGTCTCTTTATCGGGTTACCGAAAGCCGGTGTGTTGACGAACTGTCCGTTCTCAAACGCCAGAGCCTCTTCACTCATGTCGGTGAGAGCCGTTATCGGAGACCACCAGAATGGCTGGAATCTCTTAGCTATAGCTCCTTCCCATACTATATTATAAATGGTGTCGCAAGTGTCGAGATGTCTTACCGCATTACGCGTCGCGCAGCATATGAGACCCGGAGCCGAACCTGTTCCTACGATGGCAAGCTTGCCGATTTCCTTGAACTTAGGCCCGTATATGTTGAACTGCGCTTTGAGACTGTCCATCCACTGCTTCGTCGCATCGGAAGTGACCTTTTCTCCCAGGAAATTATCATCTTTCTTGGCCTCATCGCTGTTTCTCCACACATCAGCCACATTTTCAGCGATGGTGGACGCGTAATCCTGATAATTGGCCTTCACTTCCAGCGCCGCGTCCAGAACGTTCTTGGTGCATTCCAGAGGCAGGCCGTTGAGAATGAGATCGACTCCCTGAGCCGCTGCTACGATACTATCTTTGTCGTGGGCGTCTACCTGTACTCCTCTTCCCTTTTTTATGGAGCCTACGATATTTTCTACCGCCTTCATATCATAGTCAGCACATATAACTTCTTCAACGTTTGGTTCCAGATCCAGTCTCTTTGCCGCCGCGCTTCCCTGCGCGCCTACGCCTAATACTAATACTTTCTTCATAATTCACCTCAAAATTATGTAATATCATGCAAGACGTCTTTGACAGCTGAATCCTGCATGTATCACTACTCTTTAAAATTAACTTTCAGCGTTTCATAGTTTCTCTTCATAGAATTATCCGGAATATCTTGACAGGCATGTGTCTGCCCTGCCGTTCCACCTCCTAAAGTTTTCCTTATCGTGACATCCGCGGCTCTGATTTTGCCGCGCCACAGCTTTAACTTCTTCTGTAAAGGTGGTTTCCACGCTCCCTTCTTTTTTCTTCCTGTACACAATACCCCATCATCAGTGCTTTTCGCAAGACCCTTAAGCGATTTCAGCAAGATAATACTTTGTTAACGAATTATCATTCTAACAAAAAAACTACTGTTTTCGTCTATTTTTAGATGATACAGTAGTTTTTGAATTTTCGAAAAATTTTATAATATTTTTCAGGACAGCAGCAAAATAATCCTTTACACTGCTCTCTTCACCGTTCTTTCTATCTGCCTATGTTTTCCACGATAAGTCGCCCTGCCTCTTCCGTCCCGATGGCTTTTTCTCCATCTCCGGCGATATCATGAGTCCTGTGCCCGTCTGCCAGCACTTTCTTCACAGCCTTTTCCACCGCGTCAGCTTCCTCGCCCAAGCCAAAAGTATATCTCAGCATCATAGCTGCCGACAGTATAGTTGCCATCGGATTAGCCATGTCCTTGCCTGCGATATCAGGCGCCGAGCCATGGACCGGCTCATACATCCCGAAATTGCCTTTCGCCAGGCTGGCCGATGGCAGAAGACCAATGGATCCTGTTATCATGCTGGCTTCATCTGAAAGGATATCTCCGAAAATATTGCTGGTGACGATGACATCGAACTGCTTGGGATTCCTTACCAGCTGCATAGCTGCGTTGTCCACGTACATGTTGGAAAGTTCCACCTGCGGATACTCCTCAGCCACCTGCGCCACTACACGTCTCCACAGCCTGGAGCTTTCCAGCACGTTGGCTTTATCGACGCTGGTCACCTTTTTATCTCTCTTCATAGCCATGTCAAAGGCTACGTGAGCTATCCTGCGGACTTCCTCCTCGGAATACTGCTCCACATCATAGGCGGCCGGACCCATATCCGTGTCTTTGGTCCCCTTTTCACCGAAATATATCCCGCCGGTCAGCTCTCTCACCACCACGATGTCGAGGCCACCTTCAATTATTTCCGGCCTGAGAGGGCATGCGTCTGCCAGTTCTTCGAACAGCATGGCCGGTCTCAGGTTAGCGAAGAGGCCCAGCTCCTTTCTCAGTCCCAGCAGAGCCATCTCCGGTCTTTCATTTCCCGGCAGCGTATCCCATTTCCACCCGCCTACGGCGCCCAGGAGCACCGCATCGGCTGCCTTACATGTATCTATCGTCTCCTGTGGCAGACATTGCCCTACAGCGTCTATGGCGCATCCGCCGGCCAGAACTTTTTCATACTCAAAGCTATGGCCATAGATCTCTCCCACCTTATCCAGTACTTTCAGCGTCTGTCCTACCACCTCAGGGCCGATGCCGTCTCCCGGCACCACCGCTATCCTGTAATCCATATCTGTTTTCCTCCTATTTCCCCGTCAGGCTGTTCATCAGACCGCCCTTGGCCATTATATCCTTGATGAAATCAGGGAATGGCAGCGCCTGATACTTCTCGCCTTTAGTCTCGTTGGTGATGATACCGGTGTCAAAATCTACAGACACCTTGTCGCCGTCGCTTATCTTTTCGCTGGCTTCGGGACATTCCAGTATCGGAAGTCCGATATTTATGGAATTCCTGTAGAATATCCTGGCGAATGTCCTGGCTATGACGCAGTCTATCCCGCTGGCTTTGATAGCGATAGGCGCGTGCTCCCTGGAGGAGCCGCAGCCAAAATTGTCGCCGCCTACTATTATATCGCCCGCCTTCACTTTCTTTACAAAATCGGCGTCTATGTCCTCCATACAATGAGCCGCCAGCTCCTTGTGATCCGCCGTGTTGAGGTATCTGGCGGGGATGATGACGTCCGTATCCACGTTATCTCCGTATTTATGAACGATTCCTTGTGCTTTCATCTCTTCTCTCCTTCCTGAAACGCCTCCTGAGTCCTACAATACCTCGTCTGGCCCGCTTATTTTCCCCGTGACAGCCGATGCCGCGGCTACAGCCGGACTGGCAAGATATACCTCGGACTTTACATGTCCCATCCTTCCCACGAAATTCCTGTTGGTAGTCGCGACACATCTCTCTCCTGCCGCCAGGATACCCATGTGGCCTCCGAGACATGGCCCGCACGTCGGCGTCGAAACTACGCATCCGGCATCGATGAATATATCCAGATATCCGTTCTTTATGCAATCCTTATACACCTGCTGAGTAGCCGGGATTATTATCGCCCGCACGTTATCGTGTACCTTTCTGCCCTTCAGTATCCTGGCTGCCAGCGCCATGTCTTCCAGCCTCCCGTTGGTACAGGAGCCAATGACCACCTGCTGTATCTCCACATCTCCCACCTGATCGATGGTCCTGGTGTTCTCCGGAAGATGAGGGAATGAAACCGTCGGCTTCAGGGCGGAAAGATCTATATCGTAGGTTTCCACATACTCCGCGTCCTCGTCGGGAGCATAGGTCTTCCACTGGCCCTGGACTCTGCCTTTCATATATTCCTCTGTCACTTCATCTACCATGAATATTCCATTTTTAGCTCCTGCTTCGATAGCCATGTTGGCTATGCAGAGTCTGTCCTCCATGGAAAGGCTGGACAACCCTTCACCCATGAACTCCATGGACTTATAGAGCGCCCCATCTACACCGATCATCCCTATGATGTGAAGGATCACATCCTTACCTGTTACATTTTCCCGAAGGCTACCTGTCAGGTTGAATCTTATGGCTTCAGGCACCTTGAACCAGGCTTTCCCCGTAGCCATACCGGCCGCCATATCAGTGCTCCCCACTCCCGTGGAAAATGCCCCGAGAGCTCCATATGTACATGTGTGGGAATCGGCTCCGATTATGCAATCCCCCGCCTTGACGAGACCCTGCTCAGGAAGGAGAGCATGCTCTATACCCATCCTGCCTACGTCGAAAAAATTCTTCACATCGAATCTCCTGGCAAAGGTCCTGCACTGCATGCACTGCTCCGCTGCTTTTATATCCTTGTTAGGGGTGAAGTGATCCATGACGAGAGATATCTTCTCCCTGTCGAAAACTCCATCGAACCCCGCTTTCTCAAACTCGTTGACTGCCACCGGCGTTGTGATATCGTTTCCCAGCACCATATCCAGCTCCGCCATTATCAGCTGTCCGGCGACGACACTGTCAAGCCCCGCATGAGCGGCCAGTATCTTCTGGGTCATTGTCATTCCCATGTTCTGTTCCTCCTTATTATTTATTTCCTATTCCACAAAGTGATCCATCTTGTTCTGCCTGTTGAGAGCGCTCACCAAAGCGTTGACCGACGCCAGAATGATGTCCTCATGAGTACCGACGCCCCAGAATTCATTTCCGTCCCTGTCTTCGATACACACATAAGCCGCAGCCTTGGAGCTGGACTCCGATGATAACGCATGCTCCGAATAGGTGACGAATTTGTAATCAAAGGTATACGGCGACATCTTCAGCGCGTTGCTGATAGCGTCCAGACGACCGTTACCTACCGCCTCAAACTGATATACCTTTCCGGCTATCCTTACCTTTATATCGGCTATCATGCCGTCGTCTGATTTGAAGTCCGAAACTTTCCTGAATACCGCGTCGGTAATGTCTATCGGATCGAAAACATTGACATATTCCCGGGCAAATGCCTGGTACACCTCCACAGGGGTCAGCTCCTTGTGCTCCTGGTCGGAAATATCCTTTACCATATATCCCAGTTCCTCTCGCATCTGCTGTGGGATCATATAGCCGAAATTCTGCTCCAGGATATATGCGACACCGCCCTTTCCTGACTGGCTGTTTATCCTTATGACATCAGCCTCATATTCCCTTCCCACATCCTTAGGATCGAGAGGGAGATACGGCACTGACCATGTCTTGAGATCTTTCTCCTTATGCCACTTCATGCCCTTGGCAATAGCATCCTGATGGGAGCCGGAAAACGCGGCGAATACCAGCTGCCCGCCGTACGGCTGTCTAGGCGGCACCTTCATGTCGGTATATTTTTCGTACGTCTCCACCACCTCCGGCATGTTGGAAAAATCCAGGCCCGGATCCACACCGTGACAATACATGTTCATGGCCAGAGTAACGATATCCACGTTCCCCGTCCTCTCTCCGTTCCCGAAGAGCGTCCCCTCTATCCTGTCGCCTCCGGCCAGCAATCCCAGCTCTGCGTCAGCTACTGCCGTCCCTCTGTCATTATGCGGGTGAAGGGATACGATGACATTCTCCCTGCTGTGGAGATTCTCGCACATGTACTCTATCTGGGACGCGTACACATGAGGCATGGACAGCTCCACGGTACTAGGCAGATTTATTATGACCTTGTTGTCAGGAGTAGGTTCCCATATATCGATGACAGCATTACATATCTCCGCCGCGAAATCCACTTCCGTACCGGTAAAGCTCTCCGGCGAATATTCAAAGGTGAAGTCCGTCTCCGGATGCTTCACCGCGTATTCCTTCATCAGTGTCGCCCCATCGGTAGCTATTTTGATGATCTCCGGTTTTTCTTTCTTGAATACCTGTTCACGCTGAGCCAATGATGTGGAGTTGTAAAGATGGACCACCGCCTTTTTCACGCCCGCCAATGATTCGAAAGTCTTCTTTATTATGTGCTTTCTCGACTGAGTCAGCACCTGTATCGTCACATCGTCGGGGATCAGCTTGTCGTCCACCAGTTTTCTGAGGAACTGATATTCAGTCTTGGACGCCGCCGGGAAGCCCACCTCGATCTGTTTGAATCCCAGTTTTACCAGGAACTTGAAGAATTCCACCTTCTCTTCCAGACTCATGGGAACGATGAGGGCCTGGTTTCCATCCCTCAGATCGACGCTGCACCACATAGGCGCCTCTTCTATATGATCCTTTTCCACCCACGCATGATGGGGGGTATCAGGTGGAAAATACCCTATCTTGTATTTATCGCAGTTTTTCATGTTTCCTCTCTCCTTTTTCAGTTTTCAGTACGACCCGCCCTCCGGCGTGCCGCCATTCATCAAAAAAGCCCTCATCTCAACTAAGAGACGAAGGCATAAGCATCCGCGGTACCACTCTTATTGGCGTGCTGTTTCGATTCTCACCGTCCCTGGCCCGCGCCACCTGACTGCACTGCCCTGCGGCAACACTGCCGGCCGCCTCCAGCTGTCGCTGTCAGCGTTTCACGCCTGCCGGGAAATCACACACCCGCTCAAAAGTTCGACGCTCCCGGGCGAGACATCCGACTCCGTATACAGTCTTGCACCGACCGACTGCTCGCTGAAATACTTCCGTCCGATTTATTCCGTTCATCGCGTCTGTATTTACATGTATGTTACTAATATAAATGACGACGTTTGGTTTGTCAACACAAATTTTTCAGGCAACCGGGCATCCGTATATCCGGTGGCGGTCAAATTACAGACATTTTCTCAAAATCTTAAAATGTCTGTAAAATCCAATGGGTTTGAGAATACTGGACTATTTTTGTAAAGGGTCGGGAGAGCGTTTTTCAGGCTTTGATGGGCTCGTCGTGAGGTGATATAAGTAAGTTGTAATAGGAACGTGACTTTTGTAAAATAATGTTAAGGGAAAGGAGCGAATATTATGATTTACTGTGAACCGGAATTGAAAGAGCAAATCATCAAGCTGTATATCCAAGAAGGGAGAACATATCAAAGTTTGTCCGACGAATTTGGATTTTCTACGGATGTCATAAGAAGATGGGTAAAAAAGTATAGGCAAAGCGCACAAGAGGATGCTGAAAGAGCCAGGAAGCTGGCAGAAATGGAAGAACTCAGGCGACTGCAAAAGGAAGTCGAAGAGCTGAGAAAGGAAAATGATTTCTTAAAAAAAGCGGCGGCGTTCTTTGCGAAGGAAAACAAATAGAAGCATACAAGTTCATAGATAAGTATTCGAAACGATTTGGGGTCAATTGGCTGTTAAGGCAAATAAATATTTATCCCAATGCATATTACAATTACCGAAAGCAGCGAAAGAACGCCGGAGAAAAGAAAAAGGCTTTCGTACTCAAAAGGATCGACAGGATATATCATGAATCCGGTGGAAGACCGGGATACCGCATGATGCAGAAGCTGCTTGCAAACAAGGGGATAAGCTTAAGCGCGAAAACAGTGCATAAGTATATGAATGGTGAATTAGGATTAAGGTCTGTGACACGTAAAGCAAGATATCGTTATCGCAAAGGTACAAAAGCATATGCGGTTTTCGAAAATTTGCTTGATCGTGATTTCAGTGCAAAAGAGAGAGATAAGAAATGGTGCATAGACTTTACATATCTTTTTCTTGCCAACAGAAGTAAAAGATACAACTGCACGATCATCGACATTTATGATCGGCGAGTCGTTGCAAGTGTAAACGGAGAACGGATCAATGCTAAGCTTGCAATAGATACAGTACGGAAAGCATTTGAGCGCAGTGGGAAAAAAGGCGGGATGATACTGCATAGTGACAGAGGAAGTCAGTTCACCTCAAAGGAGTTCGTAGAATTCTGCGAAGCTAATGGTATCACACAAAGCATGAGCAGGGCGGGATGTCCATATGATAATTCCCCTATGGAGCGGTATTTCAATACATTGAAGGCAGAACTGATAAATCTCAAATCCTTTGCTAACGAGGAAATGCTGTATGAACAGATCAATACATATGCATATGGGTGGTATAACAATTTAAGACCTCATTTATACAATGGTGGGCTTCCTCCTGCTAGAGTTGCTTAAAAAGTCCCTGCTTCTATTACAATTTCTCTTGACCAGTACGCAGACTATGAGGAAAACGTTCCTCCACGATAATCGGGGCGGGAAAACTCGTTGAAAAAGGCCGAAAATATCGCCAGCCCTCCGAAAAACAACTACTGGCGATATTTGGGCGATTTGATTGCCGAACCAGCGATTTCGATAACGTGGCAGTCAGTCGTCAACGCCTGTTTTTTGATTTTTCCACATGTTTTTGTGTATTTAAACTACGTTTTTAAATTTTCTTTGTTTTTTTGCACAATTTTTTCAAAAAACATGTTGATTTTCTCTGTAAACCATATATAATGGGTTGTAACGATAAAAAAAATCACAAGGAGGAAGATATGAGAGTTACAGGATCACAACTGGTAGCCGAGATCTTGCTGGAGCACGATGTTGACACCGTATTCGGATATCCCGGAGGCGCGGCCCTCAACATATACGACGCTCTGTACGAATACAGAGACAGGATCCGGCACATACTGACGGCTCACGAACAGGGCGCGGCTCACGCCGCAGACGGATATTACAGGGCAACAGGTAAGACCGGAGTCGTCTTTGCCACCAGCGGCCCTGGAGCGACCAATCTGGTAACTGGTATCGCCACAGCCTTTATGGACAGCATACCTATGGTTGCCATAACGGCCAACGTTCCTGACAACCTCATCGGCAGAGATGCGTTCCAGGAAATCTTCATAACAGGGATCGCTATGCCGATAACAAAGCATACTTTCTTTGTCAACAGGATAGAGGATCTGGCCGACGCACTCAGGAACGCTTTCAGAATCGCGAACAGCGGCAGGAAGGGTCCAGTCCTGGTAGATATAACCAAAGACGTGACAGCCGCAATGACTGATTACAAACCGGGAAAACCGCTGCCCCTCAATCCGCCGCCTGTATTTACCGATCAGGAGGTACAGGAAGTAGCGGCGATGATAAATGCGGCCGAAAAACCTGTCGTTTACTTCGGTGGAGGAGTGGCTGCCTCCGACGCAGGAGATGAACTGAATCAGCTGATCGAGATAGCTGATATCCCGGCCACATATACGCTCATGGCCGCTGGTATCATCGGCTATGAAAATCCAAGAAATCTGGGCCTCATCGGCATGCACGGCAGCATCGCCTCCAATAAGGCAGTCGACAGAGCCGACCTGGTGCTGGCACTGGGAGCCAGGTTCAGCGACAGAGTCGCTCTCAACCCTAAGAAGTTCGCCAGAAAAGCTTACAAGATACAGGTAGATATCGATACCAGCGAGCTCAATAAGAATGTCCTGGTAGACATAGGCGTGACCGCCGACGTAAAGGAATTCCTGACAAAGCTCCTTCCGCTCATCAAAAAGAAGGATCATAAGGAATGGGTCGCTCAGGCCATGGAATGGAAAAAGAAGACCGGTGACGTCAAATGTCAGGACGCTGCTCTCCACCCGAGCGAGATCATCCACACAGTTTGCGATCTTACTGACAAGGAGACCATTTACGTTACCGATGTAGGCCAGCATCAGATGTGGGCAGCTCAATATCTCAAGCACGACAAGACGAAGGATTTTATCACCAGCGGTGGTCTGGGGACCATGGGATTTGGTTATGGCGCAGCCATCGGAGCTCAAATAGGCTGCCCGGATAAGCGGGTCATCCATTTTACGGGGGACGGCTCATTCCACATGAATCTCAACGAAGCATGCACGGCTGTAAGCCAGGAGCTTCCTATCATAACCATAATCATGAACAACCAGGTCCTGGGTATGGTCTATCAGTGGCAGACATCCTTCTACGGAAAGCGATATGCCGCTACGACACCGGAGCGAAAAACCAACTTCCCTAAACTGGCGGAAGCTTTCGGTGCGAAGGGCTTTTCCGCTGCCAACCCGCAGGAATTCGAAGAGGTTTTCAAGAAAGCTCTCAAGGAGAAGGGGCCTGTATGGATAGACTGCGCGCTGGCCAGAGACGAGAGGGTACTCCCGATGATACCGGCAGGCGGGAATGTCGAGGATATGATCATTGGATAGTGCGTCGCGCTTCGCGCAGTAAGTCAATGCAGCCCTGCGCCGCCTTCGGCCGCAGGACCACCGATGTCATGCTTCGCATGACAAATATATGTAGCCCTAAAGGACCACTGATGTCATGCTTCGCATGACAAATATATGTAGGAGGATTTTTTCATGGATAAGGAAATTAGAAAGGAAGTCATCAGCATTCTGGTGGACAACCAGGCCAATGTCCTCACCAGAGTCAGCAGCCTGTTTGGCCGCAGAGGCTTCAATATAGATTCCCTGACGGTCTCAGCCACCAACGACCCTAAGCTTTCCAGGATAACGGTAGTATTTACAGGGACAGAGCAGGGACTTCACCAGATAATAACTCAGACGGCTAAATTAGAAGTCGTAAAGAAGATATTCACGCTGGATAAGAACGACAGCATCTACAGAGAGCTTCTGTTGCTGAAAGTCAAAGCCGATAAGACGGAGCGGTCCGCTATCAAGGAAATTGTTGAAATATATAGAGGTAGAATAGTTGACCTTTCCAAAAACAGCCTTATAATAGAATTGACAGGCGCTTCCGAAAAACTGGACGCCTTCATGGATATGATGAGCTGCCATGACATCGCGGAAGTCTGCCGCACCGGGATCACCGGAATAGGCAGAAGCGCCAGCTGGCACGAAGAATAACCATTGTCAACAAATTTTAACATATAAAGGAGACGGAAAAAAATGATTAAAAAGTATTATGATCAGGATTGCAATTTATCACTTCTGGATGGAAAAACTGTCGCTATCATCGGCTTTGGCAGCCAGGGTCACGCCCATGCCATGAACCTCAATGAAAGCGGCGTAAACGTCGTAGTAGGTCTCAGACCTGGTTCGGCTCACATCGCAAAAGCCGAAGCTGCCGGACTGAAGGTAGTAGGCATCGAAGAAGCTGCCGAAGCCGGAGACGTTGTAATGATACTTACTCCTGACGAGCTGCAGGCTTCCATCTACAAGAATCAGATAGAGAAACACATGAAGGAAGGCAATGTCCTCATGTTCGCCCACGGTTTCAACATCCACTTCAACCAGATAAAGCCGGCGCCTTACCTGGACGTTATCATGGTCGCTCCTAAGGGCCCTGGCCACACTGTAAGGAGTCAGTATGTCGAAGGAAAAGGCGTACCTAGCCTTATCGCCGTTTATCAGGACGCTTCCGGAAAGGCCAAGGATTATGCTCTCGCATACGCGAGCGGGATCGGCGCGGGCCGTGCCGGGATCCTGGAGACCACCTTCAAGGAAGAGACCGAAACAGACCTCTTTGGTGAGCAGGCAGTTCTCTGCGGTGGTGTTACAGAGCTGATGAAGGCCGGATTCGACACGCTGGTAGAAGCCGGTTACGAGCCTGAAATGGCATACTTCGAATGCATCCATGAGATGAAGCTTATCGTGGACCTGATCAACGAAGGCGGATTCGACAAGATGAGATATTCCATCTCCAACACAGCTGAATACGGCGACTACAGAACAGGAAAGAGGATAATAACCGAGGATACTAGAAAGGAAATGAAGAAAGTCCTTTCCGAGATCCAGGACGGCACTTTCGCCAGCGAATTCATCCAGGAATTCAATGCAGGCGGTAAGGCAAGATTCCTCGCTACGAGACAGAAGGAAGCATCCCACCTCCTCTGCAAAGTCGGCGAAGAGCTGAGAAAGATGATGAGCTGGCTGAAGAAATAAGACTTTTACATGAGGTCTTGCCCTGGCGACCGCCTCGGCGGGGCCTCTTTCTTTTACCCTCTTATCCGTCCGTCTCAGCCAGACCCCGAGCAAGCGATAACGTGAGACGTGGGCGCGGGTTCAGATATGGTCAGCGAAAAGCAAAAATCACGAGAAAGGAAAACAATATGAGAAGCGACAACGTAACAAAAGGCGTAGAAAAAGCTCCTATGCGAAGCCTTTTCTACGCCATGGGATACACTAAAGAAGAGCTGGAGCGGCCACTCATCGGCGTCGTTTCAGCCAAAAGCGAGATCGTTCCCGGCCACATACACCTGGATAAGGTGGCGGAAGCCGTAAAAGCCGGCGTCAGAATGGCCGGCGGAACGCCTATAGAGGTCCCGGCCATCGGCGTATGCGATGGTATAGCCATGGGCCACATCGGTATGAAGTACAGCCTGGCAAGCCGTGAGCTCATCGCCGACAGCGTCGAAACCATGGCCATGGCTCATGCCTTCGACGGGTTAGTGCTGGTTCCTAACTGCGACAAGATCGTTCCCGGAATGATAATGGGTGCTGTAAGGATAAACATCCCTACAGTAGTATGTTCCGGCGGCCCGATGATGTCCGGCCTGGTCAATGGCGAGGAGACCAGCCTTTCCAAAATGTTCGAAGCCGTAGGGGCCAGGAAAGCCGACATCATCGACGATGACCAGCTGCTGGAGTTCGAAGAGAAGACCTGTCCGGGCTGCGGTTCCTGTTCAGGAATGTACACAGCCAACAGCATGAACTGCCTCTCGGAGGCAATCGGCATCGCCCTTCCGGGAAACGGCACCATCCCGGCGGTAGACAGCGGCAGGATACGTCTGGCCAAGCATGCCGGTATGGCCATCATGGAGCTGGTGAATAAAGATATCAAAGCCCGTGATATCATCAATGAAAAATCCATCAGAAACGCCCTGGCCTGCGATATGGCTTTGGGATGCTCTTCCAACAGCGTACTTCATCTATTGGCAATAGCCAATGAAGCCGGAGTAGAGCTGGATCTTGACATTTTCAACGAGTTCAGCGCCAAGGTCCCTAATCTGTGTCATCTGGCTCCGGCAGGCGGCACCCATATGCATGACCTCAACAACGCAGGAGGTCTGATGGCAGTCTTCAGCGAGCTGGATAAGAAAGGCCTTATCGACAAGAGCCTGATCACTGCTACAGGAAAACAGGTAGGCGAAAATATGAAAGGCGCTTATGTAAAGAACTACGATATAATCAGGCCTGTCGACAAGCCGTATAGCGAAACAGGCGGCATAGCCATCATGTGGGGAAATATAGCACAGGACGGCTGTGTCGTTAAGAGAAGTGCCGTAGCTCCTGAGATGCTGTGCCACACAGGACCGGCCAGAGTCTTCGACTGTGAAGAGGACGCTATTGCCGCCATCTACGCTGGAAAGATCGTCGACGGTGACGTGGTAGTCATAAGATACGAAGGTCCTAAGGGCGGTCCGGGGATGAGAGAAATGCTCAATCCTACCAGCGCGCTGGCGGGGATGCAGCTGGATAAGACCGTTGCTCTCATTACCGACGGCAGATTCAGCGGCGCCAGCAGAGGCGCATCCATCGGGCATGTTTGCCCTGAGGCGGCTGCGGGCGGAAACATCGGCCTGCTGAAAGAAGGGGATATCATTGAGATCGACATCCCTAACGCCAGAATAAACGCTAAGATATCCGACGAAGAATTTGAATCCAGGAGAAAGTCCTATGTTGCTCCGCAGCCTAACGTCACAAGCGGATGGCTGGCCAGATACATGCGAAACGTGTCCTCAGCCGCGAAAGGAGCGGTCATGGAATAGACGGCGGCGTTATCGATCGCCATCCTTTTCATGGCAGTCGATACAATGAACAACGCCCCGTAACAACTAATGAAAGCAGACCTTTTCCCGGCTCTGCAATCACCTGAATCTCGCAGGCGGCAGAACCCAATGCGCCGCCGCCTGCCGACAATCGACAAAGGAGTGTTACGATGAGTAGAAAAGCATTGCACAAAACAGTATTCAAAGGTGGCCTTCTGATAGACGGCACCGGAAAATCCGCAGTGGAAAACAGCACGGTACTTATCGAAGACGGCAAGATCGTTTACGCCGGTCCGGCGGACGAAGCACCTTCGACTGACCTTACTTCTCCGGATGATTGCCAGGTCATCGATATCACTGGCAGAACCATTATGCCCGGTCTCGTGGATACCCACCTTCACTTCTCCGGTAACCTTACGGAAAACGACAGCGACTGGGTAATGGAGGACAATATCCAGAAAGCCGTCGTTGCAGTGCAGCAGGCTCACGAATGTCTGGAGACCGGACTCACTACTGTAGGTGAGATCTCCAGATTCGGCATACACATCAGAAACATGGTAGAAGCCGGGGTGATGCAAGGGCCAAGGATCGTCGCCACAGGACTTGGATTCTGTGCTACAGCAGGGCACGGCGATTCCCACCTCCTTTCCATAGAACAGAACAAAGCCGCCCACCCGTGGGCAGAGTGTGTCGACAGTCCATGGGATCTGCGAAAGGCTGTAAGGCGGAGGCTTCGTGAAAATCCTGATGCTATCAAGATCTGGGCCACAGGCGGCGGTATCTGGCGATGGGAAGCCGGCATGGATCCTCATTACACGCCTGAGGAAATACAAGCCGTGGCAGAAGAATGCCAGATAAGAGGCATTCCTCTCTGGTCTCACTGCTTCGGCAGTGCGGCTCCTTCGGTCAAGGCCGGCGCCGATTTCATCATTCACGGCTGGGAGCTGGATGACGAGACTATTGATACTATGGCGGAAAAAGGGATCATGCTCTGTCCTACCATCAGTTTCCTTCCTGCCTGGTTCGAAACATATCCGCCTAAATATGTTCCCGAGATCCACGACAGATTCCCAGGTGAAACGGTAACAGAAAAAGAGCTGAACCGCATCTACGACAACCTGCGAAAAGCTTTTGCCAAAGGCGTCGTACTGACTATCGGCTCCGACTCCTTCAACTCCAAGATAACACCGTACGGCGATACCGCTATCGGCGAGATCTACGAGTTTATCAGCAAAGCCGGGATAGGAGAAATGGATACTATCGTCGCCGCTACCCTCAATGGCGCAAAGGCGCTGCGGGTAGATGACATCACCGGCTCTCTCGAAGCCGGCAAGAGCGCCGATCTGCTTGTCCTCGACGGCAATCCGCTGGATGATATCAAAGCCATCGCTACTGACAAGATGGCCGTCATCATGAAGGAAGGCGAATTCATAAAGAATCAATTGCAGGCAAACTGAATGTCGGTTGCAGACATATCCACTTGCCCAGCCACAGAAAACAGAAGAACAACTACAGAAAAAACTTAACCGCGAAGAGCCGCGCCATCGAGGTCCGGCTCTTTTATCATACCACTACCGGCAGCCGCCTCGCCCGCATTTCCATATCAGCCAGCAGCTTTCCCGTCCGCTCCGCTTCATCGGATACCAGCTTCCGCACTTGCATCTGTTTGAACATTTTTCCGCTCTTCATAATTACATTTTTTACCATTTTGGTGCTTTTCTGCGTATGTTACGTGTTATTTTACAGATTGTTCCATGAAGTTTACAGACATTTTCACTTTTTCGCGATATGTCTGTAAAACGGCCTCCCCGCTCCCCTCCAAAAAAAGGTAAGCCAACCCCAAAAGGGCTACTCAACAATCGAGTAGGAGGTAGGCGATTATTTCGCCTACCGACCTCTCACACCACCGCTCATGCGGTTCCGCAAGCGGCGGTTCAACCAACTTAAC
>JABLTR010008635.1_pt1 | contig 15818 bp, 10 predicted proteins | sample 7160071 | NCBI WGS metagenome assembly JABLTR01 (sample SAMN14651230, study PRJNA627086) | human gut metagenome | isolation source: feces | host: Homo sapiens
CGGTAATGGCAATGGAACCGCTGAGTACACCGGCCAGCCATTTTCCGATAAACAGAATCACGTTCAGGCCAATGCCCACCGAACCGCAGAGCATTCCATAAGCCTGACGCACCTTTGGCTCCTCGTAATCCTGATAGTTTTTGATAAACAACCGCGAAAGCAGTGAAATCATTTCCCTTCACTCTCCTCCTTTACCGTATCATACACCTGTCGCAGCGGAAGATTCCGCTCTCTGGCAATCTTTGCCATGCTCTCGTACTCCGGGTAAATCTTTTCCTCCCCGCCGACAGAACACACTTTTATCCCGGCCGTTCCCAGGGACGTCTCGACGCTGCGCACTTCCCTTGACAGCACGGTGCGCTCCATAGGTATCCTGCGGATACCGATCGTGGTAGTCTCCCGGAAAATGATCTCCTCCATCCGCGGCACACACTCCTCATCGCAGATCACATGGAGCTCATAGGCCGGGCGGTTCTTCTTCATAAACACCGGTGTGTAATTCACATCCCTGGCCCCGGCCGCAAACAGCTGCTCCATCACATAGCCAAGCTCCTCGCCGGTGCAGTCGTCCACGTTGGTCTCCAGCTTCCAGATTACATTCTTCCCGAGATCCTTTGCGCCGTCATCCTCCGGCGTCTCCACCAGAAATACCCGCAGAATCTCCGGAACATCGTAGCTGCGCTTACCCGCTCCCATACCGCATCCGAGAATCTTCATGGATGCCGGCAGAACGTCCGATGTGGCGGTCGCCGCCGCAATCGCCGCGCCGGTGGGGGTAACCAGCTCGCCCTCCACCGGGAGAAAACGGAATTTCAAACCGTGAGCGGAGGCGATCTTTGTTACCGCCGGCACCGGGATCGGCAGCAGCCCGTGCTGACAACGCACGCTGCCGTGACCTTCGCACATCTCGGTAAAAATTACGCCCTCCACCGCAAGATTATCCAGGCAGATGGCCGTGGCAGCGATATCAATGATGGAATCCACCGCTCCCGCTTCGTGGAAATGCACCAGACTCACATCCGTCCCGTGGACGGCTGCCTCCGCCTCCGCCAGCACCTGGAGAATCCGGTTCGCGATGGCCTTGGCCCCGTCCGTCATGGAAGATGCCGCGAAAATCCCGCGGATCTCATCCGGCCCCCGTCCGTGGGCATGCGCATGGGTGTGTGAATGGTCGTGCTCATGGCCATGACTGTGCGTGTGGCCGTGGTCGTGGTCATGATCGTGTCCGTGGTCATGAGCAGCCTCAGACTCGTGCTCGTGGTCATGCTCATGGAGATGTCCGTGGAGATACTCCATGTCATGATCGAGAAATTCCCCGTCCTGGGGCAGCTTTACCAGAAAATCACAGACATCCAGGCTGGATTTTTTCACTCTGCTGATATGTATCTCGTAAGGTTCCTCTATGGGAAGCGTCCCCAGGGTCTCCCGCAGCGTCTTCTCTTCCGCTCCCAGGTCCAGAAGCGCCGCCACAGTCATATCGCCGCTGATGCCGCTGGCGCACTCAAAATATAACTGTCTGCTCATTGTTTTTCTTCCTCCTCGGATCCGTGTACTGCCAGCCGATTGATTTGCGTCGCCAGATAACCGGCTCCGTAGCCGTTGTCAATATTGACCACCGCAATCCCGTTGGCGCAGGAATTGATCATGGTCAGAAGGGCGGAAATCCCGTTCATACTGGCTCCGTAACCCACCGATGTGGGCACCGCGATAACCGGCTTATCCACCAGACCGCCCATCACGCTGGCCAGCGCTCCCTCCATGCCGGCCACCGCCACAACACAGTTGGCCTCCTGGATCACATCCAGTCTGGAAAGCAGCCGGTGGATTCCGCTGACCCCCACATCGTAAATCCGATGGACATTGGTTCCAAAATACTCCGCCGTCTGGGCCGCCTCCTCCGCCACAGAGATATCCGCGGTTCCGGCGGTGCAGACCGCCACATTTCCGATCCGCTCTTTCTCTTTTTTCTCTATCTTTATGATATGGGACAGCGGATCATACTCCACCTGGGGGAATTCCTCCCGGATCAGCTCGTACTGATGTTGGCTGGCCCGGGTGCCGAAGACTTCGCCGTCCGTCTCGTAAAGTTTCCGAAAAATCTGCAGCAGATGCTCGTCGGATTTGCGGGCGCAGAAAATAACCTCCGCGAAACCGGAACGGACTTTTCTGTGCATATCCAGCTTGGCGTAACCCATCTCCTCAAAGGGCTGCCGGCGCAGATGTCCCTCCGCCTCCGCCACGGTCATCTCTCCCCGCTGCAGTTTTTCCAGTATCTCTCTCGTCTCCATGCTCCTGTCATCTCCATCCGTGAAAGTATATGTACTATCATACCACACCTGTCAATTCTGTTCCGCCATGGGAAGTTTACATACAAAAATCCTTCTCCCCGCAAGGGATATCACAAGATGCCCCTGTTCCACAGACACCTCCGCCGGCTCCGGCTTCAGTTTCTGCACGGATGCGCCGGCAAAATCCACCTCATTTCGCACATCCAAAGCAGTGCCGCCCAGACATTCAGCAGAATACGTTCCATCCCCAGCTTCCAGACCCTCAAGCTCCAGCTGCGCATCCGCATCCGAGGTGTTGACCGCCTTGACATAGAAATGTTCCTCGTCCCGGGTAACCGACAGAAACACGCCCTTCGGCAGTTTCCCGGAGAAGGGAACGTATTTCGGCCCGTAATAGTTGGAAAAGAGCGCCTGGTTCCAGTAATTGACCGTCGGGGAAACGGTCGCCGGGTTAAAATCAATCAGGTTGGCGTACCACTGCTCGCTCCCCGCCAGGTTCAGAAGGGGTGCGTAGGAAGCCATTTCCACCACATCGCCGTTTCGCTCCATACCGGTCATGAAGGCCGCCTCCCCGAGGGCCGAATCCAGGCAGTTGGAATTCTCCACCGTCATCTTTTTTCCGGCCATCATACCGTTGGCGGAATATTCTCCCATATAGACCTTGCCCCGTTTTCTGTCATAGCGATCGAAGCGTCCGGCAGACTTGATGAACCACTCCGGGCTGTGGTAGGCGTGTTCGTCCGCGATAACGCCCGGATGGTACTTTTTCACATGATTCCAGACGGAACGGTTCATCGCCTGGATCGGCGTAAACCCACAGCAGATCATGCATTGGATTTCGGGATACTTCTCGTGGATGGCCCCCACGATATGGTCGTACCGCTTCAGGTAATCCCGGCCCCAGTTCTCATTTCCCACACCGATATACTTCAGTCCGAAGGGCGCCGGATGTCCCATCTTTGCCCGCAGCGCAGCCCACCGGTTCTCCTTTGGATCCCCGTTGGCAAAGGCGAGCAGATCCAGATAATTATCCACGATATAGTTGTCAAACTCCGGGGAGTCCAGAGGGATCATGGTATTCTCCTTCAGCTTGTACTGGCGCACCCGGATCTGGCAGTTCATCCCCGCGGAGAGGGTTGGCAGCGGCATCATGCCAAGATCCTCGCAGAGACAGAAGTACTCATAAAAACCGATCTGGTACGACTGGTTGTAACCGCCGTCGGGCAGCTTCTCCGACCAGAGATTGTAGTTGCTCTTCCGCTCCCATAGCTCCCCCACCGTGTGTTTCCAGTTGTACTCGTTCCCCGGCGTCAGACCTTCCACAATGCAGCCGCCCGGGAACCGCATAAACCGCGGATGCAGCGCTTCCAGCGTCTCCACCAGATCCCTGCGCAGATGGCCGTGGCGCCACTTGGGATCTCCCGCGTGCCACAGGTTGTCACTGTGAAAATCCACACAGTCCAGCCACAGCTCCCCGTCGCCGGCGAAAGTGATCCGAAGTTTTCCATAAGCTTCCTTCGTCCCGGTTACCGACAGGGAAATCTTTACCCATCCCTGCGCCCTTGTCTCCAGCACCGGCGTCGGTTCCGGGGAAATGCCCAGCTCCTCCGAGATCTCACAGAAGGCCTCCTCCGTCAGAGGCTCTCCCCTGCCATTTACCGCCTGCACGCCGATTTTCCCGTTAAAGGTGCGGTTTCTCACAAGGGCGGAGAATGTGTACGTCTGGCCTTCCTTTATGGACATGGAGGGAATCTCCCATCCCTTCTGCTGTCCGCTGTAACCGTAATTGATCAGGGATGCCTTCTCCCTGACCACTATCCGCGCGTATTTGCTGTTTTTTGAGAGCGCTTTCTCGGTACCGGATGTCATCCGTTCCCCCTCAAACCTCCAGTAGCGCAGAGGCTCCTCCACCGCCCGGATCTCCTGCCTGTCCAGATAGACGCCGTCGAAACTGTAGTTGTTGACCATGTTGGCATTCAGACCGCCGTCCACGGAAAATCCGATGTCCTCCAGAAAAATTCCGTAGAGATGATCGCTGATATCATAGGTATCCTGCCCCCGCAGGCTGATCTTTGTTCTTTCTGTCTCTGTCCTCTCTCCCATTGTCCTTTCCTCCCTTTTCCTTCTCCGTCTCTGTTCCCTTTGCCACTTTTTTGCCGTCAGAAAGATGCTACGCCAGAAAACGCATGCCCGAAATCTCCAGTTTTTCCGCGCGCCGGCACACCAGACGGATCTCATATCCCGTATCCTTTCGCTCCAATCCGGTCAGATCCAGCGGTACGGTCGCCTTTCCCTCCCCGCATACGGAAATCTCCGCCGCCAGGCAGTCGTCCAGCCAGACCTCCAGTTGTCCGCTGCCGCCGGATTCCAATTCCAGTTCCGTGTACACCGGCTCGCCCTGGAGATAGCGGAACATCATCTCATCCCCCGGGCAGATACCCACAATCCGTTCCGCTTCCCCTTCCGGTCCGCCCACAAAGGCGTTTCCGCGAAGGCCGCAGACCCGATACCCTTCGATCCGCTCTCCGGGGCCAAAGGGATCTCCCAGTCCCTGGGATGTCATCTTTACCTCCGGGATCGTGCCGTCCTCCAGAATCCGGATTTTCTCCATGCAGAGTCTTCGGTTCATTCTGGAATTTCGGCTGGACCGATGATAGCAGACAATCCACTGACCGTTGAAACATGCGATGGAACCGTGATTGTTCCAGCTGTCGGGATCACAGTCGGCGTTGTCGATGATGATGCCGCGATAGGTAAAGGGCCCCAGAGGGCTGTCCGATGTGGCGTATCCTAAAGCTGTGGGTTTCCCCCGTTCCACATCAGCGAAAATATAGTAGTAGGTATCTCCGATCTTGCGCATGGAGGATCCCTCGTGGAAATAGTGCTGCTCTTCGGTAACCAGATTTTTCACGACCTTTTCCGTATCAAAGGATACCATGTCCTCATTCAGCGGCACACCGCTGGAAAAAAACTGATCCCAGTAATAATATGCCTGCCCGTCATCATCGATGAACACCGCCGGATCGATTCCCCCGCAGGGCAACCTGACCGGATCCCGGAAAGGCCCCTCCGGCCGGTCGGAGACCGCAACTCCCTCCATACCGCTTTCCGTACAGAAATAGAGATAATAGTTTCCGTCCTTCTCGATGCAGTCCGGCGCAAACAGCAGCGGCCGCTTCTGATTGGCGCCCTCTCTCCGTGAGCCTTCTTCGTTCTCTGTGGCATCGCCCTGCACCTGCTGCCGCGCCATCTTCTCCAACTGTTCCGGGCTCATATCCTTGATCATATCCTGAATCATCTGCATCATAAAGGGTGTCGGATGCGTCCAGTCCGCCGCGGTGCCATATCTTTTGGCAGACGGATCCAGGATCCAGGGCACATCTTCCGCGGAAAACGAGGTGTCATGCACCGTCCAGTGTTTCCCGTCCGGCGTGGATACCACATGATACTCCCCGCTGCAGTAGTTTTCCATATCGGCATCGTAGCTGCCGTACACATAGAGTTTCCCATCCGACATCACATGGGGCTCCCCGTCCGGGATATGGATATCCGGCGGAAGGATGGGGTTCCGATTGTTATCATAAGTTCTCATAATATGATACCTCCTCGCAGGAATATATTGCCACTGATATATTCTATCTTACCAGATCAGGACCGTTCCGGGAAGGAGAGGTTGTTCAAAAACTTATCCTGAAATTTCTCATGATCTGCCAGTGTTACCGGAACCGCCAGCTTTACCACTTCCCGTAGCTTCCCGTCCACAGCCTCTCTCTCTCTCTCGTTCCCGGCGGCGCAGCGCTCCCGCAGATACCGCAATCCTCCACCGATGGCGCCGTTTCCCACGCCCTGACACTTTTTGGACAGTCCGGCCGGCAGCAGCCCGATATGCTCCGCCTCCCCACTGTCCAGAGCGCATCCCATGCCTCCGGCCAGATAAACCGCGGCAATCTGATCCGCCTCAAGCGCCGCCTCCTCCATGAGTATTTCCACACCGGAACAGATAGCGCTCTTTGCCATCTGAAGTTCCCGGACGTCCTCCTGGTACAGACAGATCCGCTCTCTCTGGGAGAGAATCCAAAGGGGAAATCCCTGGGAAAAGTACGGTTCCTCCATCGTTCCGTCCCGGTCCAGCATTCCCTCCTCCAGAAGCAGACAGAGGGCGGACACCGCGCCGGTGCCACAGATTCCCACCGGTCTCTGATCGCCGATGGTCTCCGGAAGAATCCTTCCGCGCTCTCTTCTGACCCCGCAGATCGCCCCCGGAACAGAGGCCGCGCCGTTTTTCAGCTTGCCGCCCTCAAAGGCCGGGCCGGCAGCAGTGGACGCGGTATAAAGCCGCCGGCCGTCCCAGAGCGCCATCTCGCCATTGGTGCCAAGATCCAGAAAGAGCGCCGGCTCTTCCCGTTCCGTGATTCCCAGCGCGTAGATGCCGGCCACCACATCGGCCCCCACAAAGGCGGAAATTCCCGGCAGCAGGACAACGTCCCGGTCTCCCTCTGAAAAATGGCGGAGGGAAATGTCCCCCGGCGCGAAGGGCGCCTGCCCCAGTCCCGCGCAGGACTCGCCGGCAAAAATATGCTGCATGGTTGTATTTCCCGCGATGACCGTCTCCGCAATCTGTTCCTCTAAAATTCCGGCATCCCGGCAGATATCGGAAGCGAGCGACTTTAGATCCCTTCGCACAATCTCCCGCATATCCGCAAGCGCTCCGCCGTTGGCCTGCAAAATCCGCGAGAGCACATCCGCCCCGTAGACCCGCTGGCTGTTGACGCAGGTCGCCGCCGCCAGCTGTTTTCCCTCCGGCAGCGCGATCAGTGCCGCCGCAAGGGTCGTAGTCCCGATATCCACGGCAAGTCCGTACCCGCCATTCTGCCGGGCCGGATTCCTCCGTTCTTTTCGATCGGTCTCCTCCTTCTCCGTTTTCGGTTTCCGGAAATCTACTGCGGAAACGATCTGCTTTCCTCTTTCCTTCGGCACCATTACCCGGCAGTTTCCCCGGACCCGCGCACGGCAGGCCAGCCTCCAGCCATCCTCCAGCTCCTCCCCGGAAAACCATCTGCGATCCTCCGGCGTGATCTCCGGCGCTCCCTCCAGAAATTTTACCCGGCAATTTCCACAGGTACCGTTTCCGCCGCAGGGCTGATCGATCTCGATCCCCCGCTCCCTCAGAAGCGCGAAAAGAGGCCTTGCCGTCTTCTCCCCCGCTGTCAGAGAGATCACGTCGCTGCCTCTTTCTTCCTGTCCGTATTTCTTTTCACTCATGCCCGTCCTCCTGCTGTCTTTTCTCTGTCGGCGGCCTATTCCTGCCGCCATTTTACAACCCGGTCCCCCTCTCTCATTCCACTGGCAGCATAGCGCAACACCGCCGTCACTCCAGCGGCAGTCTGACCGTGATGGCCGTTCCCTCCCCCTCTTTTGTGTCCACGGAAATCTCCCCTTTGCAGAGTTCCATGACTCTGGCCACCATGGCAAGCCCGAGTCCATTCCCCTCGGAGGCATGGGAAGTATCCCCCTGGTAAAACTGATCAAACATATGCTGCGCCGCCTCCGGGGCCATGCCGCAGCCCGTATCCCGGATACACACCACCGCTCTTGTCACAGTATCTCTTCCCTTTCCGATGTCGGAAACCCTCTCCGCCTGTTCCCTTTCCAGGCGCGCCGACACGCTGACAGTTCCTCCCGGCTCCGTGTATTTGACCGCATTTCCCAGGATATTGTTCCAGGCGATCTCCAGGAGGGAGGCGTCGTTGCTGATTCGGATCTCCTCCTCCAGATCGATCTCCAGTTCCAGATCCTTCTCCTCAAATTTCTCTTCCAGAGCCAGCACACCCGCCCCTGCCAGTCCCACAAGAATACAGATCATAATCGGGACCAGTTCTCTCTGATTCTCATAATGCTCCACCTGCGCCATGGCGTTCTCCATCCGCCGCTGCTGTTCCATCAGTCTCCCCCGCTCCGCAATGTTTCTCCGGCGGCGAAACTGTAACTTTTTCCCGTCATTGGAGATCCGCTCCTGTATGGTCTCCCAGCCGAAGGACTCATAGCATGTCCTGCAATCCTCCGCCAGACTGTATTTGATTCTCACGGTAATATACTCGTAGATATCGTACTGTTTCTCCATCATACGTCTCCTCTGCCCTTTCCCCTGCCTCGAGACTCGGGCAAAATCTGTATTCATCATACCATATCATCCACTGTAAAATACATCTCTTTTGTTAAAAAAGTTTTAAAAAGGGCGTGCGATCAAACGCACACCCTCAGAAAAACTGTTTTTATTGTTGTCCCTTTGTACACCGACGCTACTCTACAATGTGTACTCTCCCGCTGTCAGGTGCACCGGCTGACGATCCGGCAGACACACCTCCGCCGTCACGTTGGACGGGATCACAATATGGTAGGAAATCTTTCCGGTCCCATCTGTTCCATCCGCTCCGTCCTCCAGGCGCCAGCTGCTCTCCACCCTGCCGTAAAGGCTGTCGTAGGAGGCTTCTGCCCAGGTCATATCGCCGCCCGGAACCGGCCGGATGACAAAATGATTTTCTCCGTCCGGCACGATGCCTGCCACCGTGTCAAAAAGCCACTGACAGACCGCTCCCGGAGAATAGTGGTTGTGGCTCGCGCTGCCCTCCCAGTTCTCCCAGATGGTGGTAGCTCCCTGCTTTACCTCGTAGAGCCATCCAGGCTGCTTCTCATTTTCCAGCATCCGATAGGCGAGGTCCGCACGTCCCATCTTCGTCAGCTCTCCCAGCACAAAGGGCGTGGAGAGGAAGCCGGTGGCGATGGTGTAGTCACGGTTTACCACCGCCTGGGCCAGCCGTTTCTGCACCTGCTCCTTTACGTCGCTGCCCTCACACAGTCCCAGGGCCAGAGGCCGCACCAGCTTCGCCTGACGGTCCGTATCCGGGGCGCCCGACCCGAAGAACAGTTTCCGATACGCCCGCTTTGCCCCCTCGGAATACTCGGCAAAGAGAGCCGCGTCATCTTCCTTTCTCAGAAGGTCGGAGATCTGCGCCATGATTCCCAGGGTATAGTGCAGGTAGGCGGTGCACTCCTCCGGATGTCCCGGCATGTTCCCGGCAGAAATTTTTTCCTGAAACTCCTCCGGCTCCAGCCACTCGCCCAGGTGCATGCCCTTCTCGTAGATATACTTCTGATCCGGGTCTCCTGCCAGGGTTTTCCTGTCCTTCGGACCGGCGTTTTTGATCATGAACATGGCATTTTTCTTCATCATGCCGTAGAACCGCTCCAGGATCTCCCGGTCGCCGTAGCGCTGATAGTACCGCCAGGGGATCAGAATCGCCGCGTCGCACCATCCCACGGAACCGCCGGTGTTGTCGTAGATCATGGATGCGCCGTTGTAGGGAATAACCGCGGAAATTTTACCGTCCTTGAACTGATTATCCTCCATGTCCCACAGCCATTTCCGGAAAAAGGCAGCGATATCCATAAAGTAAGCGCCGGTGTCGAAGAAAATCTGCGCGTCCCCGGTCCAGCCCATCCGTTCTCTGGTGGGACAGTCTGTGGGCACGTCCAGGTAGTTGCTTTTCATGCTCCAGAGAGTGTTGTGCACCAGTTGATTGACCAGGGGCAGCGAGCAGGAAAATGTCCCGGTCTGCTCCATATCGGAGTACACCGCGATGGAGGTAAAATCCTCCGGCACAATCGCAAGGTCCGTCTCCACCAGCGCGTAGCGGAAGCCGAAGATACAGAACATGGAGTGATAGACATCCTCTTTCCCCGAGCAGAGGAAGGTAATCTGCTGCTTCGGCGACAGCTGCATCTCCTCCTTCCAGTCCTTCTTCATGCCGGTAACCAGCATCATCTCTTTTATCTTGCCAAACTCGTTGGCCGGCTTTTCGACGGTCATGTTCTTCTGGGTAAACTCGCCGTTCTCATCCAGAATCTCGCCGCAGGTCAGGCGGATCTGCTGTCCCTTCGCGCCTTTGACGCGAAACTCCAGATATCCCGCCAGGTTCTGACCGAAATCCAGTACCTTTTTCCCCGATGGCGTAGTGAGAAGCTCTGCGGTAAACCGTTCCTTCTCCTTCGGCAGCACATTGTCCCCGGCCGTGGGTACGACCTCCTCTTTTGTCTCCATCGCCTTCCCACTGTAGGAAGGCGTCATGGAAGCGTCCACAATCTCCCCGTCCTCCAGATCGGCAAAGCGGATCGGGCCGTCATTGCTCCAGGAAAAGCTGCCGTCGCTTAAAACCATCTCCCGGCCGCCGTTCTCATAGGTAATCTCCATCTGACACAGCAGTTTCGTCTGACGACCGAAGACATTGGTGGGGCCGAAGCAGCCGATGGAACCACGGTACCAGCCGTCCGCCAGCCAGATATCCAGCGTGTGGCTGCCGCTCTCTCCCTCTTCCTTTCGCAGAAGTTCTGTCACGTCGTAGGTCTGATACGGAATCCGTTTCCGATAATCTGTCGCCCCCGGCGTAAATACCGCATCGGAGACCGGTTTGCCGTCGATCCAGCCCCGGTAGAGTCCGCAGGCGCTCATATAGAGAACCGCCCGCTTTACCCTTTTTCCCGCTGTAAAGGTCTTTCGGAAACAATCCACCGGATAGCGGGTGTTCTTTTTCGGCCTGTAATTGCCGCTGATCCATTTTGCCTTCCAGTCGCCCGCAAGCAACAGCCCCATCTCAAAGAAAGATCCGCTCCACTCTCCCGGTTCATCCTTTTCATCCCAGAGACGCACTTTCCAGTCGATCCTCTCCCGGCTGCCGGGATGGGGTCCGCCGTAGGGGATGTGGGTGCTGGAAGCGGAACTTACCTTCCCGCTGTCCCATATCTGCTCGCCGTCCTTTTCCGCGATGACCTGATAGGCGCTCTGGGTCACGCCGCCCTCACATTTCCAGTAGAGCCTGGGAGTGGGGTTCCCCAGCCCGACCGGCTCCTTCAGATAATCTGTCCGCATATGTACTGCTCTCATATTCCGTCCTTCCTTTCTCTCTTTTCCACCTTTTATTGATTCGCGTCAAACCGGCGGCTGCGCTTTCACAGCCGCCGCCCCGCCGCCATATACCAATCGGCTTTAGCCTTCCACTTCCAGTTCCGCCGCCAGGCTCTCGCCGCTGACCTTTACTGTGGCCTTTGTGCCTTTTGCCACAAGCACTGCTGCCAGCGCTTTTCCATAGTAGGTGGCAAAGATACCGTCGGGATACCGCTGCTCTGTTCTGGGGTTCGCGCTGCCAAATCCCAGCAGCCGTCCTCCCTCTACCTGGCACTTTAAGTTCCGGTCGTCGTTCATCTGCCGCTGTCCGTTTTCCCCGGTCAGTTCCACATCCACGTAAATCACGGAAGCGTTCTCCCCCGTCTCAGGATCTCGCAATTCCGCCGGGCAGGCAAATTTCGGATCAAGCACAGGTGTCTCCCGGGTCAGGCGAAGCTCTGTAGCGCCGGAGGCCGAGGTCAGTGTACTCTCTCCCACTACCTTTCCGGAGGCGTCATAGGCCACCGCCCTCAGTTCTCCCGGCGCGTATTTTACCTTGAAGGATGCCTTGCACTCCTTTACCTTCTTCCGCCCCAGCTTCTTTCCATTCAGGAAGAGCTCCACAGCGGCGCCGCCGGTGTAGACCTCCACCACGGTCCTGTTGCCGTCACAGTCTTTCCAGCTCCAGGATGGAAGCGCGTTGGTGCCTCTCCACACTGCCTTGGCAGGCTTCACACCGGGATGATTTGCCGGCTGGACGGCGATCCTCGGCTGATCAAGGAGATCCCAGGCCGCCTGGGCCAAAAACAGTTCCCCATTGGGGTCGCCGAGAATATCCAGCGCACCCACATCCGCCAACAGCCAGGGATAGGGTTTATCAAATCCCTTTCCGTCAGGGGTGTAAGCCCAGGCGCCGATGCCCGTCTCTCCCAGATAATCCCAGGCTGTCCACATGAAATCGCCCACCAGGTAGGGGTATTCCTTTACCATCTTCCAGTTCTTCGCAATGTCCTGGGGGAAGGTCTCGGAACCGAAAATTACACGGTTGGGATGAGCCTTGCCCTCCAGCGGATATCTGCCGGAAGCATAGTTGTAACCCGCGATATCCAGCGCGTCCAGAACCGGTGTGGTCACCTCGTCAGCCTTCTTTCCGTTAGCTCCTTTGTTCATACCGGTTCCCACCATGGAGGTCATCATGTTAAAGATGGTGGAGTTCATTCCCTGAGTCTTGGCTGCGCCGTCATCGCTTCGGCCGCCTTCCTCCTTGTAGATGTCATTGCCTTTGGCACTGCGGCTGATGATCATCAGATTCATACCGCCGGTCACCGGGCGGGAAGCGTCCGCCTCATGGAGAAATTCCACCATCTCCCTGGCCAGGTCCACGCCCTTCTTCTCCGCCGGCTCAGACACCTCGTTGCCGATGGAGTAGAGAATAACCGAAGGATGGTTGTAATCCCGCTCCACCATGGCCTGGAGATCTTTCTTGTAGCAGTCCATGAATTCTGTCGCGTAGTCCTTCGCGCTCTTGTGGCGGTACCACATATCCCAGCTCTCATCCATCACATACATGCCCAGGGCGTCGCAGGCTTCGAGCATCGCCGCAGAAGCCGGATTGTGGGCGGAGCGGATGGCGTTGTAGCCGGCGTCCTTCAGCATCTTTACCCGGCGCCACTCGCTCTCGGCGTAGCTGGCCGATCCCACGATACCGTTATCGTGATGCACACAGCCTCCCCGCAGCAGCGTCTCCTTTCCGTTGACGAAAAGTCCCCTGGGACTGCAGGTTACCTGGCGGATGCCAAAGAAGGTCTCCGCCTCATCCACCAGCTCATCGCCCCGCTTTACCCGCGCGATGCAGCGGTAGAGTTCCGGCGTCTCAGCGCTCCAGAGCTTTGCCCCGGGAACCGCGATCCGGGCATGGAATCCCTCTCCCCGCGCTACCGTCTGTCCCTGACAGGAAATTTCCAGCTCCACGGTGAGATCATCCTTCGCCTCTCCCAGAAGTTCCACATCCACTGCCACTTCCGGCTCATCCACGGAAACCGTACTTACCTTCAGCCCTTCCGGCGCGATAGACTCAGGCGCTCCGACCCACAGCCACACGCTGCGGTAAATGCCTCCTCCGGTATACCAGCGGCTGTTGGGCTGCTCGCTGTTATCCGCCACTACCCGGATCACGTTCTCCTGCCCCGGCTTCAGATACGCATCCAGGGATACAAAAAACGGCACATAGCCGTACACGCATCCTCCGGCCTCCACATCATTCACATAGACTCTGCTCTTCTGATAGACACCCTCGAACTGCAGAAGCACACGCTTCCCTTCCCAGTCGGCGGGTACCTCCAGCGTCTTTTCGTACTCGTAGACAGCTCCGGGGAAATAGGCACAGGCGCTCTCCCCCTTCGCGTCGGCGCTGCGCTGCTCCAGCTGCATGGCGTCGTGGGGCAGAAACACCTTCCGTTTCTCCTCCCCCTGCTTTCCAAACTTCCATCCGTCGTTAAAACTTTCCCGTTTCATCTCTTATCCTCCCATTTTGCCTCTCAGCATTTCATTTTTCTCATTATATCTGCTTTTTCATCCCAGCTTATAACAGAAAATCAGCACTTTTATCATAAATCTCTGATAAACTGACGACCGATGAAGATATTTTAGGGAAGAAATGTTAAAGTTTGATAAAAAGGCAAAAAAAGAACACGATGTCGAAAAACAACCGTGTCCTTTCTTTTCCTGCTCCTCATCCAGCCCGTTCTCCCCGGTTACCGTCTCCCGGACTTTTACCGGCTTCCCTCCGAAATCAACAGAATACTTCCGCCGCCTGTACCAGCTCATCCCGGATCTTGATATGCTGCGGGCAGGCCTCCTCGCAGGCACCGCACTTGACGCACTCGGATGCGCGCTTCTTTCCGTGGCCGCTTACCAGCCATTCCTCCTGATGGGCCGCGGCTGCCTTGTCCCCGTAGAGGGTCAGCATGTTCATCGCTGTAAAGGTCCCGGAGATACCGATATTCATCGGGCAGACCTTCGCGCAGTAATTGCAGGTCGTACAGGGAATCAGGGGGATCTTCTTCAGCTCCTCCTGGGCCCTGCTCAATGTATCGCGCTCCTTTTCGGTCAGGCCGGAGAAATCCTTCATGTAGGAGAGATTGTCCTCCATCTGTTCCGCGCTGCTCATGCCGGAGAGAACGGTAATAACGCCCTCCAGATCCGCCGCGAAACGGATTGCCCAGGAGGCCGCCGAGGATTCCGGCTCCGCCCCTTTGAGAATCTTTGCCACAGGCTCCGGCGGATTTGCCAGCATACCGCCCTTGACCGGCTCCATGATGATGACGGGCTTGCCGTGAGCTCTCGCCACCTCATAACATCTTCTGGACTGGATCGCGGGATTATACCAGTCCGCGTAGTTGATCTGAAGCTGCACAAACTCCGCCTCGGGATGGGCGTTTAAAATCTCCTCCAGTTCCTCAGGGGTGGAATGGAAGGAAAAACCGATATGCCGGATCAGTCCTTCTGCCTTCTTCTCCTTCACGAAATTCCACATGTCAAAGTCATCGAAATAGTGGGTGCGCCCCTCGCCGAGATTGTGGAGCAGATAGAAATCAAAGTATCCCGCTCCCGTCTGCTTTAAGGACGTGTCAAACTGAGCGACAGCCTCCTCTCTCGTCTTGCAGTTGATCCAGGCCGCGTTCTTGGTTGCCAGCTGAAAGCTCTCTCTGGGATAGCGTTCCACCAGCGCCTGACGGATCGCGTCCTCGCTGCCGGCGTAAGCCCAGGCCGTGTCAAAGTAGGTAAATCCCGCCGCCAGGAATTTGTCCACCATCTCCTTCGTCTGCTCCACGTCGATGACGCCATCCTCTTTCTGCGGCAGACGCATCAGACCGAAACCCAGTTTCCGAATGTCTTCTCCCAAGTATGCCATGTTGCTTCCTCCTTTACATTTCACATTTTCGTGCTATGATTAGTTTAACAAACTCGTGTTACACGAAGTCAAGACGCTTTTTCGGTTTTTCGCAAAATTTTGTTACAGTGAACGCCCACACCGAAAAAGCGGAAAGGAAGTTATGTACTATACGCTCAAGGAAATCTGCAAAATGTCCGGCATGACGGAACACACGATCCGCTATTACACGGACAAGGGCCTGCTGCCCTGCCGCCGGGACGGAGCCAACCGCCGGATTTTCGACGATGATTCTCTTAACTGGCTTACCGCCATCCGCTGTCTGAAGGGCTGCGGCATGTCCATCGAGTCCATTCGCCATTATTGCGATCTGTGCCGTCTGGAGGACTCGGAGGAAAATCTGAAGGCCCGGCACTACGAGGATATTCTGGCGGGACGGGTACCGGACGATATGAATCCGAAGGAACAATCCGCGAAACAGAAATCTGTGGACAAGAAGGAGGTTTTATCGTGAAAGGAAAACTGATACTGGCTTCCGCCTCTCCCAGAAGGCGGGAACTGTTACAGCAGATCGGACTGGAATTTGAAGTGCTGACCAGCGACGCCCCGGAGATCACTTCCGAGACGGAGCCGGCGGAAATCGTAAAGGATCTCTCCCGCCAGAAAGCGATGGCGGTCAAAGAACAGTGGGAGAAAACGA
>JABLTR010054341.1_pt1 | contig 15781 bp, 16 predicted proteins | sample 7160071 | NCBI WGS metagenome assembly JABLTR01 (sample SAMN14651230, study PRJNA627086) | human gut metagenome | isolation source: feces | host: Homo sapiens
TGTGCATTCATATATTATGACTGTGCCACGGGTGAGATACAAAAGGACCCTGAAAAGCTGGAGTTTTTAAGGGGGATATATTGTGATATAAAAAGGATAGCTGATAAGGCTGGCATAAAGGTCAGGGAAGATATAGTTGATAACTATATGGATGTGTTTATGAAAAATCCTCCGGGATCCATGTCATCACTTTATAGGGATATAAGCACGGGAAAGCCGGATACAGAATATGATGCCATAATTGGCGGAGGCATAAGGCTTGCTGAGAAATATGGTGTAGATGTCCCCTATATGATGAAGGTATATAAAAAGTGAAAAAAAGGTATAAAATATGTTGACAAAGGTATATGAGGGTGGTATACTATTTCAGGTAACAAAGTAGAGGTATCCGCTTCTCACCTTATAACGAGTCAGTTCATAAGGTTAATACTTGGAAAACGTTCTGGTTTTGCGTATTAAGTGGATAGTTCTCTATCCACTTTTTTTATTGTATTGGAGGTGCTTAACCATTACTGAATTAATGATTAACGAACAGATCAGAGATAAGGAAGTAAGACTTATCAGCGATACGGGCGAACAGCTCGGCATAGTTTCAAGCAAAGAAGCGCAGAAGCTCGCGGACGAGAGAAAACTTGACCTCGTTAAAATTGCGCCTAACGCCAAACCGCCGGTATGCCGAATCATGGACTATGGCAAGTACAAGTTTGATCAGGCTAAGAAGGAAAAGGAAGCCCGTAAAAAACAGAAGACCATAGAGACTAAGGAACTTAGACTTTCACCCAGTATCGATGACCATGATATTCAGGTTAAGGTTAAGAAGGCCATTGAGTTTCTTAAAAACGGAGACAAAGTTAAAGTCAGCATCCGTTTCAGAGGAAGAGAACTTGGACGCACCAGCAGCGGAGAAGCTATACTTGAGAATTTCGCAAGCTCTGTGTCCGAATACGGTGTAGTTGATAAACCTGCTAAAATGGAAGCAAGAAGCCTTGTTATGTTCCTTGCGCCTAAAGCATAATTATTTTAAACGCATTTAAGGAGGAAATTTGAAATGCCTAAATTAAAAACAAAAAAAGCTGCAGCAAAACGCTACAGATTAACAGGAACAGGAAAAGTTAAAAGAAATAAATCAAATACACAGCATATCCTTGGCAAAAAATCAACTAAGAGAAAAAGAAATCTTAGAAAAGCAACAACTGCTGATAAGACTGTAGTAAAGACAATCAAAAAGAAATTAATTCCCTACGCATAATTGACCAAGGATAAGGAGGATTTGAATAATGGCAAGAGTTAAAGGCGCTTTAAACGCAAGAAAGAGACATAAAAAAGTTTTAAAATTAGCTAAAGGATATAGAGGAGCAAGATCAAAACAGTACAGAGTTGCAAAACAGTCTGTAATGAGAGCTATGAGCTATGCTTTCGCAGGAAGAAAGCAGACAAAGAGAGAATACAGAGCTCTTTGGATCACAAGGATCAACGCAGTAGCTAGAAAATATGACATTTCTTACAGCCAGCTTATGCACGGCTTAAAGCTTGCTGAGGTCAACGTAAACAGAAAAATGCTTGCTGACCTTGCAGTAAGTGATGAAGCAGCTTTCGCTAAACTTGTTGAAACAGCAAAGGCTAAACTGTAATTTAAATAGTTTATTTGTTGATATGACCGTGTTTTGAAATAGAGAATTTTAGGAGGAACAGAAATTGGCTAATATCAAATCTGCAAAAAAAAGAATAAAAGTAATTTCTAAAAAGACATTAAGAAATAAAATGATCAAGTCTTCTACAAAGACAGCAGTTAAGAAGGCTATGGCTGCCATCGAAGCTGGAAACAAAGAAGCTGCTGCAGCTGCTTGCAAAGAAGCTATCGCTGCTATCGACAGAGCATACACAAAGGGAATCTTCCACAAGAATGCTGCTGCAAGAAGAAAATCAACAATCCAGAGACTTTACAACGCTATGTAATTAATAGAAAGCCCTTCGTTTGAAGGGCTTTTTTGCTGAATAAATATATAAGAAAGGGTGTATGATAATATCATACACCCTTTAAAATTTATATAACGTTGTGAACAACGGATGCTATGCTCAGCACCGCTCCCATGGGAACGACCGACACTGCTGAACACATGGTGATAAACTTTCTTGTTTTCTGTTCGGATTCAAGTTTTGAACTGATATATTCAAAAAGGATTATTCCTAAATAAGCACCGAATGTATTCATCATAACATCCGTTATATCAGCAACACCAATGGCAAATATGAACTGTATTGCTTCATAACAAATGCTCAAAAGAGCAGCTGTCATGGCTTTGTATTTAGTCTGAATACCATTAAGCATCAGACCGGCGTATATACCGAAGGGTATGAATACGATAATGTTGGCGAACATATCGAATGTATCAAAATACTTTCCGGCTATGATGTCAAAAAACGGTATTAGATTCAAAACTCTGTCCCTTGCTAAAGTACCTATATTTTCTGGTATGGTAAGCTTGAAAAGCACTATCCAGGTAAGGGCGGCAAGATAAGCCGAAAACAAAATAAATAATGCTCTGTTATAATTTCCTTTTTTCCATTCCATATATTTCACCTCCATTTTTTAGTAGTATAAAACATAATAATTAAGAATCAGCTCATATAATACTTAAATATTTATAAAAAAATTCCTTAGTTTGCTTAAGAATTTCAGATCCGGCGTATCTATAGGGTTTTTGAGGCCTCCAGAATATGAATATATATGGTTTTTAGAGGAAAAATATAAAAAAGCCAAAAACTTAAAATCTTATAATATTCAGGAGGAAATATGTCAAAGAAGAAAAAGAAATTCGCCATCAGAACGGATCTGGCCCTTGAAGCCTGCGAATTGCTGAAAGCAAAGGAGGATACGGAACTTGACGGCATAATAACCAAAGAAAGAAAAAATAAGACCACCAGCATAACCTGTGTGGACATAGTCAATGAAAACGGCAGCAAGATAGTAGGAAAGCCCATGGGAAGGTATATAACAATAGAAGATGCTGCTCTCCGTGAAAATGATATCGAGACAAAGGAAAGGATAATAGAGGAGACGACCACAGCCCTTAAAAAACTGCTTAAGAAATTTGATACAAAAAATGTGCTCATAGCAGGCCTTGGAAACAGGTATATAACACCAGACGCTCTGGGACCAAAGGTAGTGTCCGGAATACTTGTCACAAGGCATATAAAGGAAAGCCTGCCTAAAAAAATAAGGGATAAGGTATCATCGGTATCAGCCATATCTCCGGGAGTTATGGGTATAACCGGCATAGAGACAGCTGAGGTATTATCCGGAATAGTCCAAAGATCAAAACCTGACCTGGTCATTGCCGTGGATGCCCTGGCGGCAAGAAGATTCAGCAGGATAAACGCCGTCATACAGATGACCGACAGCGGCATAAATCCTGGAGCAGGCGTAGGAAATAAAAGGGCAAAAATAAATAAAAAGAGCATGGGAGTACCGGTCATTGCCATAGGCGTTCCCACGGTGGTGGACGCTGCAACCCTTGTGAATGACACCATGGACAGGATACTTGAGGAAATGAAGGCAGCTTCTGAGGATAAGGCTTTTTATGATATGCTGGACAATATCCAGACCGATGAGAGATATGGTCTTATAAATGATCTTCTTACACCCTATGCGGAAAATATGTTCGTCACCCCCAAGGAAGTGGACTCAGTGATAGACAGGCTGGCGGAAATAATATCCACAGCCCTTAACTCAGCCCTCCAGCCGGGACTGGATAAAGAAGATATAAATATGTTTTTCCTGTAATTAAAGCCTTTTGTTTTAAAATACGCTTGAAATAAGCGGGGTTATAAAATATAATAATTGGTATGTTTGCGTAAATAAATGTTTAAGGGTGGTAGGATATGAAGGATACGGTCAAAGCTGTTGTTTTTATTTTGACGGCTGTAACTTTGTCCGTTTCCGGATGTTCACCGAAAGATGATACATCGTATTTTTATGATGTCGTTGATGCCACATCTGCCATTGAAACATATGAAGGTTTCACTGAAACAGAAATCGAGGGATATTATGGCGATGATGAAATATCTGTAAATGCCGTAAGAAATATATCTCTGAGAGATGAACCGTTTTTCGCGGATGTGAATGAAAGCGTGAGCTTCGACAGTAAAGATGAATCATTGACTCAGGATACGAGGATGATACTTGATTCTGAAGATGGCACTGATATGGGCTATCTTTATAGGGACGGCCAGTGGGTCAAAGAAAAGCTGGATGTGGAGGACCTGAGGACTGAGATATCAAAGTGTGATGCTCTGGAAAGCGGTCTTATGCTTATGAAGGCATCCACAAATATTCAGGAACTGGGAAGCTCTGAAATAAACGGTGAAGAAGTAACGGTTTATGAAGGGATAATCCCTGAGATAATGATACAAGATGTTCTGGATATAACCGGTGCTGCCTTTAGATTTAAGACCGACTGGGATCAGTCATATTATGAAAATATCGGCGATCTTCCCGTAACCATGTTTGTCAACAGTGATGATATTGTAATAGGATATGAACTTGATATCACCGATATCATGCAGAATATTGTCGATGTATTTTATGAGGAAAATGATATAGGAGACAGTTATGAGGATATACGCTTTGAGTCATTTAAAGCGAAGGGTATAGTCAACACCTATGATATGGAAATAGATGATACCATACCTCAGGAAGCCTTGACTGCCGATGAAATTACCGCAAACGACGATATTATGGAAAATCAATAAACAAAAGACTAGGAGAATTTTAATTATGATAAGTGCCAATGACGTATCTCTTCAGTATGGCGGAAGAGTTCTTTTCAAAGACGTAAATGTTACATTCACAAAGGGAAACTGTTATGGTCTTATTGGAGCCAACGGTGCGGGAAAATCCACATTTCTCAAGATCCTTTCCGGAGAGATAGAGCCTAATACAGGTTCTGTTTCCATAACACCGGGAGAGAGGATGTCCGTACTGAGACAGGACCATTTCCTTTTTGATGATTTTGATGTTATCAAGTGCGTTCTTTACGGAAACAAACGTTTATATGACATTATGGAAGAAAAAGAAGCCCTTTACAGCAAAGCTGACTTCTCAGATGAGGACGGTATAAAGGTCTCAGAGCTTGAGGCTGAATTTGCTGAGCTGGACGGATGGAGCGCTGAGTCAGACGCTGAGATACTTCTTAACGGACTTGGTGTAACAAATGAGTTCCACTATCTTAAGATGAATGAGCTCACAGGTAATCAGAAGGTAAAGGTCCTTCTTGCCCAGGCGCTTTTTGGAAATCCTGATATACTTCTTTTGGACGAGCCTACCAACCATTTTGATCTGGCTTCAATAAAGTGGCTTGAGGACTTCCTTCTTGACTTTGAAAATACAGTCATCGTCGTATCCCATGACCGTCATTTCCTGAACAAGGTATGTACCCATATAGCTGATATCGACTATGGAAAGATAACCATGTATGTCGGAAACTATGACTTCTGGTATGAATATACCCAGATGGTAGACCGCCAGATAAAGGACCAGAACAAGAGAGCTGAACAGAAGATAAAAGAACTTACTGAGTTCATACAGAGATTCAGTGCCAACGCTTCAAAATCAAAGCAGGCCACATCCCGTAAAAAGCTCCTGGATAACCTTCAGATGGACACCATAAGGGTATCATCAAGAAGATATCCCTTCTGTTCATTTAAACAGGACAGGGAAGTCGGAAATGATGTCCTTGAGGTCAAGAACCTTTCTAAGACCATAAACGGCAGGAAGGTACTCAATGACGTTAGCTTTATAATCATGCCCAATGATAAGGTAGCCTTCGTAGGCGCCGATGAGATCGCAAGGACAACACTTTTCCAGATATTATGTGGAGAAATGGAGCCTGATGAAGGTTCATATAAATGGGGCGTAACGACTTCAAGGGCTTACTTCCCCAAGGATAACTCAAAATATTTCGATGACTTCACGGATTCGCTTCTTGAGTGGCTCAGCCCCTATGCTAAAGAAGGAGAAAGGTATGATGCCGATATAAGAGGCTGGCTTGGAAGGATGCTCTTTACAGGCGAGGAATCATTAAAACCCGCAAATGTCCTTTCAGGAGGAGAGAGGGTAAGATGCATGCTCTGTAAAATGATGATATCTGGAGCAAATGTACTCATCCTTGATGAGCCCACTAACCACCTTGACCTGGAAAGCATACAGGCCCTCAACAATGGTCTTGTGGATTTCAAGGGAACACTTCTTTTTGATTCCCATGACCACCAGTTTGTCCAGACCATAGCTAACAGAGTAATAGAGATACTTCCTGGCGGCATCATCGACAGACGTGAGACCTATGATGAATTTATAGAGAATGAAAGCCTCAATGAGCTGAGAGAAAAACTTTCAAAACAGGACTAAGATTTTTGGACAATACGGTATAAGGTATGTATGAAATTCAGCATATTAATATCGTATTGTCTTTTTATTTATATAAAAATCCACCTCAGTGTGGTATAATAGACAAATGGTGGTGATTTTATGATAAAGGGGATAGGAACTGACATACTGGAGATATACCGTCTTGAAAGACAGGTCGATAACAACAGATTTATGTCAGATTATTATACCGAAAATGAAATCTCATATATATCCGCCAAAAAGAACCGTGCTGAGACAGCAGCGGCGTTTTTCTGTGCGAAAGAGGCGGCTGCAAAGGCCTTAGGGTGTGGATTTTCCGGATTTTCTCCAAGGGATATAGAAATAATCCATAACGATAAAGGAGCTCCGGAAATAATACTTCATAATGGGGCTGAAAAAGTTTCAAAGGAGCGCGGTATCTCAAAAATGTATGTATCACTTACCCACTGCAGAGAATATGCGGCGGCTTTTGTTACGGCTGAAGGAGATGATAGCAGATGAAGGCGGTAACAGCGGAACAGATGAGGAAGATAGACAGTGCTACTAGTTCTGAAATAGGCATACCGTCCATAGTTTTGATGGAAAACGCGGCAAGGGAAGTCTGCAAGGTATGTCTTGAGGAGCTTAAGGATATAAAAGAACCTAAGGTAGTCATATTTGCCGGTAAGGGAAATAACGGCGGAGATGGATTCGCCCTTGCCAGACAGCTTAAGGACAGGGGAATTGACTGCAAGATAGTATTCCTTTTTGAAGGAAGCAAGTTCAGTACTGATGCTGAGATAAACTATAACATTGCCCTTAAATGCGGAATTAAAATAATAACCGGCTTTACTGAAGCTGTTATAGAAAGCGGCAGGGCAGACATAGTCGTGGATGCTGTATTTGGCACAGGAATATCAAGAAACGTCGAAGGCATATATGCTGAAGTGATCGAGATGATAAATACCTATGCTAAAAAGGTAATAAGTATCGACATACCTTCAGGAGTAAATTCCGATGACGGAAGGATAATGGGAACAGCAGTTGAAGCTGATATAACTGTGACCTTTGCCCTTCCTAAAATAGGCATGCTCCTTTATCCCGGAGCATCCTGCTGTGGAGACATAAGGATAGCAGATATATCCATACAGCCATCCACCATAGCTGAGATGAATATAAAAACAGCATTTTTGGATAAAAAGGACATATATGGTATACTGCCCGAACGCAAAAAGAGGACTAATAAGGGTTCCTATGGAAGGCTTTTTGTCATAGCCGGCTCTAAGGATATGACCGGAGCCGTGGCCTTATGCTGTAAGGGAGCCTTTAGGGCTGGTTCTGGACTTGTATACGCCTGTACAGTACAGAGCGGCATAAATGTTGTCCAGCAGCTTGTGCCTGAGGCTGTCGTTATGCCCTTATCGGAGTTTGACGGCAAAGTCAGATATGAATGTTATGAGGACGATATAGAGGAAAAAATACATGTGGCATCAGCCGTTGCCGTAGGCCCCGGCCTTGGAATGAGCGATGAAGTGAGCGAGTTCGTGAAGAAGCTCATAACCGAAGTGGACGCTCCCCTTGTTATAGATGCTGACGGACTTAACGCCATAGCCGATGACCCGTCCATTCTTTTGAGCCTCAAACATACGCCGGTAATAACTCCCCATCCGGGAGAGATGAGCAGGCTCACGGGACTCAGTGTAAGGGAGATACTTGATGATACGGTAAATCTGGCAAGGGATTTTGCCATGAGGTATCATACTGTAGTTGTTCTAAAAGATGCAAGAAGTGTCATAGCTGCGCCCGACGGACGTGTGGTAATAAATATAACCGGTAACCCTTCCATGTCCACTGGAGGATCGGGAGACGTTCTTACGGGAGTTATCGCATCTTTCATAGCACAGGGCATAGAACCGTTTTTTGCTGCGGCCGTGGGAGCATATATCCATGGACTCAGCGGAGATATTTGTATGGAGAAAATGGGAACATACGGAGTAATGGCCTGGGATATAGCAGAAAACATAACTTTGGCCATCAGCCGGTTCAGATAGGAATTTTCTAAGGGCGGCATAAGTATATATAAACTATAAAAAATTTAGTGAGGTCATATTTATGCCAGCTTTTATTAAGAAATTTTTGTGTGCCGTATCGGTGCTTGCCGCTGTATGCATAGTGTCATCCTGCGGCAAAAGCGATATGACGGTAATGGAAAAGGTACAGCAGCAGTTAGCGGACACTGAAAGCTGTTACTGTACCGCAACTCTTACACGAATATCCAATAAAGGCGAAAATACCTATGAAACAAAACAGTACAACAAGACCACAGGTGAATACCGTATGGAGATATTAGCGCCTGAGAATATGGCGGGAAATTATACTGTATATGATGGAAATACCATTGCTCAATATAACGCAAAGACAAAGGAAACGGTAAACATAGATATACCCGAGGGCAGCAATGGAGACGAGTTGTTTTTCTGTAGTTTCATAAGGAACTATATGCAGTCAGAGGATGTGGCTGTGGATACGGCGGTAAGCCTTGATGAGAGCAGCTGCACAGTGCTCGAGGCTGTGATACCAGGCGGCAACAGGTATACTGCTACGGAAAAAATGTGGATCGACAATGAGACATTAAAGCCACTTAAATTTGTCATATATGACGAAGATGGAAAAGAAAGATATATAATTACATATAACGAATTTGAATACAACCCTGAAATAGATGATTCTGTTTTTAAGGCTGATTAACGGAGGATAATCATGACAGACGAAGAAAGAGTGCTGGCAATAGTTGATTTAGACGCCATTGCCTACAACATCAGAAACATAAGAAAAAGAACTGCTGAAGGTACCGGCATAATAGGCATAATAAAGGCTGATGCCTACGGACATGGTTCCGTAGAGACGGCTAAAGTGCTTCTTGATAACGGAGCAGACTGGCTTGCTGTGGCGGTGGTAGACGAGGGACTGAACCTGAGGAAGAATGGTATAGATGCTCCCATACTGCTTCTTGGCTATACTCCTGAACTTCGTCTTGACGATGTTATAAATAATGGATTTATCCAGACCGTATACTCCTATGATACGGCTGAGAAACTTTCAAAGGCTGCCGTAAGACTTTCAAAGACGGCGGTCATACATATAAAGATCGATACAGGAATGGGCAGGATAGGCTACAGGGTAAATGAAGAGTCAGCCGATGAGATATTAAAAATATCCAAGCTGCCTAATATCGATGTAAATGGAATGTTCACTCATTTCTCAACGGCAGATGAGGCCGATAAAACATACACCCTTGAGCAGTACAATAAATTTGTGAAGATGAATGATATGCTTGAGGAAAGGGGCCTTCATATACCTGTAAGGCATGCATCTAACAGTGCGGCCATCATCGATTTTGACAATATGATGTTCAATATGGTAAGGCCAGGAATAATCCTTTATGGCGCCTATCCTTCAGATGATGTCAAAAAGGAGAACCTGTCCATAATGCCTGCCATGTCCATAAAGACCCATGTAAGCTATGTAAAGGATGTAAATAAGGGTGACAGCATCAGTTACGGCAGAAAATACATAGCTCCTGAAAAGAGGCGTATAGCGACCATACCTGTGGGATATGCCGATGGATTTATAAGAGCATATTCTAACGGCGGAAAGGTGCTTGTAAGAGGCCAGTATGCTCCCATAGTCGGAAGGATATGCATGGACCAGTTTATGGTAGATGTAACGGACATAGACGGCGTTGAGGTAAATGATGAAGTAGTACTTATGGGAAAACAGGGTGATAAGGAAATAACGGCGGACTTTATAGCCTCTGTGCTTGATACCATAAATTATGAGGTATTCTGTACTCTGAGCAAGAGGGTGCCCAGACAGTACATACAGGACGGCAAGGTCGTTAAGACTATAAAATATGTATAATAGTCCATTAAACGGAATAAATACTGCTTTTAAAGGAAATAATATCTGCTGAAGATAGTTGAACAGCAGGTACATAAATCTGATATCGTTACATACCGCTCAACTATTTTTAATCTTAAGCGGAGCGTGAAGAGGATGACAGTCAGAAGAGGAGACATATTTTATGCGGATCTCTCACCTGTAGTCGGATCGGAGCAGGGCGGTATTAGACCAGTTATAATAATTCAGAATGATACAGGAAATAAATACAGTCCTACGGTCATATGTGCGGCCATAACATCACAGATAAATAAGGCTAAACTGCCGACACATATTGAGATCTCAGCCGAAAAATACGGGCTTGTAAAGGATTCCGTCATACTTCTGGAGCAGATCCGTACCATAGATAAAAAGAGACTAAGGGAAAAAATAGGCGGTACGGACAAAGGACTTATGTCCGAAATAAATAAAGCGCTTATAATAAGCCTTGGAATGGCAGAATAATAAAAAAACGGTTCATTATGAACCGTTTTTTATTTGCTACATTACTTCTTCATCAAATATCTTGTAATATACCCATTTTTTATAATAATCAAGTTCCTGGATGGTATCTGCCGGAAGCTCAGTTGTAAGTGTTCCGTCCTGATACATAAATAAGTTGTCAAAGGCGATGGGTATCATGGTACGCATATTATTGACATACTCAAAGAATGGTGAAATACCGTCCAGATCCAGAAGCTCCAGGAGAGTTGAGCCAAGATAGAATGAACTCATGGTGTTGGTGGGAGGCATCTCGATATTTTCTGCATTTTCCTCGAAATTTGTCATTTCAAGAGCAGCGTCATTGGCCCATATGAAGTAAGGTGTTTCATAGGCTCTGAGCAGCTGCCACTGATCGCCGTTAAGGTCTATGTCCGGCCTGAAATCCGTAAAATAATCCATACCATTTGAGAATCCGGGAAGATGGTCGCCAAAGAAAATGAATACCACCGGTTCATCACTGTTTTCAAAATAGTTGACCAGGGTTTCGATCTGGGCATCGGCATCATCTATTCCCTCAAAATATCCTGAATATATCTTCTTTTCCTCATCTGTCAAATATATATCCGTAGAAAAATTGGTCTCAAGATTCCCATATTTATCCTCATAGGGTCCATGGTTCTGTATGGTCACGCAGAATTCAAAAAGAGGATTATCACTTTCTTCCGTATGTTTTTCAAAGTTGTCTATTATAGATTGGGCTGTGGCCTCATCGGATATATAGCCGCCTTTATTCTGGGTCTCGGGGTCAAAATCTTCTTCAAGGTATAAAAAGTCATCAAATCCCATATTGTCATAGACATTTACCCTGTTATAAAACCATCCGTATCCAGGATGTATGGCCAGGGTGTCATATCCGATATTTTCAAGCATCCTTGGTATGGATTCGATGGGCTGCCTTATGAAGTTATAGGATACCTGGGTGCTTTCTATATGTCTAGTGGAGCATCCTGTCAAAACATCAAATTCCGTATCAGATGTACCTCCGCCAAAGTTAGGTACAACGATATGGCCGGATATTACATCATCACGGGTCACAAATTCATTAAAAAACTCCAGAGGATTATCAAATCCATCAAAGCTTAGAAAATCTGAGTTGCTTATGTCTGAAAACGCCTCGCTCATGACCATTACTATATTTGGCTTGGCAGTGTCATCAAATGAATCGTAATCGACTTCGGATTCAGAATCCAAGAATTCGGCTGAATTGTAGCCTTCAGGTTTTTCTACCTTTAAATTATTTATGTCATAGAGAAAACTATATAAAAATCCCTTTGAGGCATACTGGTTCACCTTAAAATATATATTTCCGTTTACTTCAAAACTGTCGTATAAGGACGAGCTGGCATAGACTGTATTCAATAATCCGGCAAAACAGAAAATACAGCAGAATGTTCCAACGGCACGTTTTAATACTGTAAGTTTTTCGCTCCTTTTAAAGAATATAAAGGCTATGAGGCATACCAATATGATAGCTATGAGAGTTGCTATGGCAAGATAGGTATACTTATCATCATAATCGGAAAGTATAGATTTTACTTCAGTTATCACACTCATATCGCTTGGAATAAGAGGGTCTTGTCTGAGATTTGACTTTTGTTCGTTGGCATAGGAGCCGATAGTAAATATAATAGCCGAAAATCCTGACGCAAATATGCAGTTTCCAGATATGAAATAAAAAATGAGCATTATCAGCAGTATCGGTATGTAATTAAGAAAAAGCACAAGAGGCTCTGAAAGTGAAACAGTGAAAAATATCGCTGAATATCCAGGCGAAACTTTGAACATAAGATACGCTGTAAATATGGAAGCGGCCAATATAACGGCTATAGAGGTTTTTATATCAAGTTTAAATCGTTTTAATTTAAAGTTCATTTGTTAAGCCTCCGTTAACAGATATATACAAAATAAGCTATTTGACGTTATATACAATACAACTTTTAAAGAGATTCTGCAAATAGTTTTTACAATTTTAATACAAAAATTAAAATAAAAAATTAAAGAAATCTTAAAAATCACATTTATATTGTAAAAAAGGGGAATTTTTGATATAATTACATAGCTAATTTTGTTTGATGAATTATTTTTTGTTAATTGATAGAAATGGGGAGTATTTCTGTGAGCAGTAAAGAAAACAGCAGTTATAAAAAAAGAAGAAGAAGGAAAAAGTTAGTTGGCAGGTTTATACTTACAGTTTTTGTCATTGTATTTATATTTTCTGCTGTTTTTGTATTAGCGGCTACCGCGTTTAAATCCCAGAGGGAAAAAATGGAAGCTCTTAATGGTTCCGGAGGTGGAGACGTTAACTCTACTGTTTCAGATGATAGGATAAACATTGCTGTTTTCGGAACTGATGAAGGAGCTATACACTCAGACGTTATTTTTGTCGTATCCTTTGATACAAATACAGGTGAAACATATTTTGTCTCAGTCCCCAGAGATACACAGGTGTTTATGTCAGACAGCATAATGCTTGATATGAAGAATAACGGCAGAGGAGATTTCATACCTACAAAATACGGAACCACAGGTGAATGTAAAATCACAGAACTTTACGCATACGCCGGTGAGGAGAAAAATAATGAATATCAGGTCGAGACCCTTGAAAATCTTCTAAATGTGGATATCGACCATTACATAGCCATAGACCTTACGGCATTTAAAGAGATCGTTAATGCTGTAGGCGGAATAGATATGTATGTTCCCATGGATATGGAATATTCTGACCCAGTACAGGGACTTTATATCGACCTTCAGGAAGGACAGCAGCATCTTGACGGAGACCAGGCGGAACAGCTTGTCAGATTCAGGAAGGGATATGCACAGCAGGATCTAGACAGAATAAATACACAGCATGAATTTATGCTTGCACTGATAGGAAAAATTTTCGATTCGGAAAACGTAATCAGTGACTTAACGAGTCTTGTCAATGCGGTATATAAATATGTAAAAACGGATATTTCACTTCTGGATTGTCTCAGTTATGTAAAATACGCGTCAATGGTGGACATAACTAAGATAAGTATGGAGACTATTCCCGGCGATGGAGAAAACCAAATTATGTTCATCCCGGATAAGGAGGGCATAGCTGAGCTATCAGACCGGGTATTCCGAGGTATAGTTCACGAAGAGACACAGACTGAACAGACACAGGACAGCAAACAGTATACGATCGAAGTCTCAAACGGCGGTAATATAATGGGTTATGCCGCTAAAACTCAGGAAAGGCTCAATGGACTCGGTTATAATGTGACAAAAATTACGACATGGTATGGAACGCAGCAGGATACTACAATAATATATGTTGGTAAGGAAGGCATAGGTGATGACCTTGTCGGACTGTTCACCGACGCTAAAGTAGTTGTTGATCCATCTGCCATTGATGGAGGAACTGATATCAAGATAGTAATTGGATTAAAAGAAAGCTGAAATTAGGAGAATTGATCTGTAATGTTTGGAAAGAAGAAAAATAACAATGAGGTAAAAAACAAAAGAAAAAATCCGGTATTATCCTTTTTAAAGACTGTAACGATAATACTTGTATGTTTCCTTGGGTTGTCATTTGTGGCTGTGTATGCCTATACAAAGGCTACATTTACACCGGAGAACGGATATGAGGAAGCTCCAAAAGTCACGGAAGTGATCGGAAAGGTACTTAAAAATGATATCAATGTCAATTTCCTTGTATGCGGAGTTGACGAAGCAGAAACGAGAACTGACGTAATATTTATCGTAAACTTTGACAGCAAGTCTGGAACCATAAAACTTCTTTCGGTCCCCAGAGACACATATACCGAAGTGCTTCCATCTGTTAAGGAAAAGGTAAGCAGCGTTGGAAGATCGATACCAAATGTGGTCAAGATCAATGCGGTTCATGCCTATGCCGGAAAGGAAGTAGGTATGGAATGTCTGGAAATGCAGCTTGAAGATCTGCTGGGCATAGATATAGACAATTATGTTTTATTTAATATAGATGCATTTAAGGCTGTTGTGGATATCATCGGCGGAGTAGATATGTATGTTCCCTATGATATGTATTACAGCGACCCTGTACAGGGGCTTTATATAAACCTTAAAGAAGGCCAGCAGCTGCTTAATGGAGATACAGCTGAGCAGCTGGTGCGAAACAGACAGTATGTTAACGGAGACCTTGGCCGTATAGAAGTACAGCAGATGTTTATATCAGCCTTTGTAAAGCAGGTAATGAATACTGATACGATAATAAGCAATGCTCCAAGCCTTATAAAGGCAGCGTTTGAGTATCTTGAGACAGATATGTCAATTACGGATATGCTCAATTATGTCAAGTATATCGAGGATCTTAAGTCAAGTGAAATACTTACGGAAACACTGCCTGGATATGCTCAGTATATAAACGGAGTAAGCTATTATATAGCGGATACAAGTTCCATAGGAAAGGCTGTAGATGAGATATTCTACTCAGGAGACGAGTATCTTACATCAAGCAAACATAAGAGCATCGAGATCGCCAACGGCGGAAACATAACAGGACTTGCCGGAAGAGCAAGGGATACCCTCGAGAGCGAAGGATTTACCATAAGCAGAGTTTCTGACTATAAGGGAGAGCAGACGGAATACACAAGGATAGTCGTTAAAGAAGAGGGACAGGGACAGGATCTTCTTCCTTACTTTGAAAACGCGGTTATCGTTGTTGATGACCTTCTCCTTGGCGGAGATGATGACATCCTTATAATCCTGGGCACAGGACAGGGTGAGATACAGATACCTCCCGATATGCCTGACGCCACTGAGACATCCGCCAATTAATAATGGGTGGTATGAATATGGAAAGAGGATATTCTTATCTCTTAAAAAATCTTATGGATTCGGTCTATGAGATGATGCTTAAGCTTGATGAAAAGGAAAGCAGTGGTATATGTATATATTACACGCCCGACCTGACAGCATATCTCCTTGGCGGCGGCGATATAAAAA
>JABLTR010048466.1_pt1 | contig 15779 bp, 17 predicted proteins | sample 7160071 | NCBI WGS metagenome assembly JABLTR01 (sample SAMN14651230, study PRJNA627086) | human gut metagenome | isolation source: feces | host: Homo sapiens
CTGCCCATCTTCGTGGTGCCGGGCCCCAGCGCGGCTGTCTCGGCGCTGGCGGTGTCCGGGCTGCCGACGGGCCGCTTTAGCTTTGAGGGTTTTTTAAGCGTAAACAAGAAAAACCGGCGGGAGCACCTGTCCGGGCTTCGGGAGGAACCGCGGACCATGGTGTTTTATGAGGCGCCGCATAAGCTTCTGGCGACGCTCGCGGATATGCTGGAGGTCTTCGGCGACCGCCGCATTGCCATTGTGCGCGAGCTGACCAAAATTCACGAGGAGGCGCTGCGCACCACGCTTTCCGGTGCGGTCCGGCATTTTTCCGAGACGCCGCCGCGCGGAGAGTTCGTCCTTGTTCTTGCAGGCGCCGAGGGTAGGCAGGCGGAATATACGCCGGAGCAGGCCCAGGAGCTTGCGCGCGGATTTTTGGCCGAGGGCTTATCCGCCAGCGAGGCCGCCAAGCAGGCGGCGGCCCTGACCGGGCTGAAAAAGGGCGATATTTACCGCGTCCTCACCGCAAAATGATGTTCCCCGCCCCACGGGGCGGATAAAAAAACAAGAAAGCGCCGCCGCACTGCACCGAGGGCCTGCCCGGCCCCGTGCGGAATGCGCGTTCCTCTTACCATTCCTCAATAAACGGGCGCGGGTCATACCACCACTCCTCATGGTCGCGGATAAAGCGCGAAAGCGGGATATTCAGGTTTTGGGGCGGCTTGTAGGCAATAAAGCCCAGCACGCTCCGGACGAAATCCTCCTTGGCCTCGTCGGTCATCAGCTCCAGAAAACGGTTCGCCTTTTCTACAATTCCCGTCGGCTTCTTTTCCGCCGGCAGGGCATCGACAGCCTTCATCAGGCTTTTCTGGCACGGAAACAGCGCGCCGGCATCCTCCAGCACCAGGCGCAGCCCGTACAATACGGTCATAGCCGCCGATTTCACTTGCAGATAGCGGTTTTCCCGCTTGGAGCAATCCCAGAAATAACCGCTGTAGAGGAGGAGCGCCGCGTAAAACGACAGCATCTTCTCCTCCTTCTCCGCTTTCTGAAAAACCGGGATACGCGCGACAATCTCCGGCAGCTCCGCGTCTCGGGAAAACAGGCAGTACGAGCCGGTAAACGCGTAGCGGGTAGGCTCGCTGCCGTGCGCTGCGGCGGCTAGCAGGTAATCCTTTGTATAATATTTCAGGTCAAAATAGCCGCCCTCGTAACCGCAGCCTTCCTCAATACATTCCGAGGTCCGCCCCTCCATTTGCAGGCGGCGGTATTTTTCCTCTGTAACAGCGATAATTGCATCGACGTCCGAATCCGGCCGTTCCAGCCCCTTAGCCAGGGAACCGGCAAGAATCACCGCCAAAACCTCCGGGTCTTCTTTGAACAGGGCGACCAGATTTTGCGTAGCCCGCTCATGCTGTGGGTACATAACAGCGTCCTCCTCTTTCCTTATTTTCCCCGCGGCCCCGCCCGGCAGGGGCGGTCGTTAAAATTCTGCCTTGCCGGGACAAAAGCGCGCCTTTATTCTGGTGTTTCGGTACTGTTATTGTAACCGCGCCGCGCGCTTTTTGCAAGAAAAAGCAGCGTTATTTGACAAAGCCGGGCATGTTCCCTACTCCCGGCCCAAGGCATGGACGCCGGTTTTTCAGGCATACTTGACAAAAGCGCGCCTGCAAGCTTATGATAGGGATAATCCGCTCTGCTGGGACGGCCCTTGTCCGCAAGGCTCCCGGCCCCCCGCGCGCCCATCTTACCACTGCATCGTTTGCCGCCCGAAGGGCCTGATGCGTAAGGAGGTCAAAAAAATGAAATGTCCCAAATGCGGCAGTGCGTATGTACAGGTACAGGCTGTGCCGGAAATAAAAAAGCGCAGCTGTTTAACGGTTTTACTGTACATCATCCTGTTATTTGTCCCCGTCATCGGCTGGATTGCCCTGTTCCTGCTGCTGCGCGGCAGAAAGTCCAAAACCCGGGCCTACGCCATCTGCCAAGCCTGTGGGGCGCATTGGCGGGTATAGGCCCGGCCTTAAGGAGGATTGCCATGATACTTTGTATTGCTTTGGCTCCATGCAAAGTCTAAACCGGGCGAGCTTGCATGGAGTCCCGGCGGCGGACAGCCGCTGAAATTCGTCCGAATGGGCTTTGCAGATTAATGGAAGATGATTTCTGAAATTAAGGAGCAAAGTCAAGATGAGCATTCTTTTTAAAACCCTTAGCGAGCTGCGCGGATTTTTAATCTTATGGCTCACACAGTCATTCTCCGCACTGGGCAGCTCTATGACTAATTTCGCGCTGATTGTGTGGTCCTACCAGCAGGAGGGCTCCGCGCTGACTACGGCGCTGCTGTCCGTCTGCTCCTATGCGCCGTATGTGGTTATGAGTATTTTCGCCGGCGCACTGAGCGACAAATGGAGCAAAAAGGCAACCATGCTGGTAAGCGACAGCTTCGCGGCGCTCTGCACAGCCGCCGTACTGCTGCTGTTGCTGGCCGGGCGGCTGGAAATTTGGCACCTATATTGCTTAAACGCCCTAAACGGGCTGATGAACACCGTACAGCAGCCGGCGGCAGACGTGGCAACCAGCCTGCTGACGCCTAAAAAGTATTATCAGCGCGCCAGCGGCCTGCGGTCCTTCTCCAACGCTCTGGTCACGGTGCTCACGCCCGTGCTCGCCACCGCTCTGCTGGCCTTTACCGATATTCAAGCCGTGATTGCCTTTGACCTGTTTACCTTTACAGTGGCCTTTGCCACCCTGCTGTTTTTTGTAAAAATCCCCGCGCTGCCGAAGGACGGGCGGCAGCGGGAAACGGTTTTACAGTCGGCAAAAAGCGGGCTCTCCTACCTGCGGCACAACCGGGGGATTCTGGATTTAATCCTGTTTTTAGCCGCCATCAATCTGACGGCCTCCGTCTATAACGCCGCATTTCCCGCCATGCTGATTTCTAAAGCGGACGGCGGTTCCACTGCGCTCGGCATTGTCAACACAGCCACCGGCCTGGCTACGCTGGCAGGCAGCATCCTTGCCGCTGTGCTGCCTGCGCCCAAAAGCCGTGTGCGTGTCATTTGCAACACACTCCTGCTCTCCATGAGTACGGAAAATCTGCTGCTGGCACTTGGCAGGAGCGTGCCCGTCTGGTGTGTGGGCGCGGTATTGGGCTGGATCTGCATCCCGATCATGAGCGCAAACATGGATGTGCTGCTGCGCAGCTCTATTCCCATTGCCATGCAGGGGCGCGTTTACGCCGCCAGAAACACCCTTCAGTTTTTTACCATCCCGCTCGGCTACCTGCTTGGCGGCTACCTGGTCGATGAAGTATTTGAGCCCTTGATGGCCGCCCAGCCCACAGACGGGCTATTGAGCGCGCTGTTCGGTACCGGTAAGGGCGCTGGCGCGGCAATGCTGTTTTTGGCGCTCGCCCTGGCCGGGGTGCTGACCTGTCTGGCCTTTCGCCGGGACCGGCGCATCTGGACGCTGGAAAGCCCCCAGCTTCCGCAGCAGCCCTGAACCGGCCCCCTAAACCCGCAGCCATAACCGCCTGTATATACGGCGCGCTGGCGCGGCCCCGCCAAGGCCGGAAAGCTTCCAAAACCAAAAAAAGACCGCCCTCGCAGAGACCGCAAAATGGCCTGCCGGGCGGTTTTTTACAGGCCTGCCGGCCCGCAAACTGATTTTTTATTGCTAAGGAGGAACCCCAATGCCATTTTCCCGAACGAATACCACACGTCCTGCTTCATTAAAAACGTCGTTAAAGCGCCGAACATTCAGATTGGCGACTACACCTATTATGACGAGCCGGCGGACCCCACCGGCTTTGAAAGGAACAACGTGCTTTTTAATTACCCCGAGTTTGGCGACCGCCTAATCATTGGAAAATTCTGCTCCATCGCCAGCGGCACACAATTCGTCATGGGGCCCGCGAACCACCGCATCAGCAGTGTAACCGCCTACCCGTTCAATGTCTTCGGCGGCGCCTGGCAGGAAAACACGCCGCCGCACATGGCTCAGCTGCCCTTTAAGGGCGACACCGTCATTGGCAACGATGTATGGCTGGGGCGCGAATGCGTGGTCATGCCCGGGGTAAAAATCGGCGACGGAGCCATCGTGGCGGCCTACTCCGTCGTGGTAAAGGATGTGGCGCCCTACAGTGTCGCCGGCGGAAACCCGGCGCGCTTTCTCAAAAAGCGCTTTGACGACGAGCTGATCGAGCTGCTACTACAGGTCCGCTGGTGGGATTTTAAACCCGAGGAGCTGGTTGATTTTCTGCCGCTGCTGTGCAGCCCGGACCTGGAGCTTGTACGCCGCGCGCTGAAGACCCGGCTGGCAGAGCGCGCCCCATCCGGGCATCTGCGTCCAAACACCGGCGGTTAACCACCGGCGGTCAGGCGGGCTCCAGCAGCCCGGCCAGCTCCGTGACCGACTGAATCTTTGCCGCGCGGAGGGCCTGCGGCACGTCCCCAAAGCCATAGCTTGCCCAAATAAAGGGGATACCGGCCTCACGGGCGGCATTCGCGTCGCCCATGGTGTCCCCGACATAGACCGGGTGCTGCAAATGGTTGCGGGCCACCAGCAGGCGGTTGTTCTCCGCCTTCGGTTTGCCGGTGCGGCCGGGGTGCTCATAGTCCTTAAAATAGCGCTGCAGGCCGTGCGCCTGGAAAAAGGCCTCGATATAGCCGGCTTGGCAGTTGCTGACAATAAAAAGGGGGAACCGTGCCGAAAGTGTCTTCAGCGTCGCCTCCAGGCCGTCGAAGAGGCGTCCGCCCGCCTCGGCAATATAGCCGCACCCCAGCGCCAGGTAATCCTTCAGCACGGACTGCACCTGCTCCTCTGTCAGGTACGGGTAGGTATGGTGAAGAATTTCATCGAGCAGGCGGCCCATATTTGCCCGCATGATCTCCGGCGTCATGGCCTCCTTGACCTCCGGGTGCCCGTCAATCGCCTGCTGGAATCCGGCGGCAACCGGTACGGAGGCATCCCAGAGCGTTCCGTCCAGGTCAAAGAGAACACCGTCTGTTTTTATCTTTTGATTCATGTGCTGCTTCCTCTCTTTCCATCTTTCCGGGTAAAGCCAGCCGTGCGGCACGGGGCGCCGTAAAACGCCTATGCCTCCGTAACCGGGGCGGTCTTCGCGCCGGTCAGCGCCAGCAGATCCGCGGGGGCAAGCTCCACCTGCACGCCGATTTTGCCGCCGCTGAAAATAATAGTGGAAAAGGCCGCGCTGCTCTCGTCTACCACGGTGGCAAACTGCTTTTTCATGCCAATGGGGGAACAGCCGCCCCGCACATAGCCCGTCAGAGGCGTCAGCTCCTTCACCGGCAGCATGGCTACGCTCTTTTCCCCCACGGCCCGCGCCGCCGCTTTGAGGTCAAGCTCCTTCGCCACCGGGATGACAAAGACGTAATAACGCTTGCTGGCGCCTTTTGTGACCAGCGTTTTGAAAACCTGGTCCGGGTTTTGCCCCAGCCGCTGCGCCACGCTGATGCCATCCACGGCCTCATCGCCGTGTTCGTAAAAATAGCATTGATACGGGCGCTTTTCCCGGTCCAAAATCCGCATCACATTCGTTTTTATTTCCTTAGCCATTAATAACCGTGCTTCCTTTCCGGGGAAATTATTTCGGGGGCGCCGGGCGCTTAGCCCTCTATTTTCCATTTGACGCCCGCGGGGGTGTCCTCCAGCACGACACGGCGCGCCTTCAGCTCGTCTCGAATGCGGTCCGCCGTCGCCCAATCCTTGTTTTTCCGTGCTTCGGCCCGCTGGGCAATCAACGCCTCAATCTCCCCGGCAAGGTCCTCGCCAAGGGCCTTTTCGCCGTCGTTGTACAGCAGGCCCAAAACGCCGGCCAGCTCCATGTACAGGCCCAGGGCAAACTCGCACAGCTCATAGCTGGGCTTACCCGCGGGCGTAAGGGTGCTGTTCAGGTCCCGCGCCAGCTCAAACAATGCCGAAAGCGCGTCGGCAGTATTAAGGTCGTCGTCAAGCGCCTTCGTAAAGGCGGCGCGGTAACCCTCCAGCCGGGTGCGGACGGCCTGCTCATCCTCCTTCAGCTGCCCGGCCGCGCTGCGTTCGGCGCTTTGCAGCAGGAAACGAAGATTATCCCGGCAGTTGTACAGGCGTTCCAGCGCGGCCCGGCACTGCTCGATAATACCAACGCTGTAATTAATGGGGCTGCGGTAATGCGAGGCCACCATCAGGTAGCGGATGGGCTCATAGCCGTATTCCTTCGCCACCTCGCGCACGGTAAAGAAATTGCCGAGGCTCTTGCTCATCTTGCGGTTGTCGACATTGATGTAACCGTTATGCATCCAGTAATGGGCAAACGGCACGCCGTTGCAGCACTCGCTCTGGGCAATCTCATTTTCATGGTGGGGGAAAATCAAGTCCTGGCCGCCGCAGTGGATGTCAATGGTCTCGCCCAAATAGCGCCGGGCCATAGCGGAGCACTCGATATGCCAGCCGGGACGGCCCTCGCCCCAGGGGGAGCGCCAGCTCGGCTCGCCGGGCTTAGAAGCCTTCCACAGGGCGAAGTCCATGGGATCCTCCTTGATTTCGCCGGTCGCAATACGCGCCCCGGCTTGCAGGTCCTCAAGCGGCTGGTGGGAAAGCTTGCCGTAACCCGGGTCTTTCATGGCGCGGAAATAGACGTCGCCGTTCTCCGCCGCATAGGCAAAGCCCTTCTGCTCCAGATCGGAAATAATATGGATAATTTCATCCATATTTTCCGTCGCCAGCGGGTGAATCGTCGCCGGGCGCACGTTCAGGCCCGCGGCGTCGGTCTTGTACTCCTCGATATAACGCCGGGAAACCGTGAGGTAATCGCTGCCCTCCTCGTTGGCCTTTCGGATGATCTTGTCGTCGATGTCTGTAAAATTCTGCACATAGGTAACGCGCAGGCCCCGGTACTCCAGGTAACGGCGAAGGACGTCGAACACACAAATGGGCCGGGCGTTGCCGATATGGATATAGTTGTAAACCGTGGGGCCGCAGGCGTAAATATGGGCTTCTCCGGGCACAATGGGCTTAAATTCTTCTTTTTGGCGAGTCAGGGTGTTGTAAATTTTCATCTCGTCTGCTCCTTTACTTGATGATTTCGGCTATTTCAAAAGAGGGCGCTGTGGTCCGCCCGCCTTTACTCAGAGGCCGGGGGTTCCTTCGCGTCCAGCTCTTCATCACAGGGGAAAACGCTGCTTTCGCCGAGGCGCTTGGCAAGCAGCAGGTACTCGCGGCGCAAGGCGCAGAGCTCCTGCGCGGTCGGGTCGCTGACATGGATCTGGTCCAGGTAGCCGGTCCGCTCGCCGTTGAGGCGTACGATCTTAGCCGGTACGCCCACAGCTGTCGCGTTGGCGGGCACCTCGTTAAGCACAACGGCCCCGGCGGCAACACGGGCGTTGTCTCCGACCCGGAAGGGGCCGAGCACCTTGGCGCCCGAGCCGATGAGCACGTTGTCCCCCAGGGTGGGGTGGCGTTTGCCGTGGTCCTTGCCCGTACCGCCCAGGGTCACCCCCTGGTACAGCGTGCAGTTGTCGCCAATCTCCGCCGTCTCACCGATCACTACGCCCATACCGTGGTCAATGAACAGCCCCCTGCCAATGGTAGCGCCGGGATGAATTTCTATGCCGGTCTTATGCCGGGCCCGCTGGCTGAGCCACCGGGCGATAAACTTATGGCCGCGGACGTAAAACCAATGGGCCTTGCGGTATGCGCGCACAGCCTTGAAGCCGGAATAGAGGAAATAGACCTCCCAACGGTTCCGGGCCGCGGGGTCGCGCTCCATAATTGAATCCAACTCTTCCTTGAGCTTGGCAAACAAAATTTTCACCCACTTATCTATAAACTATAAAATTCCCATTTAGCTTAGTTACACCCTGTAATTTCAAGGTATTTCGCCTGTTCAATGCTTAAATCTTATCTTATGTATTTCCCTTTGTTTTTGCCCTTACAAGCCGAAATAAGGGAAAATTTTTATTAATCTGAATATCAAATGCCTTTTCGGTAGGTCATGACCATCGGTATTGAGAGCGAAAAACATTTGACAATCAGTTAAGTTTGTGACGTTTGCTTATTTCTTGATCCAAAAACACATCTAAGTTTTCAGGAATATCACCGCTCACAATTGCATCTGTAAGTACACGAACCATATATTCTTCAAAAGCATTCAATATTCCCAATTCATCATTATTAAGATAATACGAAGTATCAATATCGAGATTGGTAACGTTACAACACAGAATTTCGTCTTTCCGATTCTCAACAATAGGGTGTACTATTTGATGAAAAAATTCGTGGATTACAGATTCTTCGCTTAGTGCACCTGAGCAAAATATAAAATTATTATCTATTAGGTGATAATCTGCGGAATATACGCACTTTATTGGATTAAGAACAATTTGTATATTCTGAATAGGTGAGTTCATTTTTTCCTTACAACGCGCGATAATATCTTCAATCTTTTTTAATTTTCTCTTGTATTTCTGATTCTGCTCTGCTATCCAATCATTTTCCCATTTTAAATAACGGCTAAAGCTATTACTTTGCAAAACGAGTTTTAAGGTTTTGGGAAATTTTATAATCCAATCCCAAAACAATTGATTTCTTTCTATATCTAATATGTTTTTTGCTGACATAATACTATTTTTATACGCATTAAAATCAGTGAATTGTTCTCGAAGTGAATCAATATAGAAAGTCGCTGTTTCCAACATAGCTGCTCTCGGCCAATATGGGTAAACCTCACACGTATTTTGCTTCACGTCACAAAAAAAGTCATATTCCACACAATCAGATATGATAAAGCTACGCAGTTTATCTATCAATAAAGCTTTCCGTTCAATCGGGTAAAAATCATATTTGCATTGCAACAGAGCAAAATAAATCGCTGAAATAGCCGGAATATTTGTAATAGATAGTTCTTTATAATCCATTTAATAACCTCGCTTTCCGAAGCTTTTCTTCCCTTGTTTTTGCCCTTATGAGATAGCGAAGAAAGCATAAACACAAGTAAAATCATATAAAGGGATAAGGTGAACACATAGCGAGAAATCCTTTACTTTCAAGGCTTTCGGAGGATTTTATTAATAACCTACGGAGAACAATAATTGCTCATAAAACCGTGTGTTTCAAATTCCCATTTGACGAAAAAAATTCCCCGCCATTCTATATGGGGCCGAAAAGGCCGTAAAACCGGTATGTTTCGCGCGGCGCGGAAGCCCCGCCTCTATCCTATGAATCAGCCCGGCAAAGGGTTCCGCCTTCGTTCCCGCGGGCATATTAAAAGGCCGCCATCCAGTCCCCAAACAGGGACGGAGGCGGCCTTAAACCGCGGTTCCACTCCGCTTTATCACTCATTCAGGCAGATAACGGCGCCCGCCGTGCCAGGATAATAGCCGCGCCGCCCGCTTTACCGGACGCCCGCTGTAGGCGTTCCCCCAGCCCGCTCCCAGATGCATTTCCCCCGCCCGGTACAAAGGGCGCTTTCAGCCGGCGGCGCCCATTCTCTGCTTGCACGGCGGACGGAGTACTTCTTCTGTTCCATGCGATTAAGCTTAGTATAACCCAAAAAGCGATAAATGTAAAGATGGGATGCTCAGCCAGCCGCAACGGATTTTTTTGCAGGATAGAAGCTCATTCTACCCCAGTCCAACCGGTTGGCCCGCTGGCCGGGGCATTCATAACCGGCCGTGGTCTTTAGGCGACCGGGGTCCCGCCTTCATTCCCCGCTCTTGTTTTGCAAAATATTCACGCTTTCCCACCCCCGGCGGCCCCGGAATGCCCGCGAATAAAAGCCGCCGCGGTAAACGCTACCGCGGCGGCCCTCAGTTGGATTATTAATCGGTCTTACATGATCTCCGCATTTCAAGGGCAACCACCGTACTTTATGGTTACAAAATACAACGGATCCCCTGCGCGGAGGAAAGGCTTTATATCTATCTTATATGCCCGGCTTCAAGCCCCGGGCCTCTCAAAACAAATACATTGGACTTCACCTTACGGCGTCTGGCATTTCTTCACGCTTATTCTGCTATTTCAAAAGCTCAACTCATTTTGCCCCGCATGGGCTTCACTTTTAAGAAAGCGGCTCTTAACCTTTAATAGCCGTTCAGCCAAGAAACGCCGGCGCGCTCATTCCTCATAAAATTATGACTTTGAGGCGTAACGATCTACCAATCCTTTCTTCTCAAAATCGACCTATTCTTATGCAGCGCTTAGACGGATGACGCCCAACAAACGTACACCCGTCTTCAGCTGCTGTGGTTCCTGGCCCATTGGACTCACCCCTTTCTCCACTGAAAACAACAATGCGGTTTTTCTTCCGGCCGCTTTCTCGTTACGGCTGTTCCTTTTAAACCCTCACTGTCTTTGTGATTTTATTATAGCGGCGGCTCAAGATTTTGTCAATAGATTTTTTGAATATTTTATTTTATTTATGGATATATTTACTTATTGGATTTTTTAGTTGACTTCACGGCTCCGGAAAGGTACAATAAACACAAAGTCCATTGAACAAAGCCTGTTAAAACAAAAAATAAAACCATGAACTGCGCTGTCGTTTTTCAACCGGTGGAACGCCACCCGCCAAACCCCCGCGCGGTGAATAGCATGAAAAGGAGATGACGGCCATGAATGATGAGTTTGGAACGGACCTGCTCACCTTAGTCGATGAGGAGGGCGAACAGCACGAGTTTGAGGTCCTGGACGTAATTGACAACGACGAGGGCTGCTTTTACGCGCTGCTCCCCACCTTTGACGACCCGCAGGATCAGCTCCAGGCCGACGGCACCTACTATATTTTTGAGGTCATCGACGAGAACGGCGAGGAGCAATTGGCCGAGGTTGAGGACGAGGCGCTGCTGGACCGCCTGGCGGCGGAGTTTGAGCGGCATTTTGAGGAATTGTACGACGAAGAGGATGAACTGCCGGAGGACGGGGAATAATATTAACCGCCCCCAAAGCCCTAAAAACCTGACCGCGTGAAAGCGCAGTGTGCGGGGCCGCGGAGCGGGTTTTAAAAGGATGTAGCCTTCTGCCTGGTGCGCGAATGTGTGCACAAATAACCCTACAATTTTAAATTGGGAGCCCGGGCTCCGGCGGCGGACTGCAGACCTCCCGGCCTTTGGCCGGAAGAAGGGAGCGAGAACCCGCAGGGAGGGCACCCACCTGCTTTTCGTAGGCAGGTTATTGAGCACTTACGGCCAGGCGGATAATTTAACAAGCAAAGCGGCTTCCACGGTTGTTGCGGAAGCCGCTTTTTTGCGCGCAAAAGCGTTTTTATAAAGCCTTTTAAAATCAGAAAACGGCTTTGCCATGCGAAAAAATTATTAAAAAAATATTAATTTTAGCACTCTACTATTGACAGTGCTAAAAACGGTGCTATAATAAAAGCAGAACAAAGGAAAAGGAGAAACAGAATAGGATGTGTACCTCCCCTTTGTTCGGCAAGATCGCAACACCTCGGATTTCTCCGACAGTGCTACAATCAACAAAGGTCACACAGATGTCACTTGAAAGGAGACAGGACTTATGATGATGTTACCTAGTGTTTTTGGAGAAAGCTTATTTGACGATGCATTGGATTTCCCGTTTGACAAACGCTTTTTCGGCAGCCACAGCCCGTTGTATGGCAAGCACGAAAAAAATTTGATGAAGACGGATGTGCGTGAAACCGAAAGCGGCTATGAAGTTGATATTGACCTGCCCGGCTTTAAGAAGGATGAAATCAGCGCCCAGCTGAAGGACGGCTACCTGACCGTCTCTGCCTCCAAGAGCCTGGATAAGGATAAGCAGGACAAGGACGGCAATTACATCCGCCGCGAGCGCTACGCGGGCAGCATGAGCAGAAGCTTTTATGTCGGCGACAGCGTGCGTGAGGAGGATGTCCACGCAAAATATGAGGATGGCATTTTGAAGCTGTCCATCCCTAAGAAGAGCGAGCAAAAAAAGCTTGCAAGCCACATCTCCATAGAAGGCTGACGGCTGGGCTGACGGGCTTAACGCTTATTAACTAACAGCCTAAAGGCACAGCAGCCGAATAGCCTGACCGCTTAACGCAAGGGCCGGACGTTTTACCACAAACGCCCGGCCCTGTTTTTATGCGTTTGCACCGGCAGCAGCCCTGGCGCTGATTTTTTGCAGAACCTGTGGACAGCGCCTGAAAAAAAAGCTATAATAATTTTATATTCAAACCTTTGATGTGCAGAGACGTGCAGGCGATTGACGCAGGCGGCTGCCCGGGTACGGCCCGCCAAAAGGATAAAATCTGAAAAGGAGCCCGCTATCATGAATCCATACAAAATTATTACCGATTCCAACACCGACCTTTCCCCGGAGCTGATTGAGCAGCTCGGCGTCTATGTCATTCCCATGACCTTTACCATGGGCAATAAGCTGTACCGCAATTATCCGGATGAACGCGATATTTCCAATAAAGAGTTTTACCGGCTGCTGCGCGAAGGGCAGAGCGCCAAAACAGACCAAATTAACTCCGTCACCTTTCAGGAAACCTTCGAGCCCTTCCTCAAGGAAGGCATGGATTTGATTTACCTGGCTTTTTCCTCCGGGCTTTCCGGCACATATAACGGCGCACGGCTGACTGTGGAGGAGCTGAAAAGCAAGTACCCCGGCCGCAAGATCCTGGTGGTGGACACGCTGGCCGCGTCCATGGGCGAGGGCCTGCTGGTCTACCACGCCGCGCAGCTTCAGAAGCAGGGCGCCGCCATTGAGGAGGTCGCCAAGTGGGTGGAGGAAAACCGCAACCGCATGGCGCACTGGTTTACGGTGGACGACCTCAACCACCTCAAACGCGGCGGGCGCGTCTCCGGCGCTGCCGCCCTGTTCGGCACTATGCTGGGCATAAAGCCCGTGCTGCACGTGGACGACGAGGGCCACCTGATCCCCATGGAGAAGGTTCGCGGGCGCCGCCAGTCGCTCGATGCGCTGGTAAAGCACATGGCAGCCACGGTAGAAAACCCGCAGGACCAGGTTGTGTTTATCAGCCACGGGGACTGCCTGGAGGATGCCGGGTATGTCGCCCAGCAGGTCCGCGAAAAATTCCAGGTTCAGGACATTGTTATCAACTATATCGGGCCGGTCATCGGCTCCCATTCGGGCCCCGGCACGGTTGCGCTGTTCTTCCTGGGCAAAAGCAAGAACTGAGGCAGGCGCCAAAAAAACTCATTGATTTGAAGGGGTAGAATGAATGGCAGATTATAAGATTATCACCGAATCCACCGCGGACCTGCCCGATGAGCTGGTAAAAAAGCTGGAGATCGAGGTCATCCCGATGGAATTTATTTTCGGAGATCATGTATATCACGATTATCCAGATGCGCGCGAGATGTCCAGCGAGGAATTTTACGGCCGGCTTGCCGGCGGAGAAATGTCCAAGACCAACCAGGTGAACACCATCACCTTTATCGAGGCCTTTGAGCCCTGGCTGGAGCAAGGCATGGACGTGCTGCTGATTGGTTTTTCTTCCGCGCTTTCCGGCACGCACGCGCGGGCCTTGGAGGCCGCAGCCGAGCTTCGGGCCAAATATCCGCAGCGCAAAATCGTTACGGTTGACACGCTCACCGCCACGTTGGCGCAGGGGCTGCTGGTCTATTACGCGGCACTGAAGCGCCAGGCCGGCGCGCGCATAGACGAGGCAGCCGATTGGGTCAATATTCATAAATTCAAGGTATCCATGTGGTTCACGGTAGACGACCTCAACCACCTCAAACGCGGCGGACGCGTTTCCAGCGCCGCCGCCCTGATGGGGACCGTACTCGGCATCAAGCCGATTCTGCAAATTACCGACGAAGGCCACCTGGTACCGCGCGAAAAGGTGCGCGGGCGCAAGCAGTCGCTCGATAACCTGGTCAGCCGTTTGGCCCGCACCGTGCAGGAGCCGGAAAAGCAGACGCTGTTCCTCGTTCACGCCAATGTTCCCGAGGATGCCAAATACGTCATTAAGCAGGTAAAAAGCCACTGCAAATTCAAGGACATCGTCGTCAACAACCTCGGCCCGGTCATCGGCACCCACACCGGAAACGGCGCCCTGGCCATGTTTTACTTTGCGGGCAGCCGCGGCTAATGCAACAAGCGCCATAAAAGGCCCGCTCCGAATGAAGGAGCGGGCCTTGCTGTTTTCTGTTCCGGCTGCTTTTGCCGCAGCGCTTACAGATCCTGCAGGTCGGCTGCGGGAATATGGTTTTCCACATTATCCCGCGCCAGGTCGTTATCAATAACCGGGTAAGCAGCTGAAATCGGTTTTTCACCGCCATGCCGGACGGTGTGGGGAACTGTGTGGCAAACCTCCCGCCCTGGAGGCGCGGCCCCCGCAATAATTGGGCTTGCGGGCGCTTTTTCGCGCTTGCTCCTCCCCTGGGCTTCCGGAACCGGTGAAACGCGGTTGTGCGGCTGCTGTGACGGCCCCGGGCGTTTCATCCCTCGCTTGGCCATTTTTATCACCTCAGGGGTAGTTTATCCCCTGAGGGCTCGTTCTATTCCGCCGGCGGACAGCCCTGACCGTCATGATTTCCCGAAAGCCCGCCGGTTCCGATTTACATCATCAGCGCGGCTAAAACCACCGAACCAATCATCAACAGTGCCACCGCAAACGCCACAATCCGCACAAACAGGGTGCGCCCGTCCGCTTTTTTCTTCTTCACCGCCGGGCCGGAGACGCTTCCCATACCCACGGAGCCGGACGGCTTCTTTTTTTTACGCATGTCAACTCTTCCTTTCTCCGCAAGCAACCCACATCCGTGAAATCCATCGCCAATCCATCAGGCCCTGGTCATGAACAGAACCCCCAGCGTATTGGGCCCGCAGTGGGCTGAAATCGTACAGCTTGCGCGCGTCACATGAATTTCTTTAAACGGCGCCAGCTTCTTGACCTCCTTTGCCACCAGGTCGATGCGCTCCTGTGAAATCCCCGAATGGGTGATAAACACATGGTCCAAATCCAGCTCGCCATACGCCTCCAGCACATCCGCCGTGTACTGCGGCAGGACCTTTTCCAACGCGCCGCGGTACTTTTTGCCCACGCTCATAGCGCCGTGGTTTTTGTTGTCCACCTGAATGCAGGGCTTTAAATGCAGCAGGTTTGCCCCCAAGGCCACAATGGACGAACAGCGCCCGCCGGCATGCATAAATTCCAGCGTGTCCAGAATAAAGCTCGCATGGGAACGCTGGACAAGCGCCTGCAGCTCCCTTTGAACCTCTGCGCCCGACATGCCTGCACGAATACGCTCGCCAGCCTGAATGACAAGCAGCCCCGTGCCCGTGGACAGGTTGCAGGAGTCTACCGGGTAGACATGCCCCAGCTCCGAGGCAGCCGCCACACAGTTCTGGTGTGCGGACGAGAGTGCCGAGCCCAAATTGAGGTGAACCACCTCGTAGCCCTCGTCCACCCAGGGCTTAAAAAACTGATAGTACTCCCCGGCCCCGATTGCCGCCGTTTTCGGCAGCAGCCTTCGCTCCCGCCAGGCGGCATACAGGTCGTCCGGCACAATATCCACGCTGTCAGTGTACTGCTTTTCCCCTAGAATAATGTGGTAGGGATAATAATGAACCTGATAACGCTCCTTCAGGTCCTCTCCCAAATCACAGGTGCTGTCGGCTGTCAATATAACTTTTTTCCCCATCCCTTTTTTCATCTCCAAAAATGATCTTTATTTTACTCGCCGCCAGCCGCGGCCTCCCCATTTTGTAACCAATTATTTATTAATATAGCACATCCGCCTTAAAAAATAAAGCGGGGAACCTGGATTTTCCGCTATTTTCCCTCGCGCTTCTCCCCGCAAACCGCATTTACACGGTTGCCCCTC
>JABLTR010093524.1_pt1 | contig 15772 bp, 13 predicted proteins | sample 7160071 | NCBI WGS metagenome assembly JABLTR01 (sample SAMN14651230, study PRJNA627086) | human gut metagenome | isolation source: feces | host: Homo sapiens
CCGGCCAGCGCCGTGGCGGACGCGGTATGGTGCGGCGCGCGGAACGGCCTCGTCTGCACGAGCGGCCGCTCCGGCGGCAGGAGGCCCATCACGGAATAGATTTTCGTGACCTCCAGCGCCTCCTCCCGCGTCATATCCGGCAGGATGGACGGGATGCGCTTGGAGAGCATGCTCTTGCCCGAGCCCGGCGGCCCGATCAGCAGGACATTATGGCCGCCGGCTGCCGCGATCTCCAGCGCGCGCTTCGCGTTCTCCTGCCCCTTCACGTCAGCAAAGTCCGGCAGAAACTGCCGTTCCGCCTCCGGCTCCCAGCGCGGGGCCGGTTCCATCGGCTGCTCGCCCGTGAAATGCGCCGTCAGCTCCCGCACCGACTTCACGCCGTAGACCGTCAGTCCGTCGGCCAGTGTGGCCTCCGCCGCGTTTTCCGCCGGGACGTACAGCTCCTGCACGCCAAGCTCCCGCGCCGCCAGCGCCATCGGCAGCACGCCGCGCACCGGCCGCAGCTTGCCTTCCAAACTCAGCTCACCGAGGAACGCGCACTCCGTCTTCGGCAGACGGACGAGTTCACTCGCCGCGAGGATACCGAGCAGGATCGGCAGATCATAGAGCGTGCCGGATTTTTTCGTGCCCGCGGGGGCCAGATTCAGTGTGATCCGGCTGACCGGGAACCGGAAGCCGCAGTTTTTCACCGCTGCGCGCACGCGCTCCCGTGCCTCTTTGACGGCGGCGTCCGGCAGGCCGACGATCTCAAATCCCGGCAGCCCGTTCGTGATATAACATTCCACCGAGACCTCATAGCCCCGGATTCCATTCAGCCCCATCGACCGCACCCGGCTGAGCATACGCACGTCCCCTCTCTCGTGTTTTCTGTCTCCTATCATACCGCATTTCTGCGCAAAAGCCAACTGAAATTTCCAAATTCACCAGCTCCCGGCGGCATTTTCCCGGTTTCGATAAGAACGCACCGAATTTTTTCTGAAATATATGAATTTTGATTTACAGAATCAGAAAAATGTGATATAGTGGTTCTGCATGATTATGTAATTACTTTTAGGAGGTAATTTGTTTTGGCTCGTAAATTCAAAACGATGGACGGCAACAATGCCGCGGCTCACGTATCCTATGCGTTTACCGAAGTCGCCGGCATCTACCCCATCACCCCGTCGTCCCCGATGGCCGACTTTGTCGACCAGTGGTCTGCGGCCGGTCTGAAGAACATCTTCGGCACGACCGTCAAGGTCGCGGAGATGCAGTCTGAGGCCGGTGCTTCCGGCACGGTCCACGGCTCCCTCGGCGCCGGCGCTCTGACCACAACGTACACCGCGTCTCAGGGTCTTCTGCTGATGATCCCGAACATGTACAAGATCGCGGCGGAGCAGCTGCCCTGCGTGTTCCACGTCTCGGCCCGTACCGTCTCCACCCACGCGCTGAACATCTTCGGCGACCATTCCGACGTCATGGCCTGTCGCCAGACCGGTTTCGCCATGCTCTGCGAGACCAACCCGCAGGAAGTCATGGATCTGTCCCCCGTCGCGCATCTGGCCGCGATCGAAGGCAAGGTCCCGTTCCTGAACTTCTTCGATGGTTTCCGTACCTCCCACGAGATCCAGAAGGTCGCCGTGTGGGATTACGCCGACCTGAAGGAAATGTGCAATATGGAGGCCGTCGAGGCGTTCCGTGCCCACGCGCTGAATCCGGAACATCCGGCCATGCGCGGCAGCCACGAAAATGGCGACGTCTTCTTCCAGCACCGTGAAGCCTGCAACCAGTACTACAACGCGCTGCCCGCAGTCGTCGAGAAGTACATGGGCAAGGTCAACGAAAAGCTCGGCACCAACTATCAGCTCTTCAACTACTACGGCGCTCCCGACGCTGATCGTGTCATCGTCGCCATGGGCTCCATCTGCGACGTCGCGGAAGAAGTTATCGACTACATGAACGCCCACGGCGAAAAGGTCGGCCTCGTGAAGGTTCGCCTGTACCGTCCGTTCTGCTCTGACAAGCTCGTCGCGGCCATCCCGGCTACCGCCAAGAAGATCGCCGTGCTCGACCGCACGAAGGAGCCCGGCTCCATCGGCGAACCGCTCTACATGGATGTTGTCACCGCTCTGGCCAACGCCGGCGTGCAGGCGACCATCATCGGCGGCCGCTACGGCCTCGGCAGCAAGGACACGCCTCCTGCGTCCGTGTTTGCGGTCTACAACGAGCTGAAGAAGGATGCGCCCAAGCATCAGTTCACCATCGGTATCGTTGACGACGTCACCAACCTTTCCCTCGAGGAAGACAAGAACTGCCCGAACACCGCGGCCGAAGGCACCATCGAGTGCAAGTTCTGGGGTCTTGGCGGCGACGGCACTGTCGGCGCGAACAAGAACTCCATCAAGATCATCGGCGACCATACCGACAAGTATGTCCAGGCCTACTTCCAGTACGACTCCAAGAAGACCGGCGGCGTCACCATCAGCCATCTGCGCTTCGGCGACAAGCCCATCAAGAGCCCGTACTACATCAACAAGGCCGACTTCGTCGCCTGCCACAACCCGTCCTACATCACGAAGGGCTTCCCGATCGTGCGTGACGTCAAGCCGGGCGGCGTGTTCATGATCAACTGTCAGTGGACGCCGGAAGAGCTGGCCCATCATCTGGATGCCGCTTCCAAGCGCTACATTGCCAAGAACAACATCCAGCTCTACACCATCGACGCCATTGATCTGGCGCAGAAGATCGGTATGGGCAAGCGCACCAACACCATCCTGCAGTCCGCCTTCTTCTCCCTGGCTAAGGTTCTGCCCGAGGCAGAAGCCATCCAGTACATGAAGGAAAAGGCCACGCAGTCCTACTCCAAGAAGGGCATGGACGTCGTTGAGATGAACCACAAGGCCATCGACGCCGGCGCCACCGCCTATGTCAAGGTTGACGTGCCCGCCGATTGGGCAACTGCGGAAGACGTTGTCGTCAAGCAGGATCTTGAGGGCAAGCCGGAGCTGGTCAAGCAGGTCAAGAACCTCCTGTTCCCGATCGACAAGATGGACGGCGACAGCCTGCCCGTCTCCGCGTTCATGGATCATGTTGACGGCCAGTTCGAGCTCGGCGCTGCCGCTTATGAGAAGCGCGGCGTTGCCGTCGCCGTTCCGGAATGGGACGCCACGAAATGCATCCAGTGCGGCAACTGCTCCTATGTCTGCCCGCACGCCACCATCCGTACCGTTGCACTGACCGACGAGGAAGCCAAGAACGCTCCCGCCGCCGCGAAGATCGTGCCTGTCAAGGCCGGTAAGGGCAAGGGTGTCTACCAGTTCACGATGGCCATCTCCCCGCTGGACTGCATGGGCTGCGGCGTCTGCGTCGGCGCTTGCCCCGAAAAGGTGCAGGCCCTCAAGATGGTCCCGCAGGAGACTCAGCTCGATCAGCAGGATGTCTTCAACTACTGCGTCGAGAAGGTCTCCGAGAAGAAGGAGCTTCAGACTCCCGACGTCAAGGGCAGCCAGTTCCGCAAGCCGCTGCTTGAGTTCTCCGGCTCCTGCGCGGGCTGCGCCGAGACCAGCTATGCTCGTCTCGTGACTCAGCTCTTCGGCGACAAGATGTATATCTCCAACGCCACCGGCTGCTCGTCCATCTGGGGCGGCCCGGGCGCTACCTCCCCCTACTGCACGAACGCCGAAGGCCACGGCCCGGCATGGTGCAACTCCCTGTTCGAGGACAATGCAGAGCATGGCTTCGGCATGTACCTCGGCCAGAAGGCCATCCGTGACAGCCTGATTGAGAAGACCAAGGCGCTCATCGCCGTCGAGTGGACGAACGCCGACCTCAAGGCCGCCGCGCAGAAGTACCTTGACACGCTGAACGATCTCGACGCCAACGCCGAGGCCACCAAGGCCTACGTCGCGGCCCTCGAAGAGAACGTTGCGACCGTCGACGAGCTGGCTGGCGTTCCGCAGTTTGCCGAGCATGCTGCCGAGCTGAAGGCCAAGGGCGAAAAGTACTGCGACTGCGACGCCTGCAAGCTGGGCGCTGAGATCCTCGCGAAGAAGTCCTACCTGTCCAAGAAGTCCGTCTGGATCTTCGGCGGCGACGGCTGGGCTTACGACATCGGCTTCGGCGGCGTCGACCATGTCCTCGCCTCCGGGGAAGACGTCAACGTCTTCGTCTTCGACACCGAGGTCTACTCCAACACCGGCGGACAGGCTTCCAAGGCTTCCAACATCGGTCAGGTCGCGCAGTTCGCGGCTGCCGGTAAGGAGACCAAGGCGAAGTCCCTCGCGGAGATCGCCATGTCCTACGGCTATGTCTACGTGGCTCAGGTCGCCATGGGCGCCAACGCCGCGCAGACCCTGAAGGCCATCCAGGAGGCGGAAGCCTATCACGGCCCGTCCCTGATCATTGGCTACGCACCCTGCGAGATGCACTCCATCAAGGGCGGCATGGCCAACTGCCAGAAGGAAATGAAGAAGGCTGTCGACTGCGGTTACTGGAACATGTTCCGCTTCAACCCGGCCGCCGAGAAGAAGTTCACGCTCGACTCCAAGGCGCCGGCCGGCGGCTATCAGGAGTTCCTGATGAACGAGGCCCGTTACAGCCGTCTGACCCGCGAGTTCCCGGAGCGCGCCACCGTCCTGTTCGCGAAGAACGAAGAGAACGCCAAGGAGCGCTACGAGCACCTGCTCAAGCTCATCGACCTGTACGACAAATAATCCATCGCACCATCGCCCCGATACCCCGCGGTATCGGGGCGATTTTTCCCCACACATTTGCCGCGAAAGGAGTCCATTATGAAACGACGCATGCTCGCGCTCCTGCTTCTGCTGCTCTTTGCGCTCACGGTCTCCGCCGGGGCCGTCAGCCTCTATGTCGACACCGACCTCATCCAGACCGACGTCCCGCCCACGATCGTCGACGGCCGGACGCTCGTCCCCATGCGCGCCATCTTCGAGGCGCTCGGCGCGGAGGTCGACTGGGACGGCGAGACACGGACCGCCACCGGCACGCTCGGCGAGCATACGGTCTCCATCCAGGTCGGCGCGAAGACCGCTCTCGTCGACGGCCAGACGCGCACACTCGACGTTCCGGCTCAGATCATCCAGAACCGCACCATGGTCCCCGCCCGCTTCATCTCCGAGGCGCTCGGCTGCACCGTCGCCTGGGACGGTGCCACGCAGACCGCCGCCGTCGCCAATCAGCTCGCCGACACGCACATCTACGTTACCCGCACCGGCAAGCGGTATCATTTTGACGGCCACTGCAACGGCGGCACCTATACCGAGACCACGCTGGCCGACGCGATGGGCCGCGGCCTCACGCCCTGTCAAAAATGCGTGAAATAATATCGATCCAAAAAACGCGCCGAATCAAGATGATTTGGCGCGTTTTTGTGCATACTACGTCTGAGGTGATTTCAACATGTCAGACAAACGGACGCCTATTCCCATCCCCTATCCGGACAAGCCCGGCTTTTCCTACGATCCCACGCCGATGACGCATCCGTTCCCCGGCCAGCCGGAGGACTGCTTCGACCTGGTCAACCAGTACGGCACCTATAACATCCAGCGCACCGCCGACACGGAAAACTTCTTCCCCGCCATCGCGCAGGGCCTGCCCAAGGACGCCAGGCTGCAAAACCGCCCCGAGGAATAACAGATCGCCGCACGGCCCGGTGGGCCGTACGGCTTCTTGTTTTATCTCGTCTTCTATGTCAGAACAGATTGCCGTTTTCATCAAAGACCATTGGCTGTGCTTCCGTCAGAATCTTCACATTCGCCATGTTCTTCGCATCTAGGAGCAGCGCTTCGGAGATCCACATCTCACTCAGCTGCTCTGTATTCACAATGCGCACGATCTTTGCTTTGCTCCGGTCCTGGCAACGGCAGGCATAGATGGCAAGGCGCATCGCGTCATAGTCATTTTTCATCACGATTGGGATCTTTGACGGATGCAGCAATGTCGACGTAATGCTGTTCGGGTAGGTTTTCGCAAAATCGATCTGATCAAACAGCCTCTGCGTTGTAATGTCCGCAAGCCCTACACCGCATGCATTCCCGTTTGTCTCCTTTGTCAGGCTCAGATACGCACAGCATGTCGCCTGAACGGCGATCTCCTTTGTGATCGGATTTGGAAAGCGCCCTGTAATATTCGGGTCTGCACCGCCGCCGCTGATCTCCTTGCCGATCTCATCTACGATCAGGACATCCAGCTTCTTGAACGGGATCTGTGCAATCCGCCGATATGCATATTGCAGAATTTTCGGCTCTTCCTGAAATATCTCTTCCTTTGTCAACGCCTGGATCATACAAAGCTTGTAATCCGCATTCTCCACCAATCCTAACCCAAACAGGATATTTACATGATCCGCCACGAAATGCGAAAACATCTCGATCCGGCGCGGCAGATGTTCCGGCCCGAGGCGATGACAGCTTTCAGCACCCTTTTGCTTTCCGAGGCCGATCACCATCATCTTCACGAGTCCGCTTTCATAGGTCGATGAAAAATCCGTGTGCGGCTTGATACGTCCAACCAGAATGACACCGTCCGCTTCCACTGCAAACTTATCAGCATAGACCGGGTCGCCGTTGTCCGCTGTAGCCACCTGCCGGACCTCCATCGTTGCTCGGATCGGACAACCGATAAACGCTTCTGTCACACCAAGGTGTGCCAATACCTCGCGCTGTCCCTCCGCAGTTGCGCCACCGTGACTCCCCATCGCCGGGATGACAAATGGTTCTGTACCCATTTCTTGAAGCTGGTGTACAAGTTCCCGGATGACAATGTGAATATCTGCAATGCCCCGGCTTCCACACGTCACGGCGATTTTCATTCCTGGGCGCAGTTTTTCACGGATCGCCGCGCGTTCCAGTTCTCCCCTGATTTTAAAGCCAATATTCGCCACACAGCTTGCATCAAAGGATTGCCGGATCTTCACGAACCGCGGCAACTGAATCGGCGCAAGCATCGTTTCCAGAATCGGAATATCCATGCGTTCCCCCTGCTGTTTACTGCAGCGTCCGGTTGACGATGTTCTGGCAGCGTTCTCCGCGCAGGATCGCGCAAACGCCGTCAAGCGCCTCATCCACCATGTTCTTCCGCGCTTCCATAACATTGCTTCCGATGTGCGGCGTAATGACCACATTCTCGATCTCTGCCAGTTCCTCCGACACATTCGGTTCGAACTCATACACATCCGTTGCGGCACCACGGATTTCGCCGGTCTTCAGCGCTGTTACCAGATCGTGCTCCGACATGATCGGTCCGCGCGCCGCATTGATAAAGTATGCCGTTTTCTTCATCTTTTTGAATGCCGCCAGATCCATCAGATGATGGTTCTCCGGCGTATAGGGCGCATGGCAGCTGACAACATCCGCCTCGGCCAGCAACTCGTCAAAGCTGACGTGACGTACGCCCAGCTCCGCTTCCCGTTCTGCCGTCTGCGGAAACGGATCATAATAGATCACATTCATCCCCAGCCCCTGTGCCCTGCGTGCAACGGCCTGCCCGATACGTCCAAAGCCAAGGATCCCCATGGTCTTCCCGAACAGAAGCATGTCCCGGTCAAAGAACATGGAGGTACGCATGTGCCTCGTCTGCCGCAGCTCCTTGTCATACATTACAACGCCTTTTGTGATTGCCATCATGATTGCCACGGCTAGCTCCGCTGTCGGCTCTGTGACCGTGGTCGGCGTGTTGACAACGAAAATATGATGCGCTGTGCAGCATTCCACGTCGATATTGTCATAGCCCACACCATAGTTGGCCACGACCTGCATTTTCTTTGCTTTTTCGATCAATGTCTGTTGGAATGGGAATGCAAGGATCGTGAACATCGCATCATAGTCCGCGATCATATAGACAATTACAACACGTCCCGTTCCGTTGCTGTCTGCGATGGCATAGTCCGCGATCGCGTTGCCGATCTTGACGGGATCACTGGTGTTGTTATAGAGCAGGTTCAGCGACTCGACCGGGCCTTCCACGTCGGAAGCATGGATGCCGACAGTTGGAATACCATAGCTGAGTGCCTCTTCGATCAACGTCTGCAGATCCTGCGCGTCCGCAGAGGTCACGATGCCGTCACACCCGGTGGCAATGGCCTGCGAGAAGCAGGAGCGAATCACAGAATAGTCGCCCTGGCCGTCCATGATGACGTAATCCCAACCGGCCGTCTCGCACGCTTCGGCAACCTGGTCACCCCAGAGTGCTTCGCCGCCGTTGGAAGAATCCTGGTTGATGATGCAGATCTTTTTGCCTTCTGCGATCTTCGGGCCGGTCGTCGGGCCAGTCCACTCGGTCCAAGCGCTCTGTTCCTGTTCAAAGGAGGCAATGCACTCAGCAATCTGCTCGGCATAAGGATTCTCTGTCGGCTCCGCATCAGTTGTCTCTTCCGCAGAGTTCGTGTCCGCAGGTGCCGCATCTGTCTTCGTCTCGGTATCCTGTGCGGGCGTGGTTTCCTTTGATGCACAGCCAGTCATTAGGCTGGCCAGTATCAGCAGGGCAAGGAGCATTGTGATGAGTTTTTTCATGGTGTGTCCCCTTTCAAATTCTTTTTTATAGACATAGAAAGCCTTCACGTTCAATTAGAAACGGTCTGTTTTCCCCGTGCAACATTTCTCCACAAATTTGAAAGAAAGCCTTGACATTCTGCGGGCTGTCTTTTATAATGCAACGAGCAACGAAAAAAGGAGGAAACAGCAATGCGCTACCGATTGAAGAATGTCCGGCTTCTGACGCATGGCGTGTTTCATTTAACGGACGTATTGGTTTCGGACGGAAGAATTGTTTCCATGGGGGATCGTATTTCCTGTCCCGCGGATACTGTTTCTGTTGATCTTCATAATGCGTTTTTATTTCCTGGTTTCGTGGATGTACATGTACATCTTCGTGAACCGGGATTTTCTTATAAGGAAACCATCCGCACCGGCACGATGGCCGCTGCGCACGGCGGCTTTGCCCATGTCGCCGCCATGCCGAACCTGGATCCCGTGCCGGACTGCGCCGCTTCGCTGGCCGTGCAGCGCGCGATCATCGAACGGGACGCCCTCGTCCACGTGCATCCCTACGGAGCCATCACGGTCGGAGAAAAGGGCGAACAGCTCGCAGACCTCGCCAGGATGGCGCCAGATGTCATCGCCTTCTCCGACGACGGGCGCGGCGTGCAGTCTGAGAGCATGATGCGCCAGGCGATGGAAGAATGCCGCCGCCTCGGCAAGACCCTCGCCGCACACTGTGAGGACAACGCGCTTCTGCGCGGCGGCTACATCCACGACGGCGCGTATGCCCGCACGCACGGCCACCGCGGGATCTGCTCCGAGAGCGAGTGGGGCCCGATCGCACGCGATCTCAAGCTTGCCGAACAAACGGGCTGTGCTTACCACGTCTGCCACGTCTCCACAAAAGAGAGCGTCGGGCTCATCCGCGCGGCCAAACGCCGCGGCGTGGACGTGACGTGCGAGACCGCGCCGCACTACCTTGCCTTCACACAGGACGACCTGCAGGAGGACGGCCGCTTCAAAATGAATCCGCCCCTGCGCGACAAAGCCGATCGGGACGCGCTGATCGAGGGCCTGCTCGACGGCACGATCGACATGCTCGTCACCGACCACGCGCCGCACAGCGCCGCGGAAAAGGCGAAGGGTCTCGCGGGCAGCGCCATGGGCGTTGTCGGACTGGAGACCTCGTTCGCCGCAAGCTACACACACCTGGTCAAGCCCGGCATTCTGCCGCTGGAAAAACTCGTCGACCTGATGCACGGCGCGCCGATGCGCCGCTTCGGCTGCGGCACAGAGCTTGCCGTCGGACAGCCCGCCGATCTGACCGTCTTCGACCTGAATGAGACCTATACCGTAGACCCGGAGCAGTTCCTGACCATGGGCCGCGCGACGCCGTTCGCGGGCACACAGCTCACCGGCGTCTGCAAGCTGACGATGATCGGCGGCGAGATCGTCTGGAAGGAGGACACGCTTTGAACGAAGTGACTTATACCATCGCGGAAAACGCGCCCATCGCGCCCGGCGTCTTCCGCCTGATCCTGACGGGCGACACCTCGGCCATCACCGCGCCGGGACAATTCCTCGATCTGCGTCTCCCCGGCTTCTATCTCCGCCGCCCCATCTCCGTCTGCGACTGGGATGAGACGCGCGTCACGCTCCTATATAAAGTCGTCGGCGGCGGCACTGACTGGCTCTCCCGCTGTCCCGCCGGACAGACGCTCGATGCGCTTTCCGGCTGCGGGAACGGCTTTGACGTCGCCGCGTGCGGCGCTGCGGTGCTTCTGATCGGCGGCGGCATCGGAATCCCGCCGATGTACGGGCTCGCGAAGCGGCTGCTGGCCGCCGGCAAAACGCCGGTCGCCGTACTCGGCTTCAACACGGCGGCGGAGCGCTTCTGCGAGGCGGAATTCCAGGCGCTCGGCGTGGAGACCATCGTCGCGACCGCGGACGGGAGCTATGGCGTGCGCGGTTTCGTGACCGACGCGCTGCCAGAGCAGTTTGACACGCTCTGTGCCTGCGGCCCGCTGCCGATGCTCAGGGCGCTCTGCGCCAGAACGGGCAGGCCCGGCCAGCTCAGTCTGGAGGCGCGCATGGGCTGCGGCTTCGGCGCGTGCATGGGCTGCACGATCGACACCGTGAACGGCCCGAAGCGCGTCTGCCGCGAGGGTCCCGTCTTCCGGAGGGAGGAACTCAAATGGTAAATACCAGCGTCACGCTCTGCGGTCTCCCACTCGCAAATCCTGTCATCCCGGCCAGCGGCACCTTCGGCTACGGATATGAATTTGCAGAGCTCTACGACATCAACTGCCTCGGCACATTCTCCTTCAAGGGCACGACGCGGGCCCCGCGCCTTGGCAATCCCCAGCCGCGCATCGCCGAGATGACCGGCGGGATGCTCAACGCCGTGGGTCTCCAGAACCCTGGCGTGGACGCGGTCATCGCCGAGGAGCTGCCGAAGCTCGCGCGCGTGTTCCACAAGCCTGTCATGGCAAACGTCAGCGGCTTTTCGCTGGAGGAATACGTCGAGGTCTGCCAGAAGCTCGACGCCTGCCCGCAGGTCGGCTGGCTCGAAGTGAACATCTCGTGCCCGAACGTCCACGGCGGCGGCATGAGCTTCGGCACCGACCCGAAGGCCGCCGCGGCGGTCACGCGCGCGGTGAAGGACGCGGTGAAAAAGCCCGTCATCGTCAAGCTCTCGCCGAACGTGACGAGCATCGCGGACATCGCCAAAGCCTGCGAGAACGCAGGCGCGGACGGCCTCAGCCTCATCAACACCGTGATGGGGATGCGGCTCGATCTGAAAACCAGAAAACCGCTGCTCGCCAACGGCACGGGCGGCATGTCCGGCCCAGCGGTCTTCCCGCTGGCCGTGCGCATGGTCTGGCAGGTGTACGAAGCCGTGCGCATCCCCGTCGTGGGCCTCGGCGGCGTTTCGCGCGCGGAGGACGTGCTCGAGCTGATGCTCGCGGGCGCAACGGCGGTCGAGGTCGGTGCTGCCAACCTTGTCGATCCCTTCGCCTGCCGCCGCATCGTCGAGGATCTGCCCCGCGTCATGCAGAAATACAACATCAACAATTTGAACGACATCACAGGAGGTGCCCACCATGGGTAAGGACGTTATCATTGCGCTGGATTTTGACAGCAAGGAAAAGACCCTCGCATTTCTCGACCGCTTCACCGGCGAAAAGCCCTTTGTGAAGATCGGCATGGAGCTCTTCTACGCCGAAGGCCCCGCGATCGTGCGCGAGATCAAAGCCCGCGGCCACAAGATCTTCCTCGATCTCAAGCTGCACGACATCCCCAACACCGTGAAAAAGGCCATGGCCGTGCTCTCCTCCCTCGATGTGGACATGGTCAACCTCCACGCCTCCGGCACGCGCGCGATGATGTCTGCCGCGCTCGAGGGGCTCACCCGCGCGGACGGCACGCGTCCGATGCTCATCGCCGTCACACAGCTCACCTCCACGAGCCAGCAGAGCATGGAGGAAGAAATTGAGATCCACAAGCCGCTCGCAGACGTGGTCATCGACTATGCGAAAAACGCGAAGCTGGCTGGGCTGGACGGCGTGGTCTGCTCGCCGCTGGAGGCCGGTAAGATCCACGGGGCCTGCACGGGCGACTTCGTCACCGTGACGCCCGGCATCCGCTTCGCCGACGCGAAGGCGGACGATCAGGTCCGCATCACCACGCCCGCAAAGGCGCGCGAGATCGGCTCGGACTACATCGTCGTCGGCCGCCCCATCACGCAGGCGGACGACCCCGTCGCGGCCTATCGCCGCTGCGTGGAGGAGTTTGTCGGATGAGCCGGGACATCCTCCTGTTTGACCTCGACGGTACGCTGACCGACTCCGGCCCCGGCATCATGAAGGCCGGGCAGTACGCGCTGCGCGCCTACGGCATCGAGCGCGACTGGCGCGAGCTGGCGTTCTTCGTCGGCCCGCCGCTGACCGACACGTTCGCGCGCTTCGTCCCGGCGCAGGACGTGGACGCCGCGGCCGCAAAGTTCCGCGAGTATTACCTGAAGGACGGCTGGCTCGACAATGCGCCCTACCCCGGCATCCCGGAATTGCTTGCACACCTCAAGGCGCAGGGCAAGCGGCTCTTCGTCGCCACGTCGAAGCTCGACACCATCGCCGTTCAGGTGCTGGAGCATTTCGGCCTCGCGCCGTATTTCGAGGCGATCTGCGGCGCGCCCCTGGGCGACAAGGAGGCCGGCAAAAAGGAGAACGTCGTCCGCGCCGCGCTGAAGGTGGCAAACTGCACGGATCTCTCCCGCGCCGTGCTGGTCGGCGACCGCGCGCACGACGTCCTCGGCGGACACCGCGCCGGGCTGGATGTCATCGGCGTGCTCTATGGCTACGGCAGCCGCGAAGAACTGGAAAATGCCGGTGCGGAGGCGATCGCCGCCACACCGGAAGAACTGGAAACGATTTTGACGTCAGATTGAAAGGAGCAGCTATGGAAACTTTGGAACGACAGATCGCGGAGGGCCTGCTCTCCATTCGCGCGGTCTTTTTCCGCCCGGACGAGCCGTTCACCTGGGCCAGCGGCATCAAAAGCCCCGTCTACTGTGACAACCGCCTCATCCTGACCGCGCCCGAGGTGCGCATGCAGGTGGAGTCCGCGCTGTGCGAGGTCATCCGCGCTGACTATCCCGATGTGGAGGTCCTGATGGGCACAAGTACAGCGGGCATCGCGCACGCGGCCATCGTCGGCCACATGATGGGCCTTCCGATGGGCTATGTCCGCTCGTCCGGTAAGGACCACGGCCGGAAGAACCAGATTGAAGGCCGCCTCGAGCCGGGCCAGAAGGTCGTCGTCATCGAGGACCTCATCTCCACCGGCGGCAGCGTGCTCGACGTGGTGAACGTCCTGCGCGACGCCGGCGCGGAGGTGCTCGGCATCGCGAGCATCTTCACCTACGGCATGCGCAAGGGCCTTGACCGCCTCGCCGCCGCAAACGTGAAAAACCACAGCCTGACGAATTTCGACGTCATCGCCGCCGTCGCGGCGGAGCAGAACTACATCCGCCCCGACGACGTCGCGCGTCTCATTCAGTTCCGCAACGACCCCGCAGACGAATCTTGGATTGGAGGAAACCACTGATATGAACCACCTGATCGACATTTTGCAGCTCAACACCCAGGAGATCGATGATCTGGTCGCCACGGCGAACGACATCATCGCCCATCCCGAGGCCTACGCCCACAAGTGTGACGGCAAGATCCTCGCCACGCTCTTCTTTGAGCCCTCGACCCGCACCCGCCTGAGCTTCGAGTCCGCCATGCTGAGCCTCGGCGGCAAGACGCTCGGCTTCTCCTCGGCCAGCAGCTCCTCCGCCTCCAAGGGCGAGAGCGTCGCGGACACCATCCGCACCGTCAGCTGCTACTGCGACATCATCGCCATGCGCCACCCAAAGGAGGGCGCGCCGCTGGTCGCCTCGATGCACTCCGAGGTGCCCGTCATCAACGCAGGCGACGGCGGCCACAACCACCCCACCCAGACACTGACCGACCTGCTCACCATCCAGCGTGAAAAGGGCCGCTTCCACGATCTGACCGTCGGCTTCTGCGGCGACCTCAAGTTTGGCCGCACCGTCCACTCGCTCATCAGCGCGCTGAGCCGCTACACGGGCATCAAGATCGTCCTGATCTCGCCGGAAGAGCTGAAGCTGCCGAGCTATGTCAAAAACGAGGTCCTGAAAAAGAACAACATCCCCTACGAGCAGACGACCGATCTCGAGGCAGTCATGCCCCAGCTCGACATTCTCTACATGACCCGCGTGCAGCGCGAGCGCTTCTTCAACGAAGAGGATTACCTCCGTCTGAAGGACAGCTACATCCTGACGCCTGAGAAGCTGAAAACGGCAAAGCCCGATCTCTGCATCCTGCATCCGCTGCCCCGTGTCAACGAAATTTCCGTCGCCGTGGACGACGATCCGCGTGCCTGTTACTTCAAGCAGGTCAAAAATGGCCGCTACATCCGCATGGCGCTGATCCTGAAGCTGCTCGGGATCCAATAAGGGAGGGTTCAAAACATGATCATTGATGCAATTTCCAATGGTATCGTCATCGACCACATCACCGCCGGCAAGGCGATGTATCTGTACAACATTCTCGGCCTCGACAAGCTCGACTGCTCGGTCGCGCTGCTGAAAAACGTGGTCAGCGACAAGCTCGGCCGCAAGGACATCCTCAAGATCGACCGCATCCTCGATCTGGACTGGGACGTGATCGGCTACGTCGACCCCGGCATCACCGTCAACTTCATCAAGGACGGCGAGCGCGTGGAAAAGCGCCAGCTGAAGCTGCCGGAGCGCATCACGAACGTGATCCGCTGCAAAAATCCGCGCTGCATCACCTCTGTGGAGCAGGAGCTGCCGCAGGTCTTCACGCTGACCGACCGGGAAGAGCGCACCTACCGCTGCCTGTACTGCGAGACCAAGGCAGAGCGCTGAACGAAATATCACAGCAAACGCGCCGCAGCCTCCGGGCTGCGGCGCGCCTTGTTCTGTCCCGAACGCCGCGCGGCGGTGCACAGCGTTCGGAATCCAAAAAACGTCCCCCTCCGAATGCTCGGGGGTCGTAAGAAAGTAATATCGTATTTTTGCAGGAACGGCGTGGCTTCGGTCACGCCGTTTCCTGTTTCAGCAGTTCTTCCACGGGGATAAAGCCAACAAGGTCATAGGAAATGCGGATGCCCTGATACCGCTTGCCGCTGGACTTATCCGGGGCTTCAATGTTGATCGCCTTGACAAGCTCCCGCAGCGCATACGGGGTAAGCTCATCCAAGTCCTCATATTTGCGTACCCGCTGGATAAACTGCTCCAAATTTTCAATCTGTCGTTCCTGTACTTCGATTTCCTGCTGCAAAGTCTGAATTTCCTCTTTAAGCTGTGCCTGTTCGTCCTCATAGGTCTTGCTCATCATAGAAAACTTTTCATCTGTGATGCGCCCCGCCACATTATCCTCGTAAATGCGGATAAACAGACGGTCAAGCTCTCCCAGCCGCTTTTCAGCCTGTGCTAATCGCTTCTTGTGTCCGCGGATCGCGGCTTCGCTGGACAGCCGGAGCTTCTGCTCCATGACGGCACGGAAATGATCCTCATACCGGCTGACATAGGAAATTACAGTTCTCATGTGCATCCAGACCAATTCCTCCAGAACAACCGCGCGGATAAAGTGTGCCGAACAGCTTCCCGTATTGCTGCGGTAGTTGGCGCATACAAAATGATCCTGCCGCTTTTCAAAGTAGTTGGTGGTGCAGTAGCGCATTTTTGCGCCACAATCAGAGCAATA
>JABLTR010066499.1_pt1 | contig 15760 bp, 13 predicted proteins | sample 7160071 | NCBI WGS metagenome assembly JABLTR01 (sample SAMN14651230, study PRJNA627086) | human gut metagenome | isolation source: feces | host: Homo sapiens
GCAACGGACCTGGACGGCACGTTTCTGACAGATGATAAAAGAATATCAGTAAAAAATATGCAGGCTCTTAAGGAAGCTGTTGAGGCGGGAGTACTTTTTGTCCCAGCCACCGGAAGATCACTTTTTACAATGCCTGATACGGTCATGGCTCTTGACTGCCTTCACTATATCATAACATCAAACGGAGCCGCCGTTGACGATATGACAACAGGAAAGACCATATATAAAAACCAGCTGGATTCCTGTTTGACCCGAAACATAATAAACCATGGACTGGGACTTGGGATAATGGTCGAAATAGTTATTGATGGAAGAACATATACCCTTGAAAAATTCAGCCGTGACCTGATGGGATATGGAGCGAATCCAAAGTTTATCAAGTGGCTTAAAGATACGAGAACAGTGGTTGAAACCTTCGATGAAATAATTAAAAATGATACGACTGTGGAGAATATAAACCTTGTATTTACAGATATGGCACAAAGAGTGGAGACGTATAGTTATATTTCTAAGAATTTTGATGTAGAGGTAACTAATTCCATAGGCAATAATCTGGAAATAGGGCCAAAGAGCTGTTCCAAGGGAGAAGCGCTTGAATTTCTTGCTGGTAAGCTGGGCATAAATATGTCCGAGGTGATGAGCCTTGGTGACAATAACAATGACTGGGACATGATAAGAAGATCAGGAATAGGTGTTGCCGTGGGAAATGCAGATAAAAGACTTAAAGAGAGCGCAGCATACATAACATCAGGAAATAATGATGATGGTTTTGCGGAAGCCGTATATAGATTCGTGCTTGGTTAAAACCAGAAGGGAGAATGATCTATGGGAATAATAAAAGCGATAGGTTCAGCCATAGGCGGAGGACTTGCCGACCAGTGGCTTGAAGTCATAGAAGCGGCTGATATGAGTGATACAACGGTTTTTTGCGCAGGAAGAAACGCCAGAGGTACTGACCGCAGAAACTCAAATAAAAAAGGAAGCGAAGACCTTATAAGTGACGGCTCAATGATACATGTTGGGCCTAATATGTTTATGATACTTACCGATGGCGGAAAGGTCGTAGATTATACGGCTGAGGAAGGCTATTATAAAGTAAGTATGGATACGGCTCCGTCTCTTTTTAATGGTTCTTTTGGCGATGCCCTCAAGGAGTCATTCAACAGGGTTAAGTATGCCGGTGTATCACCCAGAAAACAGAAGGTATATTATATAAATCTTCAGGAAATAAAAGGTGTAAAATTCGGAACACGCACTCCTATAAATTATTTTGATAATTTTTATAATGCGGAACTGTTTTTAAGGGCCCATGGCACCTACAGCATAAAAATTACTGACCCCCTTTTATTTTTCAGGGAAGTAATACCTAAAAACGATGATATAGTAGATATAAACGATATAAATGAGCAGTATCTCAATGAGTTTCTGGAAGCCCTGCAGGCAGCGGTGAACCGTATGTCAGCTGATGGGGTAAGGATATCCTATGTTCAAAGCAAAGGCAGGGAACTTTCCAAATATATGGCTGATATACTTGATGATGACTGGAAAAGGGAAAGAGGCATGGAGATATGTTCCGTTGGAATAGCAGCCATATCCTATGATGACGAGAGCACTAAGCTCATAAATATGCGTAATCAGGGAGCAATGCTCGGTGATCCTTCCATCAGGGAAGGCTATGTCCAGGGCTCACTTGCAAGGGGGCTTGAAGCTGCCGGAAGCAATGACGCAGGCTCCATGGCTGGTTTTATGGGCATGGGAGTCGGAATGGGAGCTGCAGGCGGATTTATGAAGGCTGCCGCTGATTCAAACTCAGCCATGATGGAAAGAAACAGAGCTGAAGGCACTGTTGATAATGATAATGACAGCTGGCGCTGTGAGTGCGGGAATATAAATACAGGCAATTTCTGCAGCCAGTGTGGAAGGGAAAGAAAAAAAGATTATGATAAGGGCGCTGACGTATGGATATGCGAATGCGGCAGTGAAAACACAGGAAATTTTTGTCCACAGTGTGGAAAAAAGAGACCGTCTGAGGTAAAATGTGATAAGTGCTCTTATAAATGGGATGGAAAGGGCATAAGGCCTAAGTTCTGCCCCATATGCGGAAATCCTTTGGTATAAAGGATCTCCGGCTGTTTCTGGAGGTTATTGATGGATACTTATATGTATAAATGCCCAAACTGCGGCAGTGGAATGGAATATGACGCTGATACCCATATATTCCACTGTGATTACTGCCTGAGCGACTTTACGGCTGAAGAGCTGGAAGAAAGACGAAAAAAGGCAGAGGCAGAAGCGGGTGATGATAAAGATGAAAAAGACTACGGCTATGAAGAACATTCTTCCGTATACAGCTGCCCCAACTGCGGAGCGGAAATAGTTACAGATGATACAACTGCCGCTTCCTATTGTTATTACTGCCATAATCCGGTCATTTTAAGCGGAAGACTGTCGGGAGAATTCAAGCCGGATTATATAATACCGTTCAAGTTTGATAAAGAAGAGGCAGAAAGAAAATTCCACCGCTGGGTAAAAAGCAAAAAGCTGCTTCCTGGAAGTTTCACAAAGGACGCTGTCCTGGAAAATCTATATGGTGTTTATTATCCATACTGGATGACTGACTGTACCGTCAGGGGAAAATTTGAGGCAACGGGAAGAAATATTCGAGTATGGATAGCCGGAGAGCTTGAATATACAGAAACAAAGGTATATGAGATAGTTCGTGAAGGAACCATTGAGTTTGACAACATAAAAAATTTCGCCATGAAAGGAGAAAGGGCTAAGCCGGCCATGGCAGTCCAGCCTTTCAATGATGAAGGTATAGAAGAATTTAAAATGGCATATCTGTCAGGATTCCTGGCTGAAAAAAGAAATCTTGAATATCCTGAGGCCCAGGAGAATGTAAGGGAACAGGTAGAAGAATATTCCAGAAGGATATTTGAATCCTCTGTCAAGGGCGGATATGGCTCAGTATCAAATAAAAATATGTCAGCGGGGATCATAAACAGCAGTCATAAATACATACTGCTGCCGGTATGGGTACTTACATATGTGTCAAAGGGTAAGAATTATTATTTTGCCATGAACGGACAGACAGGAAAGGCCGTCGGCAAACTGCCTTTGAGCAAGATTAAGGTGGCGGCTGCAGCCTTTGGAATATTTGTCCTTATACTCCTTATCATTGTTGGAATAGGGGTGATCATATTATGAAAAAGATAGTATTTGCGATTATGTTCATTCTTTCTCTTATGATACCTCAGGTTTCAGCCTTTGCCGCTTCCGGTGTATATGATGATGCCAGACTATTCTATGAGACAGAAGTTACAGCCCTTCAGGAAGAACTGGCAGCCCTTACGGAGACCACTGGCTGGGATGCGGCCGTTGTGACTACCAATGACGCTGAAGGAAAAACATCCATGGTTTATGCAGATGATTTTTATGCTGAGCTTGGATATGGAGATAATGGTGTACTTTATCTTGTGGATATGGATAACCGTGAGATATATATATCAGCAACTGGTACAGCTTCCGCCTGCCTTACGGATACAAGGATGGATAATATATTTGATGAGGCTGTTTCCTATGCATCCCAGGGCAGCTATTACAAAGCTGTTTCCACTGAAATATCTATGACGAACGAATATTTTCAGGCTGGCATACCGGTGGATAACGAAAAGGCGGCCGTGCAGATAGCCGTAGTAGTCGCCGGAGTTATCATAGGCGCAGCGGTAGCTGCGTTTTGGGTAGTAACGGTATATAAAGAGTATTCCTTTAAGGAGATAGGTGAAATATACGATTATAACTCAAAAAGCAAGGTAAACTATACCGTCAACAGCGACAAATTGGTAAATTCATTCATTACCACAAGGATAAGGCCTAGACAGAGAAAAAATCCTCCAAGGGGAGGAAGAACAGGTTCCTCAGCCCATAGAGCATCCAGCGGAAGGATGCACACAGGCAGGGGAAGAAGATTTTGACAGACAATAAAAAAGCCCGTTAAACGGGCTTTTTTTAATTACTTTTTCTTAGCTATTTCTATATTTACTTTTTTGCCTTTTATTTTGCCGTTTTTCATGGCAGCGATTATGTCCCTTGCGTATTCAGCGGGCACATCAACAAATGTATAGTCATCATAAAGATCTATGTGTCCAATGAGATTTCCGGGAACGCCAGCTTCTCCAGCAAAGGCTCCAACTATGTCCTTGGCTCTTATTTTATTTTTCTTTCCGGCATTGAGGAAAAGCCTTACGGTATCATCTCCGGAATCACCATATATCTCAGTGCCTCCAAAGTTGATGTCATCGGTATCATAGGACATAAGATCATTAAGGCTCAGTTTAAGTAGTGCAGCCGCAATGTCAGTTGCTGCCACATCGTCATCATTTACCATATTGTCTACGATGTCGATATACTTTCCAAGCCCGCCGTCATCGATGACTTCCTTGACTTTTTCAAGGAAAGCCGCTGTTTTTATCTCCTCGATGTCACTTAATGTGGGGAGCTTTTTCTGCACTATTTTTGTTTTGGTGTAGCGCATTATGTCACGGAGCTTATATATTTCCTTTCCTACGCAGAATGTGAAGGCCTTGCCGCTTTTTCCGGCACGTCCGGTCCTTCCTATCCTATGGACATAATATTCATCGTCCTGGGGCACATCATAGTTGAAAACTATATCCACGTCGTCCACATCTATGCCTCTGGCAGCCACATCGGTGGCAACGAGTATTTCGATGGTTCCGTTTCTGAATTTCTGCATTACTTTGTCACGCTGAGGCTGTTTCAGGTCGCCATGGAGGGCTTCCGCAAAATATCCTCTGCCCTGGAGCTGCTCAACGACCTCATCGACACGTTTTTTAGTATTGCAGAAAACGATGGATAATTTAGGTGAGTACATATCTATTATACGGCAGAGGGCATCGGGTTTTGTTTTTTCCTTGACGTCAAAATATGCCTGCTCGATACTGGGAACGGTGAGTTCTTTTCTTGTTACCTTTATATATTCAGGGTCCTTCATATATCTTCTTGAAAGGTCAAGTATCTCATCGCTCATGGTCGCTGAGAACATAACGGTCTGTCTGTCTTCAGGTACTTTGAGCATTATTGTCTCGATGTCATCCCTGAATCCCATATCCAGCATTTCATCAGCCTCATCCAGTACCACATATTTAACAGTACCCATTTTTAATGTGTGCCTTCTCATATGGTCCATAACTCGTCCAGGAGTTCCGATGACAACCTGGACACCTTTTTTGAGGGCTGTTATCTGTCGGTCTATGGGCTGGCCTCCGTATATGGGGAGGACCTTTATATTTTCCTTGTATTTCAGAAATTTTCTGAATTCTTCACTGACCTGTATGGCAAGTTCCCTTGTGGGCAGGAGTATGAGTGACTGAAGGCTTTTGTCATCGGGGTCAAGCATCTCAAGACAGGGGAGGCCAAAGGCCGCTGTTTTTCCCGTTCCTGTCTGTGACTGGCCAATGACATCACGGCCGTCCATTATTATGGATATGGCCTGGGACTGTATGGGTGTTGCCTCCTCAAATCCCATATCTTTTACCGCACGGACTATTTCGTCCGATAGATTCATTTCTTCAAATTTAAGATTTTCCATAGTATTCCTTTCGTTTCTAACATTTATCCAGCAAATGTACCTATTATATCAGCGGAAAAAACAATTTGCAAGTGGAAGATTTTTCGTTTATAATGTTGCTGTCGCATTTTGTAACAACTTTGTAACGTATTGTTAATTTATTTAGATGGGAGAAACATATATGCAGATTTTAAGAGCGATGCTTCTGGGACTGATACAGGGATTTTCGGAGTTTATGCCTGTGAGCAGTTCGGGAAACTTATACTTTTTCAGCAACCTATTCAATATAGAGGCATATACGCTTTCCTTTGACATCCTGCTGCATACCGCCTGCCTTGCGGCTCTGGTATTCATTTATTTCAGGGATATCAGGGCTATGTTAGAAAATCCAGCGTCACATTTTAATAAGATGGTGGCCGTTGGACTTATACCTATCTTTGTGGTATCGGTCATTTTCCAGATGAAGATCGACACATTTTTTTATTCAACAAAGGCACTGGGAGTATGCTTCATATTTTCCGGAGTAGTGCTCTTTTATGAGACCATGTATTCACCTGGGAAAAAGAAAATAAAAAACATGAGGATAAAAGATGCCATTATAATAGGTATTTTTCAAATGTTTGGCACCATACCGGCTGTATCCAGAAACTCAATGGCCATAAGCGGAGGACTTCAAAGGGGCTTTGATGGAAAAACGGCATTAAAGTATGCCTATATTATGTCCATACCAGCAATGTTTGGAAGGATATTTGCCGATGTACTTATGATCTATAATAATACAGATAATACAGTAACTGATGTATTTGGGATATTTTCTATGTTTTTTGGCTTTGTTATGGCCTTTGCTGCCGCCGTTGTGGCAATACGCATCATGCAGAGACTGGCCAAAAGGGGAAAATTCAGGATATTTGCTTACTATATGTGGATATTAGGAGTCATAACCCTTGTGGATATGCTGGCATTAAATAAAATATTCTGAACAATTTCTTGATATTAAATTCTTGACATTAAAAATGAATGTGTTAGAATATCTTTGTTATTATATTATGAAAACAGCTGTGAAGGCGAAAAGTAGTCTGAAATGTAGGTCCCAGAGAGAAAGCGTCTCCTTTTATAAGGCTGGCTGAAATCGCTTTTGTTTCGATCTTCAGATGAAGTTCACGCCGGAGCTTGTCCGCTGAAAGATGGCAGTAGGCGGATGCGTATTCCGCTCGTTACGCGGACTCGCTGTATAGGCAGCGTTGATGAGTGCCTGCGTAAAAAAAGCAGGAATCAGGGTGGTACCGCGGATATATACCTCCGTCCCTTTTATTAGGGACGGAGGTTTTTTTATTTACAGCTGAAAATCTGAAAGGAGTTACATTAAATGAAGGAACAGCTTAATGCAATCTATGAAAAAGCCGTCGAAAGCATTAAAAATGCTGAACAGTTAAAGGACATCGATGAGATCAAAGTCAAATTTCTCGGTAAAAAAGGTGAACTTACAGGTATCCTTAAGGGTATGGGCAAACTTTCACCCGAGGAAAGACCTGTTATCGGCGAGATGGCAAACCGTATAAGGGCTGACATCGAAAGCAAGATGGAAGAGGCTAAGAAAGCCTTTGCCGCTAAGGAACAGGAACGCAGACTTAAAGAAGAAACAATAGACGTAACAATGCCCGGTAAAAAATGCGAGTGCGGACACAAACATCCCATGAGCATAGTTATCGATGAGATAAGTAATATATTTATCGGTATGGGATATGAGATCGTTGAAGGACCTGAAGTTGAGCTTGACTACTATAACTTTGAAGCCCTTAACATCCCCAAAAACCATCCCGCTAAGGATGAACAGGATACATTTTATATAAATGGCGATATCCTCTTAAGGACACAGACATCACCCGTTCAGGTCAGAACAATGGAAAGAGGAACACTCCCCATAAGAGCCGTATGTCCCGGTACTGTTTACAGAGCAGATGAGGTAGACGCTACCCATTCACCTGTTTTCCATCAGTGCGAGGGTCTTGTGGTAGATAAGGGAATAACCATGGGAGACCTTAAGGGAGCCCTTGAAGTATTCGCAAAGGAACTTTTCGGAAAGGATATAAAGGTAAGATTCAGACCCCATCATTTCCCCTTCACAGAGCCTTCAGCTGAAATGGACGTAACATGTTTTGCCTGCGGTGGAAAGGGCTGCCGTGTATGTAAGGGCGAAGGATATATCGAAGTGCTTGGATGCGGTATGGTACATCCCAAAGTATTAAAGATGTCAGGAATCGACCCTGAAGTATACAGCGGATTTGCCTTTGGTATGGGTCTTGAGCGTGTAGCTATGCAGAGATACGGCATAACAGACCTTCGTCTGCTTTTTGAAAACGATATGAAGTTCCTCAAACAGTTCTGATAGATAAGGAGTGTGAAAATAAATGGATTTATCAATGTCTTGGTTAAAGGACTATGTTGATATAGATGTAGATATAAAAGATTTCATAGAAGATATTACACTTACCGGCTCAAAGGTAGAGGGCTGGAGCGAAATGGGAGGAGAACTCTCAGGCATAGTAACAGGTAAAATAACAGAAATAACAAAGCACCCCAATGCTGACAGACTTGTTGTTTGTAAGGTAGATATCGGAAAGGATATGCCCCTTACCATCGTTACCCATGCGCCCAATGCCGCTGAAGGAGCTTATGTATGTGTAGCCCTTGATGGAGCTACCCTTGCCGGCGGAGTAGTTATCCATAATACGGATTTCAGAGGTGTTATGTCCTATGGCATGATGTGCTCCGTTGAGGAAATGGGATTTGACAGACATGACTTCCCCGAAGCTCCCGAAGATGGAATCTATATTTTCCCTGAACCCGTACCCCTTGGAAAAGATGTATGCGAAGTTATGGACCTTAAGGATAAGGTAGTTGAATTTGAGATAACATCAAACCGTCCTGACTGTTTCAGTACAGTAGGTCTTGCCAGGGAAGTTGCCGCTACCTATGACAAGGAATTCAAATATCCTGAAATAAGCCTTAAAAATGAGATAGATGGAAATATCGATGAGATGGTACAGGTAGAGATAAAGAATCCTGAATTATGCCCCAGATATACTGCCAGAGTAGTAAAGAACGTTAAGATCGAGCCTTCACCCAGATGGATGAGAAAGAGACTTCGTGCCAACGGTGTAAGACCCATCAACAATATCGTAGATATAACAAACTATGTAATGCTTGAGCTTGGACAGCCCATGCATGCCTTCACCATCGGAAACATCGACGGCAGCAAGATCATAGTAAGAAATGCTGAAGAAGGTGAGAAGATAGTTACCCTTGACGGTATTGAAAGAAACCTTGATCCTTCTATGCTCGTTATATCCGACGTAAACAAAGCCGTAGCCGTTGCAGGTGTTATGGGCGGCGAGAACTCAAAGGTAAACGGAAGTTCTGATACGATCCTTTTCGAGTCAGCTAACTTCAACGGACCCAATGTACGTATAACAGCTAAAAAACTTGGTTTAAGAACAGATGCTTCTGCTAAGTTTGAAAAGGGACTTGACCCCAATCTTACCATGGACGCTGTAAACAGAGCAGTTCAGCTGGTAGAGATGCTTGGCTGCGGAGAGGTAGTAAAGGGAGTAGTGGACTGCTATCCCAATAAGAGAGAGGCATGGACCCTGGATTACAGCCCTGAAAAGATAAATAAACTCCTCGGAACAGACATATCCGAAGATGAGATGATAAAAATATTTGAAAAGATCGAGCTTGTTGTCGATAAGGCAAACAAGAAGGTGACTATACCCACATTCAGACCTGACCTTGAAAGCATGGCTGACCTGGCTGAGGAAGTGGCAAGATTCTATGGATACGATAAGATAACACCTACCCTTGCTGCAGGAACTCCCACAGTAGGAAAGAGGACCTATGCCCAGACAATAACAGCTATGATAAAGAATTCACTCATTTCCAATGGACTTTGTGAGGCTATGACATTCTCATTTGAAAGCCCTAAGGTATTTGACAAGCTCAATATACCTGAAAATGACGAGCTTAGAAAGACAGTTGTTATATCCAATCCCCTTGGAGAAGACTACAGCATAATGAGAACTACTACTCTCAATGGTATCCTTACATCACTTTCAACTAACTACAACAGAAGAAATGAAAGTGCCGGCCTTTTTGAAATAGCAAAGGTATATATCCCTAAGGCTGTTCCTGTAACAGAGCTTCCTGACGAGCCTGTTAAGGTGACCATTGGTATGTATGGAAACACAGATTTCTTTGGTATAAAGGGAATAGTTGAGCACACACTCGAGACCCTTGGAATCAAAGACGCTGAATTTGTTCCTGACAAGGAAATATACTGGATGCATCCCGGAAGAACAGCGGATGTATTTATCGGCGGAAAGAAAGCCGGATATGTGGGAGAACTCCATCCTGAGGTAGCAAAGAACTATGAGATCGGAACAAGGGTATATATTGCCGTTCTTGATGAGGAAAGTCTTATTCAGGCTTCAAATCTCCTTACGGTTTATAAACCTCTGCCTAAGTATCCTGCCATAGTAAGGGATATATCTATGCTTGTAAAGGATGATATATATGTAAGAGACCTTGAGAAGGCTATCGAGGAAAACAGCGGCAGTCTTGTTGAGGATATAACTCTCTTTGACGTATATAAAGGCGGACAGATAGCAGAAGGCTATAAATCCGTATCATTCTCCATCACATTCAGGGCTGAGGACAGAACACTTGTAGATAATGATGTAAACTCAGTTATGACAGATATCCTTTCCGCTCTTGAACAGAAATTCGGAGCAGTTTTAAGGGATAAATAAAAACAGCAATTTAACGGTTTTTATTACAGGTTTTACTTGTTGTGTAATATTTTGAAGATATTATGTAACCTTATAGAGCTTGTTTTAAATACTGCAGGAGAGTCATATGATGAAATATGACTCTCCTTTTTTTATTTTCAGACATCGAAAAGGATACATCAATGGGGGTGTATGGATAATTTTGTCTGACAATATTTTCGGAAAAAGCCCGGAAAACGGCTTGTTATGTAATTACATAGTGCCATATATTTAAATAAATACTGCATTTGATGTCCGACATCAAAGGTAAAATTTGCATTTTAAAGATAATTATCAGGTTGCATAAAACCTAAAAGTTAAAAGAGATGGATAAATTGCACAAATAAAACTTGAAAACATTGGTTTTTGGTGCTGTATCCGTGCAATGTTTTTACAAAAAAACCTTGAAAATAATAAAATATGAGTTATAATGTAATAGTGTTGTGATGTAAGTAATGAGTTTATCAACACAACGCTTAAATAATTCTGTCGTGGAGGGAGAATTAAAATGTTTAAAGATGATAAACGTGTAAGAATGTTCTGCGGTCACTACGGCAGCGGAAAAACCGAATTTGCGGTTAACTATGTTACAAAGCTTAAAGAAGAAGTTGGCCCTGACAGAAAGGTTGTTATATCCGATATGGATATCGTAAATCCTTATTTCCGTTCGAGGGAAAAGAAAGCTGAACTCGAGGAAAAAGGAATAGTTGTCTATGGTTCATCATATAACAATGATGCGGACATACCTGCGGTCCCCGCTGAAATGATGGGTCCCTTTGTTAATAAGAACTGCGAATATATCGTTGACCTTGGCGGCAATGATGTTGGAACAATAGTTCTTGGCAGATATAAAGAACATATGGATCCTGAAGAGATCGATGTATTTATGGTCATCAATACATACAGACCGGATACATATGATGTAGATCTTTGTATCGAACAGATGAGGGAGCTTGAAGCCGGCATAGGACTTAAAATAACAGGATTTGTAAATAATACAAATCTGGTCAGAGAAACAAAAGCTGAGGATCTTCTCAGAGGCGAGGAGATAATCTCCGAAGTAAGCAAAAGGACGGGAGTACCCATCAGATATACTGCTTACGTTGAGGAAGTTGTTAAAGACATGACTGATGAGATAAAAGCAAAGCTTTCAGGAACAGTCGTGCCTCTTACATACTATATGAGAGCATCATGGATGTGATTTATCTAAATAAACAAGGAGGTGCACTTAAATGGCAAAATTCACATTAACATTCAACAAAGAAAACTGCAAAGGCTGCGAGCTCTGCGTTAACGCATGTCCTAAAGGTCTTCTTGCACTCGACAAGGATTTTACTAACGACGCTGGTTATTTCCCTGTAGGTATTACAGATCAGGAGGCATGTATCGGCTGTCAGAGCTGTGCAAGAATGTGCCCCGATTGTATAATAACAATCGTTAGAAATGATTAATTGAGAGAGGAGGACAATAATAATGGCAAGAGTTATTATGAAAGGCAACGAAGCTATCGCTAAGGCAGCTATCGTTGGCGGTTGTAGATATTTCATGGGCTACCCTATAACACCCCAGAATGAAATACCCGAATATTTATCAAGAGAATTACCTAAAGTAGGCGGTACATTTATTCAGGCTGAGTCTGAAGTTGCTGCTATAAATATGGTTTACGGAGCAGGTGCATCAGGTGCAAGAGTTATGACATCTTCTTCTTCACCCGGAATCGCACTTAAACAGGAAGGTATCGGATACCTTATCCACGGCGAGGTTCCCGCAGTTATCGTATCAATGATGCGTGGCGGCCCGGCCCTTGGTACAATCCAGCCCGCACAGAGTGACTACTATCAGGCAGTTTACGGCGGTTCAAACGGTGATAAACATCTCCCTGTACTTCTTCCCGGAAACATCCAGGAGGCTGTTGATGCTGTTAAATACGCATTCGAGATGGCAGACCACTACAGACATCCCGTAATCGTTTGCTGTGACGGTCTTATCGGACAGATGATGGAGCCCGTTGATTTTGATCATCCCGTAGAGATCAAATCAAAAGACGACCCCGCTAACTGGGCACTTGGATGCTCAAGACCCGGCGAAAGAAACTTCATCTATGGTATTTCAGATGACGCTCCCGACTGTGAGAGAAGAAATATCAGAAACTTCGAAGGCAAATATGCTGAAATGGCTGCTACAGAAGCTAAATACGAAGAATATATGATGGATGACGCTGAGTACGCAATGGTTGGCTATGGTACAACAAGCCGTATCCTTAGAACAGCTGTTATTGAGCTCAGAAAAGAAGGATACAAGATCGGCTTAATCAGACCTAAAACAGCTTGGCCTTTCCCTGAAAAGCCTTTCCAGAATAAGAATATCAAGAAATTTATCGTTGGTGAAATGAACATGGGCCAGATGGTTACGGATGTTCAGCTTGCTTGTGAAGACAAGTCTAAAGTAACTTTCTATGGCAGATGTGGTGGTGTTATCCCTACACCTGAGGAATACATCGAATTCGCCAAGAAAGTAATGGGAGGTGCAAACTAATGTCTACAGTAATTTTCCAGAAACCGGAAGGTATGACAGATCGTAAATTACATTACTGCCCCGGATGTGCTCATGGTATCGTTCACAGACTTGTTGCAGAATGTGTTGCTGAACTTGGACAGGTTGACAATACAATCATTACTGCTCCTGTAGGCTGTTCAGTATTTATTCCTAACTATTTTACATATGATACAATCCACTGTGCTCATGGTAGAGCTCCTGCTACAGCTACAGGTATCAAGAGAGTTCACCCTGACAAACTTGTTATTACATACCAGGGCGATGGTGACCTTGCTTCAATCGGTACAGCTGAAATCATTCACTGTGCAGCAAGAGGAGAGAAGATCACAACTGTATTCATCAACAATGGTATTTACGGTATGACAGGTGGACAGATGGCTCCTACAACACTTCCCGGAATGAAGGCTACAACATGCCAGTCAGGCCGTGACGTTAAATTAAACGGTAACCCTATCCGTGTTTGTGAGCTTCTTTCAACACTTGACGGACCTGTATACATTGAACGTGTATCTGTTGATTCACCTGCAAATGTAGTTAAGGCTAAAAAGGCTATCAAAAAAGCTCTTGAGTGCCAGATGAAAGGCTTAGGATACTCACTTGTTGAAGTAGTATCAAGCTGCCCTACAAACTGGGGTATGACACCTGTTAAGGCTATGGAATTCGTAAGAGAAAAAATGATTCCTTACTATCCACTGGGTGTTTATAAAGATTTAACAGAGGAGGCTAAATAATTATGGGAAAAACATATAAAATTAGCTGCGCTGGATTCGGTGGACAGGGTGTTATGTCAATGGGACAGCTTTTAACATACGCTGGTATGGAAGAAGGCAAAGAAGTTGCATGGGTTCCCTCATACGGTCCTGAAATGCGTGGTGGTACAGCTAACTGTTCAGTAACTGTTTCTGATGAACCTATCGGCTCACCCGTATTTGATAAAGGCATTACAACATGTATTGTTATGAACGTTCCTTCATATCTCAAATATGTTGATAAAGTAGCTCCTGGCGGAGACCTTTTCATCAACTCATCAATCATCCATGATGAAGTTAAGAGAACAGATATCAACGTTTATAAAGTTCCTGTAAACGATATCGCTGATGAACTCGGAAACCAGAAACTTGTAAACATCATTATGCTTGGTGCTGTTGTTGAAGTAACAAAGATCGTTTCTCCTGAAACAATCCTTCACAAAGCATTCCTTAAACTCTTTGGCGAAAGCAAAGCTAAACTCATCCCTGCAAATGAGAAGGCTCTTGCAAAAGGCGCTGAAGCTGTTAAAGACCAGATTAAATAAGCGTGAATTTTGCTATGCACTTTTAAATATGGGCGCAGGCTTTATGCCTGTGCCTTTTATATTTGCGTAATTTTTTAAGTATAATATTTTAACTATATAACTTCCAGGTTATTTTAAATGGATAGTATAAATTTACCAGATTAACGGTTGATTTTTGTTTTATTTTGTTATATAATACAATTAATCTTTATGTTGCGGGATAAGAGTTTATATTATTCCTGTATTTAACAATAAGGGTTGGGATTTTAACAGTTTAAAGGAGGATTTATTATGAAAAAGAAGATCGCAGTTTTACTCGTAGCTGCTATGACTATGGCACTGGCTGTACCTGCATTTGCACATCAGGTTGTTGTTGTTGACCCTTCAAAGGAAGCAGCTGTTGAAGAAAAAGCAGCAGAAGAGACAACAGAAGCAGTTGTAGAGGAAAAGGCAACAGAGGCTACAACAGAGGCAGTTGTAGAAGAAACAGCAACAGAAGCTGCTGAAGCTACAGAGGCTACTGAGGCTACAGAAGAAACAACAGAGGCAGTTGTTGAAGAAACAAAGGTAGAGCCTATCGTTACATCACCTAATAAAGAAAAAGACCGTGAAGTAGTTCTTGAAGATGGAACAGCTGTTACATATTCAAAGGTTAAAGAGCCCAAGACACTCTATAACACAGCACCTTCAGCTGAGCATCCTTTCACAGACGTTACAGGCGCAAATGAAGATTATGCAAGAGCAGCTTATGCACTTGGAATTACAGTTGGTATGGTTAGAGGAACACAGTTCGTTCCCGATGGAACTTTATCAATGGAAGACGCTATCACATGGCTTTACAGACTCCAGGGTGGAGAAGGTAAAGATGGTATAATCTTATCAAAGATCTCTGAAGCAAACGGATATGCTCAGAAACCCCTTACATGGGCAGTTGGCTTAGGTCTTGTTGATGGTTCAGTTGAGCCTAAGGCAGAGATAACAGTTAAACAGCTCAATGATATGCTTGCTAAACTTGGCTATGGCACAAACCTTGTTGGAACAGATGCAACAATGACAAGGATCGATGGACTTAAGACTATCCTTGATTCAATGGTAGGAAGCCTCGATAAAGTAACTAGCGGTGTACCTGCACCTGCAGAAGTTATTCTTACTAGGCGTTAACGATAAATGATATACATCATAATTAATGATAACTTATTAAAATACGGACTTTTAAGTCCGTATTTTTTTTGCGGGTCTTTTAAATAAACATAATATATTTAGCTTGACAAACATATATGTCTTATATAGAATGTTATACGTAGCTAACATATTATTACATAAAACAACAGAGGTGTTAAAAATGACGCTTGATGAACTTGCAATAGGTGAGAGCGGAGTTATAGTAAAAGTAGGAGGAGAAGGAGTGTTAAGGAGAAGACTTCTTGACATGGGACTTACCCCGAAAACGAAGGTAATGGTCAGAAAAGTGGCGCCCATGGGCGATCCCATAGAACTGCATCTGAGGGGATACGAACTGAC
>JABLTR010115577.1_pt1 | contig 15752 bp, 12 predicted proteins | sample 7160071 | NCBI WGS metagenome assembly JABLTR01 (sample SAMN14651230, study PRJNA627086) | human gut metagenome | isolation source: feces | host: Homo sapiens
ATTACAAAGGACGAGCGCACCCAATACACACGCACCGGATTCTCCGAATGGTTCAGGTCTCTGAATGAAGAATGCCTATCAGGAAAAGATGAACTGATAAAGCATATCTATCTGCATAAGAGCGTTGAGGAACTTGGCAAAATGGTTTTACAAGGCGGAAAGTATGCTGGAGAGACCATAGAGGCTGTTTACGGGAAAGAAAAGGGTTATCTGGAATGGCTGAAAGATACGGGTTATCCATATGCAAAGGCCGCCTGGTGCTATTTGGATAAATTAGCGCCAGGTAAAAAAACATAGTTTCGCCTTTCTGAGGCTTCCCCGCGCTCATGTTATTCTCTGATTCAGCCGCCATACAGCAAAATGATTCTATATGTGCCCCGGTTTAATGGCGCAAAGGAATTATGTTAATTCAATTCACTAAAACTAAAAAAATAACCGTAATTAATTTAAGCAGGCAGTAAAGCGGTAAAAAAGGTTTTTATGGTATATTTCGCCAAAAAACGACAGATAAATTTATAAATCAAAGGTTGACTTTTCTCACTAAACAGGTTACTATATATATGTCCTTTTTGTTCCTTGCCGTGTTCGGTTTTCCGTGCCGACGCGGCTTTTTATTAAAAAATTTTTGATTGATATACAAAAAACGCCGGCTTATTCTCAGATGAAATTTCAGAGAATAAGCCGGCGTTTTTTACAGTAGCTATAAAAGACCTTTACAGTGCTGCATGGTTCTCCCTTAATACCCGTTGAAGCTCCTCAACCGGTACTTGGCTAACCGAAAGGCACTCTGCCTGTTGCCGTTGCACAGCCAGTGCAGCGGCCGTACCGGCAGCCTGGCCGATGCAGCATACAACCGGCATAATCCGAATCGATGCCTGGGCCTCATGCGTCACGGAAATACATCTTCCGGCTACCAGCATATTTTCCATCTGCCGGGGAATCAAGGCGCGGTAGGGAATGGTATAATACTCGCCGGGGCCAAAGTAGTAGTGCGACGTTCCACTGCCCTCGGGATTATGAATATCAATATCATAATTACCCAGCGCGACCGCATCGGGGAACTTGGTACAATTTTTTAGATCCTCCCCCGTCAGCAAATACTGCCCGTCGATCATCCTGCTCTCACGAATACCGATTTCGGAGGCTGTAGAAAGCAGAAAACAGTGCTCGTAGCCCGGAATATTGTTTTTTAGAAAATGGAACAGCTCAAAGACCTGCTCCCGAGCCTCTATTTCAGCTTGGGTCACATCAACGGGATCAGTAGGATTCCGCTTAACAATACGCGTGCTATTGAAATGCTGCACGCCATTCAGCGTACTTTCAAAGAGCAAGACATCCTCCCGTGGATTGTGAATCAGCCCCTGCGCTTGAAACTGCCGGTACTTCCGTTGAAGCTCCGCCGTGTTGGCCGCCGCCCTCTCCAAGTCGATGCCTCCCAGCCGAAAACAGAGGGTCATCGGCTGACAGAGGGAATCCCGTTCCCTTCCCAAATGGTAGGGGCAACCGCTCAGAGCCGCCAAATTCGCATCACCGGTGGCATCAATGAACACATCCGCCTGTATAGAAAGCACACCCGCCGTGGTTGCCACCGACACGGCGCGCAAGCGTCTGCCCTGCACCTCAGCGCCGGTTAAATCAGCATGGTATAAAAGCTCTACGCCCGCCTCCAATGCCATGCGGTTCAAGATCAGCTTTAAATACTCCTCATGAAAGGCAAAGGCTTGGCTGACATCGCCTTCCTCCTGTGTCATCGCCGCCAGCGCGTTATATATTTCTTCAAAGATTCCGCGGCACAGAGGAACCAGCTCACCATCGATCTGTGTCCGGTAAGGCATAAAGGGATTAACAAGCGCATGGGCCGCCGCGCCGCCTAAACAATTACCACGCTCAATCAGCAGGGTGGACACGCCCGCCCTTCCCGCACTGATCGCCGCCGCTGCCCCGGCAAAACCGCCGCCCACAACAACTAATTGATACCTTTTCATCTTTTTCTCCCATCAAAAAATATTCTTCGCAGGCAGCCTTATTCGCCTAACCGCTGCTCTGCCAGCAGCAGGTCCACCATCCTGCCATAGCTTTTAATGCCATCATCCTGTTGATTAGCCTGCAGATAACCGTTGTTAATCGAAGTAGCCGTATCTGCTACAGGGCCCTCGAATTGTTTCCAGTAATTGGACTGGCAGGATATATCTCTCCGGACACCCGGATCCAGTCGATTAAAAATCCGGCTGTAGGCTTCCTTGTCTACCTCATACAGCGCATTGGTCGCATAGATAAACGCCAGCATATATCCTGAGTACTGAAAATCTAAGCTGGCGCTGTTTTTACAGGCCAAGTAAGCCAGGAAATTGGCTTCATCCTCCCGCATAAAGCCGCGAAGGTGCGAAAGCTCATGGCACATCACCGCCGGGATATTATATTTGGGTATATCGACGTTTACATTGGCCTCAAATGTAAACGGAAAAAATATGCCTGTAATATTCAGCCAAGACATGCCCCGCGAAAGGAGCACTGTTTTGGGCGCGCCATATCCATCCTGCAGCAACGGATATTGCAGGGAAAGCGCAGAAAAAGCCCTCTGGGCTTCCCCGCCCATTTCAGAAAACGAGGCAGGCGGGGTGGCCACACCGTTCACCTCGGCGATCTGCGGCCGCAGCGCATTGACCTTCTCTGTTAAAGCCTCACACAGCTCCGCCAACTCCTCCCGAGAGGACTCTCGTACCTCCAGCCCACTTGACTCTGCAAACGAGATGCGGTGGTAATTGATTCCACAGGAGAGTGCAAATGCCAGCAGGACAAGCCCCGCCGCACAAAACAGGTTCAAAAATAATCTTGCCGTACAAAAGAGCCTATCTCCCTTTTTGCGAATGAGCTGGACTGCCTGAAACACTAAAAAAACCACGGCCGCGATTGCCGAAAATATCACTACCCATTCCCCCAGAGAAAAAGGCAGCAAACCGGAAATAAAGTTCCCAGTTTTAGAAAGGCCGGGGTAAAAATTCGTTGCATACCATTCGGCAAAATTCTGGTTTCCCGCCGCTGCCGCCTCCAGCAGCAGGCCAAGAGGCAGTGCTGTCAACAGCCAGCAGCGCTTTAACCGGAGGATTCGCCTCCACCACGATGTCTCCACAGAACACTCCCTCTCTTTCGTCCACATGCCGATGTAGCCGGTCTGTAAAAATTATAGCATACCTCCCCTGGGTGTCAAGCAAAGCGCCAACTGGTAAAGGCTTCTAAAACAAAGGCCCACGCGGGGCGGCCGGTTCCGGCCCCGCATGAGCACCTGTTCATACAATCATCGCTTCAGCAGCCAGCTTGATCCTCTTCCAACCGGATTGACTGAGACCGCCTCGAAACCCTCCGGAATATCCTAGACGGGCCCCCCAGCCAGTAACCCGGCCACCATCATCAAGCTATCCGTTCCGGCAAATTTTATGTTTCCCTGGAGGCTAGAGAAAGCGCTGCGCCGAATCAGGCAGGGTCATACAGAACCACGCCAAAGTAGGTGACGGTGTTGGCCCCGTTGATATAGCGCATCCCACAGGCCTGTGCCAGCTTTGAGACAAACACGCCGTAGGCCTCCAGCGATGGAAACGCTTTTTCCGGAAAACGGCAGGGCTCTCCCTTTTGCGCCGCGCACGGCGTACAGTTCCTACAGCCGCCGGCCCCCAGGACAAGGCACTGCGCGTCGGCCGCACGCGCGTATTGCCCCATATCGCAGACAATGCGGCTGTGCACCAGGGAGCCCTTTTCCATATTCTCGATATCGAAAGAATCTTCCAGCGCATGAATGCTTTGAAACACAAAAGCCTTTTGGTAGCTTTTCGCCTTATCAATCAATTCGTGAATCTCCCCGCAAAAGGGCGGGCACATATAGTTCCGCCCATAAGCGCCGCAGGAATTCATCTCGCAGGATTTTCTCAAGCCAGCATCAAAAACGATCCGGCTCACATCAATTTCCGCACAGTTTGTCCGGCACTCCAGACTCTTCCCCAAAGCCTCGAATTTTTCCATTAAATCTGCCTGCTGCATAAGAATAAAAGCTCCTTCCTAGCCTTCCTTTATAATCTCTTTTAAACACAAGAGGCTTTCCGCCGTTTCATCTAACCAGTTTTCCGGTTCACGGCAGATGCCCTCCAAACTGACTCTACCTCGGTACCCGTTTTTTTGAAGCGCTCTGAAAAACGGACGGTAATCATACCGATCCTTCCGGCTCGGATAATAGCGGCCGTCGGGATTGGCAATGTGCGTGTGGACCAGCGCCCCGCCAACCGTCTCCAATACAGAAAAATTCTCCTGTTCAAGCGCCATATGGTACAAATCAGCCAGCACGTGTACATGCGTCAGGCAGGCCTTCTGAACCAACCCATAGGCCTCGCTTACGCTCGTGATCAAATTGGTTTCCCGGCGGTTCAGCGGTTCAACTGCGATTTCCACACCGTATTCGCCGGCCAATAAATTCACCAGCTGCAAAAAGGCTGTGAACTCTTCCCTACCCTGTTCCACCGCATAACCTGCCGGGATTCGCCGCGCGGCGCCGCTGCCTAGCACCAGAATTTTTCCGCCAAGCAACCGGGCCCGCCGGAAGGCCTGCGCCAAGCGCTGCTCCATGCAAGCCAAATTCCGATTCGGCCCCACAATCAGATCCTTCCCCGCCAGCATACAGTTAAAAGCCTCTGCTTTCAGCCCGCTTTGTTCAACCCGGCGGCGGCACCCCTCAAACTCCGATTCAGACATCAGCGTCACCTGAGCCAGATTGAGCTCAATATAATCAAAACCTGCCTTCATTAGCTCTTCAATCCGGCTCACATCCGCACAACAACCGATTCTAAACAAGCCCCGTCCCTCCCTTTTATAATGAGATTATGGTTACTATAGCACAGCCCTCTGCCCTCGTCAATGAAAAAAATCATGCATTCCACGAATCCAATTGCGGGATTTTTCGCAAGCGTACTTTTGTAATTGCTTTCCCGGAGCGCGAATGATACAATGAGGTCAGAAGATTCCCCATAGGGAGGTTGTATTGTGAAAAAACTTTATTTGATTGGTAACGCGCACCTGGACCCTGCCTGGCTTTGGCCTTGGCAGGAAGGGTTCGCAGAGGTCAAGGCCACCTTTTCTTCCGCGCTGGATCGGCTGAATGAATATGAAGGGTTTATTTTTACCTCCAGTTCCGTTCAGTACTACGAGTGGATAGAAAAAAACGAGCCTGAGCTATTTGAAAAAATCCGCAGCCGCGTCCGGGAAGGCCGCTGGGTAATTTGCGGCGGTTGGTGGATTCAGCCGGATTGTAATATTCCATCCGGTGAGTCCTTTGTCCGTCAGGGTCTTCTGGGGCAGCGCTATCTGCTGGAAAAATTCGGGCGCATGGCTACTGTTGGTTATAATGTAGACAGCTTCGGCCATAACGGCGCGCTACCGCAAATTCTAAAAAAGCAGGGGCTCTCCGCCTATGTCTTTCTTCGTCCCGGCCCACATGAAAAGGACCTGCCGGCGTCTACTTTCTGGTGGGAGGCCAACGACGGTTCCCGCGTAGTCGGCTACCAGATTCCCTACACCTATTGTTCCTGGCTGCCAGGGCTGGAGGATCACATTCGCCAGTGCGTGGCGGACCTGAAAAAAGAAAACCTACAAAGCTTCATGTGCTTTTACGGCGTCGGCAACCACGGCGGCGGGCCGACAATCAAAAGCCTGGATTACATTCGCAGCATTCAAAGCGAAGTCGCAGAGACGGAGAACGTCGCATTAACATTTGCCTCTCCGGAGGATTTTTTAACCGATTTAAACCGGGATCCGGTTTCCCTCCCCGTGTGCCGTGACGACTTGCAGCACCATGCCCCCGGCTGTTACAGTGCAAATTCTATGATTAAGGAAGCCAATCAAAAGGCGGAAAACGCTTTGCTTCGCGCCGAGAAATACGGCGTTTTGGCAGAGCGCCTCGGGCGGCCCGTTGAGGATGTACTAGAAGAGCCATGGAAGCGCGTGCTGTTTAACCAGTTCCATGATATTCTCGCCGGGGCCTGCATCGAAAGCGTGTACCCTGAGGCACTCGCACAGTACGGCGAGGCCGTTTCGTTGGCCGGTCAAACGGAAAACTACGCCTTGCAGGGCATCTCCTTTCACATCCAAATTTCCAAGGAAGAGGCCATGCAGCCACTTGTTGTCTTCAATCCGCATCCCTGGCCCGTTCAAGCCGTTATCTGCCACGAGCGCGGCATGGAACCCGGCTGTGGCTGCAAGGTGCTTGACAGCACCGGCAGGGAGGCTCCCCACCAGCTTGTCCGCACTCAGGCCCAGGTAGAAGGCCGCCACAATATCGCTTTTGAGGTAACGGTCCCGCCGATGGGTTATGAAACCTACCGCCTCTACATGGACCCGGCGCTTTCCCCGGCAGGCCCCGTTAAAGCCGATGACCCCTATATGCTGGAAAACGACATGGTACGCGTGCGTTTTAACGCCGCTACCGGCCTGATAGACAGTATTTTCGACAAAAAAGCCCGGACAGAATTTCTTCATGCACCTGCCCCGGTTCCTACTGTCATCCATGATGATTCCGACACGTGGAGCCACGGCATCCAGCGCTTTGACGAGGTGCTGGGCGCCTTTACCCTGCGCAGCATCAACCGTGTTGAAACCGGTCCGCTGCTTAATCGTATTCGCGTCGTCTCCACCTACGAGGACTCCATCCTGACACAAACGTTTACCCTCTACCGCTTCAGCCCCATTGTTTACGCCGAAGCACGTTTGAACTGGCGCGGCAAAAACCAGTGCCTGAAACTGCGCATCCCGGTTCAGGTAGAGAACGCCACCGCCACCTTCGGCAACCCCTTCGGCCATATTGTACGCAAGGCAACCGGCCTGGAGGAACCCTTTCAGAACTGGATTGACATCTCCGGCGCCTGTCCGCAAAACGGAATGCAGCAAGGGCTGACCCTGATTACCGACCATAAATACGGAGCGGATGTCAAGGGCCAGGCGCTGTCTCTGACCGTTTTGAGAAGTCCTGTTTTCGCCCATCATATTCCCCAGCAGCTAAACCCGGAAGATGAGTATCTATATACTGAGCAAGGAACGCAAATTTTTCAATATTCACTCATCCCACACACAGGCGGCTGGCGGAATGCCCGGCCCGCTCAGCGGGCTTCAGAATTACTTCAGCCCTTGACCAAGGTCGCTGAAACCTACCATCCTGGGGAATTTCCACAGTCCTATTCCGGCCTCGCCCTTTGTGAACCCAATATTATCCTGTCCGCATTGAAAAAAGCCCACCATGCGGAAGGCTATATTTTGAGGGCGTATGAAACCGACGGAAAATATACGGCTGCCACGATTCAGGCCCCGCTGTTTTCCAGGGATATTCAGGTTCGCTTTTCTCCCTACGAAGTTAAAACGCTGCTCATCCGCCCGGGGCTGGAAAATTGCGTGCAAGAGGTCTCCATGACCGAGCTGCCGCCGGAGCACAACATAAAGGAGCATTTATAATGGAAAAATATACAATTGGCCTTGATATCGGCGGAACCAAGTGCGCTGTTTTATTGGGTAGAGGGGAAATACCGGCACGCTGTGACGATTTTATTCTCGACCGGGCGGCCTTTCCTACCGAAAGCAAAAAGGGCCTGGAGCAAGCGCTGCAAAAACTGTACCGGAACATCGAGAAGATGATGGAAAAGCATCGTCTTGTACCCGCCGATATATTGGGTATTGGCGTGAGCTGCGGCGGGCCGCTGGACAGCAAAAAAGGTATTATTATGGGGCCGCCCAACCTATACGGCTGGGATTACGTTCCGATTGTCCAGATGCTGCAAGAGCGCTATCGCATTCCCGCCCATGTACAAAACGACGCCAATGCCTGTGCCCTGGCCGAATGGCGGTTTGGGGCCGCCCGGGGCACGCAAAACGCCGTCTTTCTCACGTTTGGCACCGGGATGGGCGCCGGACTGATTCTGGACGGACGCCTTTACAGCGGGGCCTCCGATATGGCCGGCGAGGTCGGCCATATGCGGCTGGCGGAGGACGGCCCGGTTGGCTTTGGCAAGTCAGGTTCCTTTGAAGGCTTTTGCAGCGGCGGCGGGATCGCCCAGCTTGCCCGCAGCAAAGCCGTTGAGGCCATTCAAAACGGCCTTTCACCCGCTTATTGCCCTACAATGGAGGGCCTGGAGGCCATCTCCGCAAAAACCGTCGCTGAGGCCGCCCACGCAGGCGATGCCACCGCGCAAAAGGTTTACCGTCTTTGCGGGGAAAAGCTGGGCATGGGCCTGGCGCTTATTACCGACATCATCAACCCCGAGATCATCGTAATTGGCAGTATCTTCGAGCGGAGCCACAGCCTTCTCTGGCCGGCGGCAAAAGAGGTCTGGGAACGGGAAGCGCTTCGCTATTCTCAACCCTGCTGCAGAATCGTTCCCGCGTGCTTAGGGGATTCTATCGGAGACTACGCCGCACTGTCCGTTGCCTTTCAGCCGTCATAAAATTTCGGAAGTGTCCTTTTCACATACGCATTAGGAGGTCATTACAATGAATCGCACTGAAATTATTTTACAGCAGTTATACCAGGATGTTCCCGCCCTGCTGCCGCTGAAGGAAAAAATTTACCAGGCCTGCGCCCTGATGATCCATTGCTACGAAAACAACGGGCAAATTCTGCTATGCGGCAATGGCGGAAGCGCCGCAGATGCCGAACATATCGTCGGCGAACTCATGAAGGGCTTTCTATTACGCCGGCCCCTTCCACCCGCAGAGAAGGAACGCTTTGAAAACGAGGGTGTACCGGAGCTTGCCGATCAGCTGCAGCAAGCGCTTCCCGCCATTTCGCTTGTCAGCCAAAGCGCCCTGTGCACCGCATTTGCAAACGACATAGCTGCCGACCTAGTCTTTGCCCAGCAGGTTTACGCCTATGGAAAGGGCCGAGAGTGTCTGCTGATTGCTCTGAGCACCTCCGGCAATGCGCGAAACGTCGTCAACGCCGTGCGTACTGCACGTAGCCTGGGCATTCCCAGCCTGGGCATCACTGGACGAGATGGCGGTCAACTGGGTGAACTGTGTACGGTCTGCATTCAAACACCGGAAAAAGAAACCTATCGTGTTCAGGAGCTGACCCTCCCGGTTTACCATGCCCTCTGCGCGGTAACCGAGGCACACTTTTTTAAGGAATAACAAAAGGGCTGCAGAACCCCCATGGCCCTTCGGTCCCTTTCATACCTCAAACACGCCTAAAAAGCCTACGCCCAGGCCTCATTTTTCCTGCCGGCATATTAAACCGCCCTCTCCGTCCCCGACCGTCTCAGCAAGCATTTGCCTTTTTCCTCCAAATATCTTATAATAAAAAATAGTATTCGTTTTTTGCTATCGAAAAGTCTTGAGATGTGAAAACTATGATAAGTACTGACTTTTTTATACGTTGAAGCATACAAAAGAATAATGATTTTTCTGTTTTGGTGCCTAAATGGCGCCCAGATTTTTTATGGCGATATAAAACGATACTGACAGATATAAGGAAATACCATACTGCGCGAAAGCGAAAGCACTCGTTTCTTTCGCCCTCTTGGCTGCTACATAAGTAAGGACAGACGCACTTGTCAATGGCGGGCGAAGTCCGTTCATCTCGACCGTTGACGAGGGTGGCTGGCTTTGTCACTTTGTATAAATGAGGGAAAATGATAGAAAAAATTCATATATGCGTATTATAATGCAACCATATAAAATCAGAACTTATTGAGCAGATTATTTATATTAAAGTTGGAGGTTATTAGTATGCAAAAATGGTGTACTGAAGATTGGCAATTTGAATTAACAGCAATAGAGGGAAAAGCAGGGCACTGTCGGCTTGGATTGGAAAAAGGAGATAAATTTGTCTTTTCATATGAATGTCCTGCTGGAATGTGTCCTAAAACAATGATAAAAGTATACACATGGTGTGAAGTTATCCGATGTGGTGGTGATTTTACGTATAGAGGTGAAAAGGAAAAATATGAAATGAATATACCATGTGCTGATGGCTGTATACAATTTCATCTTAAAGCAACTCCTATTAACCGAGATAAAAATGGAAAACCTCTGCCAAATGGTCCTAGACCAAAAGATGAGTAATCTCTAATTACAAATGTAATCTTTATCCAGATAAATTCCTGCTTATAAAAGGTTTGGGAATTTTCCCAACGAGCAAAAGTTACTCTTACTATTGCAAAGAGAAACGAGTGATTTTTACGGAAAGGGTCCCCCTTTCCTATGCTTGCTATGGAACTTTTCATAAAGGAATGGAAAGGAAAAAGATAATCAGAACAGATAGCAGCTTGCTTTGAAATGTTACGCAGTTAAAGGGCGTTTTGAGGAAAAGGTATAAACTTCCCCTATCAGTTTTAGTACCTGTAATGCCCTTCTTACAAAGCTTATTGAGCCTCTAATGCGTAACAATAGTGCCATAAATAAAGTTGCCATTGTGAGCGTAATAGCACCGCCCTGTACTTGCGTTTACCGTCTTGTTTGTGGTGCTAAAATGGTGCTCAACTTTACAATACCAACTTATACGGCGATATGAGAAGATGCAAGCAAGAACGGGAAAACCGTTGAAAACACAGGCTTTTTCCATACTTTCATATAAACACATGCAAGAAGTTATAAGACGATTTCCGTCTATAGAATCAATAAAAAATATCATTCTATTCTGACCAGAATTTTACAGGAGCGAGCAACATGGCACTGTTAAGTGTAAGTAATTTAGAAAAAGCGTTCGGGGTTGACGTTATATTTTCAGGCGTCTCCTTTGAAATACAGGAAAATGACCGCATCGGCTTTGTCGGCATAAACGGATCGGGAAAAACTACGCTTTTCAAAGCTCTGACCGGGGATCAGCCGGCTGACAATGGTGAAATCCATCTGTCCAACGCGGCTGTTTTGGGCTATATGGAACAGCATGTATGCAGTGACCGCGAGCGCAGCGCCTACAGCGAGGTGCTCTCGGTATTTTCGCCTCTGCTCTCCATGGAAAAAGAAATCGAGGAACTCTCGCTGAGAATCCAGGCGGGCGCAGACGGAATGGATGCGCTGATTGAACGGCAGACTATGCTCTCCGACCGCTTTGCCATGGAGGGCGGCCTGACCTGCCGCAGCCGGGCGCGCTCTGCCCTGCTGGGCCTTGGTTTCAGCGATGACCAGATGGGCCTGCCGGTCGGTGTGCTCAGCGGCGGGCAGAAGGCCAAGCTGCAGCTGGCAAAACTCCTGCTCAGCGGCGCGAACCTGCTGCTGCTGGACGAACCAACCAACCACCTGGACATTGCCAGCGTCGAATGGCTGGAGGACTTTCTTCGCTCCTACAACGGCGCTTACCTGGTGGTTTCCCACGACCGCTATTTTCTGGACCGCGTTACAAGCCGTACCTTTGAAATGGAAAATCATCATCTAACCGTTTACAAGGGCAATTACTCCACCTATCTCAAGCTTAAGAGAGAAAACGAAATCGCGGTAGAGCGTAAATATCAAAATACCCAAAAGGAAATCGAGCGCCTGCAAGGCATCGTCGCACAACAGCGGCAATGGAACCGCGAAAAAAACATCCGCACAGCCGAAAGCAAACTCAAGGCCATTGACCGGCTGGAAAAGGCCTTGGTAAAACCGGAAGAACAGGCTGAACTGCTTCGCTTTGAATTTTCAGTTGCCAACCGCGGCGGCAACGACGTTTTGGACGCGAAAGATCTCGCGCTTTCCTTTGAGGATAAATGCCTGTTTCAGCATGTCTCTATTGAAGCCAAGCGGCAGGAGCGCATCTTCATCATCGGCCCGAACGGCTGCGGAAAAACATCTCTGCTCAAAACGATTTTGGGGGAATACACCCCTGACGAAGGCGAAATCCAATTCGGCGCCAATATTGACATCGGTTACTATGACCAGCTACAAACCGGTTTGCATGCCGGCAAACTGGTCATTGATGAAATCTGGGATGACCACCCGCAGATGACGCAAACCCAGGTGCGCAACGCGCTGGCGATTTTTCTCTTTAAGGGTGAGGACGTCTTCAAGGAAGTCTCCGCCCTTTCCGGCGGCGAACGCGCCCGGGTCCTCTTACTGAAGCTCATGCTTTCCAGAGCAAACTTCCTGCTGCTGGACGAACCAACCAACCACCTGGACATTGGCTCCTGCGAGGCCCTGGAGGAGGCGCTCCGCCGCTATGAGGGAACTCTGCTGATCGTCTCCCACGACCGTTACCTAATGAACAAGCTCGCCGACCGGATTTACTATCTGGACTCGGCAGGCGCCAAGCCCTACAGCGGCAATTACGACGCATTTTTGGAAAAGCAAAAAAGCGAGCAGCTGACCGTGCAGGCCACTGCCGTTAAGGAAAAAGGCGGCGAATATAAGCAGCAAAAGGAAAAACAGGCCGCTATACGCAGAGAAAAGGCCGCTGTTCGGCGCCTTGAACAGGAAATAGCCGAAACAGAGGCCGAAATTTCCACATTGGAGTCCAGCCTTTCCGCACCGGACATTGCCAGCGATTATCAAAAAATCACAGAGCTCTCTGAGCAGCTACAGGCGCTCCGGCAAAAAAACGATGCCCTCTTCACAGAATGGAGCACACGTTCAGAACAACTGGAGACAACGCACTCCCCTGGGAGCTTATAAAAAGACAAAAAAACAGGCCTCGGCGTACGAGACCCGGACAACTATCTTTGATTTATTCTTCCACATAAAATTCTTTGATTTCTGCCAGAAAAGGCTCAATATTTGCTTCGCTGCTTTGTAACAGCAACGGCTTTGAACGATCCAGGCTGAGAATCCCCATAATCGACTTCGCATCGATACGGTATTTATCGCTAATGAGTTCGATTAGAAAATCATATCTATTTGTAATATTTACAAATTTTTTTACAGAATCAAGTGTCGGCAACAAAATTTGCTTTGAAACCATGATCCGCGGCTCCTTTCTTTTTTCAGGCTATTTTTTATCATAACTCACCTTGGGATTTGTTTCAATAGCAAATCTTACAAATTTGTAAGATTCTTAAAACTGCGAACTGTTGATTAGAACAAAGAAAAGAACAAATTATGAAGGAGGCTATAAAGAACCGGATTCGAGTTCTTTTGATAATATATGAAGGTTTCAGCAATCACATTGGGCTGCAAGGTGAATCAATATGAGACGCAGGCTATGCTTGCCCGCCTGCAAGCCGCCGGTTTTACCCTTTGCGAAAAGGAAGAAGACAGCGACGTTGTGCTTATCAATTCCTGTACAGTTACCGCCGCAAGCGATCATAAGGTGCGGCAGGTCCTGCGCCGGACACGCAGAAAAGCGCCTACAGCGGTGATTGTTCTAACAGGCTGCATGCCCCAGGCTTTCCCGGAACAGGCGGACCGCTGGGAAGAAGCCGATGTTGTCATGGGCAACTCCAACCGCTCTTATCTGCTTGAGCATATTCTGGCCTTTATGTCCTCCCGGCAGCGCATTGTGGACATTGCCCCCCACCAAAGCGGGGAAGCTTTTGAGCACATGCAGGTAACAGAATTTTATGAACGTACCCGGGCATTTGTGAAAATCGAGGACGGCTGCAATCGTTTTTGCTCCTACTGCATTATTCCCTATGCGCGGGGCAGAGTGCGCTCTAAGCCCCTGGAGGCGCTCGGCAGTGAGCTGCATGAGCTTGGACGGCACGGCTACCAGGAAGTCGTGCTGACCGGCATCAACCTCTCCGCCTACGGGCAGGACATCGGCAAAAACCTCTGCGACGCAGTGGAAACCGCCTGCTCGGCGCCGGGCATTCAGCGTGTTCGCCTGGGTTCCTTGGAGCCGGAGCAGATGGATGAAGGCACCATTGCCCGGCTGGCACAGCAGCCAAAGCTGTGCCCACAGTTTCATCTTTCGTTACAGAGCGGTTGCGACAGCACCCTGCGGCGTATGAACCGCCACTATGATACCGCCGAATACCGTGCGATTGTTCAGCGGCTTCGGGAGAATTTTCCAAATGCTGCCATTACTACCGACGTCATGGTCGGTTTTCCCGGTGAAACAGCGGCAGAATTTTCTCAGAGCCTTGCCTTTATTCGGGAAATTGGTTTTGCGAAAGCACATGTGTTTGCCTATTCCAGACGCCCCGGCACCCGCGCCGACAAGGCCCCCGGCCAGGTAACAAACGCCGTCAAGGAGGAGCGGAGCCGCGCAATGATTGCGGCAGCCGCTGAAACCCAGCGTGCTTTTTTGTCGGCACAATGCGGGCGGACAGAACCTGTTCTGTTCGAGCAGCTGTGCGAGGACGGCTGCTGGACCGGCTATACGAAGAATTACACCCTCGTGCATGTGAGCTCTTCCCACCCAATTGGCGGCAGGCTTCTCGACACATTGATTACAACCCCAGAAAAAGAGCATTGCCTAGGTGAGCTTGTTGTCCAGCAATAAAGCTATAGGCGGCAGAGATTCCTGCTGGCTTTCTCCGCCGCTCAAATACCGCCGTTGCCCTTAATGGATATTCTGTAAAATAGCCGCCACATAACCAACAAAGCCTTCTTTCCCATGTGCAGCCGGGATGAAACGTTACATACGGCTTGTTACCATATTTCAAAATTATTTGAAATATATTCCTTGCTGCACTAGAAAAGTTGAGTTTACACATACTAGATTCATCTTTCCTGCCCAATACCTCCAACCATTTATAGAGAAGGAGCTTTGCTGTGAAAAAATTTTTAAGCACGGTCGATTATAAAGAAGAAGGCAAACGCCTGCTTTTGATTGTAATCGCCTCTGTTCTAATGGCCATAAATATTAAGAGCTTTGTCCGCGCCGGCGGACTGTTTCCCAGCGGATTTAATGGAATTACGCTGTTGATTCAGCGCAGTGCCGAGCAATTTCTAAACGTTGCACTCCCATTTTCTATTATCAATTTTGTGCTCAATGCCATTCCCGCCACCATCTGTTTCTTTAAAATCGGCAAGAAGTTCACTATTTATTCCGCACTGTCCATCGTTCTGACCAGTATATTGACGGACCTGCTCCCTTCCATGCCGATTACGTATGATGTGCTGCTGATTTGTATCTTCGGCGGCTTGATCAACGGCTTTGCCATCGGCCTCTGTCTGAAGGGCCGGGCAACCAGCGGCGGCACGGATTTTATCGCCATTTTTCTCTCTGAGCGGATGAATATCGATGCCTGGAACTATATCCTCATTGGCAACGCTGGCGTGCTTGTCATCGCCGGCCTGCTGTTCGGCTGGGATAAAGCCCTGTACTCCATTATTTTTCAGTTTACATCCACGCAAGTGGTACACCTGCTGAATGTGCGCTATCAAAAAGCCACCTTATTCATTGTCTCAAAGGATTCGGAAGAAATTTTCGACAAGATTAAGGTTACACACCATGGCGCGACCATGTTCAGCGGTACGGGCCTTTACAAGGATCAGCCTAGGAATATCATTTATTCCGTCGTTGCTCAGGACCAGGTTAAAAAAATTGTACAGGAGACGCGCGCGGTTGACCCCGAAGCCTTTATTAATGTCTTAAAAACAGAGCAGGTCTGGGGTAATTTTTATCGTCCCCCGCATGATTAATCCCCTAAAGGAGGAATAGCGTTGAATCTGACCAGAAAATACTGGCTCCATCAGCTTTTACAAATCACGGAGCCCGTCCTGCGGCCGCTCTCAGAGGGCAAACTGCGGGAGCAGATGCCAATTGAAAGCCACCCCGGCATGAACGACCGTGCCGACTATACTTATTTAGAAGCCTTCGGCCGTTCACTGGCCGGCCTTGCCCCCTGGCTGGCGGCACAGGCCCAGGA
>JABLTR010059273.1_pt1 | contig 15704 bp, 12 predicted proteins | sample 7160071 | NCBI WGS metagenome assembly JABLTR01 (sample SAMN14651230, study PRJNA627086) | human gut metagenome | isolation source: feces | host: Homo sapiens
CGCAATCGGCGCGTGCCATTTTAACGGCAGCCGGTACGAAACGGCACTGCCTTCCCGAGATTGCCACGGGCGCAAAGCGCCCTCGCAATGACAAACCTTTGGCCATTTCCATTTTAACGCCGGCCTGTGCTGATCGGCAGCCTTGCGCCGGGCCTGGCTGTCCGCTCCCCTACAACGCGTAACTGGCAGCCCGACAAAACTTTCCACTTTTCATTTTCAATTTTCTGTTTGCCGCATCCTCCCAACCTTATTTTCATCAGGATATCATCGTTTCTATCGATGATATCCTCGTTTCACTCAAAATAACGATTGGATTTTTCCGGTTTTTCCCCGTATAATAGTGTTATTCTTCTAAAAAAATAACGAGAGGGGTACCACAATGAAGAAAAAGATCAGTTGGTGGGTCATTGTGACCGGCGCGATCGTCGGTCTGTCCGCTGTCCTGCTGACGCATTTCGGAAACCCGGCCAACATGGGCTTCTGCATCGCGTGCTTCCTGCGCGATATCGCAGGCTCGCTCGGCCTCCACAGCGCCGGAAAGGTGCAGTATGTCCGCCCGGAGATCATCGGCCTCGTGCTCGGCGCGTTCGTCATGTCCGTCTGCACGAAGGAATTCCGCGCAAAGTCCGGCTCCGCGCCCGCGCTCCGCTTTGTCCTCGGCGCGTTCGTCATGATCGGCGCGCTGGCCTTCCTCGGCTGCCCGCTGCGCATGGTGCTCCGTCTGGCCGGCGGCGATGCCAACGCTCTGGTCGGTCTGGTCGGCTTCGGCGCCGGTATCTTTGCCGGTACGCTGTTCCTGAAGAAGGGCTTCTCGCTCAAGCGCTCCTATGACTCCGTTCCGCTCGAGGGCGTCGTCCTCCCCGTCAGCATGACGGTCATCCTGCTGCTGTTCCTGACGGTCCCCGTCATCTTCAAGCTCAGCGAAGCAGGCCCCGGCTCGAAGCACGCGCCCATCTGGCTGGCTCTGGCCCTGTCCATGGTCATCGGCGCGCTGGCGCAGCGCTCCCGTCTGTGCATGGCAGGCGGCATCCGTGACGCCGTCATGTTCGGCGATTTTAAGCTGCTGTCCGGCTTTGTAGCTATCTTCCTCGTTGCCCTCATCGGCAATCTGGTGACGAAGCAGTTCCATTGGGGCTTCCAGCTCCAGCCCATCGCCCACAGCAGCCATGTGTGGAACTTCCTCGGCATGACGCTCGTCGGCTGGGGCTCCGTGCTGCTCGGCGGCTGCCCGCTGCGTCAGCTCATTCTGGCCGGCAGCGGCAACGGCGACTCCACCGTCACCGTGTTCGGCATGCTCGCCGGTGCGGCGGCTGCCCACAACTTCGGTCTGGCCGGTACGGCCGACTCCACGAACGCCACCGGTGAGTTCGTCCGCGGCGGCCTGTCGAATACCGGCAAGATCGCCGTTGTCTCCGGCATTGTGGTCTGTCTGGCCGTTTCCGTGCTCAACCTTCCGAAATTCGTGAAAAAACAGGAGGCGAAATAACATGGTCGATGCAAGAGGTCTGCTCTGCCCCATGCCCGTCGTGATGGTGCAGAAGGCCGTGAAGGACGGCCATCCCGCCGAGATTGAGGTCCTGCTGGACGACGCCTGCGCCGTGGAGAACGTCACGCGCTATGCCAACCGTCAGGGCTACACCGTCACCTCTGCGCCGGAGGGGCCGGATACCCGCCTGACGCTGAAGAAATGACCGCGTACATCGCGACATTCCACACACATCTGTCCGCCCTGCTGACCTGCCGGGCACTGACCGCGGCGGGCGTGGCTGCGCAGATGATGCCCGTTCCCAGGCGGCTGAGCGCCGCCTGCGGCACCTGCGTGCGCTATACGGCCGATTCCCCCATGCTCTCATGCATGGACACGGATTATGAGGCCGTGTATGAGACGGTGGATAACACCACCCCGCGTCTGCTGTGTGAAAATCGATAACGATAAAAACACTCCCGGAGCCGAACAGCTCCGGGAGTCCTTTTATGTAGGGGAGCGGACAGCCGTGCCCGGCGGTACAGTAACGATCGGTACGGGCTGTCGATAAAATGGAACCGTCCCCCCCGACGGGGCCTGTAGCGGCGGTCAGCGACCGCCTTGTACGGGGCCATTCAACTGCGTAAGGGCGCTGGTGCACCTTGGCACTACTTGACGTGTCATTGCGAGGCCCTGAAGGGGCGGTGGCAATTTCGTGCAGGCAGCTGCGTTTTCGCCGAAAATTCCCTGTTATCCGCTCGGATTCTGCGAGATTGCCACGTCGCTTCGCTCCTCGCAATGACAAGCCTGAGGGCTTCACGCCATAGAATCAATACAGCGCATCTTGCCGGTCTGCAAGGCGCTCACTGAGCGCCGCTACAGACACAATCGGTTTTTACGGTTTTATCGACGCCCTGTACGAACTGCCAGTGCCTTCCCAAGATTGCCACGTCGGCCTACGGCCTCCTCGCAATGACAAGCCCGAGGCATTGTACGGCGCAGTGGAAAGCCTTATTCCAGATTCAGATGGCGGCGCAGGATGCGCTCCGTGACGAAGAAATACACAATGCCGAGGACGGCCAGCAGGGCAAGCATCACGCCGATAAACAGGTTGAACATGCCTGGCGCGCTCATGCCGGCAGAGAGCTGAACAAGGAAGCGGCAGAACGGCTCAAAGTTGCTCAGCACGATGATGGACGTGACCGCGACCGTCTCGAGCACCACATTGATGGCGTAGTAGAACAGCACAGCGAACAGGATGCGCTTGCGGCGGAACAGGTGGCCGATGGAGCAGGACAGATAGATCTGCAGCACGGACACCGCGACCTGCACCACGACCAGCAGGACGAGCAGGGCGATGCCCCAGCCGTTGATTATCCCGCCGAAGCTCTGCTCCAGCGAGGTGTGGATGGAAGGCAGCAAGCCACGGATACCACCGAACAGGATGCCGACGGAAACGAAGCTGACCAGGCCCGTCACGACCAGCGTCAGGAGGGCCGTGAGGAGCTTCGACAGCACAAGCTGCCACGGCCGCACCGGCAGCGTGAACATCAGGTAGCCTTCATCACGCAGCAGGCCGGAATAGAAGCGGATGACGGAGATGACGAGCGCAAACACGCAGGCGGCAATGACCGCGAGCACGAACAGCACTGTCGTCAGATTCACAAAAATGGCAGAGATCTTGACCGGCAGCTCCGCCATGAGGGCGACGCGCTCGAGCAGGCCGAAGACCAGAATGGCGGGCCAGATGAACAGGAAAATTTTCAGATTTGCGCGGAGATCGTATTTTAACAGCTTGCTCAGCACGGCCATTCACCTCCCATCGGGATCGTGCGGAAGACTTCGCGGAAGACCTCGTCGACGGACTTGCCCTCGGCGCCGCGGATGTTATCGGTCGAATCGTGGCGGACGACACGGCCCTCTTTCAGGAAGATCACCTCGTCAAGCACCGGCTCGATGTCCGCGATCAGGTGCGTCGAGATCAGGACGGTGCTCTCGGGCGAATAATTCGTCAGGATCGTCTGCAGGATGAAGTCGCGCGCGGCCGGATCGACGCCCGCGATCGGCTCGTCGAGCAGGTAGAGCTTTGCGGCGCGGCTCATGACGAGCAGCAGCTGGAGCTTTTCCTTCGTGCCCTTCGACATGGTCTTCACGCGCGTATCCAGCCCGATGCCCAGCGCACGGCACATGGCCTCGGCGCGCTCGCGGCGGAAATCGGGATAGAAATCCGCAAAGAAATTGACCATATCCTTCGTTTTCATCCAACCGGCATAGTACATTCGGTCGGGCAGGTAGCTCACGAGCGCCTTCGTCTCCGGGCCGATCGGCTTGCCGTCGATCGCGACGGAGCCCTCCGTCTGGCGCAGCAGGCCCGTCAGGATCTTGATGAGCGTCGTTTTGCCGGAGCCATTCGGCCCGAGCAGGCCGATGATCTTGCCCGGCGCAAGCTGCAGGTCGACGTGGTCGAGCGCGGGCTTTGCCCCGTAGCTCTTCGTCAGGCCGCTGCAGCAGACCAGCATGTCATTCATTTTCATTCCCTCCAAACAATGTTGCAATTTCCTCCTGCGTGTAGCCGAGCTGCCGCATCCGCGCGCAGAACGCATCGATCTCGGCCTGCGCCAGCGAGCGGCGCGTCTCGCGGATGCACGCCTCATCCTGTGTGACATAGCGCCCGGTGTTCCGCTGGGCGCTGACGAGCCCGCTCTCCTCCAGCGCCGCAAGCGCGCGCTGCATGGTGTTCGGATTGACACCGGCCTCTGCGGCCAGCTCCCGCACCGACGGCAGCTTCACGCCTGCCGGATACTGTCCGGAGACGATGCGGAACTTCAGCACATCCACGAGCTGCAGCCAGATCTGCCGCTCCGGATTCAGCTTCCATGCCATTGGCTCACCTCCAATGTGTTATTGTACTAATATACTAATACACTAGTACGGTTTTGTCAAGAGGGTTTTTCAAAAATATTCCTGCCTTCCTTTCTGTCCGCCCCTCACGGACACAGCACCGCAGCAGGCAGAATTTTGATTTGGGTATGGGCAAGCAGGCGTTTCTGTGATATGATGGAGGCAGGACCCCAAGATACAACAAAATACGGGCCATCTCCGCACCAAATCGAGGGGATGGCCCAAAATGGAGGATGCAGCCTATGAGAAGTGCAAGCAGATGGATCTACGTCGCAGTCGGGTGCGTGGTACTTCTGTTCTCGGGCCTGGTGTACGCGTGGAGCGTACTGTCCGGGCCGATCGCCGCAGAGTTCCCCCGCTGGACCACCGCACAGCTTTCCCTGACCTTTACGATCGTGATGAGCTTTTTCTGCCTTGGCGGCCTGACCTGCGGCGCGCTTTCCGCGCGCATTTCCCCGCGAATTTTCCTCTGGATATCCGCCCTGCTGTTTCTGGCGGGCTTCCTGCTGACGGCGGGCATGCGGTCGCTGCCTATGCTGTATGTCGGCTTCGGCGTGGTCTGCGGGCTGGCCTCCGGCTTCTCGTATAACGCCGTGCTCGGGACAGTCGGCGCGTGGTTCCCCGACAAGCAGGGCCTCGTCTCCGGTATCCTGCTCATGGGCTTCGGTCTGAGCAGCTTCCTCATCGGCAAGCTCTATCAGCGCTTCACGCCGACGGCCATCGGCAGCTGGCGGCGCAGCTTTGTCGTGCTTGGTATTATCACGGCCGTGCTCGTGGCGGCCTGCGGCTTCCTGCTCCGGCGGCCCGGCACGGACTTCACGCCGCCGCCCGCCGCGAAAAAGAAGCGCTATGCTAACCCCGTGGCAGAAGAGCTCGGCACGGCGGCCATGCTGCGGCGGCCCGCGTTCTGGCTGTACTATCTCTGGGCGGTACTCCTGAGCGCGGCAGGGCTGGCCCTCGTGTCGCAGTCCACCTCCATCGCGCGGGAGATCGGCAGAACGGTCTCGCCGGGCGGTATCACCACGGCCGTCGGCATGATCTCGCTGGCGAACGCCGCCGGGCGCGTCGTGCTGGGCGGGCTGTTCGACCGACTGGGGCGCAGCCGGACCATGCAGCTCGTGGGCGGCATTTTCCTGCTCACCGGCCTTGTGCTCATCGGCGCGCTGAAGCTCGGCAGCTTCCCGCTGCTCATCGCCGGCTTCCTGCTGGGCGGCATGGCCTACGGCGGCGTCACGCCCGCCAACGCAGCCTTTGTCAGCTCGTATTACGGTATGCGGCACTACGCCGTGAACCTCTCCGTCGTGGTGACGAACCTGCTGTTCGCCTCGTTCGGCAGCACGATCGCGGGCGCGCTGTATGACGCGACCGGCTCTTACCTCAGCACGGACGCCATGATCCTCGTTCTCGCTGTCCTGAGCGCCGCCGTGTCGTTCGGCATCGACCTGTGCGACCGGAGGATGCTGAAAAAGCGGGGACGGTAGGCCTTTATGCGCTGGAAGCCGAAACAGGCCGCCGATAAAATGGCAGGCGCCAATTGCGTCTGCCAATGGCGCTCATCGAGCGCCCTGTACAGGGGCATTCAAACGAAGAGGGCACTGGTGCACCACAGCAGGGGAGCACGGCGGTGAGAACGGTATGCTTCTGCTTCCATTATGACGGATCGCGCAAAAATGTCAACAAAATTTTCAAAAATTCCTCTGCAGAGCGGGTGGAAAAAATTCGTCAGAAAACCCGCCGCCAACTTCATTGGACGAAACAAATCGCCGGAATTTTACGTCACATTCCGTATCGTAACGAGATGCGTCAGCGTGAATAAAATCACGCAGCCAGAAATGAGATAATCAGGAATGTAGTCTATCATACGTCAGATTGAAGTTAGTTAACTTGAAATTATGCTAAAAGAACTGCCTGTTGACAAATGAGAATGTCTCGTGTATGATCAAATCAGGATTCGGCATCGCCGAACAGAGACATGATACAGGAGGAGAAACCATTGAAAGCGGGAAAGAAACTGTTAGCGCTGCTGCTGACGGTCTGCATGCTGCTGTGCATGCTGCCGACGGTGGCGTTCGCTTCCGGCAGCGATTATCTGAAGATCGCCATGCTGGACAGCGGCCGAAAATATTTTTCGGCAGATTGGGTCAAGGCCTTCCTCTATGAGGCAAAGGCGGACGGCTATACGCACGTCATGCTCGCGGTGGGCAATGACGGTATGCGCTTCCTGCTGGACGACATGTCGCTCACCGTGGGCGGCAAAACGTATTCCAGCAACGCGGTCGCCTCTGCCATCCGCGCGGGCAACAACGCCTACACGACGGCATCTTCGGGCGAGTGGACGGAAAGTGAGATGGACGAGTTCTTTGCCACGGCCAAGAAAGTCGGCATCGAGATCATTCCGCTGCTGAACAGCCCGGGCCACATGGACGCGGTGCTGTATGCCGCGTCCTCCCTGACGGGGACGAACTGCAGCTACAACGGCTCGAGCCGCACCATCGACGTGACGAACGACACGGCCGTCCGGTTCTCGCAGGCCTTCCTGCAGAAGTATGTCGATTACTTTGCGGGCAAGGGCTGCCGCTATTTCAACTTCGGTGCGGATGAATACGCCAACGACCGCTACACGAGCGGCTCCATGGGCTTCGGCAGCCTGCAGAGCAGCGGCAAGTATGGCTACTTCATCAAATATGTCAACGAGCTTGCCGCCATGGTCAAGCAGGCGGGCATGACGCCCATCGCCTTTAATGACGGCATCGAGTTTGCCAACAAAATGAGCGCCTCGGTCGGCTCGACGACCTACACGTTCGACCGCGACATCGTCGTGTGCTACTGGTCCGGCGGCTGGAGCGGCTACACGCTCCGCACGGCGGCCAACCTTGCCTCGGATGGCTTCCGTATCATCAACACGACGGGCGACTTCTACTATGTCCTCGGCAAGAACGACAGCTTCGACAATGGTTATACCTATGCCGCCAACTGGAGCAATTATAAGGTGTGCGGCACGAGCCTGAGTGCCTCCTCCGTGATCGGCGGCATGTTCTGCATGTGGAGCGACTATCCCGGCGCAGAGACGCAGACGCAGGAAGCCAGGAAGATCCGCCTGCCGCTGCGCGCCATGGGCCTCGCCATGGACGGCGCCTACACAAGCGGCATGGACACGTCCGTTGTGCCCGGCGGCTTCAACGCCGACGGCTCCATCAACACCGATCCTCCCGCGCAGAGCCACGACTACCGTCAGACTGCCTCGACGGCCGCGACCTGCACGGAGGCGGGCAGCGTGACCTATACCTGCGCCGACTGCGGCGACAGCTACACCGAGACCGTTCCCGCCCTCGGCCACGATTACGCGGCGGCGGACGACGCGGGCGACACGATCTACACCTGCACGCGCTGCGGCGAGCAGCATTCCGAGCTTCTGCCGCGCGAATATGTCTCCGTCAAGACCGGCAAGACGACCGAGGCCTACACGCTCGACGGTGAGCAGAGCTTTACCCACACGGGCGATGCCGCCATCGCGCGCGGCGAGCTGACCGTGGTGCAGGGCACGGGCACGAAGGTGTCCTACTCCGCCAGCGCCTCGGCCTCCGTCTCCGGCTATACGGACGGCGGCTACAACTGCGTCGCCTCCAAACTTATCGACGGCGACACCTCCACCTACTACTGGTCCACCAGCAGCCAGACGTCCGGCATGTATGCCCGTGTCGACCTCGGCGCGGAGGTCCGCTTTGACGCCGTGCAGATCAGTGCTCCGGCGCACGGCGACTACTGCACGAACGCCAATGTCCAGCTTTCGGCCGACGGCCGCACCTGGACGACGATCGGCACGTTCACGAGCAGCCGCAGCACGGCTGTGACGAAGACCTACACTGTCCCGTCCTCCGTCGAGAGCTTCCGCTACATCCAGGTCGCCCTCACGACGGCGCGCAACTACTGGTGGCAGCTGTCCGAGATCGCCTGGGGCAGCTATGACGGCGCGACGTTTACCCGCGCCGCCGCTTCCGGCACAGTCCAGACCGGCACGGCTCCCATGACGGAGGTCCGCTTCACCGGCGTGGCTGCCGGTACGACGTACTACGTCATCGGTGGCACCCGCTATGTCATCGAGGTCGAGGCCGACCATGTCCACAGCTATCAGGAGGTCAGCCGGACCGCCGCGACCTGCACCGGGGACGGCGTGACGACCTACCGCTGCGAGACCTGCGGCGACACCTATACCGAAACGACTCCGGCCACCGGCCACAGCTATACGGCCGCCGTAACGGCCCCGACCTGCACGGAGAAGGGCTACACGACCTATACCTGCAAGCGCTGCGGCGACCATTACACGGCGGACGAGGTTGCTGCGCTCGGCCACGACTACAAGGCTGTTGTGACGGCTCCGACCTGCACGGAGAAGGGCTACACGACCTACACCTGCGCGACCTGCGGCGATACCTACACGGCAGACGAGGTGGCCGCGCTCGGCCACGACTACAAGGCCGTTGTGACGGCTCCGACCTGCACGGAGAAGGGCTACACGACCTATACCTGCAGGAACTGCGGCGACCGCCGCACGGGCCATGTCGTCGGTGCGCTGGGCCACTCCTATGAGTGCACCGAGAACGGCAATGACCGCATCTACACCTGCACGCGCTGCGGCGATACCTACACCGAGGCCATCCTGCCGACGGTCGAGGTCAAGCTCCAGCCGGGCGAGACCTACACCTTCCACACCGAGGACGCCGCTGTGACGGAGTCCGCCGATCCCGCCGTCGCTGCGACGACGATCGAGGCGCTCTCCGGCGGCTATCAGCAGGTGACGGAGCTTGCCGAGGGGACGTTCCTCCTCGTGAGCGGTGACCGGATGCTGACGGCGACGGCCTCAACGTACTACAGCTCCTGGGACGGCGCGGGCACTGTGAGCGGCCTGACCTGCGCGGCCTACAGCACGACGGGCGACCTGTCGAACGCCCTGTGGACCGTCACGGCGGTCTCCGGCGGCTACACCGTGCAGAGCGCGGACGGCCGTTACCTGAATCTCACGGAGAGCACCCGCTCTGCAAGCGTGACGCTGACCACTGCGCCGCAGGTCCTCACGATCACGGATCTCGGCAGCGCCTTCTCCATCCGCTTCAGCGATACCTATCTCGACCGCTACAGCACAACGTTTGCGGGCGCCTATCCCGGCAATGCGAACGCGAACGAGCGGTGGCAGCTCTATCGCGCGGTCCCTGCGGGCTATGACGTGACGATCACCGGCGTGGCTGAGGGCGCGACCCGCACCGTCATCGGCGGCGTGCGCTATGCCGTCACGGTCCACGCCCATGCCTACACGGCCACCGTCACCACGGCGGCGACGTGCACGACGCCCGGCGTCCGCACTTATGCCTGCGCCTGCGGCGAAAGCTACACCGAGGCGATCCCGGCAACGGGCCACAGCTATGTCCGCACGGAGGAAAACGGCAATTACGTCTACACCTGCTCCGCCTGCGGCGACAGCTACACCGAGCCGGTGAAGACCGCGACCTATGACTCCGTGAGCAGGCTCACGTCCGGCGGCCGCTACGTTCTCACGGTCTACGCCAGCGGCGGCTACTATGCCATGACGCACGACGGTACGACGATCGGTGCGCAGGCCGTCACCATCGAAAACGGCCGGATCACCTCCGACGTGACCGAGAGCATGCTCTGGGATTACTCCAACGGCTGTTTCAGCTTCCAGAGCGGCACGACGACGTATTACCTCTATAAGTCCGGCAATTCCTCTCTGCGCATCAGCACGTCCGGCACGAGCGTCTCGTACTGGTATAACCGTCTCGGCTTCGGCAATGCCTACCTGCGCTACTCTAACGGCTCGTTCTATCTGACCCGCTGGAACTATTCCTACTGCTACCTGTTCCAGGAAATGAACGGAATCTGACGGGAAAAATGCGACCGGGGCCGGCTCGAAAGAGCCGGCCCCGGTTTTGCGATTTTATGAATGTCTTGTGGAAGATTTTGCTAAAATCGGTATTTAGCTTCTAGATAAAGTCCGGATGCAATCCTACGCTGGGGAAAGAGTGAAATCAGTCAAGCATTTGTGGTGTGTTTTCCCTTGCGATTAGCGCGTGGGATGTATGAACCACTTTATATATGATTTTTTCATGGCCCTGTTCACCCCTGCATAAATGGGTTTTCTATTGATTGCTTCATAGGAGCTGTTCTAAAGCCTTACACAGTTCGGCCTTTTGTGCAACAGACTGCTCATCCAGAGCGCCAGCTGTGTCTTTCTACAAAAATAATATGCGTTACGAGTAATAATGCGTTCCGCTGCCTGACTGACGAGCCGAATATGCGCAACAGCCTACGCAGTTTTCCCACCGTAATTTAAAGGATTAAAGGACAGTTTTTAGCTTCTACTTCGAGCATTGGGTCTATATGCGGCAGGCGTGTTAGGAAGGAAACGCCTTCACACAAAGTGATCTCGTGCAATCATGGCCAGCCGCTCCCGCAGGTCGGGGCTGAAGCCTGCGAGGTCCTCGAGCGTGATGGTCTTGTCATCCAGCAGATAGAGCATGTTATAGTACATTTCGGAGCGGCTGACATTGGCCACGACACCGACGCGCTTCTTGTCCTTGCGAAGCCTCTTCTCCAGCTCCCAGAACTTGTCGGATGCCTTGCCGAGCCCGGCCAGCAGGGCCGCGTAGGATTCGGCCAGCTGCTCCATGCAGCGCTCCTGCCACTCCGGCAGCCTTTTGCGGAACAGCTTCCAGTCGGATTCGTTTACGGGCAGCATGGGGGACCTCTTGTGTAGAATAATTTGACGTTTGCAGGGATGACAGAATGTCTGATGCGGCTTTACTCCTTCTTCGGCAGAACGCAGATCGGGGGTTCAGCTTGCCCAGAATGGAGTGGAGCTTCTTGTCCGAGAGGGCGGAATCCACCTCGTAGGTGGCGTACACCCGGAACGCAAAGGGGACCGCCGTGCTGCGGTTCAGCTCCGCGAGCCGCTGCTTTACATCCGTGGCATAGCCGAGCTTCCCATATTGCGGGAAGGAGGGATTCGTGAGAATGTAAATGTATCCGGTCGTGGTCGTCCGGGTCCTTTCGTGAGGGTGGAAAGATTGTGCTGTTTTGGGCCTCATAATAGGCCTCCCTGGCATCGGAGATCAGCTTCTCAATACTGACGTATTTAACGGCTTGCTTCTTCTCTCAGCGCAATTTGTGCGGATCGCAACTAACGATATGCTTGTGAACACAAACGGCACGGTCTTTGTCTCAGTGCACCGCGTGCAGATCGCAACGGGTACCACACCGGGGAGTGGCTGTACGTCGTGCTTTGTCTCAGCGCACCGCTTGCAGATCGCAACGGCAAATGTGCATAAAGCACCGCGTGCGGATTTGTGGAATGCGCTGTAAGTCGGTAGATAGCTTTTCGCAGCACGAAGATCTGCTGCGCGCTGACTATTTTCCCGAGCTCTTCTGCTACCAAAGCAGCCTCCGCTGCCATTAACGGTAGCCCCGGACGGACAATCGACCGGTTTTCTCCGGTGCGAACGGCACCGGCATTTTATGTCTTCCTGGCCTTCGCGTCAGGCAATGCTTCTGCGGATGCCCATACTGGAGGGTGTTTTGGGGAGAGCGTGCAGGCGCTCGATTTCCCGATGATGGTACTGCACAAAGGCGGGATAGTCCCGCACGATGGAATCGTGATCAAGAGTTTTTGAACAGGAGTCATAATGCTGCAGCAGGAAGGCGGAATAGAGATCACGTTGGAGATGCTCACCGTCCTGCATGTCGTTCCAACGTCGGGAAAGCGACTTTTTAACATATTTACCAGTCAAATGATTATATTGGCTTGCTTTGATATCTGCCGGGTTGATCTCTACAACGTCCGACAGCCCGAGAGACTTGCATTTTTGCCGCAATATTTCGATCAGCATGGCGGGTGCCTTGTTGGCAATGGACTTTCCAAACCGCCTTTTGCTTCGGGGCTTTCCGGTCTTTTCAGATATCACGGTCTCCTTTGCCCGGTGCGTCAGGGAAGACCATTCCATTTTTTCCACATAGAAATGATCACCCAAGGACAGCAGATGGTTTGCAAATTGGATGTGTTGGAGCTTTCGTATTTCAGCCTGACGGTGCTGCAGATATTTCAGTTCCTGTTGGCTCCTCCGATATCGCTTGGACTTATAATGTGTTAACTTGACACCGCGCCGGATCGTGCCGTCCTCGGCATAGTTATCCGGGTTGGTTGCCCTTCTGCTCCGGTCCATTTTTCGCTGCAGGCGGCGCTTTTCCTGCTCGATGTTCTGTACCCGATCTGCCAGCTCGACGAGTCCGGCCGCCCCGGCGGCAGAATAGGCCAGTGTTTGCGGCCCGATGTCCAGCCCGATGGGGCCGCTGCCGATAGGGTGAACCGCTTTTCCGGTAACGGGATCAGCCTTGATCGCAGGCTTCCCCTCCAGAACGAGCTGGGCATACCAGCGGTCTCTGCGCTTTCCGGGCCGGCGGACCAATCGGACAAGCTTTACTCTGCGCTGCAGCATATCGGTCTCGTAGGCATTGTCCGGCGATAGCTTCAGAGGCAGCTTCAGGCCCTTCCACTCGATGTAGGCCCCGCGGAACATGATCTCCCTGCCGCCGCTTTTTCCCGTTCTGGAGTAGCCCTGCACAGAATTTACCTCACCGGGTCTTTTGTAATGTACCTTCTTGCCGCCCTTTTTGAACAGAACCTTATCAAAGGCCGCCCAGACCTGCGGCGCGATCCCATGAACGGCGACACTGGAGCCGATGTTATCACGGAAGTGCTTGTAATATTTTCCCATATCTGTAGTGAAGGAATAATCCGTAAACCCGGCCGTTTTCAAACTTTTCCGCTGCTCTTTGTATAACTCCTGCAGTTTGGCCCGATCCGCAGGGTTATTCCTGTCCAATGCCCGTATTTTCTGCTCGTTCTCCAGATATTCGGCAGTCCGCTTTATCTGTACAAGCCGTTTCAGCTCTGTATGGACCAGCGTGTTATAGAGCTGCCGCGCGATCTCAAAGCGCTTGGCAAGACGGTCCTCCTGCCACTTTTCCAGTTTTAACGGTAAAGTCAGGCAGCAGGTATCTATGCTGCTCTTTTTCACAGGACTCCCTCCTTGCCGGCTGCAGCAAAATGCGATCCGGATCGTTTAGAACTATTTTATCATTAGGTGTGAAAAAATACAAGCTGTGTGACAGCGTTTTCCTGTCCAAATTCCTTTCAAAACTGCAAGGATAGATTTTTTGCGGAGCGCTGCAGCGCCCCGCAATGTCTTTTTATCAGTCCATAATTCCATACCGCTTCATCAGCTCGATCCGCTCTTTTCCCAGCTTGATGGAGCCGGAGGCGCTGTTGTCCGTGCCGGACTGCTTCTCGCTGGCATAGTGCGCAATGCGCTGCATCCACGCGACCGGCAGCAGGTACGGACGCTTTTTGAGATAGGGATAGCGGCGCTCCAGATACTCGCGCTTGGGGAACACTGTGCTCAGAACGCTGCTTTTTTCACCGGTGCGACTGGCTTTCACGGCGTTCAGCGTGACGGTGGAGGAATGGAGGCGCGTTAGGTCATTGGAGCCGTACACGCCGCCGCAGAGGCTGTCGTGCAGCAGCGGCTCCACGTCGATGCTGCCGTCCCACGGCGCAGGCAGGTCAAATTCGATGCCGAGATAGTCTCCCGCGATGTGAAACGCCGCCGCAGCAAAGGTCGCCGCGTGGACGCTCCCACACTGCTCGTGCAGGCGCTGCCAGTCGATTTCCGCGTGATACGCCCGCGCCCACAGGCCGATGTCGCAAAACTGCCGCAGACCGATGCCGCTGCGGACGAAGTGCTTGTAGGCGTGCAGAAGCAGGTACAGCAGATGCTCGTGGGGCGGCATGGCGAGAAGACCGTCGGTTTCGACGGGATTGAGGTCGGCAAAGAAGTGGTTCAATTCGTCATGTGAATCTTCGGCAGAATCAAATAAATGCCGATGCAGCTCGATGTAGAGCGGGCTGCCCTTTTTTGTGTAAGACACCTCGTCCGCCGACGCCAGCTCGTCCGCAGGCGTATCGGTGGTCAAACCGTTCGTAAGAAGCTGTTCGTGGCAGGCCATGAACTCGCCGTCTGGAATCAGAAGATCGTCGTCCGCGCTGATGCGGTGGTCGGTCTGCGGATACAGTCGGCTGCAAAGCTGCCCCTTTACCACGATGGGGTGCAGTCCCGCAGTGCGGAGTTTGTGATAGAGGTCGGCAAATTCCGCCGAGCGCACGGTTTGGTTCAGCACCTGCCCGATAACCTGCTGTTTGGTCACTGCGAACAGCGCCGCGTTTTCCGCAGCGGCAGGCGTTTTGCGGGCGGCCTCAAAAAGGATCGGCAGCAGCTTCTGCTGATTGGCCAGCGTAAAGATGGCAGGCCAGTCCACCTTTTCGGCGGGCAAATCTCCACCGGAGATGGCAGCTTTGGCGATATGCAGGAATTGTGTTTCGGTGGTGGTCAGGGTCATGTTCGTGTGCCAAGCCCTTTCTTTGTGTTTTTCGATGGCGTGAGCGATGAGCAGCGAGGTGGAACCGATGAACGCGCCCAGCGTGTTGCAGATCACGTCGTCCGTCTCCGCAAGCCCCAGCGCGTAACGGTACTGGGCGTACTCGATTCCCGCGCTAAGCGCGCAGCCGACGAGCGTTGTGAGGATGATTCTGCCCCAACGGTGCCACTTCTGCGGCAGGGCGTTGGACAACGTCAGCCCCAACGGGAAGAAGAGGAAGACGTTCATCAGCATCGCGCGGTAGAGCTCCGGCTGCTGCCGCGCAGCGGAAAGCGCGGCGAAGGGCGTGAGGATGAGTTCGTAGTTGCCGGGTGTGCGATTCAGAATGGTGGCGCAGAGGATGGCTATGACAGCTGCACAAAACAACACAAAATTTGCCATCGTCCACCTGCGTAGCTGAACTTTTGTGCGCAGATATCCCCAAGCGACAATGGCTATAACGATAGCCAGAATAATATTCGACAAAGGCTTTGAATAGATTGATTGAAACATAAATTATTGTTATCGAACGTGGAACGATAATTATGCGGCAATGCGAAGCACGGGACAGTAGCTGAGGCTGGCCGGATTTATACATCTATTTCCTATAGTCCCGCTTGCAATTAGATAGAATTATTGTATCCGTAAATGTTGATGTTGTCAACCGGTGAAGTCTGCTTACCTAATAAATGCAGCCTGTTATGCGCATATGTGGATCACAATGTGCAATTTGCAAACTACCGTCCGCTTTGTTGTCCTCTATTCGCATAATTCCCCATTGTTTGCAGACAATAGCAATGTGATTTCGAACGCATAAAGTGGAGGAGCAATATATGAAAGCAACCGGCATCGTCAG
>JABLTR010004133.1_pt1 | contig 15675 bp, 15 predicted proteins | sample 7160071 | NCBI WGS metagenome assembly JABLTR01 (sample SAMN14651230, study PRJNA627086) | human gut metagenome | isolation source: feces | host: Homo sapiens
AATTTTTAAATTGTTTATCGAATTTTCTTCTTGCCATAATAAACCTTTCCACGATTTCTCTTAACTTTGTGTCTAGTTTATTATAACCTTTCCACCTTTCATATTTTTGAAAAGTCTATCTTTTGGGGGTCACTACATAATCCCGCTTCTTTTTTATTTATTCTATATAATATATCTGTGATGTTATAAAGTACATCAAAATGAAATTATTTTGTAAAAAAGTTTACAATGGAAATTAATAGAGTTATAATAAGCTTATCAAACTAAAGAGAGCGTTTGCTCAACAAAAGTGTAAGATACTTATTGCTACAAACAAAGGTAATCATTATGATTCAAGTCTACATCGAATATTGGAAACAATATTTTAATTGGTCGGGGCGTACGACACGTAAGAGTTTTTGGTGGGCTTTTATTATGAATCTAGCCATTGCGCTCACACTCATCTTGTTATGTATAGTTACAACAGGGGCCGCAGTCGTATTGCCGTTTGACTTTGAGGGCTTCAATGTTGCGACTTATATTTTCGGAAGTTTGCTTATTTTGTGGTCGCTCGCGACGCTCATTCCAACATCAAATCTTGGTATTAGGCGCTTTCGAGATGCAGGGCTAAATCCATGGATTTGGCTCCTTTCTCCAGTTAGTAGTATTTTGGGAGGATTTAATAATTTTCCGGCCGAGATAGTTTCAGATATTTTGTTTTTGGTTTTTCTTGGACTAGCTCTCATGCCGTCAAAAAAGGGGCGTATAAGTTCTCGTTCTCAAAGTCAGGGCTTATTGATTATTGCTGTTGGACTGATTGCCCTTGTGGGATTTAGTGTGGTCAACTTACCGGCTAAGGCGGAGCATATCGTGCAAGGGTTGCCACAGACAAATCTAGTTGTAAGTACAGAGATTACACAAAAACTGGATATTTCTACCATGTCTGCGCAAGATAGACAGGAAATTATCAGTCTTTATGGGCAAGACGGCTGGGTTGTGTCATCTGACGGATTATCTTTGACGAGAAAAACAGCGCCTGAGGGCACTGACATCACAGTTAATGGAAAAAATTATCAAGCGAATGCACAAGGGCAGGTTGAAACGACTTTGCCTGCGGGGACACATGCGACGGTGACCACACCTGTTGTTGATTCTGGTGGTGAAAAGGTAATTGCACCGACGGACGGAGCCGGTACGGTAAAAGTTGATAAAGAAAAAACGCAAGATGTGACTGTCAAGCAAACGATGAATGTAAATGAAGCAATTTCTCAAATGGATAGTAGTCAGGCGCAGAACATGCCAACGAATGTGGTGAATAGTCAATCAACGGTAACTTTACTTGAAAATGATATGAATACAGATATCCCAGAAATTTTTTCTCCGTTGGGTTTAAGGGCGGGTACAAGAGTTAATTGTAACGATTTTAATGGACCATTTACAGATGGTATTCATCATGGTTCGGGAGAACTAAGCCATTTGATAAACCCGGCTTTCATGAAAGACTTTTTTCAAAGCGATTGCTACTATATTGTAAACTCTACTGCTGCTAACTATTTGAAATATTGTGTTAGAGACCATGGAAAAAATCCGTTTTGTACCAAAAATAATGGTGCTTGTAGCGCACTTCAAAAAATGCCACGAACATATCATAAAATGGATATATTTAAGCCGGTAGTAAAATGATTGATGTATCTATTTTTGTAATAGTTGGGAGCTTACTAGCTATTTTATGTTATTTTGTAAATATACAACTTATGGAAGAACTGAAAAGATTTTCACTTTTCTTTCGTGTAGCAGGAACAATTTATTTTATAAGTAATTTGTGGTTTATGGGATTCTATATCAATTCTTCTACAAATACGTGGAGGTGGGTGTGGTCAAATGTTTTGACAGCTAGTTTTACAACTTGTACAGGGCTTGTTGCCATGTTTGTCCCACTTTTGTTTTCGATTGTGGCTCTTTATCTCCTTATTCATTTGCGAGAAAAGCATAGAAGTGGTAAGTTTAGTATTGATTTGGATGATATTATATGATTTTAGAGTAGGAATGTGAGAGTAAGGTTTATAGTACACTTATGTCTAAAAGCATACCACGCACGAATGGAGGTTCAACCATGATAGCCGACGATATTGTTTACTATGCCGCTTTTGTTTTACCAATTATCCTTATTCTTTTATATTTTTTCACAAATTATAATTTTACAGGAGAACAGGCAAAATTTTATCAAAGACTTTTCAAGATAGGTGGGGCTGTATATGCAGTGACTTTTCTAGCAAATTATGTTTCTTTAACTGGAAATGCGTCTAATTCTATGACCTTGACGGATTATTTGATGGCAATTCTAATTTTATTTTATCTGTGTGCCCCCTTTTTATTTCTTTGGAATGCGATTGCTATTTTGAAAAGATATTTTCACGAGCGCAAGCGTCTGGGTTATATTTTGGTTGCTATCAATGGATTTGTCAATTTGTTATTAATTATGGATGGTTTCTTTTGGTTTGTTGGTTCATTGTGATTTTTTGTACACGAAATGAGAAATAATCAAATAATGAAACGAAATTTTAAAAGCGGAAATGGAGTATGTAGTGCACTTCAAAAAATATCTGCGCTACCATCAAATATTTCTGATAGAAAGGTAGTGAGAAAATGATTGTGCTTGAAATTTTTCTTTATCTTTTAATTTTACTCTTGTTGCTTTTGTCTTGTCTTCTAAATAATTTTGACTTTACCGTTTATCGAGGGCGTTTTAAAATTTACTTCCGAATTGCTGGTCTTCTCTATATCCTTAGTATGCTCGGTATATATTTTTCAAAGTATTTACTGACAAATTTAATCATCCTTCTTTTAATTTTTTATTTAGTGATTCCTTATCTGCTAATTGCGATTTCTTTTTATCTTGTCGTACATTATAGAAAAAGTTGGCACAATAGCAATTACTGGCTATCTGTTTTAACTTTGGGATTAAGTATTGTTATTATCCTTATAGAAATAATAGGTTTTTGGAATAGTCCTTAAAATTCGATTATTTCCGGCCTTCTATTTTTGAATACTAGCAATTTTTTGCTAGTTTTTTTATTGACAGAAATCAATTTTATTATTTTGTTTTTGAATTATACTGTAATTATAAAAATAAAAGGATGATTGGGAAATGGCTTTTCAAAAATGGTTACAAAAAAATACAAATCGCTTGATGCTGGCATCAGCAATATTGATTGGGTTTGGTTTTTTGGGGAAATATGTTTTTGCTAATGAATTAGCTTGGAATTTAACAATGCTCATCGCTTCAATTTTGGGTGGGTTACCGATTGGAATCCACGCTTATCAGGCTTTAAAATTCAAACAAATTTCAATTGACTTGTTGATTACGATTGCGGTAATGGGTGCGATTTTCATTAGAGAATTTGAAGAATCTGCTATCGTAACTTTCTTATTTACTTTCGGAACTTATCTGGAAAAAAGAACGCTTGAAAAAACGCGGTCATCAATTAAAGAACTGTCGCAAATGGCGCCGACAAGAGCGCTTTTTGCGGACGGAAGAGAGATTGATATTGACAAAGTCAAAGTAGGTGATAAGCTCCTGATAAAAACGGGAAGTCAAGTACCTGTAGATGGTCGAGTTTACGGCGGTTCTGCTTTTATCAATGAAGGCGCCATCACAGGAGGGTCTCGAGAAATTGAGAAAAACAGTGGCGAGCAAGTATTTTCGGGGAGTATTTTAGTAAATGGAAGCCTCTATGTGACTGCTGAAAAAGTGGGCGAAGATACAACTTTTGGAAAAATCATCGAATTAGTTGAAGAAGCACAAGATACTAAATCACCTGCTGAAAAATTTATTGACCGTTTTGCAAAATATTACACACCAATCGTGCTTTTGATTGCGATTATAACTTGGCTCGTGAGTCAAAATTTGGAGCTTGCTATTACGATTTTGGTATTGGGTTGCCCGGGGGCCTTAGTGATTGGTGCGCCGGTATCTAATGTTGCTGCGATTGGTAATGGTGCGAAAAATGGTCTGTTGATTAAAGGAGGAGAGGTGATGGACACCTTCAGCCGAGTAGATACTTTACTTTTTGATAAAACGGGAACACTGACAAAAGGTGAAACAGAGGTTGTATTAGTAAAAAAGTATGGCGAAATCTCAGAAAATTTACTGACGAAAATATCTACAATTGAAAGTCAATCTAATCATCCACTCGCGACTGCGATTGTTAGATTTATTGGGAGTGGTCATACAAAGGGGGGAATTGACCAACTTGATGTGGTTAAAGGTCAGGGAATTATTGCTGATGACCTATTGATTGGAAATGAAAAATTACTGACAGCCCATGAAATTTTACTGACAGATTCTCAAAAACAAAGTTTGAGAGAAGTAGAAGAAAAAGGGATGTCGATCGTGCTTGTTGCAAAAGCTGGTCAGCTCAAATTAATCTACGGAATTGCCGACGAAATCCGTCCTGATGTTAAGAGAGCGCTGACAGCCCTAAGGCGTAATGGAATGAAGAAAATGGTGATGTTGACCGGCGATAATGAAGTGACTGCCAGAAATGTTGCAAAGGAATTGGGAATTGATGAAGTTCATGCGAATCTGCTGCCAGAAGATAAAGCAAGAATTGTCAGTGAATTTAAATCGTCAGGACATAAGCTTGCTTTTATTGGTGATGGAATTAATGATAGTCCGTCGCTTGCCCTTGCAGATATTGGTATTGCCATGGGTTCTGGTACAGATATTGCGATTGAAACGTCTGACGTTGTGTTGATGAAGTCTAGTTTTGCTGAGTTAGTTCAGGCTTATGGATTGGCAAAAAATACTGTGAGAAATATGCGTCAAAATATTGGGCTTGCGATTGCTGTCGTTATTTTTCTACTTGTCAGCCTGATTTTAGGTGGGACAGGATTTGTTCCAAATTTTGTCAATATGGGTACGGGAATGTTTATTCATGAAGTCTCAATTTTGGGGGTTATTTTAAACGGGATGCGTTTGATTTCTTATAAAAATAAAAAGATTAATTGATACAAATCAATTTTTTATGATTAGAATAGCGGTAAAATAAGAGAAAAGTTAAAGAAAGAAGGAAAAAAGATGTCTAAAATAATTATGAAACTTGATGAGCTAAGTTGCCCATCTTGTCTTGCAAAAATTGAAGGGGCAATGACTGGGACAAAGGGAGTGATTTCTGCCAAAGTTTTGTTTAATGCCTCAAAAGTTACGCTAGTTTGAGCAAGGAGGGAAGAATGATTGAATTAAGTATCGATGAAAAATATGAAGCAGAAGTCAAAAAATCTGAGATTGACCACCATAAACCAACTGCTGGTGCGATGTTGAGTCATGTTTTGTCTAATATTTTTTATGAAAAAATAAGTTTGATGCAGGCAGGACTTTATGCCAAAAGTGCAAATTATCGCATAAAATTTCGTGAAATTGCCCTAAAAGAAGACGAATGGTTTTATCTTATTTCTGAGCAGTTACTTGATGAAAATGAATTGGTCCCAACGACGCTTGACGAATTTGTCAGCAATCATAAATTCATTGAAAATGACCCCAAAGCCAAGTATTGGACAGATGAAGCATTGATAGAAAACTTTATCAATGATTTTCAGAACCAAAATTTATTTATCGGACGAGCGATTAAACTAGCGCAAAAGGAAGAAAAATTTAGCTTAGAACTTGCAATTCGCAAGCTTTACGGCTATAATTTGTCTATTATTCGCTATTTTGCAGGAGAACTTGGAAAAACGATAGGCGAATTTATTGAGGAGGAAGATGAAGATTAAAGATTTTGATGAGCATTTAAGTGACCACCATTGTATCCAGCTAGTCCCACTTTTTTCTGACTTGAGTCCAGACGAGCTTGCTCAAGTTGAAGAAATTGTTCAACATAAAAAAGTCAAAAAAGGTGAAACGGTTATTCAACCATCGGCAGAGCCACTTCTGACAATAGTTGCCAAAGGAAGTTTAAAAATATATCAAATCTCATCCACTGGAAAAGAACAGCTATTAAGAGTGATTGAACCTGGTGGATATGAAGGAGAAAAATCTATTTTCGGCCTTGTCAATAAAAACTTATTTGGCGAAGCTCTATCGGATAGTACGATTTGTTTTGTCAGAAAATCCGATTTTACGGAACTCTTACTCGCTAAACCTCAACTTTCCCTCCGTCTTCTTGAAATGAACGCTGTGAAACAAAATGAAACGGAGCAACAAGCCAAGTTTTTGATGATGGAATCTGTAGAAATGCGTCTTGCTAACTATTTATTGGATTTGGCTAAAATTACTGACGGATCTTATGTACAAATTCCAATGACTTTGAAGGATTTGTCAGCATTTATTGGCACGACTCCTGAAACAATCAGCCGAAAACTTTGTCTCTTAGAAGAGAAGGGATTGGTCGAGCATTACGGAAAATCTTTCAAAATTTTAGATTATGAAAGACTTGAAGATGAATATGCTTAGACAAATTTCTGTCAGTAAATTTATTTACTGACGGAAAAAATATAATCAAAAAAATACTGACGAATTGATTCTGTCAGTATTTTATTTTTAATGAAAAAATGAAACCTAAGTAAACAATGAGGATTATCAACAAAAGGGCTTGTTTTTTGTTATAATGGAAGGAGTAAACTGGGGGATTGGGAGAAATTATTATGAGTTTTATTGCACTTTTTGAGCTGGCACTTTTTTTTCTTAATGTTATTTTATCCTTTGTCATTATTTTTAGGGAAAGAAAATCAACAGCAGCAACTTGGTCATGGCTCTTTGTAGTTAATTTATTGCCGATTATAGGCTTTATTTTATATTTACTCATTGGTCGTGGAATTTCACATTATCGTATTTTTAAAGACCGTAAAAGGTTTCAACTTGGCTTTGAAAAACAACTTGAACATGCGGAGAAATCATATACAGATAGATTGTTTATTGAAAAAATGAGAAAAAATCATGTGATTGGTCAACTAATTCACATGCTTTATGTTGAAGAAAAATCGATTATTTCAACAAATACTGGTGTCAAAATTTTTAATGATGGGCGCCAGAAATTTAACGCTTTGATAGAAGATATAAATCAAGCCAAGCATCATGTCCATATGGAATATTATATTTTTAGAATGGATCGAATGGGACATGAAATCTACGATGCCTTACTGGCAGCCGCAAAGCGTGGAGTAGAAGTCAAACTTTTAATTGACGCTTGGGGTTCAAATAAGACTAAAATGTCCAGCTTTAAAGAGCTTCAAGAAGCTGGTGGACATGTGGCTCAATTTTTCCCTTTGATTATGCCCTTAGTTAATCCCCGAACAAATTACCGTTTGCACCGTAAAATCGTTGTGATTGATGGTGTAGTTGGCTATACAGGGGGATTCAATGTCGGTGATGAATATTCTTCAATTACGAAAAAATTTGGATATTGGCGTGACAATCATTTGAGATTGACTGGTGATATTGTTTATAGCTTACAGCATCGTTTTATTTTAGACTGGAATTCACAACATCATTTTGAAGTGACTGAGGGAGAACCTTATTTTCCAGATTCTATTGTTGAAGGACATGTAGCGACTCAACTTGTGACTTCTGGTCCAGATGAGGATAAAGAGCAAATCAAATTGACTTACATGAAGATGATTTCTGGTGCTGAACGAGAAATTATCATTCAAACGCCCTATTATATTCCTTCTGATGCCTTGCATGAGTCAATAAAATTGGCCCTTTTATCAGGTGTACAAGTTAAAATGTTAATTCCTAACAAGCCAGACCATCCGCTGGTTTACTGGGCGACATATTTCCATGCCGCTGATTTAGTTAAATATGGTGCCAAGGTTTATACTTATGAAAATGGATTTGTTCATTCTAAAACGTTAATTATTGATGGAGAGTATGCCTCAGTTGGTTCGGCAAATTTGGATTATCGAAGCTTACAATTATGTTTTGAAGCAAATGTTGTTATTTATGATTATGATATTTCACAAAAATTGCGAAATGATTTTATGAAAGACTTGAAGTTAAGCCGTCCATTGACTTTAGAGCGTTATGAAGAAAGATCAAAACTGATCCGTTTTAAGGAAGGACTGGCTCGCTTAATTGCACCAATGCTTTGATTTAGAAACTAAGATAGAGCAAAAATTATCATTTGGAATGATAAGATGAAAATGGAGGAAAGAGATGGACAATAAACTCAATATTGTAATCATTACAGGAATGTCTGGCGCAGGCAAAACAGTTGCGATTCAATCCTTTGAAGATATGGGCTATTTTACAGTGGACAATATGCCACCAAATTTAATTGAAAAATTTGTTGGGCTATTGAATACACCTGATAATAAAATTGATAAAGTGGCCTTAGTCGTTGATATGCGTTCGCGTGCTTTCTTTGAAGATATTCAAAGTATTGTGACCGAATTGACAGATAACACGAGTGTGAACTTTAAATTGTTGTTTTTAGATGCCAATGATACTGAATTGGTTTCACGTTATAAAGAGACTAGACGAAGCCACCCACTGGCAATTGATGGTCGAACACTGGATGGAATTACTAAAGAGCGTGAGATTTTAGCTGATTTAAAAAATTTATCAGAAGTAGTGATTGATACCAGTGAATTAACACCAAGAAATCTTCGAGCAAGAATTTTGCAAAAATTTGCGACAAGTACAGAATCAACTTTACGAATTGAAGTGATGTCTTTTGGTTTTAAGTACGGTTTGCCATTGGATGCTGATTTGGTTTTTGATGTCCGTTTTTTACCGAATCCACATTATATTTCTGAATTACGTGATAAAAATGGAACAGATCAAGAAGTTTATGATTATGTGATGGAACATCCGCAATCTGAAGAATTCTATCAAAATTTGATGAAGATGTTGGTTCCGATTCTCCCTGCTTATAAAAAAGAAGGGAAATCAGTTTTGACAATTGCTTTTGGCTGTACCGGAGGTCAACACCGCTCAGTGGCCTTTGCTGAACGAGTTTCTGCTGCTTTAAGAGAAAAGTGGCATCTAAATGTTAGTCATAGAGATAAAGACCGTAGAAAGGAAACGGTAAATCGTTCATGAGCAATCCTAAAGTTGTCGTTATCGGTGGTGGGACCGGAATTCCTGTCGTTCTAAAAGCATTACGTAAAGAAAAAGTTGATTTAACAGCGATTGTAACCGTTGCGGATGATGGAGGTTCTTCTGGACGGATTCGTTCAGCAGTCAGTATCGCTCCTCCTGGTGATTTGAGAAATGTATTGATTGCAATGTCAGACATGCCTAAATTTTATGCCGATATTTTACAGTATCGATTTGATAAATCTGATGGAGAATTGGCAGGACACCCTCTTGGGAATTTAATTATTGCCGCAATTTCTGAAATGCAAGGGTCAACCTATCGTGCGATTCAAACCTTGGCTCAATTCTTTCATGTTGAAGGGAAAATTTACCCTTCATCTGATGCAGCATTGACATTACATGCCGTTTTTAAAGATAGTCATGAGGTAAGCGGTGAGAGCCAAATTGCAGGCTATAAAGGCTTTATTGACCATGTTTACCTGACTCAAACTGTCAATGGCGAAAGCCCAATTGCTTCACGAAATGTTGTTAAATCAATTATGGAAGCAGATACGATTGTTTTGGGGCCGGGTTCACTTTTCACTTCAATTTTACCCAATATTGTTATTCCCGAAATCTGTGAAGCTTTATGGAAAACGTCGGCTAAAATTATCTATGTTTGTAATATTATGACTCAACGTGGTGAAACAGAGCAATTCACGGATGCTGACCACGTTCGTGTTTTGAATGAACATATTGGAACAAAAGTGATTGATACAGTTCTTGTGAATATTCAAGAAGTGCCAGAAGAATATATGAATACAAATAAATTTGATGAGTATTTGGTCCAAGTTGATCATGATTCTGCAGCATTGAAGGCTGAAGAAGTCAATGTGATTTCTAATAATTTTCTGGAACTGCGTGATGGTGGGGCCTTCCATAATGGAGAAGCTGTTGCCAAAGAAATTGTTGCCATTTCTCAACGTCAAGAATTTAGACATTAAAAAATTACTGACAGGATTTGTCAGTAATTTTAAACGGATAAAGAGTTTAAGAGGAAGGAACAAGACAGGGTTTTTTAACCTGAATAGAAAAAATTATGAGTTTCACAAGTGATGTAAAAAAAGAATTAACCCGTAATTTAGCCACAACTGGTGCCCTTCTTGCCCTTGTAAGAATGAATGGCTCTGTTGGAATTTTTAATGGTTTAACTTTATCGATTACGACAGAAAATGCTGGTACGGCTAAATACATTTATCAAATGCTTCAAGAACTCTATGAAATTCATGCTGAGATTCGTGTTCATCAAAAAACAACACTTTCTAAAAATCGGGTTTATACTGTTTTTATCACAGAGGGTGCTGGCGAATTATTAGATGAATTGAGTTTGGCTGATTCACTGATGCTGGATAATGGTGTCCCTGAATTTGTTAAAAATGATGAATTCATTAAAAAAGACTATTTGCGTGGCGCATTTTTGTCGGCTGGAGCTTTGCATAACCCTGAAAAAGGGGAGTATCAATTATCCATCGCAAATGTTTATCAGGAACATGCTGAGGATTTACAAGAAATATTTCGAGATTTTGGCTTAAATGCTCGAGTGATTGAACGAAAAAATCGGTGGATTCTTTATTTATCAAAAGCAGAAGAAATAATGGATTTTTTGACTTTGATTGGCGCAATGAAGGCGAGATTGAAATTTGAAGAAGCTAAAATTATGCGTGAAATGCGTGGGTTAGCTAATCGTCAGTCCAATTTTGAAAATGCTAATATTGCTAAATCCGTAATGGCTGCTCAAGAAGCAATTGATGCCATTCAATTTCTTAATGAAAAAAAAGAATTGGAACAGCTTCCACCCTCTTTAAAAGAAATTGCTCGTTTACGTTTAGAAAATCCAGAAGCAACGATTAAAGAATTGGGCGAATTACTGGACCCACCATTGGGAAAATCTGGAGTCAACCATCGACTGAGAAAACTGGTTGAACGCTCGAATGATTTAAAAAAAGTTGAAAGTTAATAAAAACTGGCTTCATAATGAGCCAGTTTTTATTATTTCCAACCATTAAGAAAGAAGCGAGAAAGAAGTTCGGTTTTTTCTAAAAGTCTTTCTATTGACAAGCCCTTCATTCCAGAATTAAAAATATTTATGATGAAAAGAAAGTCTTCTTTAGTGTATTCTTTAGAAATTTTTTCTTCTTTTTGTCCTTTTTCAAAAAGATTTTCGTAAATTTTTGCTTGGGGTAAAAGAGCATCAGTATCAAAAAAATCAGGACTTTCGGAGTATTGAGTCATTAGATTTTCTGAAAAAACAGGACTGAACACTTTAAGTTGTTTCAATTCAAGATCAATGATAGCCTGAAAAGTATCTGTAAAATCAAGGTCACCATTAATGATTTCCTCGATTTCATCGACCATGTGCTCAAAAGATTTTAGAAGAACATAGTTCATCAAATGACTTTTATTTTGATAGTATTTGAAAAGAGTTACCTTAGAAACAACCGCTTTTTTAGCAATTTCTTCGATTTTTATATCTTTTATTCTTTTTTCGTTTAGTAATTGAAAAGTGATTTCTAAAATTGCTTTTTTCTTTTGTTCAGTTTGGTTCACTACAAACACACTTTCTAGCTGACAGAGCAATCTGTCAGTAAATTTTTTATAGAAATTAGATATAACAAAATTATAACTTTTTTCTTGAACCATTTCAAATAAAAGAGTACAATATGAACTATAAAAATATAATAGTTCATTTTTTGAAAAGAGGGTTGTTAAAAGGTTTTTGGTTGTATTTTTAGATAACTTTTCTTGAACTCTATAAAAGTTAAGGGTACAATATGAACTATAAGTATAAGAATAGTTCAGAGTACAAATCTGTCAAGCTAATCAAGGAGGAACAAAATGGCGAAAATTGTCGAAGTCAGTGGACTTCAAAAGAATTTTGGAAAGTTTCAGGCCTTAAAAAATGTATCTTTTGAGGTTAATTCTGGGGAAGTTTTGGGTTATATTGGACCAAATGGTGCGGGTAAATCAACAACTATTCGGATTTTACTTGGAATTATTAAAGCAACAAAAGGGAAGGCTCAAATTTTTGGTAAAGAAGTCTGGCAAGATTCAATTGAAATCCATAAAAAAATTGCTTATGTGCCAGGAGATGTTTATCTTTGGCCCAATTTATCGGGTGGAGAGACAATTGATTTGTTTTTGAAACTGCATGGACAAATTAACAAAGAGAAGCGGGATGAACTGATAAAAAAATTTGATTTGAATCCAAAGAAAAAAGTCCGCTCTTATTCCAAAGGAAATTGCCAAAAAATTGCGCTTATTGCAGCTTTAGCAACGGAGGCTGAACTTTATATTTTTGATGAGCCAACCAGTGGGTTAGACCCATTGATGGAGGCCATTTTTCAAAAAGAAGTGGAAAAATTAAAAATAGCGGGAAAAGCAATCATTTTGTCCAGTCACATCTTATCAGAGGTTGAAAAGTTAGCTGATAGAGTTGCGGTTATTCGAAAGGGTGAAATCGTTGAGACGGGTTCTCTTGAAGATTTACGACATTTGACAAGGTATCAGTATAAGGTTATAACGGAAGAAGTTCCTCATGATTTAGAAAAATTAGCTTCTGTTCATGATTTGCAGATTATTGACAGAGAAGCAAGTTTTCAGGCTGATTCAGATTCAATTGATGAAATATTAAAAACACTTTTACAATACCGAGTACATAAACTTGAATCAACTCCTCCAACGCTTGAAGACCTCTTTATGCGTCATTACCAGTAAGGGGGAAGCTTATGAAACAACCATTTTATAAAACAGAGGTTTTGTTTAGGGCCTTACTCAAAAGAGATTGGCTAAAATTACTTTTTTGGATTTTGGGAATGCTTGCATTTGCCGCTTCAGGGGCTGGAAAAATGGAAGTCGCCTCAAATCCAGCCACGGCAAATAGTCTTTATACAATGTTTGTCAAAAATCCAGCAATGATTGGCTTATTTGGCCCCACACCTGTAAATAGTCCAGCAAATTATAGTTTAGGCCCTATTTTTGGTCAAACGATGACTTTGATTACAGGTATCACCTTTGCTATTATTTCGATTATTTATGTTGTCAATCGAAGTAGAAAAGAAGAAGATGATGGAATTACTGAGCTTTTTCGTTCTTATTCTATCGGAAAGTTAGCAAACACGACGGCCCTAGTAATTGAACTTATTTTCTTACATCTACTAATGGCTATTCTGCTCGCCTTTTCCATTCAAGCACAAAATGTGGCGGGTTTAAATGATTTTGGAAGTAATTTACTCTTTGCATTCACCACAAGCGCCCAAGGACTACTTTGGGGAATGTTTGCATTACTTTTAGTGCAAGTTTTCTCTGATGCGAGTACAACTAAAGGGGTGACCTTTGGTTTGTTTGGATTGCTTTATATCATTCGAATGGGGACAGATGCAACCAATCTTTCTTTGGGGTGGTTTAATCCACTATCATGGGTTTATCTGGCTTTTCCCTATGTCAAAGGACATGAAAATTGGACTAGTGTCATTTTGACATTTAGTTTATCCTTGATTTTATTGGTCATTTCTTACTTTTTAGAGCTTAAAAGGGATGTGGGAGCTGGTTATTTGCCTGAGGGACAAGGAAGAGCGCAAGGAAAAAAAGCATTATTTGGTTTTCCTTGTCTTATTTTAGGTCTTGAAAAAAAGATGATTCTTGGCTGGTTTATTGGCAGTTTTGTGCTAGGTCTGGTTTATGGTTCGATGTTTGGCCAAATGGACCAATTTATTTCTAGTAATAAAACAGTTAAAGAAATTTTTGTGGGAAATGAAACCGCGGCCTCGGCGATTAGAGGAAACTTCATGGTTACTTTATTCTCTATTTTATCGATATTAGTTGCGGCCTTTGGAGTGATATTGCTGATAAAAATGGTGGGTGAGGAAAGAAGAAATCGCTTAGAGGCACTCTATGCTTTGCCACTTTCAAGAGCAAAGGTCTATTTCACATATGTGCTGACAGCTATTTTTTCAGTTATAGTTGCACAATTTTTGGCTCTTTTAGGGATATTTATTGAACAATTGGGAAATGAGAATGTTCTTTCTTTTACAGAAATTATGAAATCTGGGATGATTTGGCTTGTTGCAGTCATCTTTGTCCTTGCTATCCTTAGTTTACTAATGGGTCTTGTTCCTCGGTTCGCTGATGTGATTTGGGTTTATCTAGGCTTCTTACTCTTTATGACTTATCTTGGAAAATTATTGAATCTGCCAAAATGGTTAGAAAATTTGAGCATTTACAGTCAGATTCCCAAATTACCAGTGGAGAAAATGAATCTTCCAACAGTCAGCTTGATATTAATATTAGCTCTTGTATTAATTCTGATTGGCTATAAAGCTTATGAAAGACGTGACTTAATTACAGGATAAATTTAAAAGCTATCTAAGCAAGATAGCTTTTTTTGTAAAATGAGCAACAAAATGTTGTCTAAACCCATAAATACAGTATTTTTTAGCATTCTAATATAATTTATGATAGAATGAATGAGTTATTTTATAAATGCGCTTTCAGGAGAAAAATTACATGATGAATCCGGCAGAAATTTTAACTGCGACCATTCACCACGGTCAGGAAAAAATAAAACGTCCTTTTTTAGAAAAAGCCGTTCTTGGTTTTATTGGTGGGGCAATGATTTCTTTTGGCTACTTGCTTTATATTCGGGCGATAGCTTCGGTAGCTGACGAACTAGGAAGTCTTGCAAGTTTGATTGGAGCGAGTGTCTTTCCAATTGGGCTAATCGTTATCTTGTTGGGTGGTGGCGAGCTGATTACTTCAAACATGACCGCTGTTTCTACTTCATTTTTTGCTAAAAAAGTGACTTTGAGTGAATTACTAAAAAATTGGTTAATCATTACTGTATTTAATGTCCTTGGTGCTATTTTTGTCGCTTTTGTTTTTGGACATCTTGTCGGATTGACAGGTATTGGAGCTTACAAAACGGAGCTTCTTAGTTTAGCACAATCGAAAATAAATGCTAGTTGGTCCCAAGAATTTCTCTCAGGAATCGGATGTAATTGGTTTGTTGGTCTGGCAATGTGGATGTGTTATGGCGCTAAAGATGCTGCTGGAAAAGTATTAGCAGTTTGGTTTCCGGTTATGGCTTTCGTTGCGATTGGTTTTCAGCATAGTATAGCTAATGCCTTTGTCATTCCAGCGGCAATTTTTGAAAATGGAGCAAGCTGGCTCGATTTTGCTCATAATTTTCTATTTGTTTATCTTGGTAATCTCTTTGGAGGGTCAATATTTGTTGCTGGATTTTATAGTTTAGGCTATCGAAGACAAGCAAGAGAACAAGAAGAACTAAAAAATAAAGAAAAAAGTTACTGACAAAAAGTCAGTAACTATTTTTTTAACTGATGATAACGATTGTACCAAATTTCAACGTATTCTTTAGAAAAAGGCCCTTTTTCATTGTTAATCCAGTCAACAAGAATTTTGACATTTTCTTTTAGAATATGATCAATTTCTTTTGGATAGTGCATATTGCGTCGGTGGCGCTCATATTCTTCAACATCGAGTAATTTCTTTTCTCCATCTTTGAAGACTTTCACGTCAAGGTCGTAATCAATATATTTCAGCGCTTCGTTATCGAGGACGAAGGGGCTCGCTAGATTGCAGTAGTAGCTAACGCCTTCCTCACG
>JABLTR010000718.1_pt1 | contig 15627 bp, 16 predicted proteins | sample 7160071 | NCBI WGS metagenome assembly JABLTR01 (sample SAMN14651230, study PRJNA627086) | human gut metagenome | isolation source: feces | host: Homo sapiens
ACGGTGGCGGTGATGCCGTGGGATTCCAGCCGTTTTTGAAAGGCCCCGATCCGGCGGGAGGGCTTGTAGGGGCTCTCCACCACGTCGTTCAGGGGAATCAGATTCACGTGGCCCGGCATCCCCCGGAGCTTCCTGGCGATCAGGTCCGCCTGCCAGTCGTGGTCGTTGACCCCGTCGATCATGGCGTACTCAAAGGAGATGCGGCGGCCGGTCTTGTCGAAGTAGTCGTGGCAGGCCCGGAACAGCTCCTCCACGTCATAGGCCCGGTTGATGGGCATGATCTTGGATCGGGTCTCGCTGTCCGGCGCATGGAGGGACACAGAGAGAGTCAGCTGAAGTTCAAGCTCCGCCAGCCGCCGGATGCCCGGCACGATGCCGCAGGTGGAGAGGGAGATATGCCGCATCCCAATGTTCATCCCGTCGGGGTGGTTCACCAGCTCCAGGAATTTCAGCACCGTGTCCAGGTTGTCCAGCGGCTCGCCGATACCCATCAGCACGATGTTGGAGACGGGCAGGCCGGAGTCTTTTTGGGTGAACAGCACCTGGTCCAGCATCTCCGCCGGGGTCAGGTCCCGGACCTTGCCGGCGATGGTGGAGGCACAGAAGGCGCACCCCATTCGGCACCCCACCTGGGAGGAGATGCACACGGTGTTGCCGTGGTGGTACTGCATGAGCACTGTCTCGATGCAGTTGCCGTCGGACAGCTCCCAGAGGTATTTGATGGTCCCGTCCAACCGGGACACCTGCTTGCGGGCCACCTGGGGGGCGGTGATGAAACAGGTCTCCTTCAGCTTTTTCCGCAGGGACTTGGAGAGATTGGTCATCCCATCGAAGTCCGTCACCCCACGGTGGAGCCAGGTGAACACCTGCCTGCCCCGGAAGGCCGGCTCCCCCAGGGACTGGAGGAAGGCCGTCATCTCCGGCAGGGTCAGTGATTTCAAATCGGTCATGGATCGTTCCTCAATTCCGCGTCATGCGGCAGATGTAAAAGCCGTCGGTGCCGTGGCGGTGGGGCCACAGAGTCACCTGGCCCTCGGTCTCCCCCACCGGTCCGGACAGGGAGAAGGGCGTGCGGCAAAAGTCCGGGTGCTCTGCCAGGAAGCTGTCGGATACACCCTCGTTCTCCTCCGGCAGGATCGTGCAGGTGGAGTACACCAGCATGCCGCCGGGCCTCACGTACCGGGCGGCGTTGTCCAGGATCGCCCGCTGGATCACCGGCAGGGCGAACAGATCGTCAGGCTTTTTGTACCGGACATCCGGCTTCTTCCGGATGATGCCGAAGCCCGAGCAGGGGGCGTCCACCAGCACCACATCGAAGGCCGCCTCCCACTCCGGCCGGAACACCCGGCCGTCTGCGGCGGTAGTCTGGATGCACGCAAGGCCCAGCCGCTCCGCCCCCTCCCGGATGCGCTTCAGCTTGTTCTCGTGGAGGTCGCAGGCCCAAATCTCCCCCTGGTCCTCCATCGCGAAGGCGGCGGAGAAGGACTTGCCTCCCGGCGCGGCGCACACGTCCAGCACCCGCATACCCGGCTCCACCCCGGCGATTTGGGACACCAGCCGGGCCGCCGGGTCCTGGACCAGGAATTTTCCCATTCGGAAGGGCTCCAGCGCCGTCAGGTCCCCGGCGTGGTCCAGCTCCAGGCATCCGGACACCCAAGGATGGGGCCGGACAATCACGCCGGATGCCTCCAGCTCCGCCGTCAGCTCCTCCGCAGCAGCTTTCAGCGGATTCACCTGAATCGTCAGCGGCGCCGGAGCGTTGTCGGCCGCAAGGCAGGCTTCCGTCTCCGGCCCCAGAATGGCCTGGAGGCGTTTCACCAGCCACTTGGGATGGCTGTACCGGATGGAGAGGCTGTGCAGTGCATCCTGGTCCGGGATCCTCGGCAGGTGCACCTTGTTCCGGGAGAGCTGCCGCAGCACCGCGTTCACCAGCCCGGCTGCCTTGGCCCGGCCGTTGTCCTTGGCCTGCTCCACCGCCTGATTGACAGCGGCGCTGTGGGGAATTTTATCCAGAAACAGAATTTGATAAGCCCCAATCCGCAGAATTTCCAGCAGCGGCGGCTGCAAGTGGTCGACCTTTTGGGAGCAGTAGGCACCCAGGTAGAAGTCCAGCAGCAGCCGGTTCTGCATCACGCCGTAGACGATGCGGCTGCACAGCGCCGCCTCTGGTCCGGACAGGCCGTCCCGGCGGAGCTGGGCCCTCAGGGCCGCATCCGCCCAGGCCCCGGCCGTGCGGCAGCTCACCAGGACGCGCAGGGCGGTGTCCCGGGCATTAAGGGCCCTCATTGGCTGCCTCCCTGATCGCGGCCGCCGCGGCCGATAAAGATCAGCACAAACCGCATCAGCTGCAGCAGGCTCATCAGCAGCGCCGCCACATAGGTCAACGCCGCGGCCCGCAGCACCTTTTTGGCGCCGGGCAGCTCATCCTCATCCAGCAGGCCCGCCCCGTCGATGGTGGCGATGGCCCGGGCGGAGGCGTTGAACTCCACCGGCAGCGTCACCAGCTGGAACAGCGTGGTGAAGGAAAACAGCACGATGCCGATGAAGAACAGAGACTGGTTGTACAGCACCAGCCCCACCAGCAACAGGATGAAGGACAGGCTGGAACCGATCCGCGTGGCGGGGATGATGGCCGTGCGCAGCCGCACAGGCCCGTAGTTTTCCGCGTACTGGACAGCGTGGCCCGCCTCGTGGGCCGCCACGCCCACCGCCGCGATGGTGGGGGCGTTGTAGACTGTCTCAGACAGGTAGATGGTATTGTCCCGGGGGTCGTAGTGGTCTGTCAGATTTCCCCGGCAGGGCCGGACAGGCACACCGAATACCCCGTGAGCCCGCAGCACCGCTTCCGCCGCCTGGGCACCGGTGATGCGGCGCCGGTTGTTCACGGCATTGTACCGCCGGAAGCTGCCGGACACCTGGAACTGGGCCCACAGGGACAGCAGCAGCACTGGGATCAGCAGCAGGACGTACAGATTATTTGCAAGAAAGTCGCCATAACCGTAATAGATATGACCGTAATAGGGCATAAAAACCTCCCGAATTGTGAAACTGGCGGAGCTCAGACCTCCAACGGGTGGCCCAGCAGATAGGACGCCGCAGCCATGCGCTTGCCGCCCTCCGCCTGGATCTCCGTGAGATACAGGCTCTCTCCCCTGCCGCAGGCCACCTGGATGCCCTGCTTCCCGGCGGAGAGCACTGTACCGGGCGCCGCGCCGGTCTGTTCGCCGGGGGCGGTGCGGTAGACCTTGAACCGCTGCCCTGCCAGCTCGCAGGCCGCGCAGGGCCAGGGAATCAGTCCCCGGACCTGACAGTCGATCTCCCGGGCGGAGCGGGTCCAGTCGATGGGGGACATCTCTTTTGTCAGCATGGAGGCGTAGGTCTGACGGCTCTCATCCTGGGGTGTCCGGGCGGCTGTGCCGTTTCCGATGGCCGCCACCGCCTCGCTGAGGGCCTCTGCCCCCAGGTCCGCCAGGCGCGCCGTCAGGGCCTGGGCGTCCTCGTCCGGGCCGATGGGAGTCTCCTTCTGCAGGATCACGTCCCCTGCGTCCAGCTCCTTCGCCATATACATGATGGAGACGCCGGTAGTCTCATCCCCGTTCAGGATGGCCCAGTTGATGGGGGCCGCCCCCCGATACTTGGGCAGCAGAGACGAGTGGACGTTGATAGAGCCGTATCTGGGCGCCTCCAGAATGTCCTCCGGCAGGATGCGGCCGTAGGCCGCCACCACCGTCAGCTCCGGTGCCAGGGACTGCACCAGCTCCAGCGCCGTGCCGTCCTGCATCTTCAAAGGCTGATAGACGGGAATATTTTCTGTCAAAGCAAATTCTTTTACAGGCGTTGGCACCAGCTTATGTCCCCGGTTTTTGGGCTTGTCCGGCTGCGTGAACACGCCGCAGACCTCATGGCCGTCGGCCACCAGCCGCCGCAAGGACGCCACGGCGAAGTCCGGCGTGCCCATGAACAGGATCCGCATGGGCTCACTCCCCTTCCTGAGCTTCTGCGGCCTCACGGGCCTCCCGCTCCTCCTGCTCCAGATAGTCCCGAAGCTCCTCATCAGAGAGGAAGTGGTCGATGTGCTCCACAAACAGATGGCCGTCCAGATGCTCGATCTCGTGGCAGAAGGCCCGGGCCGTCAGGCCCTCGCCCTCCACCTCGAACCAGTCGCCATACCGGTCCTGGGCCCGGACCCGGACCACGTCCGGCCGGGTGACGATGCCCCATTTGCCGGGCACGCTGAGGCAGCCCTCCAGCCCGGTCTGCTCGCCGCTCTGAGCCACGATCTCCGGGTTCACCAGTTCGATATACTCCTCAGAGTCCTCGTCCAGCACCACGCACACCCGGCGCAGCACTCCCACCTGGGGAGCAGCCAGCCCAGCGCCATTGGCATCCTCCAGTGTTTCCAGCATATCGTCCAGCAACTGGTGCAGGTGAGGGTTGAACTCCGTCACAGGGCGGCACACCTTTGTCAGGCACTCCTCTCCCTGCACCACGATCTTCCGTAAAGCCATAAGTCCTTGACCTCCTTCAAAACGCTGCTCACTCCATGGAGTTGCAGTCCACAAATAGATTCATCCCGCGGTTGGCGCGGTCGTTTGCAAATGCCTTCAGCAGCCAGCTCACCGCCTCTCGGGTGGGCCTGTCGTTCTTTCCCACCAGCAGGCAGCGGTAGCGGTAGCGGTTATTCAGCTTCATCACCGGCGCAGGGGCGGGACCCAGCACCTCCGGTTCTCCGGCCGCCAGCTCCGGCAGGGCGCAGAGGCGGCGCAGCTCTTCCCGCACTGCGACGGCGGCCCGGAGGACGGCGCCCTCCTCGGTACCGGAGACGGTGAAGGTGAAGAGGTCTGCAAATGGCGGAAACCGCCGCAATCGCCGCATCCGGATCTCCCGCTCATAAAACCCCTGGTAATCCTGCCGAGCCGCGCACTGGATCACATCGTTTTCCGGGGTGTAGGTCTGGATCACCGCCCGGCCGGCACTGCCGCCCCGGCCCGCCCGGCCCACCACCTGGGTCAGCAGGCTGAAGGTCCGCTCGGCGGCCCGGTAGTTGTCTACATACAGGGACAGATCCGCAGCCAGAACCCCCACCAGTGTCACCTGGGGAAAGTCCAGCCCCTTGGCCACCATCTGGGTGCCCAGGAGGATGGGAATCCGCTCCCGCTCAAACTTGTCCAGCAGCTGCTCATGACGGCCCTCGGCGGTGTCTGCGTCCATCCGCAGCACCTCCGTACCTGGGAACAGATCGTGGAGCTCCCCCTCCACCTTCTGAGTGCCGGTGCCCACGTGCTTCATGATGCCGCCGCAGACGGGGCAGGTGTCGCTGGATCGCTCCGAGTGGCCGCAGTAGTGGCACATCAGCCGCCCATTGGCGGAGTGATACGTCAGCGCCACGCTGCAGCGGGGACACTCCGGCACATGGCCGCACTCCCCGCACAGCAGATACCTGCTGCTGCCCCGGCGGTTCAGCAGCAGGATGCTCTGCTCTCCCCGCCGCAAGTTTTCCTCCAGCTCAGTGCGGAGGACCTGCCCCACCATCCCGGCGTTGCCCGCCCGGATTTCCTGTTTCAGGTCCGCCACCAGCACCTCCGGCAATGCCTGCCGGTTATATCGCTGGCGCAGCAGCGCCTTGTGATAGATCCCATGCTCCGCGTTCCAGGCGGTCTCCACCGCCGGAGTGGCAGACCCCAGGACCAAGGTGGACTTGTCCCGGGCGCAGAGGTATTTGGCCACGTCCCGGGTGTGATACCGGGGCGGGTTTTCCGACTGATAGCTGCTCTCCTGCTCCTCGTCCAGGACGATCAGGCCCACGTTTTTCAGCGGGGCGAAGATGGCGGACCGGGTGCCCAGCACCACCTGGACCTCGCCCCGGTGGATACGCTTCCACTGGTCGTAGCGCTCCGTCATCCGCAGGGAGCTGTGGAGCATGGCCACCTGGTCCCCAAAGCAGGCGGAGAACCGCCGCATCATCTGGGGCGTCAGCACGATCTCCGGCACCAGGACCATGGCCCGCCTCCCCCGGCTCAGTATTTCCTGAACCAGACGGAGATAGACCTGGGTCTTGCCGCTGCCAGTGACGCCCTGGAGCAGCACCGCCTCCGGCTTCCCGGTCTTCGTCAGGGTCCGGATAGACTGAAAGGCCGCCTCCTGTTCCTCATTGAGGACGATAGGACCGCTGGGTTCCACCGCCGTCAGGTCCGGCAGCCGCAGCTCCTCTTCCGCTGAAAAAGCCACGATCCCCGCCTTCTCCATCCCCCGGAGGGCGGCCATGGAGACGCCTGTGAAGTAGCATACCTCCGCCGCGCTCATCCGCCCCTCTGCCGCCAGGAGACGCACCGCCTCCCGCCGCTGGGGGGAGGATCGCTTTTCCGTCAGAGATGCGGCCTCCTCGGCGCTGACGGCCAGTTCCACCATCCGACGGGACTTGTCGCCGATCCTCCGGCGGGCCGCAGTCTCGCAGACCGTGACCCCGGCCTTCTGCAGTGCCCGCAGCACAGTGCCAGCCTCCTTGCCGCAGGCCTCCTCCAGCACTGACAGCTCTGCGGAGCCTCCGGCGGCAAACAAGGCGTCCAGCACCGGGGCGGCCCGTCGGATGCCGGTGGCCGCGCCGTCGGCCGCGCAGCGGTCCATGCCCTCTGCCACATGCCAGACCTCCCGGATCTGGTACCAGAGTCCGGCGGGCAGGATGGCCTTCACCGCTTCAAACAGCGTGCAGAAGTACCGCTGCCGCAGCCACAATGCCAGGGCGATGCCATCGCCGTCCAGTACCGGCCCTCGGTCCAGGACCGACAGCAGGGGTTTGAGCCCCTGCATCTTTTCACCTGGCGTCCGGGCCAGAATAATGCCCTCACTGGTGCGGTTGCCCCGGCCGAAGGGCACGGTGACCCGGACGCCGGGTACCGCCGTTTCCAGCAGCTCCGGGGGAACTAGGTAGTCATACGGCTTGTCAATGGAATAGGGCGCGGCGCTCACCGCGATTTTCACGATCTCAGCGGTTTCCATGCCTCGCCCCTCCTGTTGTTACTGTGCCTCTTCCTCCGCCGGCTGTAGATCCTCCGGTTCCTCAATGGTCAGGTCCATGTTTCTGGCGTCCAGCTTGCCGTCCGCCACTTCCTGGATGGCCAGGGTGACGGGCTTCTCCGTCAGATGCTCGCCAGTCTCCTCCGCCTCGTCGGCGATCTGCCGGGCCCGGCGGGCCACCACGTCCACCAGCATATAGCGGTTGGGGATATAGCCGGTCAGCTTGTTCATTGCGGGATACAGCATCATAATGGATCAACTTCCTATCTGCCTTGCAGGCGTAAATTTATTTATGAACAAAGCGGGCGTCTCAGCGTCCGCTGATGATCTCCATGCGCTCCTGGGGCTTGCAGTGCTCCGCCGTGATAATGGCGTTCAGCTCCCCCACCGCATTCTCTACGGTGTCGTTGATGACAAAGTAATCATAGGTGTGGGCCGTCTGAAACTCCACTTTGGCCCGCAGCAGCCGCTTCTGGATCTTCTCGGGGCTGTCGGTGCCCCGCTCTGTCAGGCGGCGCTCCAGCTCCGCCCAGCTGGGAGGGGCGATGAAGATGCGCACCGTGTCCGGCCGCTTGCTGCACACCTGGATGGCGCCCTGGATCTCAATATCCAGGATCACGTCCTTCCCGGCCTCCATGGCATCGTCCACAAACTTCTTGGGTGTGCCGTAGAAGTTCCCCACGTACTCCGCGTACTCCAGGAACTGGTCCATGGCGATCCACTTCCGGAAGGACTCCACGTCCATGAAGTGGTAGTGGATGCCGTCCAGCTCTCCGGGACGCGGGTCCCGCGTGGTGGCCGACACAGAAAAATACAGATTCTTCCGGGACTCCAGCAGGGCCTTGAGCACCGTGCTCTTCCCCACGCCGGAGGGGCCGGAGACCACAAAGGTCCTCCCCTTTCTCATATACACACGCTCCTATTCTTCGTTCTCTCTCTCTTCCTTCGGTGCGAACCGCTCCGGCGGCAGGGCCGACAGTACCACGTGGTCACTGTCCATGATAAAAATGGACGCGGTCTTGCGGCCGTAGGTGGCGTCGATCAGCATTCCCCGCTCCCGGGACTCCTGCACCATGCGCTTGATGGGGGCCGAGTCCGGCCCCACCACAGCCACCAGCCGGTCAGCGGAGACCAGATTGCCGAATCCGATGTTGATGAGCTTCATCTTCCATCACTCCACATTCTGGACCTGCTCCCGCATCTTCTCCACTTCCGCCTTCAGCCCCACCACTACATTGGCAATGGCCACATCGTTGCACTTGGAGCCGATGGTGTTGGACTCCCGGTTGACCTCCTGGATCAGGAAGTCCATCTTCCGGCCCATGGGCTCGTCGCTTGCCAGCATGGTACGCAGCTGGGCCACGTGGCTCCGCAGGCGGACGGTCTCCTCGTCCACAGCCACCTTGTCCGCGTAGATGGCGGCCTCCATCAGGATCCGCTGCTCGTCGACGGTGGTGCTCTGCAGCACCTCCTCCATCCGGGCGGTGAGCTTGGCGCGGTACTCCGCCACCGTCTCCGGCGACCGCATCTCCACCTGTCCGGTGTAGCGCTCAATGGCGTCCAGCCGGTTGGAGATGTCCTCCGCCAGCTTCTGCCCCTCTACGGCCCGCATGTCATTGTACGCGGCCAGCGCCTCGTCCAAGACCGCGCAGAGGTCGGCGCTGACGGTCTCCAGGTCCTCATCCGCCTTCGTGACGGTGAGGACGTCCGGGAACCGGGCCAGCGTCTCCGGTGCGGGCCGATAGTCCGCTGTGCCGCAGACGTCCGACAGCTCCCCCAGGGCGGCGGCATACTGGGCCGCCAGCTCCCGGTTCACCGCAACCTTGACCACATCCGCGGCAGTGGCGTCCACGGTGATGAACACGTCCACCTTTCCCCGGGACACCGCCTGCTGGACGTGCTTTTTCACCGCGTCCTCCGCAAAGGCATACATCCGGGGCATCTTCACGGTGCAGTCCAGATACCGGTTGTTGACGGAGCGGACCTCCACCGTGATGTCCCGCTTGTGCAGCTCCTGTCTTGCCCGGCCGTAGCCGGTCATGCTCTTAATCATGTGATCCCTACTTCCTCTCTTGTGGTCTCTCAGCAGCAGAACCAATAGCCGCCGCCATTGCAGAGCGCCCAGAGACAGCACAGGCTCATACAGGGATTTCCGCCGCACAAGGTGCCGAAACTCCCGCCGCCGGGGCGGTATGCCGTGTCGTCCGTGCCCTCCATATACTCCAGCGCCTGCCGGTACTCGGCGTTGGTGGGGTCCATCTGGCAGGCGGTCCGGTAGTACCGCAGCGCCTCGTCCAGCCAGCCCCGGCGGTAGCAGACCGCCCCCTTCAGGAAGTTCCACTCCGCATTGTGGTCGCTGTAATTGGCCAGCAGCGCCTCCGCCCGGCTGATGTTGCCGGTGTTGATGGCGATGCGGGCCTGCTGGAGCACGGAGCTCTGACCGCTGTAACTCTGGGAGCCCCCATATCCGCCGTAGCCCTGATAGCCGCCGTATCCGCCGTAGCCGGAAGCGCCGTAAGAGGCCCCGCCGGAGCCACTCCCCCGCTTGCCGGAGGCCCGCTCCTTGGTGATCTGCTCGTAGGCGGCGTTGATCTCTTTCATCTTCTCCTGCGCCAGATCCGCCAGCGGATTGTCGTGGTAGTTATCCGGGTGGTACTTCCGGGCCAGTTCCCGATATGCTTTTTTGATCTCCTCGTCGGAGGCGTTCTCCGACACACCCAGTATCTGATAGGGATCGTTCATGTGGTCTCCTCAGCCTTCTTGTGTTTCTTTCTCTGTTCCCTGGGGGGCATTTTGTGGAAGGTGCCCTCCAGCACGGCCCGGCCCACGGCAAAAAGCCCGGTGTACACCGTACTCTCCAGCAGGGGGCGCCAGACGCCGAAGTCCCACAGCTCAAAGGCCGTGGCGATCATGTGGATGGAGTGGTCCAGCGTTCTGGCAAAGGCCCGGCGGCTCTCCTCGTCCCATTTGCCGTCCCGCAGGCCATAGCGCAGGGCCACGGGATTATAATTCCCGGAGACGGCGTCTTTTTGCAGGTCGTCCGCCGCGTCGATCAGATACACCCACCGGCCCAGGTGGTAGAGCATCTGCTCCAGCACCCGCCGCCGCACCGGGTCCTCCACCCCGGCAGCCGCTGCCGCTAGCAGCTGGGCAAAGGTATCTGCCGCCTGATCCATGGAGGGACAACACTCCCCCTCCAAGCGGCTCAGAGCCGCCAGCTGTTCCCGCACCCGGCCGTCAAACTCCGGCCGGGCCGCGGCAGCCTTTCGATAGCCGCCCCGCAGTGCGGCGGCGGAGACCCGGTAGCCCAACCCCTTCCAGAGGCCGTGGTCCTCCACGCCGTCCCGCAGCTGCCAGTAGGCCAGAATCACGCTCTCATCCGCCGCCAGCTCCAGGGCCGCGGTTGCGGGCTGGTACGCCCGGAGCCGGACGGGGCTGGACACGCACCGCCTCCGGCAGGGTGCAGCTTCTTCCGGATCCGACAGCAGGATGGCCAGATAGGTGAAGTCGTAGTTCAGGATCATCCGGGCCGCCGGGCCGTACCGCTCCCCCAAGGTGTGGCACAGCCCGCAGTATGCCCGCCGGAACCGGTCTGCCTCCTCCTGAGGCAGGATCTCCAGCGGGGGGCGTACATAGCCGAACACCGCCTCAGAACACCCGGACGATGTTGAAGGTCAGGCCGCCCCTGGCCCGCAGCCTGCGGTCATAGAAGATGGCAAAGACGATGCCCGCCGCGAATCCGGCCGCAGCCACCGCGTACTGCGCCGCCACGCTGTCCGTCAGCAGGGACATGATGACATACCCCGCCAGGAAGAGCACCACCGGGATCAGGTACACCAGTACCACGATCCGCAGCATATTCTTGGTGCTGCTCTCCACAACCACCTTCTGTCCGGGCCGGGCGCCGATGGGGTTGCTGGCCCGGGCGTGGACCGCCGCGCCGGTGACGCCGCAGCCGGCGCACTCCTCGCAGTCGTGTCCGCAGGCGGATTTCCGGGGTACGGAAATCTCCGCGTGGTCCGCATCTAAAATTCGTTCAACTGTTGCGATCTGCGTCATGTTGTCTCGTCTCCTGTATCTGGGGTCTCCCCGGCGGGCGTATCAGGCTCCGCCGGCTGATCGGATGTCTGTTCAGAAATGGTGACACGCACCTGATACGTCCCGCCGGAGACGCCCACGTCGTGCCCCACCACCGTCACCTCCGCGGGGACAGTGTAGGTGCCCACAGCGGAGCCGAAGTCCGCCAGGTCCACCGTCACCAGAATGTTGTCCGAGGTAATGGCCCCCACATCCCCGCTGGTGCCGAAGATGGACACGGCCAGCTGCTCTGTCAGCAGGTCTACGGTCCGGTCCTCCGGCGCGTTCTCCAGAATGAAGTTGGTGGCCGTCACCGTGGTGCGCTGCATATCCTTGAAGGAGATGCGCAGCGTGGCGCGTGTGACGCCGCTGAGATTCTCGCATCCCTCCGGGATGGGAATGGCATAGCTGTAATTGGTGGTGCTGCCCAGCTCCGCCAGATTGAAATCGTCCAGAACGATGCTGTCCATGCTGTTCAGCACATCTGCCGGGCCGGACACCAAGATGGTGGACGGCTCGATCCCCCAGTCCACGTTGTACATGCGGGCGCCGGCGGACTCCACGAAGTTCATGGTCAGCTGCAGCTCCCGGGTGACATATACCGGCAGCGTCACCTGAATGGTCTCCTCTGTGGTCTGGAGGCTGGTGTTCTCCAGCAGCTGGTCGTTTGCGTCATAGAACTGGATGGGCAGCTCTCCCGTGACCGTGGAGGTGGCGTCCTCTCCCAGATCCAGGGTCACCTTGGCATAGCTGACGGCATCCACATCCTCCTGATCGCCCCGGACCTCGATCTCCGTGGGGCTGACCTGCAGCTCTCCGGCGGAGTAACCCTCTGCCACATTGCCGGAGATCTCGCACCGGACATCCACCGTCTTGTGGTACAGCTCCGCCACGTTGATGGTGATGACGGAGGGCGTCCGGTCGCTCACCGTAATATTCTGCCGGAAATACTCTTCCGTATAGCCGTAAATCACCGAGGTCACCGTCTGCACCCCTGTCCGGCTCACATTGGAGAGATCCACTGTTACCCGGATATAGTCTTTGTCCAGCAGAGCCAGGTCAAACGCGGTCCCTTCCATCTCCAAATCCACGGTGCTGACGGTATCCTCGTCCAGCAGCATGAAGCCCCGCTCTGTAAGGACCGTCTCCCCAGTGTAGGTGATGGGCACATCCCGGAACCACTTGGTATGCATCACCGCACCGCCGTTGTTTCCGAAGTTGTCTACGAAGATCCACACCACGATGGCCGCCAGGATGCACAGGGCGAGATACACCGCCTTCTGCTTGGGATTACTTTTCATGGTTGTCGCCTCCCGTGCTTCCGGCCCGCAGCAGATTCGTCAGGCTGAACTTGGGCTTGTCCTCCCCGGCCTCCTGCGGAAGCAACTCGTTCCGCAGGATATTGGCCAGCGTCTCCGGCTTGAGGTGCCGCTTGAGCATTCCCCCGATGGCCACGGAGATGGACCCGGTCTCCTCGGAGACGATGACCACCACGGCGTCGGCGTTCTCGCTCATGCCGATACCGGCCCGGTGGCGCATCCCCAGCTCCCGGGAGAGGTTCACGTTCTTGCTGAGAGGCAGCATGCATCCGGCGCCAAGCACCCGCCCGTTCCGGACGATGACGGCGCCGTCATGCATGGGAGCCTTTACAAAGAAGATGTTTTTCAGCAATTCGCTGGAGACCGCCGCGTCCAGCACCGTGCCGCTGCGGACCATGTCGTCCAGCAGGTTTTCCCGCTCGAACACGATCAGGGCGCCGGTGCGGGACTGGGACATCTCGGTGCAGGCCAGCACCGTCTGGTCGATGGCCTGTTCCACGGCGGTGCCGGCCTCCGCCCGGGAGAAGAAGGCGATGAAGCGGCGGCTGCCCACCTCTTCCAGGATGCGTCGGATCTCGGGCTGGAAGAGGACGATCAGCGCCACCACGCCCCACCTCACCAGCTGGTTCATGATAAAGTTGATGCTGTTCATATTCAGGACCATGGACAGCATCAGCGCCGCCAGAAACACCAGCACGCCCTTGAGCAAGCTGGCGGCCCGGGTGCTCTGAATCAGCGTCAGAGCCTTGTAAAACACAAACACCATAATCGCTATATCCAAAATGTCCGTGACCTTCAGCATCATCAGATACCGGCCGATGATCCCGGGCAGTGTGGAGAGCGTGACAAATTCCATTGGACGTCATCATCCCTTTCAGGCCATGAATATCTAGATTATATAAAATCTGCCTGTAGAATGCAAGGCAAACCAAGCTAAAATTCACGGTCTGTTCAGAAAGTCACCTCAGGATCTCCCCCATAGCCACTAGGAAACAGGATACTTCCTCCCGCGTGTTCCAGTGGGAAAAACTCAGCCGGACGGTGCCGGTGTCCAGCGTCCCGGCGGTGCGGTGGGCCAGGGGCGCGCAGTGAAGGCCCGCCCGCACGGCGATGCCCCGGTCTGCCAGGGCCGCGCCCAATGCCTCTGCGTCCATGCGCTCCGGGACAATGGAGAGCACCCCCGCCTGGGCCGCCAGGTCTGGCAGGGCAAACACCTGCAGTCCAGGGAGCCGCCTCAGGCCCTCCGCCGCCTGGAAGGTCAGCTGCCGCTCTCCGGCGCAGATGGCCTCCGGCCCCAGCTGGCGGACGAATCGGACCCCCGCCAGCAGCCCTGCGATGCCGGGCATATTGTGGGTGCCCGCCTCCAGCCGATCCGGCAGGAAGTCCGGCATCTCCTGCTGGATAGAGATGCTGCCGGTGCCGCCCTCCAGCAGTGTGCGGACGGGGACGTCCTTCCCGCACAGCAGCACGCCGGTCCCCTGGGGGCCGTACAGGCCCTTGTGGCCCGGCATGGCGATGAAGGCCGCCCCCAGGGCCGTCATGTCCAGGGTCAGCATCCCGGCGGACTGGGACGCGTCGATGATGAAGGGTACCTCCCGCTCCCGGCAGATAGCGGCGATAGCCTCCACCGGCTGGACGAAGCCGAATACGTTGGACACGTGGTTGCAGATCACCGCGTCCGTGCCGGGCACGATCAGGCGGTCAAAGGCCGCCGTCACCGCTGCAGGCTGAAACAGGGGCGCCGCCGCCACGGACACCTGGGCCCCCAGGGCCGCCAGGGGCCGGGTGACAGCGTTGTGCTCATATCCGGAGATCACGGCTTTCCCGCCGGGAGGCACCAGGCTCTTGATGGCAATGTTCAGGCCGTGGGTGGCGTTCATGGTGAAGGCCACCTGCTCCGGGTTCTCCAGATGGTACAGCTCCGCCAGCTCTGTCCGGCAGTCGAAGGCAGCCTCCGCCGCACGCATGGCGGCGGGGTATCCGCCGCGGCCGGGAGAGCTCATGGTGGCCATGGCGTTCCGCATGGCGTCCGCCACAGTCCGGGGCTTCTGGAAGGTGGTGGCCGCGCTGTCAAAATAGATCACGGTCTCACCTCCCGGAACGTCCCCCGCTGGGTCAAGAATATCTGAACAGGGTCCAAAGATTCCCTGTGAAGGGCCGTCAGGGCAGCCGTCAGGTCGGAGTCCGCGATCTGCACGGCGTAGGCGCAGCCCCGGTCCGTCAGGTCCCGGGGGGCCCGGAAGATCCGGCTTCGGATCCCCGACCGGGCCAGCGCCCGCTGCATCCGCTGGGCATAGGTCACCGAGCGGGCGATAATCAAATAGTGCTCCACAGACACTCCTCCTCTCTACCCATTCTATGGTCGGGAGGCGCGGACGTGCGAAAAGGACGCGCCCGAGGCACGTCCTTTTTTCAGGGGAGCCGTTCCAGCAGCGCCACCGCATGGGCCGCCATGCCGGAGCCGTCCCCGGTAAAGCCCAGATGCTCCTCTGTGGTGGCCTTCACATTCACCCGGTCCGCATCCGTCCCAAGAGCTGCGGAGAGGTTCGCCTCCATCTCCGGGCGGTAGGGACCCACCTTGGGGGCCTGGGCGATGAGGGTGGCGTCGATGTTCACCACGGCCCATCCTCTCTCCTGCAGCAGCGCTGCCACCTGCCGCAGCAGCTCCAGGCTGGAAATACCGGCGTAGCGGGGATCGCTGTCCGGGAACAGCTTGCCGATGTCCCCCAGCTTGGCGGCGCCGCAGAGGGCGTCCATTACCGCGTGGGTCAGCACGTCCGCGTCGGAGTGGCCAAGCAGCCCACGGTCCCAGGGGATCTCCACGCCCCCTAGCACCAGCCGCCGCCTCTCCGTCAGCCGGTGGACGTCATATCCATGTCCGATCCGCAGATTCGTCATATCCGATCCTCCCTGGCCTGCAGAATAGCCTCCGCCAAAATCAGGTCTACCGGAGTGGTGATCTTCAGGTTTTCCTCGTCCCCCTCCACCAGATAGACCCGCTTGCCCAGCCGCTCCACGGCGGAGCAGTCATCCGTTATGGGAATGCCCCCCTCAACAGCCGCCTGAAGCGCAGCTTTCAGCAGCGCATTCTCGAAGATCTGGGGTGTCTGCACAGCCCGCAGGGCCGCCCGGTCCAGCGTCTCCGCCACCGTGCCGTCGTCCCGGACGGCTTTGATGGTGTCCTTCACCGCCACCGCCGGGGCCGCCGCCCCGCTGC
>JABLTR010057743.1_pt1 | contig 15627 bp, 18 predicted proteins | sample 7160071 | NCBI WGS metagenome assembly JABLTR01 (sample SAMN14651230, study PRJNA627086) | human gut metagenome | isolation source: feces | host: Homo sapiens
TCGCTCGCTCAGGCGGGAACGTACCCGCATGGCTGGTATTCACTTTTCAAGCTGCAAGGCGAACGTTTCTTTTTCCCCGTTCGCCCTATAGCCCAGGAAAAAGGCCGGAATCTTTCCGCTTATAAAAAATTTTTTAATTTTTTCTTGAGTTTGAAAATCCGCAGATCAATGGCGTTTACTGACAGACCGGTTTTCTCTGAGATTTCCTTGCTGCCGTATCCGTCCATCTTCATGAAGAGGATTTCGAGGGTGAGCTTGTCCACGTTGCGCAACAAAGAAAAAAGCTCCATATCCTCGATGCTGTCCAGCAGGGCTTCGGTATCCTCGACGGGCAGTTCCAGATCCTGTGCGGATATGAGCTCCACATAGGGAGACCATTCCACCTGTCGCTGCAGGTACTGCCGCTCCTTATTAAACTGCGCCCAATCGTATGTATGCAGGCGTTGGATGGTGTCCTCATCCACGCCGAGTTCTCTGAGTTTTCTTTCTTCTGCTTCTTTCCATTTGAGCCACTGTTTTTCGGCTCTGGCTTTGTTGTAAGCCATGGCTGTTTCCTCCGACAATCTGAATTTTTGAAAAATTCAGATTGTCGGGGCGGCGGCCTGCCGCTATGAGTTCTTAGCCATGACCTCCTTCTAAAAACATGAAAAAAGCGCACCCGCCCGCAGGCGAATGCGCATAGCGAGGCTGTTTTCTCGAAATTGGCATTTAATGGTAAATTAAAATGAGATAATGTCGAACGAAAAAGGGCTGCAGCTTCATACGAAGCTGCAGCCCTTTCTGTGTGCGGTGGTTTTCGCCGCATTGTCGCCATCCCCTCTGCATGGGGAAAGCGGACATTGTCTTATTTCCACATTTCCCCATATAAACTTGGATGGGGACAGTATATAAAACAAAACAACTTTTTCACGGAAGATTACCGAAAAAAAGCCGGAAATAAATCGACAAATTATTTTGTTACAAGGTAGCGGCAAACATTTTATTCTACTACAAAGCAGTATCCTTTCCCTCTTGGAGTATCAACACCATTGATTCGGCACGGGAGATGCAGTTGCTCCAGTCTGAGCTTTTTCTGTAGCTGTTGGATACACAAAATGACTTCCTGTTTCCCCTGTTTCGAATCAGGATGAGACCAAAGGACGTTATGAAAATAATCACAGGGCAGTCCCTCGTTTGAATGGGAGACTAAAAGGCATAGAATATCGAATTCTCTTTGTTCCAATTCGATTAGATCTCCGTCGATGAATACTTCACATTTTGGTTGATTGATCTTCAATAGGTTATATTCGTAAATTCCTTTGGATTGACTGGTTTTCGCCATATCCAAGCCACCTTTCTTTTCTTCTTTGCTTTCATTACACAATTTGTATTTTACAATATCTGGGGAGGATCGAGCATAGGAAAATCAAGGAATTTCTTTGTCAGCTGTACTCGTATAAAAACAGTTTTTTTCTTGAAAAGGCCGATGCATTCCCGATTTTAGGCTCTTTTCTGGCAGATTTTCGTAAATCGCTAAAATTATCCGCTTTCTATCTTTTTAAATTGCTAAACACTTTCGTTATATACTTAGCGATACGCGAAGGTCAAGAGGATAAAATATATTTATAAGCGAAATTGGAAAGCGGGGTGATGGGATGTTTGATTTTGGGCTTCATTTGCGGATGCTGCGGGAGCGTTACGGCCTTTCACAGGAAGAACTTGGACGGCGTGTGGGTCGGGCCGGGTCAGTTATCAGCAACTATGAGAACAATCTCAAAACCCCTACGCTGGATGTTCTGACAACTATGGCGGCAATTTATAACGTGTCGCTGGATTATCTGGTCGGGTTTGAAAAGAAAGATCAGGTGATGTTGGATGGCATGAGCGATCGTCAGAGAGAACTGATCCATCGGTTGATAAAAGAACTGAAAGAAAGCACAAGACCAAAAGAGGGAGGTTTATCTGCAAATCAGCAGGAAATCTTGAATTTAATAATGCAGGAGTTTTCAAAAGGCAAATACAGTAAAAAAGAGAAGCACAACCTTAAAATTGTGCTTCTCTTTTTTACTGTAAATTACTACTCAATTTAAAAAGCCCCCTTTTAAAATTTCTAAATATTTGTCAGCTGCCTTTGAAAATACCTGATACCGTTTCCAAATAATGCAGGCAGTCGCATCAAGCTGCGGAGATAACGGCCGGAAACAAAGATTGCTCCCTTCGGTGTTAATGAGTTTGTCTAATGTGAACGCATATCCCAGCCCCTCATCTACCAGAAGCGACGCGTTAAAGACCAGATTGTAGGTTGCGACAATATTTAATTGGGAAATATTTCGGTTTAACCAACTTGAAATATATGGATTATCCGATTTCTGATGGGAAACAATCAGAGGCTTATCCCATAAATCTTCCGGCTGGATGCACTCTTTCTGCGCTAATGGGGAATCCCTGCGCATTAAAACGCCCCAGGTATCTTTTATAGGTATTGGAAGGGATTCATATTTCTGCGGATCAGCCACCCCATATATGAGTCCAAAGTCAATCAGCCCTTTATCCAAATATTCAAGAACATATTCGGCATTGCCGCTTGAGATGTGGTAATGAATTTCCGGACATTGTTCTTGAATTTTTTTTGCAGCTCTGGCTATTAGACGGACAATATCGGTTTCTCCAGCTCCAATATAAACGTCTCCTACAATGTTTTCATCGGCCAAAGTGATCTCGTCCTCTGTCTTTTTTATCAGTTGGAGGATCTCCTCCGCCCGTTTGCGCAGGATCATCCCCTCCTCCGTAAGCGTAACCTTCCGGGAACCTTTTGTCCCACGGATCAAAAGCTGTTTTCCCAATTCATCCTCCATCGCTTTGAGCTGGGTGGAAAGTGTTGGTTGGGAAAGATGCAGAGACTCCGCCGCCCCGGAAATACTCTGTTCCCGCGCTACCGCTAAAAAGTATTGTAAAACCCGCAGTTCCATAATCATATCCTCCCTTGTCCTGGTTAATTCCTTATTAAGTACAGTATAGCAGAAAATCATATAGGTTTCAACTATATATTTTTATTAAGGATAAGTATTTGCTATTTTATGTTTCGCCCAGTATACTGAAAGTGTAAACAGGATTCCGAGTGAGGAGGATTGTAAATGGTCAGAAATAGATCGCTGCTTTGCAGTTTATCACTTTTATTTGCTTTATTAACGGGACTAACGGGCTGTTCTGTCGGAGAAGAAAACATGGAGCAAGATCGAAATGGAGATGTCGTTTCTTCGGCGGCTGAGGAAAACACAATCAGCGTGACCCCTTCCGCAGAAATTATGGAATTGGAGGATGGGTTCTCCGTTGTCCGGCATGACGGGGACGATGGATTTGACGGGTTTCTTTCCCAGGGCGGCGCGTCCTCGGATGGAGAGGTTGTCGCTTATCTGGCGGAAAACCTTTTGTCCGGTCTTGATTTAGGCGACATTCTGGGCGGTGTCTTTGGATGCAGCACCATCGCATCGGAAAACCAGGCGGGAGAGAAGCTGTTTGGACGCAATTTCGACTGGGAGAACTGCGAGGCCATGATCGTGGCTTCCTACCCGGAAAACGGGTATGCGTCCCTGTCCACCGTCAACATGGATTTTATTACCCAAAACGTCAGCGGCGTGGTGAGCATGGCGCTGCGGGCGGATGAGGTCAAAACTCTTGCGGCTCTCTATGCGCCCCTGGACGGGATAAATGAAGCGGGGCTGGCCGTTTCGGTCAATATGATCCAGGATTCTTCTACAATTGATCAGGATACCGGAAAACCAGACCTTACTACCACGACGGCGATCCGTCTGCTGCTGAACCAGGCGGCGGATGTGGATGAAGCACTGGAACTGTTAAACCAGTACGATATGCACGCTTCCATGGGTATGATGGTGCATTTTGCATTAGCCGACATTTCCGGCCGCAGTGTGGCGGTGGAGTATGTGGACAACCAGATGGTTGTGATTGAAACACCAGTGCTGACTAACTTCTATCTGGCAGAAGGTGAAAAGCAGGGTATCGGAACACAGCAATCCCATGAACGGTACGAGATTCTCATGGATCGCCTGGAGGAATCTGAGACCATGGAAATGCCGGATATGCGGGATGCGCTGGACAGCGTCAGTAAGGACAATTTTGAGGAATTTGCCTCCACGGAATGGAGCGCGGTATTTAACCTGGATACTGGCGAAGTACGGTATTACCACCGGGAAAACTACAAAACCTGTTACCAGTTACAGCTGGAAAAGCAGCGGAAAGGAGAATAGAAATGAAGTACATAAAAATGCTGCGGGAATTGTCCCGGCTCAAGAAGAACGTCAGCCGGACAGCAGAACAGATGAAAGAGCTGCAGGATAAGAAGCTGCGGGCCATGCTTCATTACGCATGGGAACATTCTGCTTTCTACCGCCGATCTTTCGAGAAAATGGGCATTTCGGAGGCAGAACTGGATACGCTGCCCTTGACAGCTTTTCCTACCATAGATAAATTCACTTTGATGGAGCATTTTGACGAGCTGATCACTGTGTCGGGAGTGAGGCAGGAGGATTTGCGGGAATTTGACGCCAATGTGGAGACTGACCGGAAGCCATACCTGGGGAAATATCATGTCGTTCATTCCTCCGGCAGTACGGGAACCCCCTGCTATTTTCTCTATGATGGGGCTGCATGGGGACAGATGCTGCTGGGGATTATCCGAGGGGCACTTTGGAATATGAATATGCCCCAGATTTTGCGGCTGCTCATGGGCAGACCGAGGATTCTCTACATCGCCGCAACGGATGGGCGCTACGGCGGGGCTATGGCGGTGGGCGACGGAATCGACGGAGTGGGAGCCAGGCAGATGCACCTGGACATCAAAACCCCGTTGAGCGAATGGGTGGAAACCGTCCATGCATTCAAACCTAACATTATCATTGGATATCCGTCTGCCATCAAAATCCTTGCGGAACTAGCAGAACGCGGCGATGTGTCCGTACGGATTTCCCGCGTGATCTCCTGCGGAGAGCCGCTGGGCCCAGGACTGCGCAATTATCTGGAAAAAACATTCGGCTGCACCGTCGTCAACATTTATGGCGCCAGCGAATCGCTGGCTCTCGGCGTGGAGACAGGACAGGAGGACGGGATGCTCCTGTTCGACGACTTAAATGTGATTGAAGTGGAAAACGGAGCCATGTATCTGACCAGCCTCTATAACTTTGCCCAGCCCTTGATCCGCTACCGGCTTTCCGACCATTTGGTACTGAAAAGCCCTCTGGAAAACAGCCCGTTTACCAGAGCGGAAATTCTTCTGGGAAGGAATGAAGACCTTTTATGGTTTGAAAACGGAGGCGGTCATCGGGATTTCCTGCATCCGCTGGCGGTAGAAGGATTCTGTGTGGATGGGTTGATGGACTATCAGTTCCGGCAGGTTGCCCCGGACGCTTTTGAAATGCTGGCCGAGGTTTCGGACAAATCAAAGGAACCGCGGATTCAATCGGAAATGCTGCGGCAGATGAGGGAGATTTTGCAGGAGAAGCATTTGGATTATGTGCAGTTCTATGTTCACTTTGTCAAAGCTATCCTGCCGGACCCGAAAACGGGGAAAAAACCGTTGATCGTGACGGATGACACACCCGGAATGGAGGAAGCGGTATGAAAGAGATTCTTTTGCAGGGAGAAGGCATTGTCAAGCAATTCCCCGGCGGCACGGATTCGGTGCTGGACCATGTTGATCTGGCGGTGTATCAAGGAGACTTTACCATCGTCATGGGTCCCTCCGGCGCGGGAAAATCCACGCTGCTTTATGCGCTCAGCGGGATGGATACCATCTCCGAAGGCAGGGTGATTTACAAGGGAAAGGAAATCACCCGCCTGAAGGAAGCGCAGATGGCAAAGCTCAGGAGCCGGGAATTTGGTTTTGTGTTCCAGCAGACTCATCTGGTCAGCAACCTGACCTTGTTTGAAAATGTGGCGGTGGCGGGATACCTGAATCGAAATAATCCTGGGAGGGATACGGAGAAAAGAGCTTCAGACTTGCTCAGCCAGATGAATATAGACGGAGCAAGAAATAGGATGCCAAAACAAACCTCTGGCGGCGAGGCGCAGCGGGCAGCCATAGCGCGGGCCATGATCAATGAGCCGGGGATTCTGTTTGCCGATGAACCCACCGGGGCGTTGAACAAACGGAATACCGACGAGGTGCTTTCCCTTTTGACGGAACTGAACCAGAAAGGACAAAGCATCCTGATGGTAACTCATGATGTGCGGGCAGCCATTCGAGGCAACCGGATCCTATACTTGGAGGATGGAAAAATCCTCGACGAGATGGCTCTGCCGCCCTTTACCCAAGAGACAGCCAAAGAACGGGAAGAAACGGTCAGTACATGGCTGACATCCCTTGCGTGGTAAGGCGGTGATGCGTATGGAGATAAGAACCTTATGGAAGGCCAATCTGAAACGCCACGCCGGAAGCGTGTGCGGAATCTTCCTTTTACTGCTTCTGGTGTCAGTATCCCTTGCCACGGTTTTGACGGTCTGGAGCAATTCGGGCCGGTATGTAACGCAGGAAATGGAGCGGCTGGGCTATGGAGATCTCACGGCATGGGTATCCGGCATTGCCGACCCGGAACCTCTTTCCGCTGAAATTGCCGCTCTGGAGGAGGTGCAGTCTGTAAGCGCACAGCAGATCATTTTTACCGAGTATGAAATCGGGGAGCAGGAATCAGACAGTGAGGGGCAGCTGATTACTTACGACCCGGCGCAGACGCCCTATAAAATATTCAGGGATGACCTATCCGGCTACGAAGCTGCCTCTGCTGAAATCAGGCCGGGTGAAATTTATATTTCCCCTTCCATGGCTTCCATGTTCGGCCTATCCATCGGGGATACCATTACCTTTCCCATCGCCCGCAGCGGTGTGGACAAAAACTTTGTGGTAAAAGGGTATTTTGAAGACCCCTTCATGGGCAGCTCGATGATTGGAATGAAAGGATTTCTGATTTGCTGGCAGGATCATGACGAGATTGCTGCGATGATTGAGAGTGCGGGAAACGACGGACTGGCCCGATCCGGCTACATGCTGCATATCTTCCAGTCTGAGGAGGATAATCTCGGCACCGCAGAATTTAATACAGTACTTAACCAGAATACAAATCTGTCCCATTATATGGAGTTTACCCATAGCAAAGAGGCAATCTCCGGTTTCATGCTTACCCTTCAAAATGTGTTTACCGCTTTTTTGCTGGCGTTCGCGGCTGTTCTGACCGTAGTATCGCTAATCGTGCTGGGGCACAGCATCGGGAGCACCGTTGAGCAGGACTATGTCAATATGGGGATTCTGAAAACCATGGGTTTTACAACTAGAAAGTTGCGGGAACTTCAACTGCTCCAGTACCTGACGGGCATCGTGCCCGGTCTGGCAGGTGGTTTGCTGTTGGCTCTGCCTGCGGCAACGGCTATATGCCGGATGACGGTTACGACTACAGGATTGCTGATACCATCCAATCTTCCTACGGGGCTTTGCCTTTTGACACTTGCTGTGCTGCTTCTCCTGCTGATAGGATTCATCTGGCTGAAAACCGACCGGATCCGCCGTATCTCCCCCATGCAGGCGATCCGCGGCGGCGCGGATGTCTCTGAGGCTGCAAAAGGTGGAAAAAGCCTTCTCCGGCAAAGGGGACTTGGGTTCTGGCTGGCTCTGCGGCAGCTGCTCACCGGGAAAAATCGGTATCTTGGGGCCGCGCTGGTGGCACTGCTTTTGGTTTTCTTCGCTTCCGTAATCGGGCGGGTCAACACATGGCTGGGGCCAAATGGAGAAGGGCTGATGGACGCCTTTAATCCCGCGGATCTGCATATTGCCGCCCAGCCTATGGGAGAGGCTTCCAGCGAGGATGTGGAGCAGCTGATCCGCGAATATACCGGAATTACCGACCAATATATGCTGGCCATGCCCAGCGTGTCGGCACAGGGCGTGGATTACACGGCCAATGTCATCACCCAGCCGGAGCGTTTTCATATGTTAGCAGGGCGCGCCTGTGAAAACCCCGATGAGGTGGTGCTGACGGAGTTTGCCGCCGCTGACTTAGGGGTATCCATCGGTGATGTTATAACGCTGACCGGTAATCTTGGCAGCGGTGAATTTACCGTTTCCGGCATCTATCAGTGCGCCAACGACATGGGCGCAAACCTTGGCCTGAGCCGGGAAGGATATAACCGGATTTCTGCGGAAGGGGCAAATATCTGGTGTACCCACTACTTTCTGGAGGACGAAAGCCTCCAGCAGGAGATCATGCACGCCTTGGAGGAGACCTTTGGCGGAGATGTCTACCTGCATGAAAATTCCTGGCCGGGACTTTACGGAATCCTGTCCGCCATGCACCTTTTGATGATCTTTCTTTATGTCATTGTGCTGATTTTCGTTCTGGTAACCACTATGCTGACCACAAGCAAGCTGCTGGCAGCCGAACAAAAGGACTTCGGTATTTTCAAAGCCATTGGCTTTACCGGCAGGCAGCTCCGTCTTTCTTTTGCCCTGCGTTTTGGAATTGCAGCGGCACTGGGAAGCGTTTTGGGAACCACACTCAGCGCTTTCCTCACCGACCCGCTGGTGGCAGTGCTGATGCGGATGGAAGGGATCAGCAATTTTTCTTCCAGACCGGATGTAGCTGTGGTCTTGCTGCCGGGAGCTGTTGTCGTTTTAGCTTTTGTGCTGTTTGCGTATCTGGCGGCCAAAAGAATCCATAAAATCCCGCTGACCGTTTTAGCGGGCGAATAATCGTTATCAAATCTACAGGAGGTTTTCATCATGGAAAAAGAAATGCTGAAAAATAAAGTTGCCATTATCACCGGCGCAAGCTATGGGATGGGACAGACCATGGCGGAACTTTTTGCTGAAGAGGGCGCTTCGGTGGTTCTGACGGCCAGAGGCCGGGAGAAACTGGACGATGTGGTAGAGGGCATCCGAGCCAAAGGCGGAAAAGCCGTAGGCGTAGTGGCGGACGTCTGCTCCACGGAGGACACTCAAAAAGTGTTTGCCACCGCCCTTCGGGAATTTGGAGATGTGGATATTCTGATCAACAACGCAGGAATTGGCGAGCAAAAAATGATTGACGAAACCGACGACGACTGGATGCGGATGGTGATGGATACCAATCTGGGTGGCCCTATGCGGTACATCCGGGAGGCGTTGAAGATTTTTCTGCCGAAAGATGACGGCGTAATCATCAATATTTCTTCGGTCAATGGAGAACGCCCCTTCTGCGGTGCGACCTACACCTCCACCAAAGGAGCATTGAACACGCTAACGAAAAATGTGGCCATGCGGCTCATTGATACGAACATCCGCTGCAATGCGGTGGCTCCGGGCGCTACCGTTACACCGGCCCATCTTGCCAATAAAGCCGGGGAACAGCCCGGCGGCGCTAAAATGCTGGGATACAGCGGTCATTTTGTCTACTTCCCCGGCCCGGAGTGCGACCCCATGGATCAAGCGTATGCCTGCCTGTATCTGGCCAGTAAAATGGGCCGCCATGTGAAGGGGCAGATCATTCAGGTCTGCAACGGAGCATTTCTGTAAGGTTCATAGAAAATAACTATGAAAAACTATAAAATATAAGTATTTGCTATTTTACAAGCGCGGCCTTATACTGAACTTGTAAACAAGAAAAAGTAAGGAGCGATATGTTATGAAAAAACAGTTGACAGGGCTTCTGGGTCTGATACTGGCTTTGGGTATCATTTTAACCGGATGCAGCAGTTCGTCTGCTGGCGGTTCGGAGCCATCCTCCACTGGCAGTGTGGCTGGACAAAATACAGAAAGTCCTTCCGGCAATGAGGAAAATAGCATTCCCAGCAATGATACGGCCGAGCTGATCGTTCGCTTCGGGGATGAAGGAGAACCCTTTACGATGGTTCTGGAGGATAACAGTACGGCGCAGGCTATTGCCGGATATGTGAGCACCACGGACTGGCGGCTGCCGATTTATAACTACGATGAGTCGGACGTGATGCAATATTACGATATCCCCAGCCGGTATGAAATTCCCGACAACATCACGACGGTAACCGAGGCCCACGCGGGGGATGTGTTTTATTCCGATCCAAACCGGATTGTGCTTTTTTACCACGATGCGGAAATTTCCGAGGAATACACCAAGATTGGTACCTTTGAAGCAACGGATGACTTTATTGCCGCGGTGGAGAACAATCCTGTATTGGAAGGCTGGAGCAATAAAATCGTGCGGATCAGCGCTGGAGAATGAATAAATATAGGGAAAAGAGGAAAAGCACAATGTCCAATAATGCTTCTGTTCAGGCCGTCATTCAGAACTTGGAGGACGCCGGATGCGATCCCGAAACCGTGGAAGAATTCCTTGCTTTGGATGTCGAGGGAAAGACAGGAGAACAGCTGAAGCTTCTTGCCAGACAGAGACGGCAGCTTCTGGACCGGGTTCACAGGGAAGAAAAGCGCATTGATTGCCTGGATTATCTCGCCTACCAATTAAACAAAAAATGCAAGCCGGCGTTGTAAGCCGCAAATGAAACCGAAAAGGAGGAAAAATATGAACATCATTCAAAACAAAACCTTTGATATGGAACGCGCTCTGTATGGGAGCAGGGACATTTCTGTGAAGGATTGCAGTTTTGGCGGCCCCGCCGACGGAGAAAGCGCTTTTAAGGAATCTTCGAATGTGCAGGCTGAGCACTGCTTTTTCAACCTGCGCTATCCCTTCTGGCATGACCATAAGCTGGAAATCCACGATTCTGAAATGACCGAACTCTGCCGGGCGGCGCTGTGGTATTCCGATCATATCACCATCACCGGCACAAAGCTTCACGGAATCAAAGCCCTGCGAGAATGCGCGGAAGTGAAAATGAAAGGCTGCGATATCATCTCCCCTGAATTTGGCTGGTCTGTCCACAGCATTGAGATGGAGAACTGCACGGCGGAAAGCGAGTATTTTATGATGCGCTCTGACCATCTGCATTTCAGTAATGTGCAGATGAAAGGCAAGTATTCCTTCCAGTACATCGAGGACTCCGTTTTTGAAAACTGTGTGTTTGACATCAAAGACGCCTTCTGGCACGCGAAAAACATTGTGGTGCGGGACAGTATCGTCAAGGGCGAGTATCTGGCATGGTACTGCGAGAACGCCACTTTTGAACGCTGCAAGATCATCGGGACACAGCCCCTGTGCTACTGCAAAAATCTGAAGCTCATCGACTGTGAAATGGAGGGAGCCGATTTTGCTTTTGAGCGGAGCGACGTACAGGCTACCATTACTACTCCAGTCATCAGCATTAAAAATCCCTATGCCGGACGGATCATCGTTCCCGCTGTGGAGGAGATCATCCGGGACGATGAAAACGCGAAGGGCGAAATCGTGGTTACCGATCAGCAGGATGAAAAATGTAAAGCCTGCCGGTGCGCCTGTGCGTAAGCAGTTTACCGGGAAGGAGGCGGCGGGTCTATGGACTATTTGCTTCGCGGCATCCTGATCGGGCTTTTGTTCGGCCTGCCGGTGGGGGCTGTGGGTGCGCTTACCGTACAGCGCACCTTCAGCCACGGCGCAAAAGCCGGACTTCTGACAGGGCTCGGATCTTCGGTAGCGGATTGTTTTTATGCCTGTGTAGGTGCTTTTGGACTGACCCTGATTTCCGATTTCCTTTTGCGGTATCAGACAGCGATCAACATCCTTGGCGGCGGTTTGATCCTGTTGCTGGGCATCCGCCTTTTGCTGCGGCAGGAAGGACAGATGAAACAAAACGCAGAAGTCACCGGCTTTTTCAAAATGTTCCTGACCTCCTTTGCGGTGGGAATTACAAATCCCGCCGCAATCCTGACTTTCCTGTTTGCTTTTTCTTACTTTGGAATTTCGGGCGATGCGGGATGGGCGCAGGGGATTTTGCTAGTCTGCGGTGTTTTTATCGGGACATATCTCTGGTGGGGCGCTCTTACCGGCCTTGCCAGCATCGTGAAGAAAAAAGCAAAGCGCTTTCGTTTCCGGCAGCTCAATTTGATTTTTGGAGGGATACTCTGCCTGTTTGGGGTGGCAGTATTTCTAAAAATGATTCTTTAACAACATTTATGGTACAAAAAACGGGAGGAAAACCATGTCGAAAAATATTTTGATTGTATCCACAAGCCTGAGAAAAAACAGCAATTCAGAAGAACTGGCGGATGCCTTTTTGAAAGGCGCGCAGGAAGCAGGTCACAATGCCCAAAAAATCAGCCTGCGGGATAAAAGCATCGGATTTTGCAAGGGATGCTTCGCCTGTCTGAAAACTGGCAGCTGCGTCATCAGGGATGACGCGATAGAGATTGTAAAGCAGATGCACGATGCGGACGTGCTTGTGTTTGCCAGCCCAATTTATTATTACGAGATGTCAGGACAGATGAAGACGCTGCTGGATCGCGCCAACTCTCTCTATGGTTCAGATTATCGGTTCAGCGACGTCTACTTTCTTTCAACCGCTGCGGAGGATGCCGATGGAGTGGACAGCCGGGCCATCAGCGGGCTGGAAGGCTGGATTGCCTGTTTTGAGAGAGCGAAAATGGCAGGAACAGTGTTTGCCGGAGGGGTAAATGATGCCGGAGAAATTTCAGGTCATCCAGCGCTGCAAAAGGCTTATGAAATGGGAAAGGCAGTTTAACATGAAACGAATACGGCTGCGCCTAATTGCCTGACCATTTTGACAATCAGAAGATGATAGCACTAATGAAAAATGAATGTACTTTGTGGGGAGATAAGGTTATGTTTTTTACAGAGGAAAATCTGGCAGATGCCGGTTGTGAACCGCAGCTGATAGAAAAACTACTGTTAGTTCAGTCAGAAGGGCAGCGGTACGAGTTGACAACGCTGTTGAAAGAACACCGCCGTTCTCTTTTGGATTCGATTCACGGGTGCCAAAAAGAACTTGATATTTTGGACTATCTCATGTTTCAGTACGGGCGGGAACAAAAAGCGTAAAAATCAGAGGGAGTTGTATAATGTCGATGATTCAATATCTGCCTTTTCAGCCCGCCTATTTGGACGGGATGACGGAGATCATTTATCAGGTTTGGGATATGGAAAGATTATGCGGCTCTGCTGAGTTGGGGCGCGTAATGGCGGCCAAATATCTATGCGGCTGTTTTGAAGAATCCACTTTTATAATGGCGGCTGTGAAAGATGACAGCCCGGTTGGGCTGATCCTGGCCCGTGCAGAGGGGGCCGAGCCGGGCGAGTTTGAACCGAAGGACAATATTCCCTTTGCGAAAGAGGGATTTTCCAAAAAAACAGACGCGGCCGGGTACAGTGTTATTGCAGATACAAAGGGCCGCCTGCTTTGGGGCGGAAGCGCCGCGGATGAAACGCCTCTCATCATTGTTACCAGCGAACAGGTTTCAAAAGAATATCTGGATTCCCAAAATATTTCCTGGATCGCCTGCGGTAAAACGAAGATCGACCTTGCCAGAGCGGTGGAAATCCTTGCCGTTGAGTTTGGCGTGAAACGCATGGCCGTCGTTGGCGGCGGAAATATCAACGCCGGATTCCTTGACGCGGGCCTTTTGGATGAAATCAGTATGATGATTGCTCCTGGGATTGACGGCAGAGGCGGTATTGGCGCTTCCTTTGACGGGCGTTCCATGAATGAGGAGCCAGTCCATCTGAAACTCGAAGAGGCAACCCCGTATGACAATGGCGTAGCCTGGATGAGATATACGGTTCTCTAACAGACTGTTTAACACTATAAAAAATAATAGAAGTCAGATAGGCTCAATCGACCGAATCCTTTGAGTAGATACTAGGAAGGAGAAAACAATGTTAGGAAATTTTAGCTATTGCAATCCAACTCGGCTTTATTTTGGCGAGGATTCGCTGGATCATCTCAAGGAAGAATTGGAGCAGTATGGAAACAATATATTGCTCTGTTACGGAGGCGGTTCCATTAAGAAAAACGGCATTTACGATCAGGTCATTGCAGTGCTGAGAGAGTGCGGCAAGACGGTCATGGAAGACCCCGGCGTCATGCCCAACCCAACTGTAGAGAAGCTCCGGGAGGGCGTACAGCGTGCCAGGGACTGCAAAGCGGACCTGATTCTCGCCGTAGGCGGCGGCTCGGTCTGCGATTACGCAAAGGCGGTTTCTGTATCGGTTCACTGCGAGGAAAATCCCTGGGAGAAGTATTATATCCGTTTTGAGGAACCCTCCTGTGAAATTGTTCCCGTGGGCTGTGTGCTGACGATGGTGGGAACCGGAAGTGAAATGAATGGCGGTGCAGTGATTACCAATCATGAGCAAAAGCTGAAAATAGGCCATGTATTTGGGACGGATGTATTCCCAAAGTTTTCTATCCTCAACCCCAAATTTACTTTTACGTTGCCAAAATATCAGATGGTGGCAGGGATTTATGACATCTTCAACCACATCTGCGAGCAGTATTTTTCCGGTGAGGACGATAATACCAGCGATTATATTGCAGAAGGATTGATGCGTTCTGTGATTTATGCAAGCCGTATCGCGGTAAAGAATCCACATGATTATGAGGCCCGCAGCAATATTATGTGGACGGCTACCTGGGCGCTGAATACCCTGATTGCTCAGGGCAAGAGCAGCGACTGGATGGTGCATATGCTGGGCCAGGCGGTAGGAGCTTACACCGACGCTACCCACGGCATGACACTGGCGGCAGTTTCTTTGCCTTATTACCGTCACATAATGCCCAATGGATTGGCAAAATTTCATCGGTTTGCGATTAATGTTTGGAATATAAATCCAGAAGGGAAAACCGATGAAGCAGTTGCCAACGAGGGCCTCGATGCGATGGAAAATTGGATGCAAGAATTAGGACTTGTAATGAATATCCGCGACCTGGGGGCTACTGAGGAAATGGTGGAAGGACTTGCAAAAGCTACTCTCGTTATGAATGGCGGTTATAAAACGCTTTCCCATGAGGATATAGTTGATATTTTTAAAGAAAGTCTATAATTATATTCTTTGAAAGTTATAAAACCATAGAGAGCGAGGTTGCCGTATGAACTAATAAATAGATTTGGAAGGAAGGGAGTTTATATGAAGAAAGTTATCATTTTAAAACTGGATGATCCAGATGATTTCTTCTACAATTCCATTCTCTCCTTACTCTCTTCTCAGGAGGCCGATGTTGAAATTGTAACAACAGAAGGAGCTAAGATTTCAGTTGCCTCTGATCTGACTATACATCAAATGGAACGTCGGGTATATTCGAAGAATTCTGAAGTTGTCCTCACACGCAAAGAATACGATATCCTATTATACTTTTTACAAAATATAAATCAGATTCTTACTTTTACACAGATTTATGAACATGTCTGGAAAGAGCCGGATTATGGAAACGGACAGGAAGTGGTCAGCCATCATATTCGGAACCTCCGTAGAAAACTGCAGCTGAATGAAACTTCCATTTGCCGGATTATTTCAATCCGGGGAATTGGATATCGCTTTGAAAAGGTATAAGCCTATTGGATTTGTTTCTGTGAGTTCTGTCTTATTCTTTTTCCTTGTGACGAAACTAAGGACACCGATATGCTCCCCATTCTTCCAGATCTCGAAGCACAGGTGGTTACCGGTAGAATTGTCGTGGTACCGACGTAGCCGATCGCCTCGTTTCGCTTCCTCCTGCCCAACAGTCACACAGATGGAGGAA
>JABLTR010099065.1_pt1 | contig 15617 bp, 16 predicted proteins | sample 7160071 | NCBI WGS metagenome assembly JABLTR01 (sample SAMN14651230, study PRJNA627086) | human gut metagenome | isolation source: feces | host: Homo sapiens
CGGTGCATGAAGTTTTTGTGCATCATTTCCGGTTGCCCCGCAGGGGCGAGGAAATGGCACATTCCTGATTTTGCTATGCTTTTGCATAGCAAAAAGCCCGGTCTGCATCAGCAGACCGGGCTGAAATTACCTTTTTTTTTCTCTTTCAGGAGGTCACGGATCTCGGTGAGCAGCAGCTCTTCCTTCGTGGGCTCCGGATCTTCGGGCTCGGGTTCCGGCTCGGCGGGCTTTTCCAGCTTGGCTTTGGCCGAGTTGAACGCCTTGACGACCAGGAACACGACGAACGCGACCAGAATGAAATCGATCACCGTTGTCAAAAACGTCCCGATCCCGACCACCACGGCCTCCTTGACAACTTCTCCGGCCTCGTCCACCACCGCGGGCGAGAGCGTGATATTCAACGTTCCGAGGTCGATCCCGCCGATGAGCATACCGATCAGCGGCATGAACACGTCGTTGACCAGCGACGTCGTGATCTTGCCGAACGCCGTCGCGATGATCACGCCGATGGCCATGTCCATCACATTGCCCTTGGAGATGAATTCCTTGAACTCGTTGAAAAACTTCTTCATTTCCTCTTCTCCTTATTTGTTTTTCTCGTATTGAAGCGTCATTGCGAGCCAGTGCGCACGCTGGCGTGGCAATCCCGTGGATCTTCTGAGAGCCTTTATAGGGGTGGGCGACGCTGTCCGCCAGATTTGCGCCCCCATTCTTTTCTTTCTCTTCTTCGAGAAAGAAAAGAATCGCCGCGGCGTCAGAAGAAGCCAGCTCCATTCCGTTTCCGCCGGGGCGGCGAAAACTCCATATCCGCAGCCTTCTTCTTCCTTTCCAAAAGCCGACCGCTTCGCTGGGTCGACTTTCGGTTGATATTGGAAAAGAAAGAGAACTTTCGAAACCGGGAGCACTCCCGGCCTATCCATCGTCTTGTAGGGGCCGACGACTCTGTCGGCCCGTAGGGCAGTACGATCTCGCCGAAGGGTTTCGCGTTTCGGATGTGCAGTGCGCCGGGCGGACAGGGTCGTCCGCCCCTACAAACCGTATCCGCACGCTATCTTGATGATGGTGGGCAGGCAGCATTTTACGGATACGCAACAAAAAAATGCTTCCGACATGCTTCGGCGGAAAAGATCCGCCAGCCCTTATTTGTGTTTCGGCACCAGAACTTCTTTTCCACCCATATACGGCTGCAAACACTTCGGGATCGTGACCGTACCATCCTTTTGTAGATGGTTCTCGAGAAACGCAATCAGCATCCGGGGCGGGGCCACGCAGGTGTTGTTCAGCGTATGGGCCAGATATGTCTTCCCGTCCGCGCCCTTCACGCGGATGCCGAGGCGGCGCGCCTGCGCATCGCCGAGGTTCGAGCAGGAGCAGACCTCAAAATACTTCTGCTGCCGCGGGCTCCAGGCCTCGATGTCGCAGCTTTTGACCTTCAGGTCGGCCAGATCGCCGGAGCAGCACTCGAGCTGCCGCACGGGGATCTCCATATTGCGGAACAGCTCTACCGAGTTGTGCCACAGCTTGTCGTACCACTCCATGGATTCTTCGGGACGGCAGACGACGATCATCTCCTGCTTTTCAAACTGGTGGATGCGGTACACGCCGCGCTCCTCGAGTCCATGGCTGCCGACCTCCTTGCGGAAGCACGGCGAATAGCTCGTCAGCGTCAGCGGCAGCTGCGCCTCCGGCAGGATCTGGTCGATGAAACGGCCAATCATCGTGTGCTCCGACGTGCCGATCAGGTACAGGTCCTCACCCTCAATTTTATACATCATCGCTTCCATCTCCGGGAAGCTCATCACGCCCTTGACCACGTTGCCGTGCATCATGAACGGCGGGATGACGTAGGTGAATCCCTTTTCGTCGATCATAAAATCGCGCGCATAGGCCAGCACAGCCTCGTGCAGCCGCGCGATGTCGCCCAGCAGATAGTAGAAGCCCATGCCGGCCACGCGGCCCGCGGCGTCCTTGTCGATGCCGTCAAACGTCGCCATGATGTCGACGTGGTGCGGCACCTCAAAATCGGGCACGACCGGTTCGCCGAACCGCTCGACCTCAACGTTGCAGCTGTCGTCCGGGCCGATGGGCACACTCGGGTCGATGATATTCGGGATCACATACATAATCTCCTGCAATTTGGCCGCGGCCTCGGTCTGCGCGGCCTCCAGCTGTGCGCGGCGCTCGTCGTCGGCCTTGACGGCGGCGTTGTTCGCGTCGATCTGCGCCTGAAGCTCGGCCTTTTTGGCCTCATCCTCGCACTTTTTCAGCTGCCCGAACAGCGGCCCGTTGGCCTTGGACAGCTTGTTGCGCGCGGCCTTCAGCTGTTCGGCCTCCATCTGGGCCTTGCGCTTCTCGGCGTCGAGCCGGATGGCCTCGTCGACGAGCGGCAGCTTCTCATCCTGGAACTTTTTCCGGATGTTTTCCTTGACGATCTCGGGGTTTTCCCGCAAAAATTTAATGTCGATCATAGTCTCTTCCTCTTTTTACTCCGCCAGAAGTTTTTCATATTCCGCACGGGCCTCCGTGCCAAGATACTGTTCCAGATCAGCCAGCGTGTCCATCGCCTTGGAGAAGGTCACGTTGCCCTCGTGCATTTCGCAGTTTTTCGCCACGAGCAGCGCCTCATAGGCTTCCTTCGTGTGCGCCAGCTCCAGCTCGAGCTTCAGCTTTTCCGCGTTCTCCTCTTTTTCGTTGGCCTGCTTCGTCTCGTCGAGCTGCTTCTGCAGATCTTCGACCTGCGCCTCCAGCTCGCTCTTCTCCTGCGTCAGCGCCTGCTTCTCATCCTGCAGATCGCGGTTTTGTGCCTGCAGCTGTTCCACATTGCTCAGCGCACTGCTGCTTGTCTGCGTCAGCTCTGAGATCGTCGCCTTGGAGGAGTGCGCCTGCAGGATCAGCGACAGCAGAACCAGCAGAAACGCCACCGCGAACAGCACCGCCATATACCGCAGCAGCGCCGTCTTCCGCGCTTCGCTCAGCGGCGCGGGCTGCTTTTCCTGCTGTTCGGCCTGCTGCACGTCCTTGTTCTCGTCCATGATGTTACTCCCTTCCGGGCAGCGTCTGCAGCACCTCATAGAGCCGCTGCAGATCGTCCTGTCCGTAATATTCTAGCTCGATGCGCCCCTTGCGCTTGCCGTCCACAATGCGGACGCCGCGCCCGAGCGCGCGCTTGAGCTCTTTTTCACATTCTGCCACATAATCCACCGCGACGGATGCCTCCTTCGGCGGCTCCTTCGCCGGCTTCGCCATCTTCTTGCAGAGGGCCTCCGTCTGCCGCACGCTCAGCGACAGGTTTTGCACCTTCTGCGCCACGGCCATCCGTTCTCCATCCGTCTTCAGCACGAGCAGCGCCCGCGCATGTCCGGCAGAGATCGCCCCGGTCTCGACCAGCTTCAGAATCTCCGGCCCAAGGCTCAGCAGCCGCAATGCATTTGCAACGGCCGGACGCGATTTTCCCACGCGCTCTGCCGCCTGCTCCTGTGTCATGCCGTACTGGCTGATGAGCTGCTGATAGCCCTCCGCTTCTTCAATCGGATTGAGATCGGCGCGCTGTAAATTTTCAATCAGCGCCAGCTCCATCGCTTTGCGGTCGTCCGCTTCGATGACCACCACCGGCACCTGCGAAAGCCCGGCCAGCCTTGCCGCTCGCCACCGCCGCTCGCCGGCGATGATCTGATAATACCCATTCGGCAATAACCGAACGGTCAATGGTTGAATGACACCGTGGATGCGGATGGACTCGGCCAGCGCGTCCAGCTCTTCCTCGGCAAATGTTTTTCTGGGCTGTAAGGGATTCGGCTCGATCTTCTGCAGCGGCAGCGTGCTGACCGCACCCCCCGCCGGGGCATCCGTGCGCAGAGATTCCTCACCCAGCAGCGCGCCGAGGCCCTTGCCCAGACCCTTTTGCTTTGCCATATCGTGTGCTCCTTTCCCGCATTTACCCCTGTTCCTTCGCGATGATTTCCCGCGCTACCTGCTCGTATGCCGCAGCCCCGCGGCTGAACCGGTCGTAGGCCATCACGGGCAGCCCGTGGCTCGGCGCCTCGGCGAGACGCACGTTGCGCGGGATCGCCGCCGCAAAAACCTTGCCCGGAAAATGCCGCCGCACCTCCTCGGCTACCTGGGCCGAGAAATTCGTCCGCCCGTCGAACATCGTCAGCAGCACGCCAAACACCGAAAGCCCCGGATTCAGCCGCCGCTTCACGGCACGCAGCGTTGTCATCAGGTCGGAAAGTCCCTCCAGCGCATAGTATTCGCACTGCACCGGAATTAAAATCTGATCCGCCGCGCACAGCGCGTTCAGCGTCAAAAGCTCGAGCGACGGCGGGCAGTCGATGAAGATATAGTCATACGCGGGCCGCAGCGGATCGAGTGCGCGCTTGAGCACATGCTCCCGGTCGTCGATCCCGACCAGTTCCACGCCCGCGCCGGAGAGCGCCGGGTTGGACGGCAGCAGATCGCCGAACTTCGTGTGTACGACGGCGTCCTTTGCCTCCTGCTCGTTCACGGCGAGATCATACGTGCTGATCTGCACCGACCCCTTGTCCACGCCGAGTCCGCTCGTCGCGTTGGCCTGCGGGTCAAAGTCGCACAGCAGCACGCGCCGCCCCGCGGCATGCAGCGCGGCGGTCAGATTGACGGCGGACGTCGTCTTGCCCACGCCGCCTTTTTGATTCACAAACGCGATGATCTGCGCCACACCCGCACCTACTTTCTGTTTTGCAAATAATTCATCATAACGATGTCATTATACGGCCTTTCGCCTAGAATTGCAATAGAAAAGGCGGCTCTTGCAGGATTCAGATCCTTTCTGCGCTGATCGCGCTGCGCAGGGCCGAAAGAAACTGTTTCGGCTCAAGGTCGGCATAGTTCACGACGACCCGGCCCCGTGCCGCGGGGCCCGGCGCACCGACGTAAAAGCCGGACAGCGGCGGCATCTCCAGTCCCGCCGCGCGGAGCTTCGATTGCAGGGCCTGATCGCTGAGCGCCGTGTGGAACTGCAGCACGAAGTGCAGCCCCGCGTCAGCGCGGAGCATCGTGCAGACCTCGGCAAACGGCGCCTCGCCCAGCGCGGCGCGCAGGGCCGCCAGCTGCGCGCGGTAATGCTTGCGCATCCGGCTGAGGTGGCGCTCAAAATAGCCACCGTCGAGAAAGCGCGTCAGCGTCAGCTGCTCGAACGCCGGGACGGTGCAGCTGTAAAAGCTCATCTTTTCCTCCCAGGCGTCCAGCAGCCGCGGCGGCAGGATCATGTAGCTGATGCGGAGCGCGGGCGCGATGGTCTTGGAAAACGTGTTCATATAGATCACGCGCCCGGCAAAATCCATCGTCTGCATCGGCGGGATGGGCCGGCCCGAGAAGCGGAATTCAGAGTCGTAGTCGTCCTCGATCAGGAAGCGGTCGCCCTCCGCCGTCAGCCACTGCAAAATCGCCTGCCGCCGTGCGATGGGCGTGACGATGCCGGTCGGGTAGTGGTGTGACGGCGAGAGGTGCAGGATCTCCGCGCCGCTTCCGGCCAGCACGGCGGGGATCACTCCGTCGTCGTCCATCGCGATGGCCCGGTACTGCACGCCGGAGGCGGCGTAGATGCGCGCGATCTTGCGGTGGCCGAGCGTCTCGAGGCCGTAAATGCGGTCCCTGCCGAAGAATTCGAGCAGCAGATGATAAAAATATTCCGCGCCCGCGCCGATATAGACCTGCTGCGGCTCGACGTGCATGCCCCGGCGGCGGAGCAGATCGTCACAGATCGCGCGCCGCAGCGCATAGAGGCCCGCGCCGGGCATCGGGCGAAGCAGCGCCTCGCCCTCGTCGAGGATGACGCCGCGCATCAGCTTTGCCCAGACGGAAAACGGGAACAGGGCCGCGGAGGGCTTCGCGGGCGGTTCCGGGGCTTCCGGCTTGACCGGGACGCGCGGCTGCGGCTCCGCGGGCTGGAGGGCGGAGAGCTGCTCGACATAGTAGCCGGAGCGCTGCCGCGCGGTCACATACCCTTCCGCCAGAAGCTGGGCATAGGCCGTCTCGACGGTGATTTTGCTGACGTTCAGATGCTCGGCCAGCGCCCGGCGGGACGGCAGCTTTTCTCCGCCTGCGAGCTGCCCGGAGAGAATGTCCGCGCGAATGGCGCGGTAGAGCTGTTCATAGAGCGGCGCGCCGCCCGGCGCGCGGGAAAGTTCGTAGGTTCGGAGCATCGCTGGCCCTGCCTTTCGGTACATTTTTTGTATTTCAGAAATGCCAGTTCCATCTTACTATGCCCCCGCACGGCTTGTCAATGGAAGGTGTTGAAAGTTGGGCGGCGGTCTGTTATCATGGGGTAAGCGTCAGTTGACAAGGGCACACACGCTCGTGAGCTGAACCGAACTACCAAAAAGTCCTTCGTAGTTTTTCGCGGAGGATAAACGGCGGCTGGCACGGCAGACGAGGAAGATGGGCTGACGCCCATCGACGAGGATAACAACGCCAGACGTCGTTTTGCCCCGCGAAAAACCGTGCGTGCCCTTGCCAGCTGACGCTAAAGGAGGCGTTTTCATGATCCGATTCAACAATGATTATAACCGCACCGCACATCCGCGCGTGTGGGAGGTATTGCAGCAGGCCGCACAGGAGAGCCATCCGGGCTACGGCACGGACGACTGGTGCGCGCGGGCCGAGGGCATCATTCGGGGGCTGACCGGGCAGCCGGAGGCGACCGTCTGGTTTTTCCCCGGCGCGACGCAGGCGAATTTCATCGTGATCTCGGCGGCGCTCTCGCCGGTCGAGAGCGTCATCTGCGCCGAAACCGGTCACATCCAGTGCCACGAGGCCGCGTCGGTCGAACACGTCGGCCATAAGCTGCTCGCCCTCCCGGCGACGGACGGCAAGATCACGGCGGAGCAGATCGCGGAGTGCGCAGCGGCGTATTACGAGGGCGGCGAACCGGAATACTGGACGGCCCCAAAGCTCGTCTACATTTCCTTCCCAACCGAATCCGGCACGCTCTACAGCAAGGCGGAGCTGGAGGCGATCCACAGCGTGTGCAGAACATACGGGATGTATCTGTTCGTCGACGGCGCGCGGCTCGGCTACGGCCTCGGCGCGGAGGGGAACGACGTGACGGTGCGCGATCTTGCGGCGCTGGCCGATGCGTTCTACTTCGGCGGGACGAAGTGCGGCGCGATGTTCGGCGAGGCCGTCGTGCTGACGGCGGGCGCGCTCAAGCCGCGCTTCAAGGCGTACATGAAGCAGAACGGCGCGGTGCTCGCCAAGGGGTGGCTGCTGGGCGCGCAGTTCTGTGCGCTGCTGGAGGACGGACTGTATTTCCGCATCACGGCGGAGGCCGATCGGCTGGCGCTGCGCGTCAAGGCGGCGTTTGCCGAACGGGGCATCCCCTTCCATGTGGACAGCCCGACGAACCAGCAGTTCGTCTGCCTGACGGACGCACAGGCGGAGACACTCGGGCGCGATTTCACGTTCGAGGAGGAGGGCTGCACGGCGGATGGCCTGCGCATCGCGCGCTTCTGCACCAGCTGGGCCACCACTGAGGAAGAAGTGGATACCCTGATTGCGGCTATCCGCGCTCTCTGAAACTCCGTGATAGACCTTGTAGGGGCGGACGACTCTGTCCGCCCGAATCCCCGCCGCAGCGGAAAGCCCCCATCTTCGTAGAGGGGGGACAGATTGCCGCAGGCAATCAGGGGGGAGAAGAATGAAAACTCCCCCAGACCTCGCTTCGCTCGGCCAGCCCCCTCTTTGGTAGAGGGGGCCTTTGTATGCATTGCTTGCCCGATCATAAAAGGAACCCCCGTCCACCGGACGGGGGCTTCTTTATTTCTGTTACTCTTCGTGCGCGGTGACGGCGATGTGCAGCTCGTCGAGCTGTTTCTGCGTGACCTCGCTGGGCGCGCCCATGAGGATGTCCTGCGCGTTCTTGTTCATCGGGAACGGGATGATCTCGCGGATCGAATCCTCGCCCGCCAGCAGCATGACCATGCGGTCGACGCCCGGGGCGATACCGGCATGGGGAGGTGCGCCGTAGCAGAACGCGTTGTACATCGCCGGGAACTTGGACTTCACGTCGTCCTCGCCGAGCCGGACCAGCTCGAACGCTTTGATCATGATCTCGGGATCGTGGTTCCGGACGGCGCCGGAGCTCAGCTCCACGCCGTTGCAGACGAGGTCGTACTGGTCGGCCGTGATGGAGAGCGGGTCGATCTCGCCGCGCTCGGCCTTCAGCAGCACGTCGAGTCCGCCGGCCGGCATCGAGAACGGGTTGTGGCAGAACTCAAGCTCGCCGCTCTCGTCGCCGATCTCGTACATCGGGAAGTCGACGATCCAGCAGAATTCGTAGCGTTCCTTGTCCATGTGGCCCGGCACGTTCGCGCCGAACGTCTTGATCATGACGCCGATGGCCTTTGTGGCCTGTTCACCCGCGGCGAGCACGACCAGCATGTTCGGCTTCAGCTCGAACTTCTTGGCAATCGCAGCCTTGTCGATGAACTTGGCGACGCCGCCGGCGATTTCGCCCGTCTCATCGACCTTGAACCAGTAGCCCTTCTGGCCGGACTGCACCTCACAGTCGGTCAGCAGCTTTTCAATCTGCTTGCGCGTCAGCGCGCAGTCCGTGATGGGCACGGCCTTGACGGTCTGGCCCGCGAACGGCGCAAATTCGCTCCCGGCGAACAGCTCCGTCACGTTCACGGCGGTCAGGTCGATGCGGAGGTCGGGCTTGTCGGAGCCGTAGGTTTCCAGCGCGTCGAGATACTTGATGCGGCGGAAGGGCGGCTGCGAGGCGATGTTGTACGTGCCGTATTTCGCGAAGATCGGCGGGAGCACGTCCTCAATGACGGCGAACACGTCGTCCTGCGTGGCGAACGACATCTCCATATCGAGCTGATAGAACTCGCCGGGGCTGCGGTCGCCGCGGGCATCCTCATCGCGGAAGCACGGCGCGATCTGGAAATAACGGTCGAAGCCCGAGGTCATCAGCAGCTGCTTGAACTGCTGCGGGGCCTGCGGCAGGGCATAGAACTTGCCGGGGTGCTTTCTCGCGGGGACGAGATAGTCGCGCGCGCCTTCGGGGCTGGAGGCCGTCAGGATCGGGGTCGTGATCTCGAGGAAGTCGTGCTCCATCATCGCCTTGCGCAGCGCCGCGACGACGTTGCAGCGCAGGATGATGTTGTTCTTGACCGCCGGGTTGCGGAGGTCGAGATAGCGGTATTTCAGGCGCTGCGTCTCGTCGGCGTCGCGGCTGCGGTTGATCTCAAACGGCAGCTCGTTGTAGCGGCACTTGCCGAGCACGGTGATCTGCTCCGGCACGACCTCGACGTCGCCGGTCGCCTGCTTGGGGTTTTTGCTGTCGCGCTCACGCACGGTGCCGACGACCTGGATCGTGGACTCCTTGTTGAGCGACTTGATGATGTTCATCATCTGCTCGGTCTCGACGACGATCTGCGTCGTGCCATAGAAGTCGCGCAGGACGACGAAGGCGAAGTTCTGCCCGACCACGCGGACATTCTCCATCCAGCCGCAAAGCGTGACCTTTTCGCCCGCATTGGCCAGCCGGAGCTGCCCGCAGGTGTGGGTTCTGGACTGCATCATAGTGGTTTCCTCTTTTCTATATGGTGTGTTGTTATTTCAAAATTGTACCCTTCAAATTATCGGCTATGTCGTCGAGGATCATGTCGGCGGCGGCCTCGGCGCTGACGGTCAGCTGCTCACCCTTGCGCAGATCCTTGAGCGAGACGGCGTTCTGCGCGATCTCGTCCTCGCCGAGGAAGATGGCGTAGGGGACGCCGAGCTTGTCGGCGTACTGGATCTTCTGCTTGAATTTCTTGTTCTCGGTGTAGAGCTGGGTGCGGATGCCCTGCGCGCGCAGCTCGGTGGCGAGGGTGATGGCCGCCTCGAGATCCTCCGTCATCGGGAAGATCATCACGTCCGCGGGCGAGACGCGCCGCGCGTCGTTGAGCATATTCTGCTCGTTCAGCACGTAGAACAGGCGCGTCAGACCGATGGAAATGCCGACGCCCGGCAGCTGCTTTTCGGTGTAATATTCGGCGAGGTTGTCATACCGTCCGCCGGAGCAGACCGAGCCGATCTCCGGATGGTCGATCAGCGTCGTCTCGTAGACCGTGCCGGTGTAGTAATCAAGCCCGCGCGCGATCGTGAGATCGACGGCGAAGTTCGCCTCCGGCACGCCAAAGGCCGCGAGATACCGCGTCACGGCCCGCAGCTCGTCGAGGCCAAGGTCGAACGTGTCGTTCTGGCCGCGATAGCCCTCGAGCGCCGCGAGCACCTCGGCATTTTTGCCGCTGATGGAGATGAATTTCAGGATCTCCGCCGCCTGCGCTTCGGTCAGGCCGCAGTCATCGATCAGACAGGCCGTGACCTTCTCCGGGCCGATCTTGTCGAGCTTGTCCACGGTGCGCATGATGTCGCCGGCCTGCTCGGTCAGGCCCTGCATGGCGTAGAAGCCGTTTAAGATCTTGCGGTTGTTCACGCGGATCTGGAACCGCTTGAGGCCCAGCGTCGTGAACGTCTTATAGATGATGGACGGGATCTCGGCCTCGTTGACGATCGAGAGCTTGCCGTCGCCGATGATGTCGATGTCCGCCTGATAGAATTCGCGGAAGCGACCGCGCTGCGCGCGCTCGCCGCGGTAGACCTTGCCGATCTGATAGCGGCGGAACGGGAACGCGAGGTCGTTGTAGTGCAGGGCGACGTATTTTGCCAGCGGCACGGTCAGGTCGAAGCGGAGCGCGAGATCGGCGTCGCCCTTGGTGAAGCGGTAGATCTGCTTTTCCGTCTCGCCGCCGCCCTTGGCCAGCAGGACATCGGCGGCCTCAATGGCCGGCGTGTCGAGCGGCGTGAAGCCGTAGAGCGAATAGGTCGTGCGGAGCACGTCCATGATGGCCTCCATCTGCTGCTGCGGCGCGGGCAGCAGCTCCATGAAGCCGGAGAGCGTGTGGGGTTTGATTCGTTCCATTTCCAAAGTTCCTCTCTATGATCATATCGTGTAATTACTATTGTAGGGCCGATGCGGGCGACCAATGGCCGCCCCTACGTTTACAGACGGAAGCACGATAGAATACGTAGGGGCGGGCATTGCCCGCCCGCCAAGTGCAGCGGGAAAGGCGTTTTTATAAAAAGATGCTCTCATCCCGGATGTTTGGGACGAGAGCATAACACTCCGTGGTGCCACCCAAATTCAGAAAGCAGAGCTTTCCCTCTTTCGGATATACGGTTGTCCGCTCGGCGGATGTCCTTCCCGGGTTCGCTCTGAGCGTCCTTTCAGCCAAGGGACGCCTCTCTGGTAGGGCTCTGCCCGGTACTGCTTCCGCGTCTGCGCGGGGATTATCGCAGGGTCTTCTTGTTCTTCATCATCATGCGCCAGTCGAGGTCGCCGCGCTGCAGCCCGAGGATCAGCATTTCTGCCGAGGCCAGATTCGTCGCCAGCGGGACGTTGTACGTGTCGCAGAGGTGGATGGTATGCACCATGCGCTGATCCTCCCACGGGTCGGTGTCGTTCGGGTCGTTGAACAGGAGCACCATATCGACCTCATTATAGGCGATGCGCGCGTCGATCTGCTGGTGTCCGCCCTGATTCTTCGACAGGAACAGACTCACCGGCAATCCCGTCGCCTCCGCGACCAGACGGCCCGTTGTCGCCGTTGCAGAGAGCGAGTGCTTGGACAGGATGCTTTTGTATGCCGTGCAGAATTGAACCATCAGCTCTTTTTTCTTGTCATGCGCCATCAGGGTGATATTCATGCTGCTTTGCTCTCCTTTGCTTCTGTATTTTATGTAGAGATCCGTTATTTCAGTTTCATCAGCGGCACGCGCCGGCCCTCCAGCCGGCCGGCCAGATTGCGGCAGGCTTTGGCCGCGCCCTGCTCGGTAAAGTCGATGAGCAGACGGCCGGACGCCGCCGCCAGCACGACAGACGCATCCTCCGGCACCAGGCCCAGCAATGGCAGCCCCACCAGATCCATCATATCGTCGACCGTGGACTGCATCTTCGTAAACAGTTTCGGGCTTACGCGGTTGACCGCCATGCGCACCGGAATGTCCCGCTTCGCGAGCAGCAGCTCCGTCGCGCGGGCTGCGTCCCGCTGGGACGCCGGGTCGGCCAGCGTCACGACGATCGCCTCGTCGGCGTAGGCCCCCGCCAGCTGAAATCCGCGTCCAAGCCCCGCCGGGGCATCGAGCAGGATCCAGTCGAACTTGCCCTTCGCCTGCCGCAGCATCGCGCCGAAGGGCCGCAGGCCAATCGATTCGATCTGTTCGCGCACAGGCGCGGTGAGCAGCGAGAGGCGTGCCTGCGTCGGGTGCGGCGTCGCCTGCTCGACCGGCGTCTCGCCGCGCATCACCGCCGTGAACGGCAACGCCGCTTCGTCTGCCATGCCGAGCGCGATGTCGAGGTTGCGCAGCCCGACATCGAGGTCGATCGCCAGGACGCGGAAGCCGTCCCGCGCCAGACAGGCAGCGATCCCCGCACAGAGGGACGTCTTTCCCGTGCCGCCCTTTCCGGAGATCAACGATACGATCTGAGCCAACGCGCGTCCCTCCCGCAGTGATGTACTTTTACATTATATACGAATCGCGTGGCAAATTCAATGGGAATTTGGCCTCAAATTTGTGAATTTCACGAAAAAACTGTCCGCTGCCGTAAATTTGCCTCCCCGGTTCTATCCGCCGCGCCGCACGCATACATTCCTTGCAAGGGGGAACGGCTATGAACGAACGAAAGCTGCGCCGGTTCTGCACGGCGATGATCTTATTTGCAATGCTCACGCGGCTGCTCGGCGGCGTGGGCGCGGGGAGATTTGCGTTTTCCGAGGATCCCGCCGAGGCGGAGACGCGCGTCTGGCCCGTGCGGCTGCTGGCCGCCAGGCCGGCGGACGAGCCTCCGGACAAGACCGCGGAGCTGCCTGTTGAAAATTCGGAGCCACCGGAGCGGCAGCTCGCGGCGGAAGTCACGAAGCTGCCGGAAGCCTTTTCTGCTGCCGAGGCGGACGTCATCACGATCGCCGGGGCATCTACTTACACGGCGGACAAGGCCGCGCTGCTCACACGTCCTTCCACATTGACTGCCGAGACGGACGGGCCGAAGGTGCTCATCGTCCACACGCACACGTCCGAGGCGTACACGCAGGAGCCTGGATGGGAATATGAAAGCACTGATCCGCTCCGCACCGGGGATGCGCAGCATTCCGTCGTCCGCCTCGGTACGCGCGTCGCCGAGCTGCTGAACGCGCACGGCATCGAGACGCTCCACGACACGGCGCTCAACGATTATCCCAGCTATAACGGCGCGTATGAGCGGATGCGGCAGACCATCGAGGGCTATCTGGAGCAGTATCCGTCCATCGAGATGGTGCTCGATCTCCACCGCGACGCGGCGGACGACCCGGCGGGGATGCCCGTGGCCTTTACGGCGGAGGTGGACGGCGCGCGCTGCGCGCAGCTGATGCTCGTCGTCGGCACGGACGAGGGCGGCCTGACGCATCCGGACTGGCCGGAAAATCTGGCCAACGCGCTGAAGCTCCAGGCCCTGCTGAACCGCATCGCGCCCGGCCTCTGCCGCGACATCGACCTGCGTACCGAGCGCTTCAACCAGCACGAAACGCCCGGCTCGCTGCTCGTCGAGTTCGGCTGCACCGGCAATACCCTTGCCGAAGCGCTCCGCAGCGCGGACTATCTCGCGCAGGCGCTCTGCGATTTCTGGGATATGATCGAATTTTCAGAGGAATTTTAGCGCCAAAGGGCAGCGGCGCACGATCCGGCAAGAGTATTCGGCGAAAGATTTTGTGCCAAGCCAAGATTAGAAACACGCAGGAATACTGTATGTCTTTCAAGTGTTTCAAACCGCAGGATTGGCGCAAAAGATCCGTCGAAGACCGCAGCCGGATCGTGCGCCGCTGCCCAATAAAAAATTTTTCAAAAAGGGCTTTACAAATCGCGATCCGTGTGCTATTCTAATAATGCAAATGATAATCATTACTGTTTTGGAGAAAGCCTATGGCAACAGCAAAAAAATTCAGCCGTAAGCGCGAAGCGATCCTGACCTGTTTGCGCGGCACGACCTGCCATCCCACAGCCGAGTGGGTCTACCAGCAGCTCAAGCCGGAATATCCGGACCTCAGCCTCGGCACGGTCTATCGCAACCTCGCGGCCTTCAAGGCCGAGGGCGTGATCGATTCGGTCGGCGTGGTGAACGGGCTGGAGCGCTACGACGGCAACACCATCCCGCACGCCCACATCGTCTGTGAGAGCTGCGGCGCGGTGCTCGACGCGGAACGGATCGAGCTGCCGGAGGAACTGTTCACACATGTCCAGCAGGACACCGGCTGCGCCATCCGCCGCTATCAGATCAGCTTCACCGGCGTCTGCCCAAATTGTTTGCAAAAGCACTAATTTATCAATCAAAATACGAGAAAAAATCAAAAATTACGGAGGAAATCATCATGAAGAAGTTTGTTTGCAAGGTCTGCGGTTACATCTACGAAGGCGAAGCGGCCCCGGCCGAATGCCCGGTCTGTCATGCCAAGAGCAACATGTTCGAAGAGGTCAAGGGTGAGCTGAAGCTGGCCGCTGAGCACAGCTACGGCGTCTACGGCGCGACCGTCAAGAACAACCCCGACATCTCCGACACCGACAAGGCCTATATCCTCGAGCAGCTGAAGGCCAACTTCAACGGCGAGTGCTCCGAGGTCGGCATGTACCTCTGCATGGCGCGCATCGCCCATCGCGAAGGCTATCCCGAGATCGGCCTGTACTGGGAAAAGGCCGCTTATGAAGAGGCGGAGCATGCCGCAAAGTTCGCCGAGCTGCTCGGCGAGGACCTCGAGCCGAACATGAAGGCCACCACGAAGGACAATCTGGCCTGGCGTGTCGACTGCGAATTCGGCGCCACCGCAGGCAAGGTCGAGCTGGCCACCTGCGCGAAGAAGAATGGCCTCGATGCCATCCACGACACCGTCCATGAAATGGCCCGCGACGAGGCCCGTCACGGCCGCGCCCTCAAGGGCCTTCTGGAGCGGTATTTCAAGTAAGCCATGGAATACACAGAAAACACGGTGATCTGCAACTGCAAGCATGTGACCTTGGCGGACATTGACGACGCTCTACAGAGGAACGCGCACTTCTCCGACGTGGAGAAGGAGTTCGCTGAGGTGCAGAGGCTGACCAGCTGCTCGACCGGCTGCGGCGGCTGCCACGATAAGATTATGGCAGTCCTCTCCGAGCGGCTCAGCGGCTGAGAATAAAGGAGAATTTGAACATGAAATATGTCTGCGATATTTGCGGCTACATCTACGACCCGGAGGTCGGCGATCCCGACAATGGCGTAGCCCCCGGCACGCCTTGGGAAGAAGTTCCCGAAGACTGGGTCTGCCCCCTCTGCGGCGTTGGCAAGGACCAGTTCAGCCCGGAAGAATAAAACAACAGTCCGCGGAGCAGGAGATCCCTGCTCCGCGGTTTTTTGCCGTACGGACGCGTTTGCTGCGCCGCCCGAAGTTTTTTCGCAGTTCTGTCCGGTTTCGACCGGATGAGGGAAAATTCTCCGCCGCCCGTGAGATATTTTGTAGACTTTTGTCGAAGGATGACGAGAAGATGTGGGAAAAGATGGTTTGGGTGGAATTGAAAAAGAA
>JABLTR010039978.1_pt1 | contig 15578 bp, 14 predicted proteins | sample 7160071 | NCBI WGS metagenome assembly JABLTR01 (sample SAMN14651230, study PRJNA627086) | human gut metagenome | isolation source: feces | host: Homo sapiens
GCCCGCAAACCCCGGCGCGCGCTGCACGGCGACCGCGGTGCAGTGCCCCGGCGGATATGCCTCGCCCGGCGCGGACGGCGCGGAGGCGCGCTATGAGCTGACGCTGGACGCCGAGGTCTTCGCGCGGCAGACGCTCCGGACGCTCTCCGGCGGGACGATCGAGCCCCCGGCGGCACAGACGCGCCGGCCCTCGCTGATCATCCGCCCGGTGCCTGCGGCGCTCCCGGTCTGGGAGGTCGCCAAGCAATACGGCGCGTCCGTGGCCTCCGTCTGCGCGGCCAACGGCCTGACGGGAGACGAGATCGAGGCCGGGACGCTTTTGCTGATCCCGATGGAATAAGGAGGCGAAACAAGTTGGAAGAGCACAGCATCTATGAACAGATCGCCGCGCGGACCGGCGGCAGCGTCTACATCGGCGTGGTCGGCCCGGTACGGACCGGCAAGTCCACCTTCATCAAGCGGCTGATGGAGCAGCTCGTGCTGCCAAACATTGAAGACCCATACCGGCGCGAGCGCGCACAGGATGAGCTGCCGCAGTCGGCCTCCGGCAAGACGATCATGACGGCAGAGCCGAAATTCGTGCCGGAGCAGGCCGTGGAAATTCAGCCGGACGGGAAAACGACGCTCTCCGTCCGCCTGATCGACACCGTGGGCTATATGATCCCCGGCGCAGTCGGCGCCGACGAGGACGGGCAGCCGCGGATGGTGACGACGCCGTGGCTCCCCGAGGAGATCCCGATGACCGAGGCCGCAGAGCTCGGCACGAAGAAGGTCATGGAGGACCACAGCACGATCGGCATCCTCGTGACCACCGACGGCACGATCACCGACATTCCGCGCGCGGACTATGTCGAGGCCGAGCAGCGCGCCATCGCCGATATGCGCGCAGCAGGGAAGCCGTTCCTCGTGCTGGTGAACTCCGCGCAGCCGAAGGGCGAGGCCGCGCAGGCCGTCTGCCGCCGGGTGCGCGAGCAGAGCGGCGTGGCGTGCATGGCCGTCGACTGTCTGACGATGGACGTCGAGGAGATCTCCGCCGTGCTGACGGAGCTGCTCTATGAATTCCCGGTGCGGGAGCTGCAATTCTTCTTCCCGGCGTGGCTCTCCGCCCTGCCGGACGACCATCCGCTGAAAACAGCGCTCTATAACGCCCTGCGCGAGCGTGCGTCCGCCGTCCACAAGCTCCGCGAGGCTGAGCCCGCGCTGCAGCCGCTCTGCGAACTGGAGCCGGTCGAGTCCTTCGCGGTGCGCAGCGCCGATCTCGGCAGCGGGACCGTCGTCTGCGAGCTGACCTGTCCGGAGCAGCTGTTCTTCTCCGTGCTCTCGGAGCAGACCGGCATGGAGATCGCGGACAACGCGGCGCTGCTGCAGACGCTGACAGCGCTCTCCGGCGCAAAGCGGGAATACGACAAGGTCGCCGCGGCGCTGGCGCAGGTGCGGGCGACGGGCTATGGCGTCGTGATGCCGGACGCCGGGGAGCTGCATCTGGAAAAGCCGGAGATCATCCGGAAAAACGGCGCCTACGCCGTCCGCCTCAAGGCCAGCGCCCCGTCCATCCATCTGCTGCGGGCCGATGTGGAGACGGAGCTGAGCCCGATGGTCGGCGGCGAGCAGGAGTCGGAGCAGCTGATCCGCTATCTGCTCTCGGAATACGAGGAGGACACCGAAAAGCTCTGGGAGAGCAACATCTTCGGCAAGTCGCTCTACGAGCTGATCAGCGAGGGGCTGACCAGCAAGCTCACGCGCATGCCGGACGACGTCCGCGCCAAGCTGCGCCGCACGCTCTGCCGGATGATCAATGAGAATACCGGCGGGATGATCTGTATCCTGCTCTGACCCGGCACAGCGGAAAAGGCCCCCTCTGCCAAGAGGGGGCTGTCGCCGCAGGCGACCGGGGGAGTTTTCCCGCCGCAGCGGAAAGCCTCCCTTGTGTAAAGTAGCGAAGCGGCGGCGTGGTGTTGAATGACAGTCCGGTGGACTGTCAGACCCACGCCGTGACCGAGCCGCAGCGAGACGGTGGCACGGCGCAAGCCGTGACGGAGGGATTGTCTCCTTTCAATTTTGCACCGCACCATGTAGGGGCCGATGCCCTCATCGGCCCGTCCCCGCCGCAGCGGGTGCCTTCCCCGGAGGGGAAGGCTTTTGGTTGGAGCCACGCCCTCACTTCGCGCCCCCTGAATGCAATCAAGAGAAGCCTTCAAGCCGCAGAAACCCCTCTGCCGGGATCTGATCCGACAGAGGGGTCGTTCTTTTCTGTTTTAGAATGCGACCTGCATGAACAGCGCCACGCAGCAGAGGATGATGGCCAGCGGCACATAGACATAGCGGCCGATGCTGTACCACGCGGTGCCGCGCCGCTTTTTGCTGCCGGTGTTCACCGCGTCCAGCAGCTCGTCCTTCTTCATCACGTAGAACCACGACACTGCGCCGAGCGTCGCGCCGATGGGGATGATATAGATCGAGACGAGGTCCATCCACGGGCCCCATTTGTCGATCGTCTCCATGCCGATGCCGCAGCCAAGGCAGAGCACCGCGAGGATCGCGAGGACGGCCGTGCGGCTGAGCTTTGGGAACTTATGCAGCAGCGATTCCGCCACGGCCTCGAACATGTTCTGCAGGGAGCTGACGCCCGCAAAGATCATCGCCGCGTAGAGGATGATGGCGAAGAGCTGGCCCAGCGGGATGTCCTGCAGGATGGTCGGCAGCGTGACGAAGAGCAGACCGGGCCCTGCGCCGACGTCCAGCCCGTAGGAGAAGCAGGCCGGGATGATGACGAGCGCCGCGACGACTGCCGCGATCGTGTCAAACAGGGCCGTATGCTGCGAAACGCCGACGACGTCCTCGTCCTTCGAGAGATATGCGCCGTAGACGATCATGCCGCTGCCTGTGACGGAGAGGGAGAAGAACGCCTGTCCCATCGCCCAGATCCAGATCATGGGGTCCTTGAGCGCCTCCCAACGCGGCGTGAACATGAACTTATAGCCCTCGGCCGCGCTGGGCAGGAACGCCACGCGCACCGCAAGGATCAGGAAGATGACGAAAAACAGCGGCATCATGACCTTATTGGTCTTTTCGATGCTGTGCGCGCCGAGGAAGAGCGTCAGGAGCGTGCCGACCACGACGATCACATGATACGGGATGACGGAATACGGCGTCCCGGAGAAGGCGGCGAACCAGGTCTGCGCGTCGGTGTGCAGGAGCGTGCCCACGACGGAATCGACCAGGGCCTTGAGGACGTAGCTGACGATGACGGCATAGCCGATGGCGATGCAGAGCGAGCCCGCCAGCGGCAGCCAGCCGAGCACGCTGCCGGCCTTTCCCGCAGCTTTGCCGCGCGTAGCCCATGCGTTCCCATACGCGCCGAGCGTTCCCGTGCCCGCGCGGCGGCCCATCGCAAACTCCGCCGGCAGACCGACCAGACTGAAGATCACCACGAACAGCAGATAAATGAGCAGGAATGCCCCGCCGCCGTTGCTGCCCATCTTGTGCGGGAAGCCCCAGACGTTCGCCATGCCCACGGCGGAACCGACGGACGCCAGAATAAAGCCCCACCGGCTGGCAAAGCTCTTTGTACCCTTTGCATGCTTCATGTTTTGTTCCTTCGCCGGTTTGCCGCGAGCACGCGGCGGCGGCGCCCTCTCTTTTCTCTCTTTTGCGGAAAAACACAGTTGACCGCAGTATTTTGTATTTTAACGCATTGCAGCAAAAAAGTCAAGTGTTTCCAATTTTGCGGTGCTGCGCTTTTTCGCGTCTCCGTATTGAAAAACGCTGCGTTCTGCATTATAATGGATGTCAGAAACGCCCTTTTCTGAAAAAGGAGACGCGAGGAAGATGAAATATCGGATCTTTGTCCTGCTGCTCGGGCTGGCGCTGCTGTGCGGATGCGCGGCCTCCCCTACGGAACCGTCCGCGCTGCGCGAGCCGGAGCCCACGCCCGAAACAGAAACGATCACCGCGCCCGGCGCGGAAGCCGAAGCGGAGCCTGCACCGGAGGCCGAAACCGAGGCAGAACCAGAAGCCACGGCCGAGGATTCCTCGCCGGAACCGGAGCCGGAGCCACTCGCCGCGGACGGCAGCACCCGCCCCGCAGCGGAGCGTGTCGATTTTGCCGCCGCGCTGGCCCAGCCGGATCTGACGCAGGCCGACGGGGATCCGCTCTGCATGGCGCACAATATCTACTCTGACCCGGATCTTTCCGGGACAAGCGGACAATTTTCGGGCTTTCTGATCGATTTCCGGGCGGAGGAAGCCGGAACGGCGACGTACTGGGCGCTCTGCAACTGGGCCATGAATACGGATTCGATCCCCGGCACTGTTCTGGACAACGGCGGCGCATACGCAGGATTGCAGATGCGGCCGGACGGCCCCAAGTCGATCATCGCCTTCTGGGAGATCGCATGGCAGGACGCTTCCGGTCAGGACCAGCTTTTGACCGCCGTACAGCGTTACCCCGAGGTTCCCACGAATCACTTTGACGGCGAGGGAGAAGGCTCCAACTACATCACAGACTATTCCTGGCAGCCTGGCAGCTGGTATCGGATGTATCTCTGCTGTTATGAAGACGAGGCTTCCGGCCATACCTTTGTCGAGCTCTGGTTCCGGGCCCTGCCGGACGGGAGCTGGGAGAAGAGCTGCTGCTTTGACACCGGACTTTCCGGGTCCTGTTTCGAGGGTGGAATGACGCAGTTCATGGAAAACTATGATTCGGACTACGCTGCGGAGCGCCGCAGCTTTGAATACTGCAATCTCTATGTCCGCGAGTATTCCAGCGACGAATGGATCCCGGTCACGTCGTCGCTGCTCAACATCGACACCTGGTGGGGCAACAAAAAGGGGACGTTCGCCTTCGGCGCGGAGGAGCATACGCTTTGGGGCATCACACAGGGCTATGGTCCCGATATTGCGCCATTGAATGCCGATTATACCGCCTCCTATCCGCTTACGCCTTACGCCGCACCAGATACCCCTTGACCGCTCACCCCCGGAGCACCCGCTCCGGCAAACCATCATAAACCAAACAAAGGGAGCTTGCTACTATGAAACTCGGTATCGTCGGACTTCCGAATGTTGGAAAGTCCACTCTGTTCAACGCCATCACGAACGCGGGTGTCGCCGCGGACAACTACGCGTTCTGCACCATCGACCCGAACGTCGGCGTCGTGCCCGTGCCGGACAAGCGGCTCGAATGGCTGCGCGACCAGCACAACCCCAAGAAGTTCACGCCCGCCGTCATCGAGTTCGTCGACATTGCAGGCCTTGTCAAGGGCGCGTCGAAGGGCGAGGGGCTCGGCAACAAGTTCCTCGCGAACATCCGCGGCTGCGACGCGATCGTTCACGTCGTCCGCTGCTTTGAAGACCCGAACGTCACGCATGTCGAGGGCTCGACCGATCCACTGCGCGACATCGAGATCATCAACACGGAGCTGATCATGGCCGACCTTGAGATGATCGAGCGGCGCATCGACAAGGCCAGCAAGGCGGCCAAGGGCGGCGACAAGCGGTTCAACCACGAGGTCGAATTGTTTACCGCGCTGCGCGACTATATGAACGAGGGCAACCTCGCCCGGACGTTCGAGTGCAGCGACGACGACGCGGCCCTGATCGCGACAAGCGACCTGCTGACGCTCCGGAAGACGATCTACGCCGCAAATCTCGGCGAGAACGAGGTCAACGATCCGGAGGCGAGCAAGCATTTCATGGCCGTCAAGCAGCTTGCCGAAGGCGAGGGCAGCCAGGTGCTCCCGATCTGCGCGAAGCTCGAGGCGGACATTGCCGAGCTGGACGATCCGGACGAAAAGGCCATGTTCATGGAGGAGCTTGGCCTCTCCGAATCGGGCCTTGACCGGCTGATCCAGTGCAGCTATTCCCTGCTCGGCCTGATCTCGTTCCTGACCGCGGGCAGCGACGAGTGCCGCGCGTGGACGATCAAAAACGGCACGAAGGCCCCGCAGGCCGCGGGCAAGATCCACTCCGATTTCGAGCGCGGCTTCATCCGCGCGGAGGTCATCGCGTTTGAAGACCTCAAAGCCTGCGGCACGCTGGCGAACGCCAAGGCCAAGGGTCTGCTCCGCAGCGAGGGCAAGGAGTATGTCATGCACGACGGCGACGTCGTCAACTTCCTGTTCAACGTTTAAGCAAAATCAAAATGCCGCTCCCTCGACGAGGGGCGGCATTTTTTATGGGTAGGCACTGCCCTTCCCTGTCAGGTTTCTTCTGAACGGCAGGGCAGATAGTCCAGAAAGCGGCGGACGGCGAGCGGCGCGCGGTCAAAGCTGCGCACAGCGAAGCCGATGCGGCGGGTAGCCGGGACATCCAGCGGGCGGTTGGCGAGGCGATATGGGATACGGCGCAGGATCAGTTCCGGCAGGATGGCGAGCAGACGATCCTCTTCCAGGAACATCGTCTCCAGCGCGCCGCGCGCCGGAAGGCGGAGAAAGCCGCAGTCGACACGGTCTTCGGCGATCCACGTCTCGATCTCGGTGTAATCGCCGAGCAGCAGCTCATAATCGATGTTCGGATGATCGGCCTAAAACGCGCAGATGATGCGCGGGAGCCAGTACGTCGCGACACTTGAAAACGTGCCGATGCGGATGAGACCACCGCGCAGATCGGTCAATTCGTCCACTTTTGCACAGGAGCTCTCATATTGCGTGCAAAGCTCCCGCGCCTGCGGCAGCAGCGCCATTCCCTCGCTCGTCAGATGGACGCCGGCGCGGCTCCGTTCGAGCAGCGACAGACCGCATTCGGTCTCGAGGTCGCGGATCATGCGGCTGATACCGGACTGTGAATAGTGCAGCAGCTCGGCAGCGCGTGTGAAGCTCCCGGTCTCGACGGTGCGGACAAAGGCCAGATATTTGAGCAGGTTGCTGTCCATGATGGCCCCTTTCATGAGGAACGCAGATGAAACAGATGAGAAATATCCGCTTTTGTGATCTATGACTTTATGGTACACTGATTTCCGGCAAGATGCAAGCAGGAAAGAGGGAATCTTATGTTTTATGTCAGTGAGATCTTCACGTCCGCACCCGAGACGTTCCAGACGCCGCTTCAGGAGCGGACCTACGCAGCGCTCGCCGCGCTGGGGCTGCCGTATGAGCGGGTCGAGACCGACGAGGCCATCACAATGGAGGACTGTGTGCAGATCGACGAAAAATTGCAGATGAAAATGGTGAAAACGCTGTTTCTCTGCGCGCGGCACCAGAGCGCGTTTTATCTGTTCGTGACGGCAGGAGACAAGCCGTTCCGTTCGTCGGCGCTCTCCGCCGCGCTGGACACGGCGCGCGTCTCGTTCGCGCCGGCGGAGAAGATGCGGGAGCTGCTCGGCACAAAGATCGGCGCGGCGACGGTGTTCAGCGGGCTGCTGGAGAGCGCGAAAGATGTGCGCTTCGTGCTCGACCGCGACGTATTGCGCGAGGAATTTTACGGATGCAGCGACGGCACGACGACCGGTTATCTCAAGCTCCGGACAGCGGACGTTGTGGAGCAGCTGCTCCCCTATCTGGGCCATCCGGCCACGATCATCGACCTGTGAAGTCAAAACCGCGCCCCCGGATGTGTTCCTGAGGCGCGGTTTTAGTCTCATTGCGGTTATTTCCCAAGCAATTCGATGCCGCGGATGACGCGGTCGATCGATTCCTGCTTGCCGAGCAGCGCGCAGATCTCGGTCGCGCCGCCGGGCGTCGACGCCTTGCCGGAGACGGCCACGCGCAGCGGCCAGAGGATGATGGAATTCTTGACCTCCAGCCTGGCGGCCAGCGCGACGAGCGCCTCGTAGAGCGACTCATTCGTCCAGTCGTTCAGGCCCTCGAGCACCGGCAGGATGGCCTGCAGGCTGGTGAGGGAATTTTCAAGCGTCGTCTTGGACTTCTTGTGGACGTAGAGCGCCGGGTCGTAGTCCGGGAGCGTATCCAGGAAGTCAACGCGCTCCGGCAGGTCGGACAGGATCTCGCAGCGCGGCTGCACCAGGGCCGCGACGGCCTTGAGGTCGATCTGCGGGGCAGAGATGGCAGATTTCAGAATCGGCTCGGCCTTGGCGTAGAACGCCTCGGGGCTGAGCTTTTTCATGTATTCGGCGTTCATCCAGCGGAGCTTGTTGATGTCGAAGACCGCCGGAGATTTCGAGATGCCGGAGATGTCGAACACCTCGGCCAGCTCCTGCAGCGTGAAAAATTCCCGCTCAGCCAGCTCGCCCTTCGGGCTCCAGCCCAGAAGCGCGACATAGTTCAGCACGGCCTCGGTCAGGTAGCCGTCGCGGATAAGATCCTCATAGCTCGGGTCGCCGTTGCGCTTGGACATCTTATGCTGCGCGTCGCGCATGACCGGCGGGCAGTGGACATACGTCGGGACCTCCCAGCCGAAGGCTTCGTAGAGCAGGTTATACTTCGGCGCGGAGGAGAGATATTCACTGCCGCGGACGACGTGCGTGATGCCCATCAGGTGGTCATCGACGACGTTGGCGAAGTTGTAGGTGGGCAGGCCGTCGGACTTCAGGAGGACCTGATCCTCCATCTCCTTATTTTCGACCGTGATGTCGCCGAAGGAGGCGTCGTGGAATGTGGTGCTGCCTTCGTGCGGGATGCGCTGCCGGACGACATAGGACTCCCCTGCTGCGACGCGCTTTTTCGCTTCTTCGAGCGGAAGGTCGCGGCAGGCGCAGACGTGCTTTTTGATCTCCTTGCCCTCTTCAGCGGGTTCTTCGTCGGATTTCTGGCAGAAGCAGTAATACGCGCCGCCCCTTTCCACGAGCAGGTCGGCATATTTGCCGAACAGGCCGCGCCGCTCGGACTGGACATACGGGCCGACCGGGCCGCCGACGTCCGGGCCTTCGTCATGGTCGAGGCCGCATTCGGCCAGCGTCTTATAAATAACGTCGACCGCGCCGTCCACCAGGCGGCCCTGATCGGTGTCCTCGATGCGAAGGATGAATGTGCCGTGATTGCGGCGGGCGATCAGCCAGGTATAGAGCGCCGTGCGCAGATTGCCGACGTGCATATAGCCCGTGGGGCTGGGCGCGAAGCGGGTGCGTACCTTCCCTTTTGGGATGTGCGCTTCCATTTCCTCAAAAAAATCCATCGTGGGATTCCTCCAGTTTCAAAATTCATCAGCCATATCATACCCTGTTTTCCCCGCGCCGTCAATCCATTCCCGCTGTTTTTATCCAAAAGGCGCGGAAATTGCTTGCATTTTTGCGCCGGCGCCTGTATAATGTTCTGGAATGATTGCCCCGGGTGTAGCTCAGATGGTAGAGCGCGTGGTTTGGGACCACGAGGCCGCTGGTTCGAAACCAGTCACTCGGACCAGAAAACCCGCTGAAATCGCGAGATTTCAGCGGGTTTTCTATGTAAATTGTTTGAGTTTCGCGAAACGCTATTCTTTGATTATCGCGGCGCAGGATTTGCGCTGCGGATTCGATAAACTGGAAGTTGCCGTTGTGAAGGTTATGCTCATTTTGCGTTATTACTCTTCCGAACTCCGTCATTCATTCTTTTCACTTTGCGTTTCCATACAAAATATTGAACGAGCCAAGTGATGACGAAAATTGCAACGAATATACCTACATAAGACAGAATCCCACCGGTCGAATGGGGCATCCAGTTGGCAAAATAAGAGATGGGGAACATAATCACGCAAGCAATTGCAAAATAAACCCCGCTTTGCTTTGCAAGACTCCACGAATCAATTTCCCAAATAACCGAAGCCATTGCAAAGCCTGTGCCCATTATTCCGCTCAGGCCGGTTTGAATGAGAATCGCATTTAATTCGCTCCCCATTTTATTCACAAGCTCTGGATTGACCGGGTGGAAGAAACCATCCCCAATGCAGATTGAGATAATCACAGTTATTACAAAACCGATAGCAATGCCGAGAGGGAATCCGAGAAGCCCACGCTGAATCATCTTTTTTTTCATTTTTACCACCTCATATTCCTAATAATTGTTTGATCTTGGCGACAAAACGCCTTGAAACATAAGTAACCGTCCCATTTGAAAGCGTAACACAAATTGTTCCTGCAAAGCTTAAATCAAAACCCTTGACTTTTCTCAGATTGATAATATCCGAGTTTGATATTCGGACAAAAAAGTTGCTGTCCAGCCGCTGCTCCATTTCGTAAAGCCGCAGACGGAGCGTGTACTCACCGTGATTTGTTTCGGCAAACACTTTGCCTGATGCAGCAAAAATGCGGTAAATATCAAACGGCTCCAACACTTCGACAATATCATCTTTGAATCCGGCAATCATTTTCGGCTGCTCGTCTGAAAGCCTTTTCATGATTTCATTGATTTCGTCGGTCATTTTGTTTGTCACAACGATGATTTTGGGTTCCTTGCAGTTCTCATCTAACTTGATTTCAATTTGCATTTGCTCACCTCCTCTTTGTTACGGTTACAGTATAAAAAAATCGAGAATTGATTTCCACCGATTCTCGATAGGTGGTCGTTTTCAGACCATAGACGGTAGATTATATAAATAATCTTCCTCATCAAATTCCGATTTGTTTCATTATAGCAAACGATCTGCCAAAACACAATGCAGCCATCCGGAGCGTTCCGGACGGCTACGTTCCGTTCATTCGATCAGTGCTTGTCCGCTTTCTGCCGCTTCAACTCCGCCAGCTCCGCTTTCATCTCTGCGATCAGCACCTTCAGCTTCTCTTCACATTCCTCGCGCGTATGCGCATACACATTCCTCGCGTGCTTCTTGCCGTCGATCCATGTCGGGGAGTAGCGGCCTTCAAAGGGGTGGTCATTGATCTGGCTGATGCAGCCCGTGCCGGGCTTGCGGATTTTGCCCATGTAAGGCTGGAAGTCGACGATGGCAGGCGCATTCGCCTGCGGCGCAGGCTCGTCCGGGAGTTCTGCTTTGCCAATGCCGCAGTCGATCTTCCGCGCGGCGGCGTGCTGCATATCAGAGGTTGCGTGCGTGTAAATGTCCAGCGTCGTGGCCGCCGACACATGCCCCAGCATGGCAGAGAGCGTTTTCACGTCCATCCCATTTTGCAGCGCCAAGGTCGCGAATGTGTGTCTGAGGTCATGAAAACGCACCTGTTTACAGTTTGCGTGTTCCAAGATCAGCTGCAATCGGTCGTAGACCGAACCGGGGTTGAGCGGCAGATCCTCCAGCACCGGCGACGGGAACATCCAGCGGGAGTGGACGCTTTCGCGGTATTCTTTCAGCACCTGCACGACGGCGGGCGGCAGCACCAGCTTGCGGATGGAGCTTTTCGTCTTTGGCACGCTCATGACGATCTTGCCCCGGACGAGACTGACCTGTTTGCTGATCGTGAGGACGCCTGTTTCAAAATTGAGGTCGTCCCATTGCAGCGCCAGCAGCTCGCCGCGCCGCAGGCCTGTCGCCAGATCCAGCAGGAACAGTTCGTAATACCCTTCGGCTTGCGCCTGAATGAGAAACCGCTGCAATTCATCCCGCGCCAGCACCTGCATCTCGCGCGCTTTTTTGGGCGGCAGCTTGCAGCCTTCGGCGGGATTGGTGCGGATAAGTCCATCCTGTACAGCTCTTTGGAGCGCCGAGCGGCAGGTCGCGTGGCACATCCGTACCATGCGGTCGGACAGGCCTTCGCCGTAACACTCCGTGCGCGTCTTGCGGCCGCTATTTTTCAGCCGCGCGTAAAACTGCTGCAGGTCGTTCTGCGTCAGCCTGTTCAGCGGAATCTCGCCCAGCTCCGGCTTGATGTGCAGGCGGATGCGGTCTTCATAGCCGGACTGCGTCGAGGTGCGGATGTTCGGCTTGCAGTGCGTTTCATACCAGTAATCCAGCCAGTCGGCAAAGCGCATCTCCGGCCGCAGCTTGTCCGACGGAATGCCGCCGAGCTGCACCTTGAGCGCCGCCAGCTTTTCCGCGCACTCGCGCTTGCTCTTGCCGAAGACAGCCTTTGTTTTCGGGTAGCCGTGATCGTCGTAGCCGACGACATACCGCCCTTCCCAGCGCCCGTCTGTGCGCTGACGGATCAATCCGTCGCCTGCTTTTCGCTTCTTTGCCAAGGCTTCAGCTCCTTTCCGAATAGGTCCTCCATGAAGTCGCCGACGATGCCGCCCGCGGCTTCGCGCATATCCGGCGTGACGTGCGTGTAGGTGTCGAGCGTGAAGCTGGCGTTCGTGTGCCCCAGAATCCCCGCCAGCGTTTTCGCGTCCACGCCGCTAGTGAGGGCGTGTGTTGCGAACGTGTGCCGAAGATCATGAAAGCGAATGCTCGGCAGGCCCGCTTCCTCCAGCAGCGTTTTGAGCCGCCGGTATGCCGTTCCCGGATTCATCGGCAGCTCAGGGCTGGTCGGCTGCGGGAAAATCCACTGGCTGATGGAGGCTTTCTTCCGCGCCCGCAGCAGCGCCGCGACGCTCTCCGGCAGGATAATTGTGCGGTTGCCCTGGCTCGTTTTCGTGTCACCGAGGGCGTAGATGCCATGCCCCTTGCTGTGCAGCGTCCGGGAGATTCCGAGTGTCCCGGTCTTCGCGTCGAAGTCGCGCCACATGAGCGCACAGATCTCGCCGCGCCGCAGGCCGGTCATAAGCTCCGTGTAGAAGAAATCCCGCCAGACATCGTCCTTCTGGACTGCTTGCAGGAACGTGTCCAGCTCCTGTTCGTTCAGTACCTGCATCGGCTTGTAGTTTAGCTTCGGCGCAGTTGCGTTCTCGGTCGGATTTTTCGGAATGATGTGCGCCTGCACCGCAGCCTTCATCGCGCCGTGCAGCATCGTGTGGATGTGCCGCACGGTCGAATCGGAAAGTCGCTTACTGCCCTCGGCGTCCTCGCGCACACGCCCGCCGGATTTCAGCCGCCGGTACATCCGCTGCACATCCTGCGTCGTGATGAGCGAAACCTGCTTGCCGCCGAGCTGCGGCTTGATGTAGTTTTCGATATAATTCCGGTAGCCTTCCAGCGTGCCCGGACGAATCGTGCCGTCCTTGTATTCCGCGAGCCAGCGGTCCAGCCACTCGCCCAGCGTCATGCGGCTGTCCTCGGTCAGCTCCACGTCCTGATAGCATTCGATGCTCTGGTGCAGCTTTTCCGTCAGCGCTTTCTGCGTCTTCGCGTAGACGTGCCGGAAGATCGGGTCGCCGTTTGCCTTGTGTCCTACGACGATACGCCCTTCCCAGCGCCCATCGTCGCGCTTTCTGACCATCCCATCCCCGGATGGCCGCCGTTTTCCCATATGCAGGACTCCTTTCTTTCATGTCTTTTCTCTAACAACTACCACGCAGGAGACAGAATAGCAACCTCCCGCGTGGAGAGTTATCAGAAAGTTATCATTTTGGTTTTCTTTGTCTATGGTGGTGCAGATTTTGAGCCGTGCTACCAGCCCATCGACATGGTGCTGTTCGTCTGCTCCTGCTCGTGATCGTCCGCCTTGTGTCCGGCGGCGATACGCATCCGGCGCAGCTTGGCAAGGCGTTTGCGGTCGATCTGGACACCGCAGCTTTGCGGCGCAGGAGCGCTGCTCTGAAAAATCTTTCCCATGTGGTATAGCAGCCGCGTTGCTGAGAGCAGAACGTTCGGCGGCTCCGGACGTTCAATGCGATCCATGAAAAATCCTGCATAGTCATGCCCCTGCGCCTGTGCTTTTTGAAACCAGTCGTAGGCAGCATCCTTGTCCTGCGGCACACCGTCGCCGCTGAGATAGAGCTTTCCCAGCAGGTACTGCGCATAGGGATTGCCGCGCTCGGCAGCCATACGCACATATTCTGCTGCGCGTTCCGGATTTTTCGGTGTGATCTTTCCACTGAGGTATTCCTTGCCAAGCCGGTAGGCGGCGTAGTCGCTGCCATTCTGCGCCGCCCGTTCCAGCCAATAGAAGCCCTGTGCGGGATTTTGCAGTTCTGGATCATCCGAGAGGAGCATCTTGCCCAACGCATACTGCGCCGCCGCATGATTCTGCTGCGCCGCCAGTTCCAGATAGTGCTGTGCTTTTTCCGTGTCCGGGATCAGCAGCCCGCCGTCACGATAGAGGATTCCGGTCAGGTATTGCGCGTACCGATCGCCGCCGTCTGCCAGCGCTTCCAACTGTTTTGCGGCTTCATCGCAATCCTCCAACGGCAGGGTTTCGTCCGTCGCCATTGCGTGCCACGCATTTGCTGGGTACGGAACATTGCAGGTGGCATTCTGCTCCGCATCCTGCTCTGCGCCTGCGTCCTCGAATGTGATCTTGTTCTGCCGCACCTGTTCTGCCACCTGAATGACCGCATTCTTGATCTGCCGGAACTCCTTCTGCTGCGAGAGCGGCGGGCGCTGCCGTTCTTTTTCCGCGTAGAAATCGTTCAACCTGCGTTGCAGCTTCCACCAGCGCCCGTAGCATTCGTCCACGCTCGGCAGCAGCTCCATCTGATCGACAATGGCATCGACTTTCTGCTTGAGGTCTTTCGGCAGATATCCGTAGGACTTCTTTCCCTTGACGCTGCCCAACTCCAACGCCAGTTCCCGGATCATTTGCTCTGCCTCCGGATGCTCGCAGGCGGAGTTCTGCATCTTCTGTGCAAGCGCCAGCATGGCAGAGCGTGTTTCCCACACCAGTTCGTCGCGGGACTGACTTTTGTCCTCGTAGATGTGCAGCAGTTCCTGCTGAAAGATCTGGTTCGTCAGGGCAGATTTTATTTTCCGGATACCTTCCCGGTTCAGGTACGCCTGCCCCGGCTTTTTCGACCACGCCATCATGTGGACGTGCGGGTGACCGCCCTCGTCGTGGAACGCCGCATACCAGCGGAAGTCCTCCGGCGGAATGTGCATCACCTCTGCAATATCGTTCCGGTGCGCCCGCAGCAGCGCCCGCCATGCGTCCGCGTGATCGAACCCCAACCGCTCCGCGTCCTCGCGCCGGAGCGAAATGATGTGCGTCCAGATGTTTCCGGTGTAGCTGTTCACCTCTGCCATTGCCGCATTCAGGTCAACTACATCTTCATCTCCGAACAGCCCATGTTCTCCCATCCGCTCCGCGCGAGGACGGGTTGCGATATACTTGGCGTAGCCGTCAAGCTCCTGCACCTTGCTCCAGTTTTCCTCCATCGCCAGCGTGAGAAACTGTGAGGCGTTGAACTTTGTCGGATGTGCCGCATAATCGCCGTATTCCAGAAGCGTTTTCGTATCCGGAAAATCCTTCGTCAGTTTTTCGATGAGCTGCGTCTGCCGTTTTGTCGGCGGGCGGTCGTCCGGCAGAATTTCTACCCGTTCGCGTGTCGCGATGTAGCGCAGATACCCGCCCGCCTGTTTTGCGCCGCCGCCCTTGAAATACGGACTTTTGACGATCAGTCTGGCCATTCGTCAAACGGCTCCTGCACGCGAACCTTCTGCTCCAGCCGGAGCTGGCCGTTGGTGCGCTTCACGTCATTGACGCTTTTTGCGCGCTGCTTCCGCAGCACCGATTCGTCCAGATTCACGCACTCCGCCAAAAGGCTCAGCCCCATGTCCAGTTCCACGGCCTGCTTGAACAGCAACGATGAGAGCCGCTGCTCCAAAAGCTGCAATCTTCCGTCAATGGCTGATTGGACTGCCCGCGGGAGCATCGTGCTTGTTCCCGCCGCCAGATGGTCTGCGTAGTAATTCACGGCGCGTTCCAGAAATTCATTCTTGCTCCGGCA
>JABLTR010076273.1_pt1 | contig 15563 bp, 14 predicted proteins | sample 7160071 | NCBI WGS metagenome assembly JABLTR01 (sample SAMN14651230, study PRJNA627086) | human gut metagenome | isolation source: feces | host: Homo sapiens
CGGCGAAGCCCAGCGCAGCGGGTTCGCCGGGAAGAGGAGGAGCAAGGGAGCGGGCGCAGTTTTCGCCGTCAGGCGGAAACGGAGACAAGCGGACTCAAGGTGAATTGGCCCGAAGGGCCAAGAGAAGGTGGCCTGGGCCATTGCGACGACGAGCCGCCATGGGCAAAGTAACTCGCCGCCCGCAGGCGGCGAAATCCCCCTGCGAAGAGCGCCTGGGGCAGCAAAATTCCCCGCAAACATGTTGTTTATTTTGTGAAAAGGAAGAAAGGAACAAAAACTATGCGTTACGACAGCGACATTTTATACCGTCCCCCCGGGGAGTGGAAGAGCTACCTGCTCCAGTGCACCATCGGGTGCTCCTACAACAAGTGCACCTTCTGCGCCATGTACAAGGAGAAGAAATTCCGCATCCGCCCGGTGGAGGAGATTTTGGAGGACATCGACATGGCCCGGGACTACTACGGCCCGGGGCTCAAGCGGGTGTTCCTCATGGACGGGGACGCCGTCATCATGAAGACGGACGACCTGATCCGGGTGCTGCGCAAGCTGTACGACACCTTCCCCGCCCTGGAGAAGGTGACCACCTACGCCGGCCCCCGGAGCACCCTGGCCAAGAGCCCGGAGGAGCTGCGGGCCATCCGGGAGGCGGGCCTGAACCGGGCCTACCTGGGGGTGGAGAGCGGCAGCGACGCCGTTTTAAAAGCCATCAACAAGGGGGTCACCGCCGCCCAGATGCTGGAGGCGGGGCAGAAACTGGTGGCCGCCGGCTTTGACCTGTGGGCCATCATCATCATGGGCCTCACCGGCCAGGACGGGGACTGGGAGGAGCATATCCTGTCCACCGCCAAGATGATCAACGAGATGAAGCCCCGCCACCTGTCCGCCATGACCTTCGCCCCCGCCAAGGGCACCCCCCTGGGGGAGGACGTGCTGGCCGGCCGGTTCAAGGTGTGCACCCCGGACCAGATCCTGGAGGAGTGCCACCTGCTCATTGAGCACCTGGATGTGGCCCCCCTGCACTTCACCAGCAACCACGCCTCCAACTACCTGCCCCTGAAGGGCGGTCTGCCGGAGGACAAGGAGAAGTTTCTGCAGCTGCTGGACGAGGCTCTGGCGGGCAAGATCCGCCTGCGTAAAACCCTGAACCGGGGCATTTAAGCGTAAAAAGAACATCCACCGGAGCAGTCCGGTGGATGTTTTTTGCTTACCAAGGGAACCAGCCGTCGTCCTCCCGGGCGGCCAGCACGTCCAGCGCGCCGTCCAGCAGCTCGGCCGCGTCGGCCCGGGTGAGGGTGCCGCCCAGGGCGGCGGAGTTGGTCTCCTCCTCCCGGAGCACGCCGGAGGCGGCCAGGTTGGCAGCGGCCTGGCTGGCCCAGTGGGCCTCGGTCCCCTCAGAGGCAAAGACCTCCAGAGGCACGTCGGCCACGTCCAGCAGGTTGTTGAGCATCACGGTGGCCTCCCCCTGGGTGATGGCTTCCTCCGCCCCAAAGACGGGGGCGCCGCTGTCGTCTCTGGAGCCCTGGATCACCCCCGCCGACAGGGCGGAGGAGACACAGCCCTTGGCCCAGGTGGGGATGGCCGCGTCGTCGGAGAAGCCGGTGACCGTCACATCCTCCATGGGCTCCAGACCGGCGGCCGCCATGGCCAGGGAGAGAAACTCCGCCCGGGAGACTGTCTGGTCCGGGTCAAAGAAATACTGACCGTTCCGGTACTCGCCCACGAAAATGTCCTCTTCCGCCAGACGAAGGGCCGCCTTGTGGGCGGGGCTGCCGTCCAGGTCGGCGTAGTCCACCTTGGTGTCCGGCTTGTCGATTTGGACGGTCACCTTGGCCTCGGGAGAGGTGTTCCCGGCGGAGTCGATGGCCACATAGGTGAAGGAGTCCTTGCCCGTCTTGTTCTCATAGGGGGTGTAGACAAACCGGGCGGAGCCGTCCTCAGCCAGCTCCACGCTGCCCCGGGCGGGGGTGTCGGTGAGCTGGAAGGTGAGAGTGTCCCCCTCCCCGTCCACCGCGTCGAAGTAGCCGGTGATGGCCACGTTGCGGTAGGTGGACAGGTCCATGTTCCGGGCGATGGGGGCCTCATTGGCGGCGGTGAGCAGGTAGAGGGTGACGGTGGTATCCTCCGGCTGGGCGGAGGAGGACGAGAAGGCGGGGGTGAAGGTGAAGCTGGTGGTGGTGACAGTGGGGGCGGGGCTGGACTGGAAGGCCAGCCCGGACAGGGCGGTGGCGTCGATCACCGTGCCCACGGTCAGCGCCTGCCCGCCCATGGTGAGAGAGCCTGCCCCGGGGTCGGGGAGGGAGGCCAGGGTGATGTGGGACAGCACGGCGTCTGTGCCGGACTCCACCGCAAAGTCCTGGGGGGAGAAGGCGATGGTGTCCCCCACCAGGCCGTTTTTGGTGAAGTCGGCCACGGCGGGGACCTCCTCCTTCTTGTCCCAGAAGAAGGCGGAGGCGGACAAGGGCAGGGCGCAGACCAGCAAGAGGGTCAGCACGGCGGCCAGTCCGCGCCGGAAAAGAGGAAACTGTTTCAAGGGGATGACCTCCTTATTGAATGGATGTGCCCCTAGTATTTGCCTGGATGGGGAAATGATACAGGAAAAGAAAGGTACGGTCTCAGGGGGACAGATTGGACGGAAAAGAGGTGGTTTCCCTACCGCGCTGGTCCTTGTATCCGGGGACAGATCGTGATATAATAAGACGGTTTCCGAGTTTTCCCATACAAAATGGACCATACTACCGATTGAGAGGCTGCTGTTATGACTTACAAGGAAGAATTTATTACCTTTATGGTGCGCTCCGGCGTGCTGACCTTCGGGGACTTCACCACCAAGTCCGGCCGGAAGACCCCCTATTTTGTGAACACCGGCAACTACAAGACCGGTGCCCAGGCCGCCAAGCTGGGCGACTACTACGCCGCCTGCATCCAGGAGCACATGCCTGACGGCATCACCTGCCTGTTCGGCCCCGCCTACAAGGGCATCCCCCTGGCGGTGTCCGCCGCCGCCTCCCTGTACCGGAACTACGGACGGGACCTGCCATACTGCTTTAACCGCAAGGAGGTCAAGGACCACGGCGAGGGGGGCTCCATGGTGGGCTATAAGCCCCAGAACGGGGACGACGTGGCCATCATCGAGGACGTGGTCACCGCCGGCACCGCCGTGCGGGAGTCCATCGAGCTCTTCAAGCACGTGGCCGACGTGAACATGAAGGCCCTCTTTGTCAGCGTGGACCGGATGGAGCGTGGCACCCGGGAGTGCTCCACCCTGGACGAGCTGCGCCAGGACTACGGCATCCAGGTATTCCCCATCGTCACCGTGCGGGAGGTCATCTCTTTCCTCCACAACAACCCCATCGACGGCAAGGTCTACATCGACGACGACATGAAGGCCAAGATGGAAGCCTACCTGGAGCAGTACGGAGCTAAGGCTTAAACATTTGAAATTGGCCTGCGGCCAAAGGAGCGGTTTTGAGATGTTGAGTGTATTCTTTGCCCTGAGCGTGTTCCTGGCGTTTATTTTTCCTGCTGCCTTAATCCTGGCCATCAAAGGTGCGATTCAGGGAAATGAGCGGATCGGCTGGACCTTCTTGTGCTGTCTCTCCTTTGCCGTAATCGTGTTTACCACTATCATGGTGGCCGGCACCTATTAAGCCGCCTGTATTCTGCCGGGAGAGGAGGAGGCCACTTATGCCTGACAAGCCCAAACACCGCCACACCGGACACCGGGAGCGGATGAAAGCGGAATTTCTGGCCCGTGGCCTGGAGGGCTGGCCCGACCACCGGGTGCTGGAGCTGCTGCTGTTCTACACCATCCCTCAGGGGGATGTGAACGACCTGGCCCACGAGCTGGTGGAGCGGTTCGGCTCTCTGGCCGGGGTGCTGGACGCCTCGGTGGAGGAACTGAAGAAGGTGAAGGGCGTGGGGGACCACACGGCGGTGTTTCTCCGCATGCTCCCGGCGGTGCTGGGCCGGTACCAGGGGGGCCGCACCCGGCTGAGCGCCATCATCAACAGCCCGGAGGAGGCCTACGCCTGGCTGGAGCCCTACTTTTTCGGGGCCCGGAATGAGATGGTCTACGTCCTGTGCATGGACGGCAAGCGGCAGGTGCTGGGGGTGCGGAAGGTGGCCGAGGGCAGCATTGAGCTGGCGGAGGTGAACACCCGGCGCATCGCCGAGGAGGCCATCGGCCTGCGGGCCGCCCAGATCTACGTGGCCCACAACCACGTGAGCAACCTGGCCATCCCCTCCCAGGCGGACTGGCTGACCACCGACACCCTCCGGGGCGCCCTGCGCCCCATCGGCATCGAGCTCATTGACCATCTGGTGTTTGTGGACGGGGATATGGTGTCCCTGAAAGACAGTGAGCACCTCAAAAGTTTACAGTATGTGTAATGTGTAACGGGCATGCTCCTCTCCATTTTCAGTGGAGAGGAGCAAAACCATCTTGCTGGGGAACATTTGTTCTGATATAATAAGGAGAATCCAAACAGGGGGAGGGGCGGAGATGCCCAAATTTGAAGTGGTTTCCGAGTATACGCCCTCCGGCGACCAGCCGGAGGCCATTGAGGCGCTGTCCAACGGCATTGAGATGGGGCTGGACGAGCAGACCCTCCTGGGCGTCACCGGCTCGGGCAAGACCTTCACCATGGCCAAGATCATCGAGCAGGTCCAGCGCCCCACCCTGGTGCTGGCCCACAATAAGACGCTGGCCGCCCAGCTATGCGCCGAGTTCCGGGAGTTCTTCCCCAACAACGCGGTGGAATACTTTGTGTCCTACTACGACTACTACCAGCCGGAGGCCTATATCCCCCACACGGACACCTTCATCGAGAAGGACTCCGCCGTCAACGAGGAGATCGACCGGCTGCGCCTGTCCGCCACCGCCTCCCTGCTGGAGCGGCGGGACGTGATCGTGGTGTCCTCCGTGTCCTGCATCTACGGCCTGGGCGAACCGGAGGACTTTGCCGCCATGATGGTGGCCCTCCGGGTGGGTATGACCATCGAGCGGGACGAGCTCTTGAAGCGCCTGGTGGCCATCCGCTATGAGCGCAACGACATCGCCTTCGAGCGCAACATGTTCCGGGTCCGGGGAGATACCGTGGAGGTGTGGCCCGCCTACTGGAAGGACACCGCTCTGCGCATCGAGTTCTTTGGAGATGAGATCGACCGCATCAGCGAGATCAACGTGGTCACCGGCACCCCCATCCGCCGGCTGAACAACATCCCCATCTGGCCGGCCACCCACTACGTCACCCCCAAGGAGAAGATGGATGCCGCCATCCAGGAGATCTACAAGGAGCTGGAGGAGCGGGTGGCCTTTTTCGAGAAGGAGGGCAAGCTCATCGAGGCCCAGCGCATCAAGCAGCGCACCATGTACGACATCGAGATGATGCAGGAGCTGGGCTACTGCTCCGGCATCGAGAACTACTCCCGGGTTATTGAGGGGCGGCCGGTGGGGTCGCCCCCCCACACCCTGCTGGACTACTTCCCCAAGGACTTTGTGCTGTTCATCGACGAGAGCCACGTGACCCTTCCCCAGGTGCGGGCCATGTACAACGGGGACCGGGCCCGAAAGACCACCCTGGTGGACTACGGCTTCCGCCTGCCCTGTGCCTTTGACAACCGCCCCCTGAAATTTGAGGAGTTTGAGAAGCGCCTCAACCAGGTGGTCTATGTCTCCGCCACCCCCGGCGAGTACGAGCGCACCCGCTCCGGCCAGATTGTGGAGCAGGTCATCCGGCCCACCGGCCTGCTGGACCCCAAGGTGGAGGTCCGCCCGGTGGAGGGCCAGATCGACGATTTGATCGGGGAGATCAACACCCGCACCCAGCGCAACGAGCGGGTGCTCATCACTACCCTCACCAAGAAGATGGCGGAGGACCTCACCGCCTACCTCCAGAACACCGGCATCAAGGTCCGGTACATGCACCACGACATCGACACCATCGAGCGAATGGAGATCATGCGGGACCTGCGCCTGGGCACCTTCGACGTGCTGGTGGGCATCAACCTCTTACGCGAAGGCCTGGACCTGCCGGAAGTTTCTTTGGTGGCTATTCTGGACGCGGACAAGGAGGGCTTCCTCCGGTCGGAGACCTCCCTCATCCAGACCATCGGCCGGGCGGCCCGAAACGCCGACGGCATGGTCATCCTGTACGCCGACACCATCACCCCCTCCATGCGCCGGGCCATGGACGAGACCGAGCGCCGCCGGGAGAAGCAGGACGCCTATAACAAAGCCCACGGCATCACCCCCAAGACGGTGGTCAAGTCGGTGCGGGAGCTGCTGGAGATCTCCGCCACGGCGGAGGACGTGGCCTCCGACCAGCGCCAGGGCAAGGTCAAGGCCATGACCAAACAGGAAAAGGCCGCCGAGATCGCCCGCCTGGAGAAGGCCATGAAAGAGGCGGCGAAGATGTTGGAATTCGAGTTGGCGGCTTCGTTAAGAGATCAGATCATCGAACTGCGGGGGAAGTAAAAGCCGCCTCTTTCTCCCGCGCACCGCGCGGGCGCGCCGGATGGCGCGTACAAGCGTTTTTGCCAAGGGCAAAAACCTTGCCGCAGGCGGAATTTATTTCCGCCGAGGATTTGAAAAAATCGGGGCCCCCGCGGGTTCTGCCCGTGGGGCGGCGGCAAAGATGCTGGAGTTCGAGCTGGCGGCTTCCCTGCGGGATCAGATTATCGAGTTGAGAGGGAAATAAAAAACGTGGGATATTCCAAGAAAAAAGGGCGCCCTGGTCGTCTGCCCTGTTGGGATTACAGTGCTGTTGGTTGTTATTTTATCACCTTCTGCACAAAAGACCGACGCTGCATTCTTTCCCAAGTCGTGGGGCGCGACGACTTCGGCGCGCCATCTGTTGAACTCACCTCTTATGGTGCTTATCTCCTTCATCTCTTAAACTCCCTGCCCAATGCTTATCCCAACGTAAAATTGCATCATAGCGTCATTATGCCTAATCATGTTCATCTACTGCTTTCTATTGAGCCCCACGCACTGAGCGCGCCGGGGTCGTCGCGCTCCACACAGTTGGTGCCGCGCATGATTGCAGCTTTAAAACGATTTACTAATCAATTTGCGGGGTTCAATCTTTGGCAGTCTACCTACCACGACCACATCATCCGCAGCGAGGCGGACTATCTCCGCATCTGGGACTATATCGACACCAACCCCGCCAAATGGCGGGAAGACTGTTACTACTGCCAGTCCGAGGGGGCGACCTTGCCGTGACGCACTCCTACTTTATTCCACTCCGGCCACCGGCGGGCGGCCACATGGGGCCGCCCCTACAACGCGCCCGAGACCTGCCCCCTCATCCGTCGCGACCTCCGGTCGTGCCACCTTCCCCCCAAGGGGAAGGCTTACGGGCCACCGCAAGGGTCGCCCCTACGGCGGAAACCGGACCGTGAGCGTTGGCTCGGCAAAGCCAGGCGCACCAACGGAACCGCACCAGCGGCAATTTTTGCAAACCCAGGGCCCAGTGGCCCGGAAGGAATCGCGGAGGCCACTCCCTTTTTGCGCGCCGGAAATCCAGCAACATCTAACAATAGGGCGTCCCCCGTAATGGGGTCCGGGGTAAGGCGAATATGAGCGCGAAGCGCTCATCCTGAGCCGTCCCCCGGGGGCGCTTTGGTTCCTTTGCCGCCATGGGCAAAGGAACTCGCCGCCCGCAGGCGGCGAAATCCTCTGCGAAAACCACCAGGAGCGGCGCGTCCAGGAGGCCGCGCCCTACGAAAAAGTCAAAAATCTCCGGGGCGGCGGGGGCAAACCCCGCCCTACCGGGGTGCGAAACGGCGAGAAAGACAGCAAAATCCCCCTGTGATAGAAATGAGGAAAACCACATGTCCAAGAAAGAAGAAAAAACCAACGTGATGCGGGTCCTGGACCAAAAGAAGATCCCCTACACCCCCCACACCTACCCCCACGGGGACGGCGAGGCTCTGGACGGAGTGACGGTGGCCCAGAATCTGGGGATCAACCCGGACCAGGTGTTCAAAACCCTGGTGACAAAAGGGGCCTCCGGGGGATACTATGTCTTTGACATCCCGGTGGCGGCCACCCTGGACCTGAAAAAGGCCGCCAAGGCGGTGGGGGAGAAGTCCATCGCCATGCTCCACAGCAAGGAGCTGCTCCCCCTCACCGGGTATGTCCACGGGGGCTGCTCCCCCATCGGGATGAAAAAGCAGTTCCCCACCGTGTTTCACCACAGCGCCCTGGACCAGGAGACTATTTTCGTCTCCGCAGGGAAGATCGGCTTCCAGGTGGAGCTGTCCCCCGCGGATCTGATGAAGCTGGTGCGGGGGACCGCGGCGGACGTGACCGCGGCCGCAGAATAACCGAAAGGCAGGAGAGAGACCATGACCATCCGACCGGCCCAAGCGGGCGACTATTCCCAGATCTATTCCCTGGTCCAGACGGCCTTTGCCACGGCGAAGGTCAGCGACGGGACCGAGCAGGACTTTGTGCTGGAGCTGCGCCGGCGGGACACCTACCGCCCGGAGCTGGAGCTGGTGGCAGAGGAGAACGGACAGCTTATCGGACACATCCTCCTCACCATTTTGCCGGTCCCCGGCGCTCCCCAGGGGCTGCGGGGGCTGATGGTGGCCCCCCTGTGCGTCCGGCTGGAGGACCGGAGCCGGGGCCTGGGCGGCCAGCTTCTCCAAGAGGGGGGCCGCCGGGCGGCGGAGCTGGGGTACAACGCCCTGTTTCTGGTGGGCGACCCGGACTACTACGGCCGGTACGGCTTCCAGAACGCCGTCTCCCTGGGGTTCCAAAACGCCTCCGGCGTGCCCGACCAGTTTTTACTGGCACGGGGGCTGACCCCGGATGCTTTACAAAACGCGGGGGGCGCGCTGGCGCTCCATTGAAACCCAGGAGAAAATCCGCTTCTGTCGAGGAGGGCTTACCATGACCGCGCTGAAAGCGAAGTGGAGCGAAATGTCCCGGTACCGCCGGGTGCTGTTGATCGTGATGGCCATAGAAATCCTTGCGTTTTTCTTTGCTACTCTGGTGATGATAAACCGGCCCGGTTTGGAGTATCAGGACGCCCTGCTCTACCCCGGCACCGAGGGAGATTTCCAGATTTACCAGGGTACGGTGGACGGAGAAACCGCCCGGTTTGCCGTGTCTCCGGAGTGGGAAGTCTCCTATCAGTGGGGGGACTATACCTACGGTCCCTATCAGATTACAGAGGACCCTGCCGCCGTCCCCGACGGCTATGAGGGGAGTCAGGGCATTGAGATCCGCCTGGGGGATGAGGCGCTGTTTCGGGGGTGCTATCTCCCCAGATCCACTCTGTCGCTGATTCAGGAGGACGGGGAACCTCTCTGGGGAAGTTCCTCCTACGCATTTGCAAGCGACGGGACTATTTTGGGAGAGAACGGCCGCGTCATTACACAGCAGGAGTTCCACGAGCCTGATCTGTACACCTTGGTTCGGGTGGCCCTGGAGCCAGAGCTCACCCACCGGGGAAGCATGGGGCTCTATCTGGCGGTCACCCTGCTGGCCCTGTTCAACATCATTCAGATCTGTTTCCCCCACCTCTTCTTCCGCCTGAGCCTGCTGGGCCGTGTGCGGAATATCGACGACGCGGAGCCCTCTGACTTCTACATCGCCATGGAGCAAATCGAGTGGGTGTTTTTGGCATTGGCGTGCCTGCTGCTCTACTACATGGCTATGACTACGATACAATAGAGAACGAGCCTGTCCCGCGGGGCGGGCAAAACGAACACAAAAAAGAGGAAAAACCATGCAGGATCATATTTATGTAAAAGGCGCCCGGGAGAACAACCTGAAGAACGTGGACGTGACCATCCCCAGGGACAAGCTGGTGGTGCTCACCGGCCTGTCGGGCAGCGGCAAGTCCTCCTTGGCCTTCGACACCATCTATGCCGAGGGCCAGCGGCGGTACGTGGAGTCCCTCAGCTCCTACGCCCGGATGTTCCTGGGGCAGATGGAGAAGCCCGACGTGGATTACATCGACGGCCTGTCCCCCGCCATCTCCATCGACCAGAAGACCACCAGCAAAAACCCCCGGTCCACCGTGGGCACGGTGACCGAGATCTACGACTATCTGCGTCTGCTGTGGGCCCGGGTGGGCACCCCCCACTGCCCCATCTGCGGCAAGGAGATCAAGCAGCAGACCATCGACCAGATCATCGACCAGGTGCTGGAGCTGCCCGAGGCCACCCGCATCCAGGTGATGGCCCCTGTCATCCGGGGCAAGAAGGGCGAACACGCCAAGGTCTTCGAGGACGCCCGCCGCTCCGGCTATGTGCGCTGCCGGGTGGACGGCATCACCTACGACCTCTCCGAGGAGATACGCTTGGAGAAGAACAAGAAGCACTCCATCGAGATCGTGGTGGACCGTCTGGTCATCCGGGATGATATCGCCCGCCGCCTCACCGACTCGGTGGAGATCGCCTCCGGCCTGTCCGGCGGACTGGTGGTCATCAACGTGGTGGGGGAGGACCGGGACATCCTGTTCTCCCAGAACTACGCCTGCGAGGACTGCGGCGTGTCCATCGAGGAGCTCACCCCCCGGATGTTCTCCTTCAACAACCCCTTCGGGGCCTGCCCCACCTGCACCGGCCTGGGCAGCCAGCTGAAGGTGGACCCGGACCTGGTCATCCCTAACAAGAACCTGTCCATCCTGGAGGGGGCCATCACCGCCTCCGGCTGGAGCAACATCAAGTCCGACGGTATCTCCCGCATGTACTTTGACGCCCTGTCCAAAAAGTACCGCTTCAAGCTGGACACCCCGGTGAAGGACCTGTCCAAGGAGGTCATGGATGTGATCCTCTACGGAACCCGCGGGGAGGAGCTCACCCTCCACTACGACCAGCCCCGGGGGAAGGGCACCCTCCACCAGCCCTTTGAGGGTATCTGCAACAACCTGGAGCGCCGCTATAAGGAGACCCAGTCCGACGCCATGCGCCGGGAGCTGGAGGACTGCATGAGCGAGTGCCCCTGTCCCACCTGTCAGGGGCGACGCCTGCGGAAGGAGTCTTTGGCGGTCACGGTGGGCGGCCTGGACATCGACACATTCTGCCACAAATCCGTCACCCAGGCCCTGGATTTTGTGGACCACCTGGAGCTGTCTGAGACCCAGATGATGATTGCCGAGCGGATTTTGAAGGAGATCAAAAACCGGCTGGGCTTCCTCCAGTCGGTGGGCCTGCAGTACCTCACCCTGTCCCGGGGGGCGGGCTCCCTGTCCGGCGGCGAGAGCCAGCGCATCCGCCTGGCCACCCAGATCGGCTCCTCCCTCATGGGGGTGCTGTATATCCTGGACGAGCCCTCCATCGGCCTGCACCAGCGGGACAACGACATGCTCCTGAAAACCATGCAGGACCTGCGGGACCTGGGCAACACCCTGTTGGTGGTGGAGCACGACGAGGACACCATGCGGGCGGCCGACTATATCATTGACGTGGGACCTGGGGCCGGCGTCCACGGGGGCGAGATCGTGGCGGCGGGCACCCCCGAGGAGGTGATGAACACCCCCGGCTCCATCACCGGCGACTACCTGTCCGGGCGCAGAAAAATTCCCGTCCCCAAGGAGCGCCGGACCGGAAACGGGAAGCACCTGAAAGTCATTGGAGCGGCGGAGAACAACCTGCACCACATTGACGTGGACTTCCCCTTGGGCACCTTCATCTGCGTCACCGGCGTGTCCGGAAGCGGAAAGTCCTCCCTGATCAACGAGATCCTCTACAAAAAGCTGGGAGCCGATCTGAACCGGGTGAAGGTCCGGCCGGGGAAGCACGACCGCATCGAGGGGGAGGAGTTCCTGGACAAGGTCATCGACATCGACCAGTCCCCCATCGGCCGCACCCCACGGAGTAACCCCGCCACCTACACCGGGCTCTTTAACGACATCCGGGAGTTGTTCGCCTCCACCCAGGACGCCAAGGCCCGGGGCTATGGCCCGGGGCGGTTCTCCTTCAACACCCGGGGCGGCCGGTGCGAGGCCTGCCAGGGGGACGGCCTGCTGAAAATCGAGATGCACTTCCTGCCGGATATCTACGTCCCCTGCGAGGTGTGCAAGGGCAAGCGCTACAACCGGGAGACCCTGGAGGTCCACTACAAGGGCAAGAACATCTACGAGGTGCTGGAGATGACGGTGGACGAGGCCCTGCCCTTCTTCGAGAACCTGCCCCGCATCTACAACCGCCTGAAAACCCTGGAGGAGGTGGGCCTGGGCTATGTGAAGCTGGGTCAGGCCTCCACCACCCTGTCCGGCGGCGAGGCCCAGCGGGTGAAACTGGCCACCGAGCTCTCTAAGCGCTCCACCGGAAAGACCATCTATATCCTGGACGAGCCCACCACCGGCCTGCACAGCTATGACGTCCAGCGGCTCATTGACGTATTGCAGAAGCTGGTGGACGCGGGCAATACCGTGGTAGTCATCGAGCACAACCTGGACGTCATCAAGACCGCCGACTATATCATCGACCTGGGCCCCGAGGGGGGCGACGGCGGCGGCACCATCGTGTGTACCGGCACGCCGGAGGAGGTCGCTCAGTGTGAGCGGTCTTATACCGGAAAATATCTGAAACGGATGTTGGTTTAAGTCTTTGCAGAGGGATTTCGCCGCCCGCTCTCATTAGCCTTCCCCCTGGGGGGAAGGTGCCCCAGTGCTCACACTGGGGCGGATGAGGGGACAGATTTCGGATTGGATTCGTTGTGTGCAGGGGGGTATTTCGCCGCCCCGGCGGCGAGTTCCTTTCTGCACGGGCAGAAAGGAACCAAAGAGCCGCCAAGGGGTGGGCGCAATCGGCAGGAACGGCGTTGCCGCCCCTGCCTCCATGCCGCCCACCCCCTGGACCCCCGTTTACGGGGGTTACCTCTTGGACTAGGCAGAACATTTCCGGCGCGCAAAATCTGAGTGGCTGGTCTAAATTCCCGCCGGGCCACTGGGCCATGGGTTTGCAAAAATTGCCGCTGCTGCGATTCCACAACTGCGCCTGACTTTGCCAAGCCAACGCTCCCGGTCCATCTCTGCCGTAGGGGCGGGTGTCCTCACCCGCCCGTAAGCCTACCCCTTTAGGGGCCGACTCCCCTTTTCAAGGGGAGATGGCCGAAGGCCAGAGGGGATAGGGATAGGTGCCGAGCGAAGCGAGGCGGATGAGGTCCGTAGGGGCGGCACACCTGGGCCGCCCGCGTCTCCCTGAGCTGCACTTGAGCCCAAACACGCCAAAAGGCGCGCTTTCTACCAGGAGGAGCAGAACCGAAAGGTTACCAAACCCTCAGCGGCAGCGGTAATAGAACGGAAACTGGTCAGCTGAGCCACCCGCGCCTTTGCGACGACTGCCAAGGCAGCCTAATTGGCGGCCCACGTAAAATGGGGTCCGGGGAAAGCGGACCTATGGACCTAGGCGAAGCGGAGCGGAGCCGTAGTCCATCGGCCGCGTCCCCGGTGGCGTTTTGGTTCCTTTGCCGCCATGGGCAAAGGAACCCGCCGCCCGCAGGCGGCGGAATCCCCCTGCAAAACTATATTTCTCTCAAGTCCTCCCCCAGCGCCAGCCCAAACTTCACCCCCGCCCGGAACCCCTGCACGGCGTAGAAGCGGCAGACGTATTCCAGATCCTGTTTTTCCGCCTCCATCAGGGCGGACTCCAGAATGGCGAAGTGCAGCTCATCGGCATCGTCCTGGGGCTGGTTTTCGATTTGGGGATGGATATAATGGTCGTAGATCCACCCCATGAGGTCTGTCATATGAAACCCTTCTTCCTGAACACGACATATTCTGATGTTAATATTATACACGACAAAATTTGTGGTGTCAATAGGCATAAGGAGCACTTGAATGGATGATATTTTAAAAAAATTCGGGCAGCGCTTAAAGGAGCTTCGGAAAAGCAAGGGCCTGACACAAAAAGAGATGGCGAACTTGATGGATATGACCGACCGGAATTATCAGCGGTTTGAATATGGGAAGATCAATGTACCCGCCACAACGCTGTGTTTTTTGGCTGACTTCTTCGGCGTTACCACCGACTACCTGCTGGGCCGCAGCGAATCCCCTGCTCAGGAAAAGGAGTAACCCTCTATGGATTTCATTCGCTTGACCGACCCCGCCGGCCCGGAATTTGAGACCGCCTTTGCCCTGTACGAAGTCAGCTTTCCTCTCCATGAGCGGCGCACCCGTTCCGCCCAGGCGGCCCGTCTGTCCCACCCGGAGTACCGCTTCAACCTGCTGCGGGAGGGAGACAGGTTCCAGGGCATCCTCCTCTACTGGGAGGGCCCCGGCTTCCGGTATGTGGAGCACTTCGCCATCGCCCCGGACCTGCGGGGCGGGGGAGTGGGGGCCCGGGCCCTGGCGGAGCTGTGCGGCCAGGGAATCCCGGTGATTTTGGAGATCGACCCGCCGGTGGACGAGATCTCCATCCGGCGGCAGCACTTCTATGAGCGGTGCGGATTTGCCAAAAATCCCTTCCCCCACGTCCATCCCCCCTACCGGAAGGGCTTCCGGGGCCACCCCCTGGTGGTGATGTCCGCCCCGGGGGCCCTGACCCAGGAAGCCTATGACCGCTTCGCGGGGTACCTGCAAAATACGGTCATGTCCGACTGCGTGCCTCCCCTGGAGGAGTGAGGCGCTTTTGACTAAGCTGGCCCGTTTTTCCGGCACCCGCGCCCCGGTCTGGGCATAGGATGGCCCGGAGGTGGTGCCCTGTGGGTCCTGTGACAGAGGCGATTTTGGCCCTGCTGTGCGCGTTGGGAGCAGCTGTACTGCTCTGGCTGTTTTTTGGCTGGCTGGTCCGTCCGGCCTCGGTACATAATCTTTGGACGGTGATCCCCGGCAGGGGGGACGGAGACTCGCTGGAGGCCGCCCTCCGGCAGCTGGCCTGGCTGCGCCGGGCGGGCCTGTTCCGGGGAGAGGCGGTGATCTGGGATGCGGGCCTCACCCCGGAGGGCCGGGAGCTGGCCCTGCACCTGGCCCTCCGGTGGCCCTGGGTCACCTGCTGCCCCAGAGGGGCGCTGGAGGAGTGGCTGGGGCGGTGAGAGAACGCGACTTGGAAACGAGCGGCGCGCCGGGTCGTCGCGCCCTACAGGCATCCGAACCTACGGGAGACGGGCGGCCACATGGGGCCGCCCCTACGGACCTCATCCGCCTCGCTTTGCTCGGCACCTTCCCCTAAAGGGGAAGGCATAGGGGCGTGCTTCAAAAGCCTTCCCCTTTAGGGGAAGGTGCCCCCGAAGGGGGCGGATGAGGTATCCCGTGTTTTGAGCTAGGTGTGTTAGCTCGGCCAAGCCAGGCGCGGCGGTGGAACCGCACCAGCAGCAATTTTTGCAAACCCAGGGCCCAGTGGCCCGGAATGAAACGATAAAAGCCACTCAGATTTTGCGCGCCGGAAATTTTTTGCCCGACCGAAGGGATAACCCCCGTAATGGGGTCCGGGGCCGACTCCCCCTGTCAGGGGGAGATGTCGCGAAGCGACAGAGGGGGTAGGGTAGGCGACTATGAGCACGAAGTGCTCATCCGGAGCCGTCCCCGGTGGCGTTTTGGTTCCTTTGCCGCCATGGGCAAAGGAACTCGCCGCCCGCCGGCGGCGAAATCCCCGCC
>JABLTR010055833.1_pt1 | contig 15546 bp, 14 predicted proteins | sample 7160071 | NCBI WGS metagenome assembly JABLTR01 (sample SAMN14651230, study PRJNA627086) | human gut metagenome | isolation source: feces | host: Homo sapiens
AAGGGCAAAAACAAGGGCAAACAGATAAGGTTTGAATGAAAAACAGGCGTGAAGCCTTGAAAAATCAATGGTTTTTGAGGATTAGATAGTTAAATCTAAATTTTACTTGCTTTTTAGCGGGTTAAGAGGCATAATTATTGTTGCATAAGATAAAATCTGCTTTTAAGACGATTTATGATTTTATAGACTTGTCGGGGTTGCTATTATATAATTATGTATTGGCAAAACGGACTTAGACTAATGCGTGTTTTTATGCATGCCATGTATATCTGCAAATAATGAATTTAATATATGTGTTTTGTTGGAGGAAAAAATGAAACTTGGAATCGTAGGACTGCCGAATGTAGGCAAATCGACATTGTTTAATGCAATAACCAACGCCGGTGCAGCGTCGGCAAACTACCCATTTTGCACCATTGAGCCGAATGTTGGAGTGGTAAACGTTCCCGACGAGCGTCTGCAGCGGCTTGCAGAAATGTATGATACTCAGAAAATAGTCCCTGCGTCTATAGAGTTTTTGGACATAGCCGGGCTGGTAAAGGGCGCATCTAACGGCGAGGGGCTTGGCAATAAGTTTTTGTCGCATATAAGGGAGGTCGACGCCATAGTTCATGTTGTGCGCTGCTTTGAAAACAGCGACATAGTGCATGTGGACGGCAGTATAGACCCGGCAAGGGATATAGAAACAATAAATATTGAGCTTATATTGTCGGACATAGATATGGCGCAGCGTCGGCTGGACAGGTCGTCGAAAGCTATGAAGGGCGATAAGTCGCTGGCGCATGAGGTCGATTTTATAACGCGCCTGATATTGCATCTTGAGAGCGGCAAACCGGCGCGCAGCATAGAGCGCGACGAGGATGAAGAAGAAATACTGAAATCTATGTTTCTGCTCACGTCAAAGCCGGTAATTTACGCCTGCAACATGAGCGAAGATGACTTTATAAACGGTCTTGACAATAATGAAAGATATAAGGCGGTGCTGTCCATCGCCGATGCCGAGGGCGCGGGCGTTTTGCCTATTTGCGCTGAGCTTGAAGCGGAAATGTCGTCTATGTCGGAAGAGGAAAAAAAGGTGTTTTTGTCTGACTTAGGGCTAAAATCATCGGGGCTGGAGCGACTTATTAAGGAGTGCTATTCGCTGCTGGGCCTTATATCTTTCCTTACGGCAGGAAAGCCGGAGGTAAGGGCATGGACTATTAAAAAGGGAACAAAGGCGCCTCAAGCGGCCGGTAAAATACACTCTGATATAGAGCGCGGCTTTATTCGCGCCGAGGTAATCGAATATGATGCGCTTATTCAGTGCGGCTCTATGACGGCTGCTAAAGAAAAAGGGCTTGTGCGCTCAGAGGGTAAGGAATATATAGTTAAAGACGGCGATGTTATCCTTTTCAGATTTAACGTATAAATTTTTTAGGCAAAGGCATATTCTTAAGATTTGTGAGCATATCATGCTTTAAATAAAAAATGCATATATAAAAAGCACGGGCAAAACGCCCGTGCTTTTTATATAACAGAGCCGATATGACCTAAACTTAGCGGCAGCAGCCTAAACAAATCAGGTCGGCAGATTTATCAAAACAGAAAAGCCATGTTTCGTATAAATCTGCCTATGGTGAATTGCGTGCTTCGAATTATTATATCATTAGTGCACCGCTAATGGAAAGTCAAGCTGCGGCAAAAGCTTAGCGTGTGCATGTCCGGCGCTGTTGTGCCATAACCTTGGCAAAGCTTTTGCATATCAAAATAATTTAATGCAGTGCAGCTAATAAAAAGTATTAATAGTATAGGGCTGTCATTTTATAAAATGCATCAGCAATGGGAATATTTGAGCAGAAGAGCACAAAAGCCGCGCGGCGCCCGGCACTGTTTAATTAGATAAACGCCGCTGCGCAGAAATTTAATTATAAGTATCTCATATATTTTTGCTCTAAATCGAGCAGATATTTTTTAACGTCCAATCCGCCGGCATACCCTACTAATTTGCCGTTTGCACCTATCACGCGGTGGCATGGGACTATGACGGCAACAGGGTTGTGATTGTTGGCATTGCCCACTGCGCGGCAGGCTTTTGGACTGCCTATGCTTTTGGCTATTTCGCTATAGCTGCGCGTCTCGCCATATGGAATTTGCTGAAGCGCGTACCAGACTTTTTTTTGAAATTCGGTGCCGTGCAGGCTGACAGGGACGCTGAATTTTTTTAACCTGCCGTCAAAATATGCTTTAAGCTCGCTTTCACATTCTTTAAGCAGCAAAGTGGGCTCGCATTCTTTTGGCGGATTATCAATAGAATTATAATCGCGAAACATCTCAAGCCTTGTTATGCCTACTCCATCTTCTTCAGCTATATATGTGCCGATTACAGTTTTAATATACATTTTATTCAGCATAGTAATTACCTCAGCATAAACTTTTTATATTTATTATATAAGTATAGTTTGATATGTCAACGCCTGTCTGATATACTAAGAAAGATTAAAGTGATTTTTATGTGCGAAAGCTGGGATTTAAAGATGAGTAAAACAATAAGCGTGCTGGGCGACAGCATATCGCACGGCGCCAATGCACCGGATATTCCAAACCAAAGCTACATAGGCATTATAAAGCACCGCATTGCTGAAAAAACGGGTGTTTACAATTACGGCTTTACCTCTCTGCAATATATGATGCTTAACGACAGCGGACAGTATTGGGAAGTACACAGCCTTAACAGCTCCGGCTTTACGGCCTTTAAAGACGGCAGATGCATAAACGCCTATAAACTTATGGCTTATGAGAAAGACTCATATGTAGATGTAAGCGTGAAAGACAGGTTTAATGAGGCTTACATATATTATCAGAACGATAAAAATTTCGGCAGCTTTGAGGTGTATGCCGGAGACATATTTATTACGAGCATAGACGCAAGCGGCGATAAATACGGCATGAAAATTTACGGCCCCATAGATATATCGATGTTTGACAAGGCCAACATAAGAATAAAGGTAATATCTGAAAACAAGCCGGTGCTGCTGAGCGGCATGGCATATTATAACGACAAATCAAAGCCGGTGCTGAATAATTACGGGCTCAGCGGGCTATGTCTCGGCGAGCTCAGCGACGATGTAATAGACACTATATGCAATGCCGATATAGTTCTTTTTTCAATAGGTCATAACGACAGCTATTTCGGCGATGAAAAGGTCTTTACTGAAAAAATAAACACGGCGATAGAAAGCATAAAAAAATATAATGCTGAGGTATATGTAAACGACTTCTGCTGGTTTTCCAATCCCAATAAAAACCATTTTAAATTAGAGCTTAAGCGGCTTGCAAAGGCAGTAGATGCAGTTTATACAGACTATGCCGCCGAACTGCCGGGATTTTTAGAGCACGGGTTAAGCGATTGGGCGCATCCAACGCCGGAAGGACACAGAATGATAGCGGATTTGCTGCTGACTAAAACAAACCTGCTCAAAAAAATCTGATGAAGCCGGCGGTCAGCAGATTTTTGCGATATCTATTATGGCTTTATGCCTATTAAAAACACTAATACCGTCTCTGTCAGCCTTTTAAATGGTGCAGCAGAGACGGTATTTTTATATTCCTATTAAGCTGTTAAGCAGATTATTGCTATGCAAAATTTTGGTGAAAACATATGCTTTTATAAATTGGCTTACAGTGCCAATTAGATATTACTATATCTAATTGCCGAAAAATTTGTCAGCTATTTTGACGCTTTCCAGCGCATCTTTTGCATAAAAGTCCGCACCGACAAGCTTCGCATATTCCTCATTAAGCACAGCGCCGCCCACCATTACCTTGCAGTTGGCTCCAGCCTTGCGCAAAGCGGTTATAGTATCCGCCATGCTTTTGACCGTCGTCGTCATTAACGCCGATAGGCCGACAAGCTTTACATTTTTCTCCAGCACTGTGTCAACTACCGTTTGCGGCGGAACATCCTTGCCCAAATCAATTACATTATATCCGTAATTGGAAAGCATCATTTTTACTATGTTTTTGCCTATATCATGAATGTCGCCGTATACCGTGGCAATGACTATTGTGCCTTTATTCTGCTGCTCAGACGAATTTGACGCCGCTTTAAGCACATCAAACGCGTTTTTGACGGTCTGCGCCGACATAAGCAGCTGCGGCAGGAATATCTCGCCCTTTTCAAATTTTTTGCCCACTATATCCAACGCCGGAATAAAGCTCGAATTTATAATCTCAATAGGAGTGCTGCTTTCCAGCGCTTTGCGTGCGGCATCTGCAGCAAAGGCGCGGTCGCCGTCGACTATAATATCATACAGCGTCTTGCCTGATGAAGAGGAACTGACTTTTTTTTCGGCATCGGCGGCAGCTTCGCCGGAAAAGGCTCCCACATACTCCACTGCATTTTTATCCTGATTATTTATCACCTTAAATGTTCGTACAGTGTTCATAACAACGTCCGACAGCGGATTTATAATAGGCGCATCGAGCCCGGCACCGAAAGCCGCCGCTAAAAATACGCTGTTAAGCTGTTCGCGCTGCGGCAGCCCGAATGATACATTGCTTACTCCCAGTACCGTCTTGAGATTAAGGCGCTGCTTTACAAGCTTTATTGCATCAATAGTCGCCATTACGTCCTGCTGCTGCGCCGATGCGGTTAGAGTAAGGCAGTCTATAAGCACGTCCTGCTCGGGTATGCCGTATTTTTTAGCCGTGTTGAGTATTTTTTCAGCTATCCTATATCTTTCCTCCGCCGTATGCGGTATTCCGTTTTCGTCCAGCGCGAGGCCCAGCACCGCCGCGCCGTACTTTTTTGCAATAGGAAAGATTTTCTCCATAGATTCATGTTTGCCGTTTACCGAGTTTATAAGCGGCTTTCCGCGGCAAATGCGCACACCTGCCTCGATTGCGGCGGGGTCTGAGCTGTCAATCTGCAGCGGCAAATCGACTATAGCCTGCAGCGCGAGTACGGTTTTTGCCATCATTTCCGGCTCATCTATGTCGGGAAGGGAAATGTTTACATCTAACACGTCGGCGCCGCGGTCGCGCTGCGATATGGCTTCGCCGGTGATGTAATCCATATCGCATTCCTTAATGGCCTGCTTAAGCCGCTTCTTGCCGGTCGGATTTATGCGCTCGCCTATAACGGTGACGCGCCCGTCGAGTATAACGTTTTTTGTGCCTGATGTAAGCGCTGTTATACGCTTTGGAGATGTCGGCACAGGCTTTCTGCCGCTCAGCGCAGCTTTCATTTCAGCAATATATTTCGGAGTAGTGCCGCAGCAGCCGCCGAAAATGCATACTCCCATGTCGGCCATTTTGACTATATCTGCCGTATAGTCCTCCGGCGATATGTCGTACACCGTCTCTCCACCGGAAATTTTGGGAAGTCCGGCGTTAGCCTGAACGATTACCGGCAGGGGAGAGTATTCGGTTATCTGCTTAACAATCGGCAGCAGCTCGGCAGGACCCAGCGAGCAGTTTACGCCGAACGCATCTACACCCAGCCCGGACAATGAAAGCACCGCCGCAAGCGGGTCAGCGCCGACAAATGTGCGGCCATCGGCCTGAAACGACATGGTGCATATCACCGGCAGAGTGCTGTTCTCTTTAACGGCGAGTATGGCTGCCTTTGCCTCGTATATATCGGACAAAGTCTCAATTATAAATAAATCTGCGCCGCTCTCCACTCCGGCAAGCACCTGTTGCTTAAAGCAGTCATACGCCTCGTCGAAAGACAGCGGGCCCATCGGCTGCATAAGCTGGCCCAGCGGACCGATATCCTGAGCTATAACTTTGGCGCCGGCACGCCTTGCGATATCTATTCCCGCCCTTATAACTTCCGCAGCGGTAAAGCCGGTGCCGTTTAACGAGTGCGGATTGCAGCCGAAAGTGTTGGTGGTGATAATATCCGCACCGGCTTCAATATAGGCGCGGTGCACCGCCTCTACCTTTTCAGGCGCTTTTATATTCAATAAATCCGGCAGCTCGCCGGGCTTTAAGCCGGATTTTTGCAGCATTGTTCCCATAGAGCCGTCAAAAAATACAAACCGCTTTCCAAATTCCTTAATAACTTCCATATTCGCACCTTTCGTTTCGCGTAAAGTAATTTATGCTTTAAACTTTCTTGAAGATATGCTTAAAATACAGCCTTTCTGCACTAAAAACAGCAAAAGATTAATTGGCTTAATCATTTTGAAAAGAAGACCTGAACTCGCAGTCAACCGCTTCACATGACGCGCATTTGTCTTTGCCGGACATTCCGGCTTCAGCAGCGCATCCGGCTTTGCCGCCGGCTATATAGTCCGCCGGCTTTATGCCGATAATTGCCGTAACGGATTTGCGCGGTATCATAATATCGGAGCGTGTAAGCGTAAGCCCTATGCGTTTGCCTGCGCTCAGAGCAGACAATATGCCGCTTTGCAGACCGAGCGGCAAATCTCCATACCCAGGAGAAAAACGGCTTGTGGTAACACAGCCGTTTTCACTCTGCTCATCTGCTATTTTTGCACTTATCTCATCGCATAAAGCTTCAATACAGACGGATGCGCATGTGTCGAGTATAACGGCCTTTGCTATATCCTCCTGCTCAAAGCGGCGTATCAGATTGTCAATATTTATGCCTATCGTCGCCGCCATAACGGCGCAGCAGGAGCACCCGTCAAGATGCCGCGCTATATTCTTGCCGGTTAATACGATGTTTGTGCCTTCAACTGTTATTCCACCGTCAGAGCGAGATATGTCGAAATAGCTGTAAACAAAAAGCGATTTTGCAGCGCCGTCGCATATACTTATGCACTCATCTATTACCGCATCGGTAGCCGAGTCGGCGTCGTGCCCACGGTATCTGAGATAGCGCAGGACCTCTTTTTTATCTATAAACATCCAGCGCCTCCATCGCAGCTTTAGCAAAGTCAAATTTGTTCATGGCATATACGTGCATGCCGCCGCTGCCGTTGTCCATAAGGTCCGTCATCTGCGACACAGCATAATCTATACCGGCTTTGCGCAGCCCCTGCGGGTCGTCGGCATATTTATTGAGCAGCTTTATTATTTTCGACGGTAATGATACGGCGCAGGTAAATATCATTCTTTCTACCTGAGCGCGTGACATCATCGGCATAATGCCGGGTATAATCTGCGATTTTATTCCTCGTGCCGCAGCCTTTTCACGAAATTCGTAATACACCCTGTTGTCAAAGAAAAGCTGTGTTATAAAAAATGAAGCGCCGGCCTGCTCTTTCTCATATAAATATTCAATATTGTCGTCCATGCTTTCGCAGTTTATATGTCCCTCCGGATATGCAGCGGCGCCTATGCAGAAATAATTGCGGTCAAGGTCTGAAATAAGCTCCTTGGCATATCTGTAATCGCCGTCTGCCGGCCTGTCTTCTGGAATATCGCCGCGAAGCGCGAGTATATTCTCAATACCGTTTTCTTTAAGCGATGCGGATATAGTTTCTACATCTGAACGCCGGCTGCCTATACAAGTGAGGTGAGCAAGCGACTCGATGCCGCTTTCCTTTATCATTGAGGCAAGCCGCACCGTCTTGCCGCGCGGCCCCTTACCACCGGCACCGTATGTAACGCTTATAAAGTCAGGCTTAAGCGACGCCAGCTGCGATATAAAATTGCCTATTGCTTCAAATTCCATATCCTGCTTTGGCGGAAATATTTCAAAGGAAACATGCGCTTTTTTTCTATTAATAATTTCATCTATTCTCATATTATTCACCATACTTATTGTATTAAAAAATACATATTTAATGATATTAATGCTATAAAATAATTATATTATTGTCCGGGCCGGTATGTCAAGAAAGATAATTGATGGTTAAAGCCAAAATAATTTATTATCCGACAAAAGTTGTTATATTTCAAAAATATGTTATGATTATTACTATAATTAATTGGGAGTGAGCTTATGAAACTGTTTGTAGTAAGACACGGCCAGACGTCTTATAATGTAGAAAATAAGGTGTGCGGCTCTACTGACGCAGATTTAAACGAAACGGGAATAATGCAGGCAAAGGCAGCCGCGCAAAAGCTCAGCGGCATACATATTGATACGGTCTATGCATCACCCCTGAGGCGCGCGCTTAAGACGGCGGAAATTATTGCGGCTAAGGTAAGTATTAATAAAGAAGATATAATAATCGACAAGCGGCTGTCAGAGCAGGACTATGGCATTTATGAGGGAGTAGATGCCGGTTGCGAGGAGTTCCAGCGATTAAGAGTAAATTTTGCATGCAAAATGCCTGGGGGCGAGTCGCCTATGCAGACGGCAGTGCGCGCATATAAATTTTTAGACGAAATTTGCGACGCCGACAGCAACAAAAATGTTTTGATAGTCACGCATGGAAGCCTCAGCCGGGCTATAAACTCATATTTTTACAACATGGACAACGTAGAATATTTTAGATTTATGCCGGATAATTGCGGCATACTGGAATATACTGTTTAATAGCTTTATTAGGGATTTTTACCTGCTTTAAATACACAAAAGATCACGCCTTTATCGTGCGGTGTATATATCATGAAGCACATGATGAGTACATCAGTAAATATAAAATTATTAATAATGCCTTTATTCTAATCGCTAAGAAAGCTGCGACTCTCATAATAAAGCTTTTGCCGGCGCCGATGCAGCTGGAAAGCTTCGGCTTAGCGATAATAACAAAAAAGTGCCAGACTTTTTGGTCTGGCACTATATATTATCAGGCTATTATTTAGAATAGAACTCAACGATAAGAGTTGCATTTATAGGCACATCAATCTGCTCACGAGTAGCACGTGCAACAACGGTACCCTTAAAAGAATCCTTGCCGCCCTCAAGCCACTCAGGAACTATTCTGCTCTCAGTATAAGAGAATATATCTTCAAAATGCTTTGAAGAACGTGAAGCCTCTTTAATTTCTACTACGTCGCCGACTTTCACCTCATATGAAGGAATGTTGACTTTCTTGCCATTTACAAGCACATGACCGTGAAGCACTACCTGGCGTGCTTCGTTACGTGTGCGAGCAAAGCCAAGACGGAAAACTACATTATCTATACGGTTCTCCAAAAGGATAAGGAGGTTATCACCGGTTACGCCTTCCATCTTAACTGCTTTCTCATAATATGATTTAAACTGCTTTTCCATAACGCCATAAACGAACTTTGCTCTCTGCTTCTCTCTCAGCTGTACGCTGTATTCGCTCATCTTGCGGCGCTCCTTAACGATGCGCTTAGAGGGCTTCTTAGAAAGTCCGAGCAGTGCCGGCTCAAGTCCTAATGAGCGGCAACGCTTAAGTGCCGGCGTAATATTCCTTGCCATATAACTATCTCCTTTAAAATAATTATAGTTGTTAAGCCAAACAGGCATTTATTTCTGACATTTATGTAAAGGTATTAAAATAACCTAAACACAATAACCCAGTGTGACCAATTTATAATAGCAAAATTGCATCCCACTGTCAAGTAAAAAATATAATTAAAGCATTATTTTTATAAAATTAAAGCTCATTTTTGCTGTATTTAGCATTTTTAAAAATAAATCAGCTGTATTTTATCAAAAGATAAATTAAAAATTTTTTATAAAATTCTTTACATATACAAAATTATACATTATATATATTATGATTTATAATTTTAATTTTGTCAACACTAAAAATCAAGTTGTAATTATAGAATAAATATATTATAATAAGGAATGCCGATGGTGGGTATGTGATTTAACCGGCGGTTTTGAATATTAAATATGGTATCTGTTTTACGGGATGTACTGCTTTCGGGACCTGTGCGACGGTCTCCTGTGAACCATGTCAGGCGGGGAACCGAGCAGCATTAAGCAGTCTTGACTGTGCGCCGCAGTAATTCTGGAGGCGGTACATCCGATAAAACAGGTATCTGACGGTCATAACTTGGCCGTTATTTTTTTAACGCGGGGGTGGACGTGTGTATCAGGCGCTTTACAGGAAATACCGGCCAAAGCTTTTTTCAGATGTAGCCGGACAGGAGCATGTAACAAAGGTGCTCAGCCGTCAGGTGGAAGAGGGACGTATTTCACATGCGTATCTTTTTACCGGCTCACGCGGTACTGGAAAAACCACCTGCGCCAAAATACTCGCAAAGGCCATAAACTGCCTTAATCCGACAAATGGGCAGCCCTGCTGCGAATGCGAAATGTGCCGCCAGATTGAGAGTGAGCAGCAGACGGATGTGGTGGAAATAGATGCCGCCTCCAACAACAGCGTGGAAAATATACGCGATTTGCGCAGCAAGATAGTATATACTCCGGCGGCAGCTAAGTACAGGGTTTATATTATTGACGAGGTCCATATGCTTTCAACCGGCGCATTCAACGCGCTTCTTAAGACGCTGGAGGAACCGCCGGAGTATGTGGTATTTATTTTAGCTACAACGGAAATCCACAAGCTCCCGGCGACGATATTGTCGCGCTGCCAGCGGTTTGATTTTCGCCGGCTTTCACCGGAGGTCATAGCCGAGCGCGTTAAATATGTGTGCAGCAGTGAAAATTTGCAGATAACGGACGACGCGGCGATACTCATAGGCCGGCTGGCCGACGGCGCGCTGAGAGATGCGCTGTCGCTGCTGGATGTATGCGCTGCAAAAAGCGATAATATAGACGAGGCGTTGGTTATAGGTTCCGCCGGCATAGTCGGCAAAGAGCAGATGTATAAAATTGCCGAAAGCTTTATCGCGGGAGATACCAAAAAAGCGCTGGAAACCATAAATTTACTTTATCAAAGCTCGCACGACATGCAGCGGCTGTGTTCGGAGCTTATGTCTTACTATCGGGACTTGATGGTCGCGGCGTCGGTGAAAGACTGCGGCGGGCTGATTACGGCATCGTCGTCTGAGCTTGGCCAGATTGAACATCAGGCCAAAGCGGCGGGACTAAATAATATTATGCAGACAATGTCTGTGCTGAAAAACACGCTGGAATCTTTCAGGCGCTCGGGGGCGTCGCCCCTGACGCAGATGGAGATGGCGGTTGTAGACATCTGCAGCAAGGCTTCTTATGTGCGTGATGCGCAGCCGTATGCTGCGGCTGCAAGTGCGGCAAGGCAAGGAACAGGAGCAGCGGTATCAGCAAATAATGGTCAGGATGGCGGCGCCACAAATAAGGCGTCCGATACTGGACATGGCGAGCCGGGCGCAAAGGGACAGAATGCTTTGTCTGATACTGCAGTGAAAGACACAGTACAGAACGCAGAGGCGGACGACCGTCCGCCATGGATATCAGCAGATGAGGCGGCGGCATTTAATGCTCAGCCACAAAATAACAGTGCTGATTTAAATATATCTCACGCCGGTGCCGTCGCTGACGGCAGCGGTATAGGCAAAGGCGCTGATAATAAATCAGCAGTATATGGATACGGCGACATACCATTGCCCGACGATTCCGATGCGCCACCCGACACAACCGGCGCAGGCAGCGCCGACATGGGCGGTGCGGCCGCATATGATGAGCAAGCAGAAAATCCACCGCTTCCCGACGGGGTTGAGGTATGCACTAAATGGCCAGAGATTATGGACGCATTAGCTTCCAAAAACCGCGCGATGTATGCGGTGCTTATGGGCTCAAAGGCATATATAAAGGGCGATTTGCTGCTTATAGATGCAAAAAACTCTCTTTTTAGAGACATGATAAAAACCGAAACAAGGCATCGCAGCGATATACGGGCAGCGGCGGAAAAAGTGCTCGGCGTAAAATATCGGCTGGGTCCATTTAACGCAAACAACAGTGCAAATACGTCTGTTTCTGACCCGCTTGATAAGCTTAGCGGGAGACTTAAGCAGGCAGGTTTTGATGTAAAATAAATAATTTGGAGTGATAAAATATGAAGGCAAGGTTACCTAAGGGCATGGGCGGCGGAATGAACAACATGCTTCAGCGGGCGCAGAAGATGCAGGAGGATATGGCGAATAAGCAGGCGGAGCTGGAGCAGCGTGAATATACTGCCAGCTCGGGCGGCGGAATGGTTGAAGCGGTAGTAGACGGCAAGCATATGATTAAATCGCTTAAAATTAATCCTGAGGCGGTCGACCCGGAGGATACGGAAATGCTTGAGGACCTTATTATTGCCGCTGTAAACGAAGCTGTAAGAGAAGCTGAGGCTGTATCTGAAGAAGAGCTCGGCAAAATTACCGCCGGCCTTAATATACCCGGAATGCCAGGTATGTTTTAATTATTGCTACAAATCGAATGTATTTTAGCAAAAAGCAAATGCATGCATATCAATGATGTAAAGCTTTATTGCATTACACGTGTCTTGACCTAACACGCTGACTTTTGCTGTATATAACTATAAAAATCGGCGTAGATGGTTTTAGAATATTATAATGTAAAGTTAAATGTATTTACTTAAATTTATGCATTTGATTGCTTTAAAATTTTAATTTTAATTAAAACCGAGATAACGACAAAATATTTTAGGAGCATATATTACAATAATAGCGGAGGAATTAAGATGGCATATACCGTTCCGGCCATGAGCAATTTAACAGACCAGTTTGCGCGTCTGCCGGGCATAGGACGAAAGACGGCGGCGCGGCTGGCGTATTACATAATAAATCTGCCGGACGGCGAAGCGGAAAAGTTTGCGTCGGCGATTTTAGAGGCGCGGCAAAAGATAAACTACTGCGAAATCTGCCAGAATATAACGGAAAACAGCAAGTGTACCATATGCTCCGACGACAAGCGCGATAAAAGCACTATATGCGTTGTCGAGGATTCTCAGGACGTGGCGGCGTTTGAGCGCACGCATGAATACGATGGGCTTTATCATGTGCTGCACGGCGTAATTTCTCCGCTCGACGGCGTAGGACCTGAGCAGCTGAGGATAAAGGAGCTTATATCCCGTCTTAATAATACGGATGTAAAAGAAATAATAATGGCGACAAACCCCACTGTCGAGGGTGAAGCGACGGCGTCGTATATTTCACGGCTGATAAAGCCGTTTGGAATAAAAGTGACGCGGCTGGCTTACGGCATACCAGTTGGAGGCGACCTTGAGTATGCAGATGAAGTTACTCTTTCCCGCGCGCTTGAGGGAAGAAGTGAAATTATCTAAAATAAAGGAGAATTACTTTACTCCGCAAGGGGCTGTAAAGCTTTTAAAGCTTTCGCTTCGTGGAGTAGTTAAGCTTGTCGTTGAGGGCGGCTCATTTATTGCCCAGAGCTATTTGGGACTGCCGAGGGAAATATCGCAGATTGTATCTCAGGCGCTGGGCATTACCAGCAGTTTTGTTTTAAACAGTAATTTTTCTTTTAAAAATGAGCGGCTGTTCAGTATTAAATTTGCAAAGTTTATCGCAGTAAAAATGATTTCAATGGCGGCCGGCGTTATATTTATGACTGTGATAGGGCGTACGCTGTTTAAAACTGATAATATGAGAAGTGATATACTTGCAAAAGCGGTGGTTATGGCGCTTACTGGTATAATAAGCATTTGCGGAAATACATTTTTTGTTTTTAAGGATAAAAGCGAATGACGCTTATGTTATTTTAATTGCTCATTAAAAATCGATAAAGAAAATAGCAAATAAGAGTCGTAGAAAAACGAGGACTTATTTATAGCTTGCGCAAAATTTTAAATACACGAAGATGTGATATATGTTATTGACAATTTTGGCGGCGGTGATATAATAATTTTCCTGTGTGCAGAATTTAATAGGAGAGGATGAAGCGGTTGGACAGAGAAAGCATAAAAGTAATAGCGAAGAACAAGAAAGCATATCACGACTACTTCATTCAAGAGAGCATGGAAGCGGGAATAGAGCTCTGCGGCACAGAAGTTAAATCAATACGCGGCGGCGGTGTAAATCTGAAAGATTCGTGGTGCAGTGTAGTAAAGGGCGAACTGATAGTAAACGGCATGCACATAAGTCCATATGAGCAGGGTAATATATTCAACAGGGACCCGTACCGTCCACGCCGGTTGCTTATGCATAAAAAGGAAATCTTGAGGCTTTTCGGCACATTAAAGCAGGAGGGGCTCTCGCTCATACCGCTGTCGATTTATTTTAAAGGCTCGCTCGTCAAGCTGGAGGTAGGCCTTTGCAAGGGCAAGAAGCTTTACGACAAGCGCGCCGTTATGGCGGAAAAATCTGCTAAGCGCGATATTGACAGGTCGCTTAAAGAGCGCAACCGATAAAGGAGGAATTATATGCTCTGCAAAACGGTTGACATAAATCTTGATTATAAGAGGCTTAACATCGACAACGGCGGCTATAAGCCGACGCTTTCGGTTATGCTGCCGGACAATTGCGCAAGGCTGTATGGCGGCAGAAAATATCCGATGGTTGTAATATGTCCCGGCGGTGGGTATGAATTTACTTCCGACAGGGAAGCCGAGCCGGTATCCCTTAAGTTCGCCGCTGCCGGATTTAATACGGCGATACTTCGGTACAGCGTAGGCAAGGCAAAATTTCCGGCGGCGCTTTTTGAGCTGGCGTCGGCGGTGGCAACGCTGCGGGAGCATGCAGACGAGTGGAATATAGACAGCGATAAAATATTTATATGCGGATTTTCTGCCGGCGGACATTTGTGTGCGAGCTTCGGTACGCTGTGGAATAGAGATTTTGTGAAAGATGCTTTAGGCTATAGAATGGAGGAGCATAAGCCAAACGGCATGATTTTATGCTATCCGGTTATCACATCAGGCAAAAAGGCGGACTTATCGTCCATAAATGCGCTGCTTGGCGACATGGCGGATGATGAAAAGATGCTTAATCTTGTTTCTGCAGAAAAGCAGGTCAGCAGCGACACGCCGCCCGCCTTTATATGGCATACTTTTACAGACGACGACGTGCCGGTAGAAAATTCACTGCTAATGGCGGCAGCACTGAAAGACAAGGAAATACCATTTGAGCTTCATATATTTCCGCGCGGACCGCACGGCTTGTCAATTGCGAATAATATTACAGCCGGCGGGCGCGATAATTATATTATACCGGAGTGTCAGCAGTGGACCGACATGGCCATACGCTGGATTGAAAATTTATAGTTTAACCGTCAAAGGTTTATAATCATCCTTTCAGAAAATGCGGTTCATTTACGTAAAGTTATGGATTGCTTAAAGATATAAAAGGATATGCTGGCTGCTAATAAAAGGTAAATATATAAGGGGGCGTAAAGGTTTCGACGGGGATTTAGATGTATGGGAAGCGAGTAGCGGTGCGGAACCGCTATAAAATCCGCAGCTTAAAAATAAACGACAACAATAATACTGTTGCTCTTGCTGCTTAATTAAGCAGCCGTCCGGCCCCGACTGCCACCGGCGGGTAACCGGGCGTCACATAGGTGGCGTACGTGAATAAATGCCAGCCCCGGCATTTATCATGACTTAGGGGCTCTCCCTGTATGCAGCTCGCCGGCGGGCGACATACAGGGTAAATAAAAAAGCCGGATGCACTCGGAGAAACCCATACGGAAGAGTTTTCGGACAGGAGTTCGATTCTCCTCGCCTCCACCAATCGGGTATTGGACGAACACCTACTTTTTTGCAGGCGGCTTTGCCGTGAAATGTTCGCTCTGATACCAAATCAGAAAACGCCGTCTTG
>JABLTR010052592.1_pt1 | contig 15540 bp, 15 predicted proteins | sample 7160071 | NCBI WGS metagenome assembly JABLTR01 (sample SAMN14651230, study PRJNA627086) | human gut metagenome | isolation source: feces | host: Homo sapiens
CCGGTCTTGGCCAGTTCGGGTATATCCTTTAAGGTGACGCCTCCGCCAACTACCACGGGTATGGGGCTCAGTTCCGCCAGTTTTTTAAGGTCTTCAAAACTGCGGGTAAGTATTTTTCCATCGATGTCCATTCCACAGTCGGTCTTTGTAATGGAAGGATGGAGGGGGCCTGCGCCAAAGTAGTCTACCTGGCTCACATCGGCGGTCTTTATGTATTCAAAAAGCTCATGGGCTCTGGCTGAAAGTCCAACGATGGAATCTTCCCCCAGATATTCACGGCATACGGAAACGGGTATGTCCGTCTGTCCCACATGTATGCCGTCCACCTTTATGCCCATTTTCCTTGCGGCCAGCACCACATCCAGCCTGTCGTCCACCACAAGGGCAACGGAATCAGATTTTCCGGCTGCCGCTATGACATCGGCCGCATCCCTGGTAAGTTCTATCATTTCCAGGGCTGAGGCTTCCTTGGAACGGATCTGTATGCAGGTGAATCCGGCATCGACTACATCCTTTAAAATATCCTTTACGGGACGGCCTTTGGTGTTTTCGGGGCCGACTACGAAGTATGCTGAAATGTCAAGTCCTTTTCTTATATACATATTTATCCCTCCTGATCTCAGGCTTTTTCGATGTCAAAGGGATTGTCAGCGATCTCTTCGGCTGTTGCTATATAAAGTTCATCGATGAATGCCACCTGGAAGCTTCCGGGGGCGCTTGTCCTCAGTTCAGCTCTTTTTCCGGCGAGGTTGTAAACAGCTGTAGCCGTAAGGGCTGCGATAAATGGATCAGCAGCTGTGGCGTATACAGCCGCAACTCCTCCTAAGGAGCAGCCTGAACCAGTTACCATTTCCATAAAATGTGATCCGCCATAGGAATAAGCCACGGTCTCACCATCGGTGACCAGGTCTGTTTTGCCTGATACGGCAACGGCACCGCCTGTCCATTTAGCCAGGGCGATGGCAGCCTCCCTGGCCGCGCTTACTGTATCGGTGGAGTCAACTCCCCTTACCTTTGACTGGCCTTCTCCGCCTTCAAGGCCCCAGAGACCGGCAAGGGCGATTATTTCAGAAGCATTTCCCCTTATGATACCGGGTTTATACTGTTTGAACTCACTTAAAAGTTTTGTTCTCAGCTCACCTATGCCTATGGCAACGGGGTCAAGAACCCAGGGCTTTTTAGCCTCATAGAGGGCCTTAGCCGTACGGGGGAGGGTCTCCTCATAAATGGGCATAAGCGTTCCGACGTTTATGTATGTGGAACCTCCGGCATTGGCGAGGAATTCGCCTTCATCGGGAAGGTATACCATGGCAGCTGAGCCGCCTACGGCAAGCTGGGCATTGGCCACGAAATTGATTGTAACTGAATTAGTTATGGAGCCGGCCATGGGATTGGTCTTTTTCACTGTATTGACCGCCTCGATTATCTGTTTTTTGATTTCTTCTTTGCTGTACATTTTCCAAGTCCTCCTTTTGTTTGCAAAACTGAGGTTAAGGAAGCCGAAAAAAAGGCGCCTGCCTTTTAGGTAAGCGCCTGAATATACGGTTTATTGCTTCCCTACGACAGTATTAACTGACAGGTTCAAAGGGTCAGGTTTAAACCTTCTCAACTCGTGGCACAAAGCCTTTTGAGTTCCCCCGCAAAATGATTTTGTTTTATATATTTTAGCACCGGGCCCAGGAGGTGTCAATTAATTTATACATTCCCGGCATTTTGAATGAAAAACAGGGGATTTTTTTGGAAGATTTTTTAAGCTTTATAGATATGTCTGGCATATCGGGATATAATGACATTTTATGGGAGCATAGGAGCTTAAAGGTCAAAAACCTTTTATTGACAGTGTATTTTTTGTATATTACAATAAATATATATAGACAAAAGGGGGTTTTTGTATGAAACCACTGGAAGGAAGACAAAGACGCAGAGGGGACAGATATGATGGATTTCTTGTCAGGAATGTGGACCCCATGGGCACGCTCATACCCTTCATCATGAAAACAAAGGCTGATTCCTGGGTCCTTATGGATGACAGGATAGACATAACCCATACACAGGAATTTATGAGGGAAATGCGTAAAAACGGCAGTATACCGGCCCTTGCCCTGTATCAGATAGTTTTTGCCGCACTGGTGAGGACCATAGTTAATGTGCCTGAAATAAACCGATTCGTACAAAACGGAAGGATATATGCCAGAAATAAAATAAAGGGGTCCATGGTGGTTATGAGGGGGCTTTCCAGGGACAGTGAAAGGACCACCATAATGCCCGAGTTCGAGCTGGAGGACACCCTATATGATGTGGTCAGGAGGATAAATGAGGAAATAGACCCCATTGACAGGAACCAGAAAAAGGTCAGGGAAGATGATAAAAAGACTGAATTTGACATACTTCAGACGGCCCTTAGTGCTGTACCGGCGTTTATGCTGCATTTTGTATTTGATACGCTGAAGCTGATGGACAGGCATGGAGTGCTGCCAAAGTCCCTTAATGCACTCAGTCCCTTTCATTCCAGCTTTTTCATAACTAATATGGGTTCCATGGGTATGATGCCCGTATACCATCACATATATGAATTTGGCACCCTGTCATGTTTTGGAGCCATCGGCACCATCGATACGGTATATGAGCTGGACAAAAACGGGAACACAAAGAAAAAGCTCTATCTCAACACAAAATTCGTAGCCGATGAAAGGGCCACCGACGGATTCATATACGCCATGGCCATGAAGGAGTTTAAAAAATATGTCATGAAGCCGGAGCTGCTCCTGGTGCCGCCGGAGAAAATAGAGCATGACAAAATAGATAAATGATATAAGCAAAATAACGCCCTAAATTCAGCAGGCCAATACATATACTTAAGGGGAGAGGCTCGCCATATGTAAAGGGAGCCAAAAAGCAAGGCATACTTACTGAAGGTGAAACATCCAGACCAGTTTAAAAGCCGGTTCAAGAAGGATAATGCTGTGACCCCGCCGCCCGCTTATGGGGGTATAGCTGTCCTTGAGTGGATATGTAGGGATCGCCATAGGATGATTATTGAATATAATAAAAACAGTGCCCAAAGGCTCAAGGCCCAGGGCACTGTTTCTGCTTTTAAAGGTTTTTATTTTGCCAGCATCATTCTGTCGTTTACCAGTTCTTCGCCGCTGGCTTCTGAGAATTTCTTCAAAAGATCCTCAACGGTGAGGTTTTTCTTTTCTTCTCCGGATACATCGTATATTATTTTTCCGTTGTTCATCATGATGAGCCTGTTGCCAATGGCTATGGCGTCTTTCATGTTGTGGGTGACCATCATGGTGGTGAGATTGCCTTCAGCTACCAGTTCTTCCGTTATGGAAAGTACCTTAGCGGCTGTCTTGGGGTCAAGGGCTGCTGTATGCTCATCAAGGAGCAGGAGCCTGGGTTTTTTGAGGGTAGCCATAAGAAGGGTCAAAGCCTGGCGCTGTCCGCCTGAAAGGAGGCCTACCTTTATGGACATACGGTCTTCCAGTCCAAGGCCCAGCCTGGCGAGGGCTTCTCTGTATCTTTCCTTTTCAGCGGCTTTTATGCCCCATCCAAGACCTCTTTTTTCACCCCTTCTGAGGGCAAGGGCAAGGTTTTCCTGTATTTCCATACCGGCGGCTGTACCCATCATAGGGTCCTGGAATACACGTCCGATATATTTTGCTCTTTTAAATTCCGGATCTCTGGAAATATTTATCCCGTCGATCTCTATTTTTCCGGAGTCTATGGGATAAACACCGGCGATCATATTCAAAGTTGTGCTCTTGCCGGCTCCGTTTCCGCCGATGACCGTTACGAAGTCACCTTCGTCAAGGTGGAGATTTATGCCGTTAAGGGCTTTTTTCTCATTTATTGTACCTTTATTGAAAGTCTTTTTTACGTTTTTGATATCAAGCATTTTCATCGTCTCCTTCCTTGTAGGCTCTCTTGACGGCCAGTTTCTGGGACGCGGTAGGAATTGCCAGGGCAATGGCAACTATTACCGCTGATATGAGTTTCATATCGTTGGCATCAAGGCCGAGGTAGAGTACGACTGCTCTTATTATGAAATAGATGACAGCTCCGACGGCAGCGGAAAGTAGTTTAAGACCGAAGTTGATGCAGCGTTTCATGAGCACTTCACCGATGATTATGGCCGCAAGACCGATTACGATGGCGCCCTGTCCCATACCGATGTCGGCATATTTCTGCATCTGTGCCACGAATGCTCCAGACATGGCCACAAGACCATTGGAGAGCATAAGGGCAAGGAGTTTAGTCCTTTTTGTGTTAACGCCAAGGGCTCTGATCATGGCTTCGTTATTACCCGTAGCCCTGAGGGCGCTTCCTATTTCCGTTCCGAAGAACCAGTACATAACTATTATTATCACTGCCACAACTACGACACCGACTATAAGGGATGCCTGTGACTGGGTAAGACCAAGCTGCTGTATAAAGGGTGAGGCCGTGGAGACAACTGTCTGTCCGGAACGTCCCACGAATTTGCTTATTATAGTCTCGTCATTAAGAAGGGGAACATTGCTTCGGCCGCCCTGTATCCTTAAGTTGATGGACCAGAGGGATATCTGGGTAAGTATTCCGGCAAGGATAGCCGGTATATCAAATACCGTATGGAGTATGCCCGTTACAAAACCTGCCGCAAGACCAGCAATTATGGCTATGATGGTGGCAAGTACGGGATTTACCCCTGCCAGTATCAAAACAGCACATGTACATCCGCCCAGGGCGAAGCTTCCGTCTACGGTAAGGTCGGCAATGTCCAGAAGTTTATAAGTGATGTAAACGCCCAGCGCCATTATGCCCCAGAGTATTCCCTGTCCGGCCGCGCCAAGCAAAGATGTAAGCAAATTACTCATTTTATCAGCCCGCTTTCTAAAAACCTTGAATTCTTTTGTGTCTGCCGCGCGCAGGGACATACAGGAGCGCTTAAAAAGTACTTTGGTCTGTATACGCCTGCCCGCGGCAGTCTGCCTTAAATAATACAAAACGCTGAGCCGTTTATTTTAAACGGCTCAGCCTGATTTTCATTTATTTAGCGGAATCATCCGCCAGGGTGCTTGCCGCACCTGTATTGTTTACTGGATAGAAGATACGTCTATGCCAAGTTTAGCTGCTGTTTCTTCGTTTACAGCGAGTTCGCATTTATCTGCTGAAAGGTATCCGATGGGGATATCAGCAGGGCTTGTTCCATTTACGAGTATATCAACAGCCATTTCGCCTGCCATGTATCCGAGCTGGTAGTAATCGATGCCGTATGTAGCAAGACCGCCTGCATCTACCATTCCGCTTTCACCGCAGATAGTGGGAAGACCGTTGTCATTTGCTATCATAGCTACTGTTGCCATACCATTTGCGATGGTGTTGTCTGTGGGAGCGTAGATGGCGTCTACCTTACCTACCATTGATTCAACTACTGTCTGGATCTCATTTGTGCTTGAAACTGTGAAGTCGATGGCTTCAAGACCGTTTTCCTCACATGCTTCCCTTGCCATTTCAGCCTGGATAGCTGAGTTTGACTCTGCTGAGCAGTAGAGGATACCAACTGTTTTAGCATCGGGTATGAGCTGTTTAAGAAGGTCTATCTGTTCTGCAACGGGTGTAAGGTCTGAAGTACCTGTTACGTTTCCGCCGGGAGCGTTGTTATCAGCAACAAGACCGCTTTCAGCGGGGTCAGTTACGGCTGAGAGAACGATGGGGATGTCCTTTGTCATACCAGCTGCGGCCTGAGCTGCAGGTGTAGCGATGGCATAAATAAGGTCATTGCCGTCGTTTACGAGCTTTTCAGCTATGGTCTGGCATGTGGGCTGGTCGCCTGATGCGTTCTGCTGGTCAACTGTATAGCTGATGCCTGAGTCATCAAGGGCTGCGATAAAGCCTGCGTTGGCGTTATCAAGGGCGGCATGCTGTGTGAGCTGAAGTATACCTATCTTATAGGTCTTGCCGTCGGCAGCGTCTGTGGACTCTGTGGATTCGTTTGATTCTGTGGATTCAGTGCTTCCAGTGCTGGAGCAGGCTGTGAGAGCAAGCGCTGTCATAATGGCAACGACTGCTGCTAATGATTTCTTCATAATATTTCCCCCTTATTATTTAAAAAGTTATTTTTGATTATTGATATACATTATACACCGCAGCTTTAAAACTTTCAATCGCTAAATTGCCATTTAAAAGAGGTGTTTTCCGATGGATTTTAGTTTATTTTTATGAAATATGCATAATAGATTTTAATTTTTAACCAATAAATGTAAATTATCCAGAGCGTGGCCTCATTGATGAAACAGTACCGGATATCCTTTAAAACAGGCTTTGGAGAGACTTTTTCAATAAAAATCCTTTTACTTGAAAAATTGTCTGTCGAAAACCATGGTTTTCGTGTATAATTGATTTATTATGGGCAGCCATAAGTTTATTGGATGGAGATGACAGGATGAAAAAGACTGATGAGAAAAAAAGAGATGAATTCCGTTCAGGAGTCGGGTTTATAATAGCATGCATAGGCTCGGCTGTAGGAATGGGAAATATCTGGATGTTCCCCTATAGGACGGGAAAATTCGGAGGAGCAGCCTTCCTCATACCTTATTTTATATTTGTTGTGCTTCTTGGCTTTTCAGGGGTAATAGGAGAGATGGCATTTGGAAGAAGTATGAAGACCGGACCATTAGGAGCCTTTTCTAAAGCCGCCGAGATGCGGTTTGGAAAAAGCGGAGCAAAATGGGGAAAGGCCATAGGCATAATACCTGTTGTAGGCTCCCTTGGAATAGCCATAGGATATTCGGTGGTCGTGGGATGGTTTTTGAAATATCTTTACGCGGCTGTCACGGGAAGTCTCATACATGTGGAGGATATGGGAGCATACTTTGGTGAGATAGCCGTTAATTTCGGAAGCATACCCTGGCATATGCTTGGTCTTGCCCTTACATTCATAATAATGGCACTGGGAGTCACCAAGGGCATTGAGAAGATGAACAAAATAATGATGCCGATATTCTTCGTATTTTTTATCATACTGCTTTTCCGTGTGGCAACGCTTCCGGGAGCTGTAGAGGGATATAAATATATGTTCGTTCCGAAATGGGAGCAGCTCGGCAATATAAAAACCTGGGTATATGCCCTTGGACAGGCCTTTTTCTCACTGTCACTGGCCGGCTCGGGAACTATCGTTTACGGAAGTTACCTTAAAAACGATGTGGACGTGGTAAAATGCGCCAAGAACGTGGCATTTTTTGATACATGCGCGGCACTTCTTGCGGGAATGGTCGTTATACCGGCGGTATTTGCCTTTGGTCTTGATGTTGCCAGTGGACCGCCCATGATGTTCATAACCCTTCCGGTGGTATTTCAGAAGATGCCCTTTGGTTCGGTTTTTGCGGTATTGTTTTTCATAGCGGTGCTTTTTGCGGCGGTAACGTCCCTTATGAACCTCTTTGAGACGCCCATCGAGGCCATAGAGAACCAGTTCAAAATACCGAGGAAAGCGGCCGTATGTATCATAGCTGTCATATCAGCAGCAGTGGGAGTTATGATAGAGAGCGGGGACGCCGTAGGAAACTGGATGGACGCCGTATCCATATACATAATACCCCTGGGAGCTCTGCTGGCTGCGGTAATGTTCTTCTGGGTATGCCCTAAGGGATTTGCCAGGAAACAGGTGGAAACAGGTGGAACAAAGCCCCTGGGAAAATGGTTCGAGCCTGTTACGAAATATGTATTTGTGGGCATAACCCTGGTGGTATATGTGCTTGGCATTTTCTTTGGAGGCATAGGCTGATGCCAGAGAGAGGCTGTTTTGTTTATAATGTTTATACTGCTCATACTGAGCGCATATGATCAGCCTTAATGGATAGTCAGGCCGTATCCAGGCATAAGAATGAAAATCATAAATATCATAATTATTATAACTATCATATACCCTGTTCCATGGCGCCATGGGACAGGGATTTTTACTGCCATAAAGAAACCAGTATATTGTTTTAATGGCTTGATGGCTGATTTTGATGGATTTCAGGCCTTGTATCTAATGGGGTTCAGGGCAAGGGGCTGGTTATAGATATTAAAAATAACCGGGGCAGATATGGCGTATTGACAAAAAATAACAGTAGTCTTATAATCTCTGACGGAGATAGTATTCTCGTAAGAAACTATACTCTAAAATATTCACTGTAATTTCATATTGAACTGTCCGAAGATAAAAAAGCTTATATTTTTAATGAAAATGAGACTTGGGGAACACGGATAAAAAATTTACGCAGGTACACTTTCATAGGCTTTTTGCGCCCTTTTGAAGGTGTTTTTTTATTGTCCGGGGACCTGATAATAAGGAAAGGAAATATGAAATGAAAATAAAGATGTTAAAAGGAAAGATCCACAGGGCTACGGTCGTACAGGCCGAGCTGGACTATGTGGGCAGCATAACAATCGATGAAGAACTGCTGGAGGCAGCCGGTATACTGGAATATGAACAGGTCCAGATAGTGGATGTGAACAATGGCAGCAGATTCGAGACCTACGTTATATGCGGAGAAAGGGGCAGCGGGATGATATGTCTCAACGGAGCCGCTGCTAGGTGCGTAAGTACCGGAGACAAGGTAATAATCATGTCCTACTGTGACTGTGACATGGAGGAAGCGAAAAAACATAGACCTGCAGTTGTCTTTGTAGATGAGGAAAATAAGATAAGCCGTATAACCAGCTATGAGAAGCATGGTTTATTAAGCGATATGAAATAACAGTGGATAAAAAGAGGCTATCTCCTAATCTATAAAAGGAAGAGGTAATAAAAATGCAGGTAACAAAAACCGTTGAAGAAACAAGGAATTTGGTAAAGGGATGGAAGAAGCAGGGAAAGACCATCGGTCTTGTGCCCACCATGGGATTTCTCCATGAGGGACATGCCAGTCTGATAAAGAGGTGCAGGGAAGAAAACGACATCGTTGTGGTATCTGACTTTGTTAATCCGACGCAGTTTGGACCCACTGAGGATCTGGAGGCATATCCCAGGGATTTTGAGAGGGACAGCAGGCTTTGTGAAAGCCTTGGGGCTGATCTTATATTTAACCCCGAACCTTCAGAAATGTACCATGACCCCCACGCCTATGTGAGCATCGATCTGCTTTCGGAGACCCTCTGCGGAAAGACGAGGCCCATACACTTTAAGGGCGTATGCACGGTGGTAAGCAAGCTTTTCAATATAGTTACGCCTGACAGGGCATATTTTGGACAGAAGGACGCCCAGCAGCTGGCCATCATAAAGAAGATGGTGAAGGATCTCAACTTTGATATAACCATAGTCGGCTGCCCAATCGTAAGGGAGGAGGACGGCCTGGCAAAATCCTCAAGGAATACATATCTGAGCGCTGATGAGAGGAAGGCAGCCCTTTGTCTTTCCAAGGCAGTTAAAAAGGGACAGGAGATAATAAAGCCCGGCATGGAAGCTGGAAAGGTGCTTTCAGCCATGAGAGACATAATAAATGCTGAGCCCCTGGCAAGGATAGACTATGTATCCATGGTAGACGCCTATGATATGCAGCCCGTGGAAAAGGCAGACAGGGACGTACTTGTGGCCATGGCCGTTTATATAGGAAAAACTCGCCTTATAGATAATTTTATTTATGAGGTGTGAAAATGGGAAAAATAATAGATAAGGCCGGCAGAGCCGGAGGATTTTTGACCAGGAACATAGGATTTATAATAATCGCCTTTTCCGTTCTGGCGTTTTTCTGGAGGGACGGATTTTCATGGGCTACTAACTACACATCGGTATTTTTAGGCATAGCCATGTTTGGCATGGGCCTTACCATCACGGCCAACGATTTCAAGGCGGTATTTTCAAAGCCTAAGGAAATAATCATCGGCTGTGTGGCCCAGTATACGGTGATGCCCCTGGCGGCATGGGTGCTGGCGGTGGTGTTCAAGCTCCCCGCTGACATCGCCCTGGGAGTCATACTTGTGGGCTGCTGCCCCGGAGGCACAGCCAGCAATGTCATAACCTACATAGCCGGAGGAGATGTGCCCCTTTCCGTGGGAATGACCATCGTATCCACCCTCATAGCGCCTATCATGACACCGGCCCTCGTATATTTCTTAGCGGGAGCATGGGTGGAAGTATCGTTCCTGGCCATGGTCATATCCGTTGTGAAGGTAATACTCATACCGGTGCTTCTGGGTATAATAATAAAATCGTTATTAGGCAGACAGATAGATAAAATATCGGGACTTCTGCCCATCATATCCGTTGTATCCATAGTTATGATAATAGCCGGCATAGTTGCGGTAAACGCCGATAAAATACTTGTCTGCGGCCTTCAGGTGCTTGGTGTCGTGGCCCTTCATAATATACTTGGCATGACATTGGGCCTTGGTGCCGCCAAGGCATTCAGACTGGATTATCCCAAGGCCACAGCCGTATCCATCGAGGTGGGAATGCAAAACAGCGGCCTGGCCGTATCCCTGGCAGCGGCTAACTTTGCCTTAAATCCCCTGGCGACACTGCCTGGAGCCATATTCAGCGTATGGCATAATATTTCAGGCTCCATATTTGCCAGCATCAGAAGAAAGGGAGCCCATGGCACAGCCTTTGAAACCGGCAAGAATACGGCATCGGTCTAAGTACAGCCATCACTTGATATACAAAAGCATAAAAATAAGACCCGGCAGTTATGCCGGGTCTTTCTTGTAGTTTATGTTTTTTGGCGGACGGCAGCGGCTGCTGGGTATTTAGTGCTTTTATGGCTCATTTATCCGGTAACAGAGACATAACCAGGGCATAAAGCTGACGTAAAGGGGATAGAGCTTTATGCCGGGTTTTAATGTAAAGGCATTACCGGACCGGCACCTTAGGGACGGCAAAAGGGGTGCACCGTCCAGTGCCATAAAACCATATAAAGCTGCCTAAAGATGGCTAAAACCTAAAGGATGGCAGCCGCCCACCCGGCGGCAAATGGTTCAAACAGGGGTATCACCACTGTACCGGAAGGGTGTCCGTCCAATTTTTTATCTCAGCGGCGCTGGCACTGGGACTGAATCTCTTTCCTTCTGTCCATTTAGTGCTGGGGCTGCAGGAAGCCTTCAATATATCGATGGTCCTTCCTAAGCCGCTTCCGCCGGAGGTGCATACGGTTATTATGGTCTTTCCAGAAAGGTCGCAGCTTTCAAGGAAAGTCTGGATTATCCTGGGTGCCTGATACCACCAGATGGGGAATAAAAGCACCACATTGTCAAAGCCGTCGGTTTCAGGGCAGCCGTCCATGGAAGGTCTTGAACTGTCGTCGTTCATCTCCAGGGTGGATCTGCTCTTTTTATCGTTCCAGTTAAGGTCTGCGGAGGTATATTTTACAGCGGGCTTTATTTCGCAAAGCTCACCATTTAATACCTCTGAAAATGTTTTTGCCAGTTTTGCTGTGTTTCCGCTGGCTGAAAAATAAGCTATGAGTGTTTTTCCCATGATCTATGCCTCCCTTTAAAGTTTGTTATAATCCTTATCTTCTACGGGCTCAAGCCATTCGTTTGAGGTCTCCTCTCCGGGCACTTCAACGGCCAGATGGGAGAACCAGCTGTCAGGGGCTGCTCCGTGCCAGTGTTTTACCTCAGGAGGGATGTTTACCACATCTCCGGGAACAAGTATCTGGGCTTCCTTTCCCCATTCCTGATAGTATCCTCTGCCGCCCACACATATAAGTATCTGTCCGCCGCCTTTTTTAGCATGGTGGATATGCCAGTTGTTGCGGCAGGCGGGCTCGAAGGTCACATTGTATATGCCTGCCTGCTCCGTGGATAAGGGAGCAAGATAGCTCTTGCCAGTGAAATACTGCTTAAATCCGTCGTTGGGGGCTCCAATGGGGAAAAGCATGGAGTTTTCATGGGCTGTTTTTTCGTCCACGGCGTCCTTTTCATCGGCCCATACTTCCTTAGCCATACGGAAGGCCGCCCAGGCCTTAGGCCAGCCTGCGTAAAATGCCAGTTGGGTAAGTATTTCGGCTATTTCAGTCTTTGTGATGCCGTTGTTTTTGGCTGTCAAAAGATGATACTGAAAGGATGAGTCCACAAGGCCCTGGGACATAAGTGCTGTTACTGTTATAAGTGAACGGTCCCTGAGGGAGAGCTTATCCTCACGGCTCCATACCTGTCCAAAAAGCACATCATCATTGAGTTCGGCGAATTTAGGGGCAAAATCCCCCAGGGAATCTCTTCCCGCCGTCTGTTTTACTGCCATTTATATCATTCCTTTCAAAACTGCATAAAACTGTATAAGAGACTATATCACATGCTTGCCTTAAGTATGTTTACGACCTCTTCATGGTCAAGTTTTTTGTATCCTCCATCGAGTATGAATGTACCGTCGGCAATGCCTTCTATCATATCTTCCGTAACTCCCAGGTCACTGATCTTCATAACAAGGCCAAGTTTATTCATCCATGCTTCCATCCTGTCCAGACCTTCAGCTGCAATGGCCTCATCGGATTTTCCTGCGGGGTCCACATCCCATACGTTTATGGCAAAACGTTTGAATTTATCAAGGCCGTAGGGGCAGATATATCTGTAATAGGCCATGGATACGGCTGCAAGGGTCATGCCATGGGTAGCGTCGGTGTATGCTCCCACGGACTGGCCTATCATATGGACCATCCAGTCAGTGGCCTTTCCCTTGGCGATGAGGGTATTGAGCGCCCATGAAGCTGTCCACATGATATTGCTTCTGGCCTCATAGTCCTCGGGGTCCTCAAGGGCCTTAAGACTGCTGTTGATGAGGGAACGCATAAGGCCTTCGGATATATAGTCAGTGGTGTTATCATCGGTGCCTGAGAAATACTGTTCAGTTATATGGTTCATGATGTCATATATACCGGCTGCCATCTGATATTTAGGCAGTGTATAGGTAAGTTCGGGGTCAAGGATGGAAAACTTGGGGAATACGTTGTCGCCGAATACATGTCCTATTTTAAGTTTCTGGGCATGGTTTGTTATTACAGCTCCACCGTTCATCTCTGAGCCTGTGCCTGCCATGGTAAGGATACAGCCAACAGGGATTATTTTGTTATCCACATCCTCCATACGGAGATAGTATTTATCCCAGGGGTCCTCCTTGCACCAGGCTGAAACGGACACTGCCTTGGAATAGTCGCATACGGAGCCGCCGCCTGCTCCAAGTATAAGGTCGATGTTGTTTTCACGGGCAGCCTTGCAGCCTTCGTAGAGTTTTTCAACGGTGGGGTTGGGCATTACTCCTGGCATCTCAAATACATTTTTTCCGCAGTCCTTCAGTATTTTTACTATCCTGTCATAGAGGCCTGATCTCTTTATGGAGCCTCCGCCATAGGTAAGGAGGACGTTTTTTCCATATTTATTAAGCTCATCGGAAAGATAGTTCAGTGAATCCTTTCCAAAATAAAGTCTTGTGGGGTTGCAGTACATAAAATTACCGAGCATTTTTATTCTCCTTTCATATTGAAGCAGTTATATAAACTTATTTTGTTATCTCCTTTTTTATCTGGCAAATGAGATGGTCCAGACAGTCTATTTTTTCCTGACAGCAGTGCAGTTCCTCCAAAAGGCTCCGGCGGTGGCAGATGAGTGTATTGAGCTGGCCTTCCCTGTTCCCGCTGTGTATATCGTTCATAAATGAATGTATGGCCTTTCGGTCACAGCCTGCGTCGATGAGATTTTGTATAAGACTATCCTGGGCCGTATCTTCCGGAGTATTTTTAGTCATATCTCTCTGCATATTTTTGAGCATATCATCACCTGTTAGCCTTTCGAGAAGGTGACGCTTACGCTTCCTCCTCCCAGTGCCTGGGCAAGACCTTCGGGGTCATCTATTTTTCCTATGTCCGTATAGCTGTATCCGGAGGAAAATGTCTCATAAAATAAAACTATACAGTCACTGCCATAAAGTTTTATGTCTCCACTGTTTATGGTGCCGGGACTATGGGCATCCACCTTCAGGGGTTCGTCAATATAAAAATATTTTTCGTTGCCGTTAAGCTCGCTCATATCCAGGGTAAGGGGCAGCATGTCATAAAAGGCCTGGGCTGTCTCATTATCATAGAGCACCGCTGTAAATGAGGTATCTCCTGCCGTAACGGTGATTGTGTTCTGATTAGCTTCTGGGTTTTCTGATGGATCAGAGGCATTGGGGGTGTTTTCTGTGTTTTTCATGGTTTCCATATTTTTCACCTGTTCATTTGAGGCTGTTTGGCCATTTTCTGTCTGAGCAGTCTCCTCCCGGACTGGCTCATCTGATGCGCATCCAGCCTGGGAGGGTATGATGGAAAGTGCCATCAATAATGGTATCAATCGGTTCATGGGACTCCTCCTTTCTTTATGTAAATATTATATATCCCGGTTTTATAAATAACAAATATCTATATTAAATAATCAGGTATGCTTGAAAAGCATATTAAAACATAATATACTTTTCATGAATGGAGGAGATGAAAATGGAACTTCGAGTTTTGAGATATTTCCTTGCGGTGGCGAGGGAGGAGACCATATCGGGAGCGGCAAAATATCTTCATTTGTCGCAGCCGTCCCTGTCCAGGCAGCTCATGGACCTGGAAAAGGAGATAGGAAAACCGCTTTTTGTCAGGGGCAACCGCCGTATAACCCTTACTGAGGAAGGTGAGCTTCTGAGAAAGAGGGCAGCGGAAATAATAATGCTGGTGGAAAAGACGGAAAGTGAGCTCATGGACACCAGGGAGCTCATAAGCGGGGATATTTACATCGGCGGAGGCGAGACCCATGCCATGAGCCTCATAGCCAGGGCGGCTAAGGAACTGAGGGATATATACCCGGATATCCACTTTCACCTATACAGCGGAAATGCCGATGATGTGACGGAAAGACTGGACAAGGGGCTTTTGGACTTTGGGCTTTTGATAGAGCCCTTCAATAGGAAAAAATACGATTTTATAAATCTTCCCGTAAAGGACAGCTGGGGAGTGCTCATGCCAAAGGACAGCCCACTGGCGCAGAAGGAGGCCATATCCCCGGAGGAGCTTTGGGGTAAGCCCCTTATCATATCCAGACAGTCTATGGTGCTTTATGAGCTGCCGTCATGGCTTGGAAAGGATCTGGAGGAACTTAACATAGCGGCCACATATAATCTTATTTTTAATGCTTCCCTGATGGTGGCCGAGGGGGTAGGCTATGCCCTCTGTCTGGATAAGCTGGTCAACATATATGAGAACAGTCCATTATGTTTCAGGCCGCTGACGCCTGCCAGGGAAGTTGGCATAGACATAGTGTGGAAAAAATATCAGGTATTTTCAAAGGCTGCTGAAAAGTTTCTGGAAAAGATGCAGGAAATAAGACAGCAGTATGCACAGGAAGAGGAAGAACGTAAGAAGTAAAGCAGTAAAGAGGAAAGACGCGGTACGTCTACCAGGGGATAGCCGTGGATAAAAGGTATGAATATATGATTTTTTAAGGGTATAAAGGCATATCGCCAGCTGTTTTCATAAAAGGTGCACAAGCGGCATATAGATAAGCGAGAACAAATTACAGGGGTGCCTTTATTGAAAGATCATATAGAGGAACGGGCAGTAG
>JABLTR010033570.1_pt1 | contig 15535 bp, 14 predicted proteins | sample 7160071 | NCBI WGS metagenome assembly JABLTR01 (sample SAMN14651230, study PRJNA627086) | human gut metagenome | isolation source: feces | host: Homo sapiens
GGTGCTGGAAGAGCTCTGCGCGCAGGTCGGTACACAGATGAAGGTATTCGTCGATGGCGGATTCCGCAGCGGAAGCGATGTGTTCAAGGCACTTGCCCTTGGTGCGGATGGCGTGCTGATCGGTCGTCCGATCTCTCATGCGGCGATCGGTGACGGTGCGCAGGGCGTGGAGATCTATCTGCGCAAGATCCAGCTGGAGCTGAAGGAAACGATGGCACTTGCCGGCTGTAAGAACATCAAGGATATTACACGAGACATGGTAGTCTGTGATTTTTAGGAGGAATACAATGAATACATTAGAGAACAATGCGTTTTTTTGGCAGAAACTGGACACGCTGTATCTTTCTTCAAAGCTGATCGTCGATCGCCCGAAGGGAACCTGTCATTATAAATACAGCAATCTGGTCTATCCGGTGGATTACGGTTATCTCAATGATACGACCGGTTCGGATCAGGCGCCGATCGATGTCTTCCGTGGTTCCGTAAAATCAAATCTGATCCAGGCAGTGGTCGTCAGTGCCGATATCCTGAAAAAAGACTGTGAAGTCAAGCTGCTGGTCGGCTGCAGCGAGGAAGAAGAACGCAAGATCCTGGAATTTCTGAATCAGACCGAATTTCAGAAAGCGATCCTCGTCCGCCGCGGCAAAGAAGTGCCGGAGTGGGCGGTCAATGATTAAGACGCAGATGCGTCTTTTTTTATGCGAACAGGATCGGAAATAAAATGGGGCATCGTCCAAAGCCGTCACCAGGGGGTCTGCTGCTGCGCGGATCCTGTTTTTTGATCGCATTTTGTTATATGCGCATCGGGTCGATGCGAGAGAAATGAAAACAGCGATCTCAGGTCTTTGTCAGCCAATGGTGAAATATACTGGGACAGGAGGTGCTGGGATGATCCGGCTGGTGGGAGCGCTGTTGATCCTGCTGCTGTTGTGCGGCTGTGGGATCGGATCGATGAAGCGTGGAAATCTGGATATGGATGCCGCGCTGCTGCAGATGGCAAGAGAGATGCGTGAGGAGACGATCGGCGCGTTCATGAACGAGAACTGTACGGATGCCGAATATCTGCAGGAGGCCTATGCGCTGTCGTTGGATGAACGTGATTATGCGCTCGTGCATGCCATTCGCAGCGACATCTGGCAGGAAGCGGCAATTTTTCACTGCAATGAGGAAAACTGGAGTATAATAAAAGAGAAGGCACAGGTGCGTTGCGCGCAGGCAAAGGAACAGGGGATTCCTTCGTTTCTGGGAACCTGTGGCAGTTATGTGTATGTGCTGATCGGAGAAGATGCGCAGTGGATGCGCACATATCTGGAAGGGTTATAGACATGGAGCTCATCAAAAAGATCTACCAGCTGTTTGATTCGTTTCAGGGGCGCCTGTTTCGCTATGCGCTCGCTTTTAGTCTGCTGCTGGCGATCGCACCGATCCTGATTGCGGTCATCCTGGTCTTCAAATATTTTATCATCATCAATGAAGGCGCTTATCAGCTGCTGGTACAGGTGCTCATTCAGTATCTGCCCAGCGACATCATCCTGCCTTTTGTGGAATGGTTTGCCAAGGAGGGAGAGCCGATCGGTTTTGTGGCGACGATCTCCACGCTGGTGCTTTCATTTTACCTTGCCAGCCGCAGCATATACTCCTTTCTGCTGATCAGCGCACAGGTGGAGCAGGTGCGGCCTTCGTCGATCTACATCCGTCTGCGGGCGATCCTGCTGACGGTCTATTTTGCGCTGTACCTGGCGATATCATATTTTCTTCTGGTGCTCTTTCAGCGCTTCTGGCTGATCGTCGCCACGCTGTTGGCCATCGTTTTATTCATGAGCATGTTTCATGCTCTGTCATTTTACCAAAGGCCCCTGTTATACGGACTGGCCGGTGCTCTGTTCAGCGTCAGCGCTTTTGTCGTGCTGGGCATGCTGCTGACGAAGATCCTGGAGACATTTACTTCTTACCCGACGGTCTATGGTCCGCTGGCATCCTTTATGACTTTGTTGTTGTCAATCTACATAATTGCCTGTATTATATATCTTGGTTTTTGCATTCATGTGGTGATCGAAGACACGGAGAATGTGCAGGGCTGTCGCCCGAAATACGGGAAGATCCGTCAGCTCCTGCAGCTGCTCCATGTGGGAAGGAAGAGAAAACGGTATGAAAGTTACGATAAAGAAAATGGGAATCAACGGTGAGGGCATCGGGTATATCGACCGGATGCCGGTCTTTGTGCCGGGAGCCTTGTGCGGCGAAGAGGTGGAGATCACCGTCACGGAAAAAAACGGGCGTTTTGCGAAAGGAAAGCTGGTGCGGATCCTTCGCAGGAGCCCGAAACGCGTGCGGCCGATCTGCTCGATCCAGCGTCGTTGCGGTGCCTGTCCGTACATGGTGTGCGATTATGAGGAACAGCTGCGGTTCAAACAGGAGGATCTGCGCCAGTCTCTGATCAAGTATGCGCATGTCGATCCCAGAAAGATCGAACCGATCCGTCCATCCGAAAAGACGCTGTTTTACCGCAATCAGTGCAAGCTGCCCTGCGGGATGGCAGAGGGGGAGCTGGTCAATGGCATGTATATGCCGAATTCGAACATTTTTGTGCCGATGGAAACCTGCTTCGTTCATGAGAAGGATCTGGAGATCATGCGCAAGCGCATCCTCAAGGTGCTCAACCGTCACCGGATCCGTGCGTATGACTGGCACCAGAAGCGCGGGCTGCGCTTTTTGATCCTGCGCGGGTTCCATGGAAAGTTTCAGTGTACGCTGGTCAGCGGAGAGGAAGAATTTCCGTCAGCGATGATCGAAGAGCTCCTGGCGCTGGAAGGCATGCATTCATTATGGCAGAGCGTACAGACGCAGAAGAAGAGTGCAGAGCTGTTTGGGCCAAAGATGGAACTGCTGGGCGGTGAGCGCTATCTGCATCTGCAGATGGGGGAGATCACCCTGCCGATCTCGCCGCGAAGCTTTTTCCAGCTCAATACACAGCAGGCCGTTGCGATGTATGCCTGCATTGCCGAACTGGTCGGTGATCGCAATGCGCTCGTCGTAGAGGCGTACAGCGGCATCGGCGGCATTTCCATGGCACTGTGCCGACAGGCAGAGGAGGTCATCGGCATTGAGATCGTCAAGGATGCCGTACTGAATGCCAGGGCATGTGCCAGAGACAATGGCATCGACAATGTGCAGTTCTTATGTGCGGATGCGGCGGACAAGCTGCTGTATCTGTCCAAGAAGCGTTCGATCGATGTCCTGGTGGTCGATCCGCCGCGCAGCGGGCTGGACGAAGCGATGCTGGCGGTGATCCTCCGCAGCAAGATCAAAAAGGTGATTTACGTTTCCTGCAACCCATCCACCCTGTCCAAAAATCTGGCGGTCCTGCAGGATCGTTACGATGTCGGGCGCATCCTGCCGTTTGACATGTTCCCCAACACGGCCAAGGTAGAAACCATCGTAGAGCTGAAGCGGCGCTGATGCGCTGCTTTTTTGTATCCGATGCGAAGGTGGAGCGAAGATGGGTAAGAACGATGGATCAAAGATGAAAAAGACCCGATGCGCAGCGATCTGTTTCTGTGCACCGGGTCTTTGCCAAAAGCGGGAGAAGGAGAACGCTCAGCGGATGGCTTCGCTGTCCGGTTCCTCACTTTCCATGTGTTTCAGCAGTTTTTTAAAGTTGATGATGAACAGCGTCAGCGTGGTCAGGACGGCGATCGTATCTGCGATCGGTTCCGCGAGGAAGACGGCGAACACCTGATCGCTGAAGAAATGCGGCAAGATGTAGATGAGCGGGATCAGCACGATGATCTTTCGGAAGACGGCCAGGAAGGCGCTGATCTTGGAGTTGCCGAAAGCGATGAAGGTCTGCTGGCGGGAAACCTGCAGTCCCATCAGCAGGACACCGGCCATGTAGATCCGAAGGGCCCATACGCTGATCTGTGTCAGCTGCGGGTCATTGGTGAAGATGGAGATGAACAGGGAAGGTACCAGCATGATCGCCAGCCACATCACGGTGGAATACGTGAAGCAGGCGATCGTCTGCAGCTGGAACGCCTTCTTTACGCGCTGTGGGTGGTTGGCTCCGTAATTATAGCTGATGATCGGCTGTCCGCCCTGGGTGAGCCCCTGCATCGGCAGCATCGCAAACTGCATGATGCTGGAGAGGATCGTCATGGCACCGACGGCCAGATCACCGCCGTAGTTCCTGAGAGAAGAGTTGAAGCATAAGACGAGCACGCTTTCGGTCGCCTGCATGGCGAAGGGAGCGACGCCCAGGGCGATGCAGGGAGCCAGCACTTTCCATTGGATCTTCAGGTTCTCCTTCTTCAAGCGCAGGATCGTCTGTTTGCCCATCAGAAAGCGTACGGCCCACAGAGCGCTGAGTGCCTGGGAGAGGATCGTTGCCCAGGCGGCACCGCTGACGTTCATGTGAAAGACAAAGATGAAGATCGGATCGAGGATGATGTTGGTGAGCGCACCGATGATGACCGTCAGCATGCTGATGGTGGAGAAACCCTGGGCCGAGATAAACGCATTCATGCCCAGCGTCAGCTGTACAAAGATGGTGCCGATGGCATAGATGTCAATGTATTCGATCGCATAGCCGATGGTCCGCTCGCTGGCGCCAAACAGATACAGCAGCGGTTCGCGAAACAGCAATACGAGGACGGTCAGTGCGATCGCGACGATGGTCAGTGCGGTGAAGCAATTTCCCAGGATCTTCTCTGCATGATCGTTCTTCTTTTTTCCCATGTAGATGCTGGCCCTCGGTGCACCGCCCATGCCCAGCAGATAAGCGAAGGCAGAGATGATCATGATGATCGGGAAACAGACGCCGACCCCGGTCAGGGCATCTGCACCGATTCCTTCAATGTGGCCGATGTACATGCGGTCGACCATATTATATAAGGCATTGACGACCTGTGAGGTAATGGCGGGCAGCGCCAGTATGACCAGCAGCTTTCCGACCGGCTCCTTGCCCAGATCGACCTCTCTTGACATTTGCAGCTTCATTTCGATTCCTCCCTTTGAAAACGTTCCGTGATCTTGCGCATCGTTGCGGCCATCTGTGTGATTTCTGCTTCGCTGATATCAGCGAGGACGCTGTGATTGATGACGGCAATCTCCTCCTGCAGACGATCGATCAGCGGCTTTGATCGCTCGCTGAGCGTCAGGTGGATGAGCCGATGGTCCCTTGTGTCCTGTCTGGCACAGAGGATGCCCCGTCGGGTCAGCCGTTCTACGCTGCGGCTGATCAGGCTCTTGGATACGCCCAGCAGGACACACAGCTGTGCCGCAGTGGTGATATGCGGATTGTTGGAAAGCAGGATGAGGATGGAGATCTCGTTGGGGGAGAGGTTCTCTTCCGGCATGCGTTCCTGCAGGCGGTCGACATAGACCCTGCGAATCTGGTTGAGCGAGCGTAAGATCATTTCCACTGTCAGCTTCATCGATGTGTCCCTCCTGATAGTTTACTTGTGAACAATATGGATTATAAAGCGAACCAGAGAGAAAATCAATAGATGCGTAAAGAGAAACAGGGAATCGTTGTATGGATGTCTGCTGGGGATCACGCATGAAAAAAGCGCAGGGCGCGCTTTAATGATCGCTTTTCCATTTTGCCAGCATCGCTTTGCCGCTGAGATCATAGATCAGCTGCTGTGCCGCTCGACCGCTCATGCCGCCGTGGCTGAGTTCCCATTTGCGGGCCTCTGCGATCAGTTCCTCTTCGCTGAGGGTGATCTCCGGATAGCGTTTGGCTAACTGTAAGACGATATGGAAATAGTTTTTCTGATTCGGACGTTCGTAACAGATGGAAAGACCGAAGCGGGCGACCAGGCTCAGCTTTTCCTGAACGGTATCGCTGTGATGCAGTTCGTCTTCGCTCATGTCACTGCGATCGCTCCAGGTCTCCTTGATGAGATGACGGCGGTTGCTGGTGGCGTAGATCAGGATGTTATCCGGACGCGTTTCCACTCCGCCTTCGATGACGGCCTTCAAAAACTTGTATTCGGTCTCAAAGTCCTCAAAGGAGAGGTCGTCCATGTAAATGATAAAGCGATAGTTGCGCTTTTTCAGATGGGCGATCAGATCGGAGAGATCGCGCAGCTGATGCTTATAGATCTCGATCATGCGCAGACCTTGATCGTAAAAGGCATTGACGATCGCTTTGATGCTGGTGGACTTGCCGGTACCGCTGTCGCCGTATAACAGCACGTTGTTGGCATTGCGCCCTTCGACAAATGCCCGTGTGTTGTCCACGAGCAGATCCTTCTGCATCTGATAGCCGACTAGATCATCCAACACGACCGTGTCCATATTGCGAATGGGAATCAGACGCAGTTCTCCTTTGGCGTCACGGTCAAAGCGGAAGGCGCGGTGCATCGCAAAGCTGCCGACGCCATAGCGCTGATAGAAGTCGCTGAGCACATCGTACATCTCGTATTCATCGCCTGCCTCCTCCAGCGCATGACAGATGTGCAACACGATCGCCGCCGTCGGATGATCGCACATACGGGAGGTCTTTTCGATCGCCCGGTAATGATTGACGGCATCGAAACACTGGATGTGCAGGGCTTTCTGCAGACGGTGAAAATCATAGTCGAACAGTTCACGGAAGATGCGCAGGTCATTGAGGACGAACTGCTGGATCGAACCGTTCTGCACGGCGCGCCGCTCCGCCGTCAGCGTAAAGGAGTTTTCATTCGTCAGCAGCAGCCAGGTGAGATAACAGTGCCACAGGCTCCCGTCAAAGCCCAGGCTGGTCGAGAGATCCAGCAGCGCTTTGATCTGTGTGTGGATGCGGTTGACCAGATCGTTGTTGCCGCAGCGTTTTTCATCAAAGTCACGGATGATCGCGCAGAGCTCGCACAGGATGCTGTCCTTTGGAAAATCGCGAAAGACGATCAGGCGGGAATATTCATGGTACATGGGCATCGTTCCTTTCATGACAGTAATTATATAAGAAAGCGCAGGGTTTGAAAAGAATAAATTGTAGCGTTTACACATATTTTGAAAAAGGTGTATCCATTTTCTGAAAATATCTTTGTAATATATTGACATGCCCTTTAAAAAGATTTAAACTAAGAGCAACACCGTTGAACCACGGGTTTGAAAGGAAGTGGACAAAGTGATGATCATCGTAGCTGTCATTATTATTATTCTAGTCCAAAACAAGTCTGTTTTTCTTTCAGATGACCGTCCGGTTCTCCGATAACAGATTCTTTTGTCATTGTGACGAAGGTGTTGAGGAAGGAAAGAAAAGCAGCTGCCTGTAAGGAAAGCTGCTTTTTTGTTCAAATAGGAGGGATGTCATGGAAAGCAGAGATATTGAGGCAGCCGCGGCACGGCTGCAGGGGAAGATCCACAACATACATGTGAGCAGCTCACAGACCTTTTCGAAGATGAGCGGCTGTGAGCTGTACCTGAAATGTGAAAACCGCCAGAAGACCGGGTCATTCAAGGTACGGGGCGCTTATAACAAGCTGGCGCTGTTGAAGGAGCGCGGCGGCTGTACGCAGGTCATTGCGAGCAGTGCCGGCAATCATGCACAGGGGGTCAGCTATGCCAGCGCACAGCTGGGCATGCATGCGACGATCGTGATGCCCAAGAGCACACCGATCGCCAAGGTGAGCGCGACGAGCGGATATGGTGCCGAGGTCGTCCTGGCAGGCGATAATTACGATGAGAGCTATGAGGCCGCCAAAGCGATCCAGGAGCGGACCCAGGCGGTGTTCATCCATCCTTTTGACGATGAGGATGTGATCGCCGGGCAGGGAACGATCGCTTATGAGATCCTGCACGATCTGCCCAATGCGGACATGATCGTCGTTCCGGCCGGCGGTGGCGGCCTGCTTGCCGGTATCAGCTTTTATGCCAAGCAGATCAATCCGCGCATCAAGATCATCGGTGTACAGGCACAGGGGGCCGATGCCATCGTACGTTCGTTTCACGAAGGAACGCACTGTACGACCACCAGCGCGAACACGATCGCGGATGGGATCGCGGTCATGAATCCGGGGGAACAGACCGTAAAGATCATCGCGGAAAATGTCGATGATATGGTGACGGTCAGCGACGATGAGATCGCTTCGACGATCCTGCTGCTGCTGGAGCGGGAGAAGCAGGTGGTGGAACCGGCAGGGGCCTGTTCACTGGCAGCTGTGCTCAACCACAAGATCGATGTGGCCGGCAAACGTGTCGTCTGCGTGCTCTCCGGCGGAAACATCGATGTGTCCTTTATCCACAAGGTCGTGGAAAAAGGCCTCGTCACCCGTGGACGCAACATGAAGTTTCGGACGCTGATGCTGGATGTGCCGGGCTCTCTGGAAAAGATGACCCACATCCTGCATGAGGCGAATGCCAATATCATCGAGGTCCGTTATGATCGGATCTCGGCGGATCTCAATCTGAATGAGACGATCATCCACATGGGCGTGGAGGTCTCCAGCAAGGAACATGGTGACCGTATGGTGCGGATGCTGGAGGAGAACGGCTATGAGATCACGCTGGAGTAGGGGAGGAGACACGTTATGAAGATGAATGGTTCACAGATACTGATACAGGCGCTGATCGACCAGGGAGTCGATACGATCTTCGGTTACCCCGGCGGGTCGGTGCTCAACATCTACGATGCGCTCTATGAGCGGCAGGAGGATATCCGCCATGTGCTGACTTCCCATGAACAGGGGGCGGCCCATGCGGCGGACGGCTATGCGCGCAGCACGGGAAAGACCGGGGTCTGTCTGGCCACCAGCGGACCGGGAGCGACCAACCTGGTCACCGGTATCGCGACCGCCTACATGGACAGCGTACCGGTCGTTGCGATCACCGGCAACGTCTCAACGGACCTTTTGGGACGGGATTCCTTCCAGGAGGTCAACATCGCCGGCATCACGATGCCGATCACCAAGCATAATTTCATCGTACAGCGGGTCGAGGATCTGGCCGCAACGGTGCGCAAGGCGTTCATCATCGCCAATTCCGGCCGTAAGGGACCGGTGCTGATCGACATTCCCAAGGATGTCACCGCGGCCGTTACCGAATATGTCCGATTGCCGAAGTTTCGCATCCGCAAGCTGCCGAAGGTCGACGAAACGGAGTTTGCCAATGCGATGGAGGTCATCAAGGAGGCAAAGCGTCCGCTGATCTATGCCGGCGGCGGCATCATCAGCGCCAACGCGATGCGCGAGCTGATGCGGTTTTCCAAGCAGATGGACATTCCGATCTGTACGTCGATCATGGGACGCACGGCCGTTCCGTATGACTATGATCTGTATCTGGGCCTGGTCGGCATGCATGGAACACCGGTGGCCAACTATGCGACGCTCAATGCGGACCTGATCATTGCGATCGGTGCGCGTTTCTCGGATCGCGTGGCCGGTAATCGGGAGGAGTTCGGAAAGAATGCCAAGATCATCCACTTTGACATCGACGCTTCGGAAATTTCCAAGAACGTGCATTCGGACATCTCCATCGTCGGAGACGCCCGCTACATCCTCAAGCACATGCTGGAGGTCATGCCGACGACGAAGCATACAGAGTGGACAAAGACGCTGAAGGACTTTCGCACCAAGCTGGGCTTGCCAAAGCCAAAGGCGGGCGATATGGTCGATCCGCGCGATCTGGCGCTCACCCTGCATACGATCGTCGGTGAAGATGCGATCATCGTGACGGATGTCGGACAGCATCAGATGATCATGGCGCAGTATTATCAGTTTTCCCGTCCGCGCAGCTTTGTGAGCTCCTGCGGTCTGGGAACGATGGGCTTTGGCATGGGCGCTGCGATCGGTGCCAAGATCGCCAATCCCAACCGCCCGGTCATCCTGGTGACGGGGGATGGCAGCTTCCACATGAACATGAATGAGATGGCCACCGCGGTCAGCGAACATCTGCCGATCGTCGTGCTCATCTTCAACAATCACGTGTTGGGCATGGTGCGTCAGTGGCAGACACTGTTCTATGAGCATCGCTATTCCCAGACGACGATCGACCGGCAGACCGATTATGTCAAGCTTGCAGAGGCGTTTGGCGGAAAGGGCCTGCGCATCCGGACCCGACATGACATCGTTTCGGTCATGCAGGAGGCGATGAACAGCGATGTGCCTTGCATCGTCGACTGCTGGATCGATAAAGATGACTGTGTCTATCCGATCATTCCGCCGGGAAAGAGCGCGAAAGACATCATCATCGGGAATTAGGAGGTAGACGCATGGAACGAAAAGTGTTATCGCTGCTGGTTGCCAATCAGTTCGGTGTGTTGACCCGCGTCAGCAACCTGTTTGGACAGCGCGGCTTCAATATCGATTCGCTGGCGGTCGGTGAAACGGAAAATCCGCGGTTTTCCCGCATTACGATCACGACCCACGGCAATGAGGCGATCATCAACCAGATCAAGCTGCAGTTAGCCAAGCTGGAGGACGTCAAGAACGTCATGGAGATCCCGCAGGAACAGCTGTTCATCCGGGAGGTCGTGCTGGTCAAATGTGAACCGCGCTCCACACAGATCCCGGGCTTCCTGCATGCGGTGGAGGACTTTGGGGGACGCTGTCAGATCATCGAGGGAGACGTCTATGTCGTCGAGCTGACCGATACGCCCGACAGCATCAACTTTTTCATCGAAGAGCTGCGGGAATACCGCATACAGGAGATCAGCCGTACCGGCGGTGTGGCGCTGCAGCTGTCAAAAGAAACGGTATATTAACGCATCCAGCGTTTATATAAACTGCATTACCAGAAAGAGGAGGAGATTAAAATGGTAAAAGTATATTATGACGCAGACTGTAATCTGGATTTACTGAAAGGCAAGACGGTGGCCATCATCGGTTATGGCTCTCAGGGACATGCGCATGCGCTGAACCTGCATGACAGCGGCATCGATGTCGTCGTCGGTCTTCGCCCGGGCTCCAAGAGCCGTGCAAAGGCGGAAGAGGCCGGTCTGAAGGTCATGGATACGGCAGACGCTGCCAAGGCCGGAGACGTCGTCATGATCCTGGCACCGGATCAGAATCAGCCGGATATCTACAAGCAGGACATCGAACCGAACCTGGAGCCAGGCAATATGCTGATGTTCGCACATGGTTTCTCGATCCACTTCAACCAGATCGTCGCACCGGAAGGGGTCGATGTGACGATGTGTGCGCCGAAGGGTCCGGGCCATACCGTTCGCAGTCAGTATCTGGAAGGCAAGGGCGTTCCAAGCCTGATCGCCGTTCATCAGGATGCCAGCGGAAAGGCGCGTGAGTATGCGCTCGCCTATGCCAGCGGCATCGGAGCCGGACGTGCGGGCATCATCGAAACGACCTTCAAGGAAGAGATCGGTCCTGTGCGGCGGTGTCTGCGAACTGATGCAGGCGGGCTTCGATACATTGGTCGAAGCCGGCTATGAACCGGAGATGGCGTACTTTGAATGTATCCATGAGATGAAGCTGATCATCGATCTGATCAACAGCGGCGGTTTTGCGATGATGCGCTATTCCATTTCCGATACGGCGGAATACGGGGACTATGTGACCGGCAAGCGTCTGATCACGGAAGAGACCCGCAAAGAGATGAAGAAGGTGCTGCAGGAGATCCAGGATGGTACCTTCGCCGGCAACTGGATCACCGAAAACAAATCAGCCGGACGTGCGCACTTCCTGGCAATGCGCCGTGTCCATGCCGAGCATCCGTCTGAAAAGGTCGGCAAGAAGCTGCGCAACATGATGAGCTGGCTGAAAAAGTAAAGCGGGTGAGAACATGGCAAGACCAAGTGACAGAGTGCTCAAGGGGGATGCCTGCGCACCGCAGCGTTCGCTGTTCTATGCACTAGGGCTCACGGAGGAAGAGCTTTCCCGTCCGTTGATCGGCGTCGTCAGCGCTTACAGCGAGATCGTGCCGGGACATCTGCACTTAGACAAGATCACCGAGGCGGTCAAGGCGGGCATCCGCATGGCCGGTGGTACGCCGATCATGGTGCCGGCCATCGGTGTGTGCGATGGCATCGCGATGGGACACATCGGCATGAAATACTCGCTGGCATCCCGCGAACTGATCGCGGACAGCGTGGAGACGATGGCCAATGCCCACGGTTTTGACGGTCTGGTCCTGGTACCGAACTGCGACAAGATCGTGCCGGGGATGCTGATGGGGGCGCTGCGCGTCAACCTGCCGGCGGTCGTCATGAGCGGCGGTGCGATGCTGCCGGGGAATGACAAAGGGAAGGACATGAGCCTTTCAACGATGTTTGAGGCCGTCGGCGCCAAGAAGGCCGGACTGATCGATCAGCAGGAACTGACCTACATCGAGCAGAATGCCTGCCCGGGCTGCGGCTCCTGTTCCGGCATGTTCACCGCCAATTCGATGAACTGTCTGTGTGAGGTGCTGGGCATCGCTCTGCCGGGCAACGGAACGATTCCGGCAGTCTATTCCGGCCGCATGCAGCTGGCCAAGAAGGCCGGCATGGCCGTCATGCAGATGGTGGAAAAGAACATTCGCCCGCGGGATATCGTCAATGAGCGATCCCTGCGCAATGGACTGGCCTGTGATATGGCGCTGGGCTGCTCCTCCAATACGGTATTGCACCTGCTGGCCATCGCCAAAGAAGCGAAGGTCGAACTGGACCTCAACATCATCAACGAAGTATCACAGGCAACACCGAACCTGTGTAAGCTGGCACCGGCCGGACCGGATCACATCGTCGATCTCTATCGGGCCGGCGGCGTACAGGCCGTGATGAAGGAACTGCAGAAAAAAGGACTCATCGACGATTCGCTGATGACCGTGACGGGAAAGAGCGTCAAAGAGAATCTGGAGACGGTCAAGAACCTCGATCACCGCATCATCAAGGACATCGATGCGCCGAATTCGCCGACCGGCGGCATTGCGGTCCTCTTTGGCAACATCGCGCCAAAAGGCTGTGTCGTCAAACGCAGCGCGGTCGATCCGTCCATGTTGAAGCACACCGGTCCTGCCCGTGTCTTTGACAGTGAAGAGGAGGCGATCGATGCGATCTACAACGGCAAGATCGTCAAGGGCGATGTCGTCGTCATCCGCTACGAAGGGCCAAAGGGCGGTCCCGGCATGCGGGAGATGCTCAATCCGACCAGCGCGCTGGCCGGTATGAAACTGGACAAGGATGTGGCCCTGATCACCGACGGACGTTTCTCCGGCGCGACCCGCGGTGCGGCCATCGGGCATGTATCCCCGGAGGCGGCCAGTCAGGGACCGATCGCTGTCATCCGGGAAGGAGAGCTGATCGATATCGACATCAATGCCGGTACGATCGACCTGCGGATCGATGCAGAAGAGATGCAAAGACGTCTGGATGCCTGGCAGCCGCCGCAGCCGAAGGTCAGCGAAGGCTGGCTGGCACGTTATGCGCGTCTGGTATCATCCGCCGATGAAGGCGCCGTATTGAAATGACTACAGAGGGCCAGAGGCCCTCTGTATGTTACAGGAGGAAGTTATGAACGCTCTGTTTACGCGTACCAGTGTGCGCGCTTATCAAAACGATGCATTGAAACCGGAGGAGATCCGCCGGATCCTGCAGGCAGGCTTTTGCGCGCCGAGCGCCCGCAATGCCCGACCGTGGTATTTTATCGTCATACAGGAGAAAGAGAAACTGGCCCAGCTCAGCCGGTTTTCGCCGTATGCCTCCTTTCTGAAAGAGGCGGCGATGGGCATCCTCGTCTGTGGGGATCGCTCCCGCAATCCCAGCCTGGATTACTGTGAGCAGGACTGTGCCGCTGCCACGCAGAACATGATGGTCGAAGCCAATGATCTGGGCATCGGCAGCTGCTGGCTGGGCGGATATCCCAATGAAGAGCGGGTCTTGTTTCTGAAAAAGGCCCTGCAGGTGGAAGAACCGCTGATCCCGCTCTGGATGATCGCTTTTGGTCATCCAAAAGAGCAGCCTTCCGTCAAGGACAAGTGGGAGGAAGACCGGATCCGCTTTGTGTGAGGAGAACGATGAAACAGCAGTGTTCGTGCGGCATTGCTGTTTTTTCAGTTCGCCCGCCATGGGCGGGCTCTAACGGGTGAAAGTCCCGAGTGCGCGTAGGCAACGACGAAGCACATAGCCCAACAGCAAGGATGTCCATCGTGAGGTGGAATCTGGAGGAAGCTGTAGGCAAACCTCTGGCCTGACGGACAGGAACCACATATAAGGCTGGGAAATACGGATAAGGCGGCTGGAAACGCTGAAGTCCAAAAGTTGCTGGAAGTACCAGTAAATGTGGCAGGTACATGGAGGGAAAGAGTCCGCACCTTAAGCGGGGAGGTCTCACAGGCGGTTTCATTAGCCGTAGTAACAACGAACTGTGAGAAGTCAGCAGAGGTCGTTGTAGTGAAGAAGTTCCTGTAATGGGAATGGAGCGAAGGACCAAACAATCAATCAGTTGAAGTACGTTCCACTTCGTAGCCGGAGCAAACGTCTGTCGATGACCTCAAAGGCGGCAAAGGCAAAAGGGGCAGAAAGGAAACAACGCATGGACACAAGTAGTCTCATGGAGCAGATACTGAGCAAAGATAACCTCAATGCGGCATATCTGCAAGTCGTCAGAAACAAAGGAGCGGCAGGCGTAGACGGGATGACCGTAGAGGAGCTTGGCGCATACCTTTCGGAAAACGGCGAAAACATCAGGGAACAGTTGCGGACAAGGAAGTATAAACCGCAGCCGCTCAGACGGGTGGAGATACCCAAACCAGATGGAGGGACAAGAAACCTTGGAGTACCAACGGTAGTTGACCGCTTTGTGCAACAGGCAGTTGCGCAAGTACTCATGCCAATCTTTGAGGAGCAGTTTCACGACCATAGTTATGGATTCAGACCGAATCGGTGTGCACAACAGGCAGTGCTGAAAGCATTAGAAATGATGAATGACGGGCATAGCTGGATAGTGGACATCGACCTGGCAAAGTTCTTCGACACGGTAGACCATGACAAGCTGATGACGATATTCGGTCGGACAATAAAAGACGGAGACGTCATCTCAGTGGTAAGGAAATTTCTGGTCAGCGGAGTGATGATAGACGATGAGTATGAAGATACAATCGTCGGCACACCGCAGGGCGGGAATATATCGCCATTATTAGCGAATATCATGCTCAACGAGTTGGATAAAGAGCTTGAAGCAAGAGGGCTGGATTTCGTGCGCTATGCAGACGATCTAATTATCATGGTAGGAAGTAAGCAGGCGGCGGAGCGGGTAATGAAAAGTGTTACCCGATTTATTGAAGAAAAGCTGGGGCTGAAAGTAAACGCTGAAAAGAGCAAGGTGGACAAGCCCAAAGGTATCAAGTATCTCGGATTTGGATTTTATTTTGACAAACTTGCCAAAGTATACAAAGCCAGACCGCACCCGAAAGCAGTAGCGAAATTCAAAGTACAGATGAAGAAACTGACATGCAGAAGCTGGGGAGTAAGCAACAGCTACAAAGTGCAGAAACTGAACCAGCTTATCCGAGGATGGATAAACTATTTCAAAATCGGGAGCATGAAGGGATTATGTGAGCGTCTGGACAGTAACATACGCTACCGTCTGCGGATGTGTATTTGGAAACACTGGAAAACACC
>JABLTR010071830.1_pt1 | contig 15529 bp, 12 predicted proteins | sample 7160071 | NCBI WGS metagenome assembly JABLTR01 (sample SAMN14651230, study PRJNA627086) | human gut metagenome | isolation source: feces | host: Homo sapiens
CACTCCTGTTAATAATGAGGAAGAAAAAGTCAACAAATTTTATACGGCGATCAACCATTATGCCTTGGAACAGCGTAAAAAAATTGAACATGAAATTGCCGAGTTCAAGTCCAAAGAGCTGGAAGAGGCCGAAAATGAGGTCTTAGCAGAGGCCTACCACCTGATTCAAAAAGAAATGGCTCAGATGCGCGGCGGCATTTCCAGAGAAATGGCAAAAAGGGAAATTGACTGCCGGCGCGGTCTGTTGGAACAGCGCCAGAAGATCACCGATGAGGTTTTTAAGCAGGCAGCGGAGTCACTGCTGCAATATACCCAGACAGACCGCTACCCTGCTCTTTTGCAGAAACTTGCAAAGGAAATTGCCCTGTTTATGCAGAAGAAGGAGTGCGATGCGCTTATTATTTACCTGAAGCCGGGAGATGAAAAATACTGCGATTCTATTGTGCCCCTGTTTTCTGCCCCCTGCTCCTTTGTATCGGACCCGGAAATTCAGCTGGGTGGGCTGCGCGTCTCCTGCGAGGCAAGGAGGCTTGTCGCGGATTCTACCCTCGATGCCTTATTAAAGGACCAGCTTCCCTGGTTTGAGGAGCACTCTCATCTGGCGATTTCTTGAGGAAAGGAGCCAATTCATGAACAAGTCCAACGATGTAATTTACGGAATAAATGGACCCGTTGTCACACTGAAAAATTCCCGCAGCTTTTCCATGATGGAAATGGTTTTTGTGGGGAAGGAACATCTGGTGGGCGAGGTCATCGGGATTACCGAGAATCTGACCACCATCCAGGTCTATGAAGAAACTACCGGGTTATTTCCCGGCGAACCCGTTGAAGGCACTGGAAGCCCAATGAATGTCACTTTGGGCCCCGGTATTCTCGACAATATATTTGACGGCATCGAACGCCCTCTGAAGGCCATTCAGGAGCAGAGCGGCTCCTTCATCTCCCGCGGCAGTAACGTCTCCGCATTGGATCAAAAACGGCTTTGGGCGGTTACGCTGACCGTTCATGAGGGCGACCCCGTAAAGGGCGGCAGCATCTATGCAACACTGCCGGAGACCGCTATTATTGAGCACCGCTGCATGGTGCCGCCGAATCTTTCCGGCACCATCACCAAGGTTATGCCCAATGGACAATATCATGCAGACGACACCATTGCGGAACTCACGGACGAAAAAGGCGCCGTACATTCGCTGACTCTTTGCCAGCGCTGGCCTATTCGAACCCCGCGCCCGGTCGCCAGCCGCCTGCCCACCAATATTCCACTCATTACCGGGCAGCGCGTTATCGATACGCTCTTCCCTATCGGCAAAGGCGGTACCGCTGCAATCCCCGGTGGTTTCGGCACCGGCAAAACGATGACACAGCATCAGCTGGCAAAATGGTGTGACGCCGATATTATCGTTTATGTAGGCTGTGGGGAACGCGGCAATGAAATGAGTCAAGTGCTTGATGAATTTAGCAGCCTGATGGACCCTAAATCCGGGCGCCCCATGACAGACCGTACTGTTTTAATTGCCAATACCAGCAACATGCCGGTAGCGGCCCGTGAAGCCTCCATCTATACCGGCATTACGTTAGCTGAATATTACCGTGACATGGGCTACCATGTCGCTATTATGGCGGACTCTACCTCTCGCTGGGCCGAGGCGCTGCGCGAAATCTCAGGCCGTTTGGAGGAAATGCCTGCTGAAGAGGGGTTCCCCGCCTATCTGCCCAGCCGTCTTTCCGAGTTTTATGAGCGCGCCGGCCTGACCGAAAACCTGAATAACAGCAACGGCTCTGTAACCATCATCGGCGCCGTATCTCCGCAGGGCTCCGATTTTTCCGAGCCCGTTACACAAAACACCAAGCGCTTTACACGCTGCTTCTGGGCGCTGGATAAGGCACTGGCCTATGCCCGCCATTATCCGGCCATCAACTGGACACAGAGCTATAGTGAATATTTTACTGACCTGGACCCCTGGTACACAAAGGAGCTTGGTGAGGACTTCGTCAAGTACCGCAAGCGCATCAGCCGGATTTTGCAGGAAGAAAACCAGCTGATGGAAATTGTCAAGCTGATTGGATCCGATGTTTTGCCCGACGACCAGAAGCTTGTAATTGAGATTGCACGCGTAATCCGTGTCGGATTTCTGCAACAGAACGCCTTCCATAAAGACGACACCTTTGTCCCCCTCCCCAAGCAAAAGCGGATGATGGAGGCCATTCTCTATCTCTATGACAAGGCCAAGCAGCTCGTCGCCGCCAGTGTACCCATCTCCAGTGTAATTGAAACCGGCTTACTGGATAAGCTCGTGAAGATGAAATACGATATTCCAAATGATAACCCCGCGTTATTTGATGCGTATCTCTCTGAAATCGACCAAAAGCTCGCGCAGATCGTTTCTGCATAGGAAAGGAGAGTGAAGTCAAATATTATGTTGCTTGATTATGTTGGCGTAACCGAAATTAATGGCTCCCTGATTGTCATAGACGATGTAGAAAACGCCTCCTTTGAAGAGGTTGTTGAAATCCGTTTAGCAGACGGTTCCATGCGCCAGGGCCGAATTGTAGAAATGGACGGCAAGCGTGCTGTTATTCAGGTATTTGAAGGTACGCGCGGAATCGCCCTCGATAATACCCGCACCCGTCTGACCGGCCACCCTATGGAGCTGGCGCTTTCCCCGGAAATCCTCGGGCGTGTATTTGACGGCGCCGGACGCCCTATCGACGGCTTGGGGGATATCTTCCCCGAAAAGCGGGCCAACATCAACGGCACCCCGATTAATCCTGTTGCCCGTATTTACCCCAAAAACTACATTAATACCGGTATCTCCTCGATTGATACCCTGATGACACTGATTCGCGGCCAAAAGCTGCCCATTTTCTCAGGCTCCGGTATGAAGCACAACGAGCTTGCTGTACAGATTGCCCGTCAGGCGAAAATCAGTGACGAGGGGGAGAAATTTTGCATCATCTTTGCCGCAATGGGTGTTAAAAATGATGTTGCAGAATATTTCCGCCGCTCCTTTGACGAATCCGGCGTCCTACAGCGTGTTGTCATGTTTCTCAACCTGAGCAACGACCCGATCATCGAACGCATATTGACGCCCCGCTGCGCATTGACCGCTGCGGAATATCTGGCCTTTGAGCAGGGGATGCATGTACTGGTAATCATGACGGATATGACCTCCTATGCAGAGGCGTTACGCGAATTTAGCTCCAGCAAGGGTGAAATTCCCGGCCGGAAGGGATATCCGGGCTACCTATACTCCGACCTGGCCTCCCTTTATGAGCGAGCCGGTATGGTAATAGGCAAGCAGGGCTCCGTCACACAAATTCCCATCCTCACCATGCCTAATGACGATGTGACGCATCCCGTCCCGGACCTGACCGGCTACATTACGGAAGGGCAGATCGTACTGGACCGCGCGCTGGATAGCGCCGGTACCTACCCGCCGGTTTCCGTGCTCCCCTCTCTCTCTCGTTTGATGAAGGACGGCATTGGCGAGGGCTACACCCGCACAGACCACTCTGCCCTTTCCAACCAGCTGTTTGCTTCCTATGCACATGTAATCGACGCCCGCTCACTGGCTTCTGTTATTGGTGAAGAGGAGCTTTCCCCCTCCGACAAAAAATATCTCGAATTTGGTAAGCTCTTCGAAAAATATTTTGTCAATCAGGGCTTTAATGAAAACCGCACTATTGACCAAAGCCTAGACTTAGGCTGGAGATTGCTTTCTGTTCTGCCGCGTGAAGAGCTGGATCGTGTTGATGAGGAAACGCTAAACCAATATTATCAACCCTCCGACGGTTCCATTCAGGATATTTCTGTTGAGGAGAAGTGAGAAAGGGGCTTGTGATTGGTTATGAGTGTACAAACAGTCCCCACCAAGGGCAACCTGCTGGCCGCCAAAAAGTCCTTGGCACTTTCCAAAAACGGTTTTGAGCTGCTTGACCGCAAGCGCAATATCTTGATTCGCGAAATGATGGGCCTGATGGGGCGTGCGTCCAATATCCAAAACAAGATTGACGACACCTATGCCCAGGCCTACCAGGCCCTACAAATGGCTAACATTACACTAGGAATCTGTAGCGAGCTTTCAAAAACAGTACCGCTTGACAATAGCCTTAATGTCGCCTACCGTAGCGTTATGGGGGTTGAAATTCCTATGATCTCCATTGGAGAGCCTTCGGATATGCTGGTTCCATACGGCCTCAATTCCACCAATATTATGATGGACAGGGCCTTCCTGAAATTTAATGAGGTAAAGCAGCTGACCGCAGAGCTTGCCGAAGTGGAAAACAGCGTTTATCGTCTAGCAGATGCGATTAAAAAGACGCAAAAACGTGCTAACGCGCTGAAAAATATTATGATTCCACGCTTTGAAGAAACTGTTAAGTTTATTACAGACTCACTTGAGGAAAAAGAACGTGAAGAATTTTCCCGCTTAAAGATTATCAAACGGCAAAAAGAAAAGCTCGGTCAAGCATAAAGGCTCTCTTCAAATCTGTGCCCGTTGGGCACAGATTTTTTTATTGCATAAAGAAGGCCTCCTCCGGCAAAATGCCGAAAGAGGCCTTCCATATTCTATTCGTCAACGAACAACAATATTGACCAGTTTTCCCGGCACTGAAATTTCTTTCACAATGGTCTTACCTGAAATTTCGGCCTGAATTTTCTCCTGAGCCTTGGCAAGCTCCAGCAACCCTTCCTTACTCGTGTCAGCGGGTACGGACACACGCGCGCGAACCTTACCATTTACCTGTACAACAACCTCCACCAGTGCATCTACGCATTTGGCCTCGTCATAAACCGGCCAGGCCTGCTGGCATACCATGCCCTCAAAGTCCTGTTCAGCCCATACCTCTTCCGTCACATGGGGGGCAAACGGGTTCAGCAGCAATGTGAACACCTTCAGTTCATCCCTTGTAATGCTTCCATTTCCGCTGATCTCATTCATCAGGGCCATCAGGGCGGCGATGGCCGTGTTGAATTTCAAGTTTTCAACATCCTCGCCGACCTTCTTTATGGTTTTATGGAAAACGCTTTCCATCTCCGGACGAATACCGGCGCCATCAATCAATAGGTTTTGCAGGTTCCAATACCGTTCGACAAAACGCCGGCATCCCTTTACGCTGGTAGTGCTCCACGGCGCAGCCTTTTCAAAATCACCGATGAACATCTCATACAGCCGAAGTGTATCTGCGCCGAATTCGCGGACTACATCGTCCGGATTTACCACGTTTCCGCGGCTCTTGCTCATCTTCTCGCCGTTTTCGCCGAGAATCATCCCGTGGCTGGTACGTTTAGCGTAAGGCTCGGCAGTGGGCACAACGCCAATGTCATAGAGGAATTTATGCCAGAACCGGCTGTACAACAAATGCAGCGTGGTATGCTCCATCCCGCCGTTATACCAGTCTACCGGAAGCCAGTAATCCATTGCCCTCCGGTCTGCTAAGGCTTCCGTATTATGCGGGTCAATGTAACGCAGAAAATACCAGGAAGAACCTGCCCACTGAGGCATGGTATCCGTTTCACGCTTAGCTGGCCCCCCACAGCAAGGACAGGCGGTGTTCACCCATTCCGTCATATGCGCAAGCGGGGACTCGCCATTGTCCGTCGGTTCATAGCTTTCTACCTCTGGCAGCCGCAACGGCAGCTCACTCTCCGGCAAGGCTACATAGCCGCATTTCTCACACTGTACAATCGGGATAGGTTCTCCCCAATACCGCTGACGGGAGAATACCCAATCGCGCAGCTTATAATTAACCTTTTCGCGGCCAAAGCCCTTTTCCTGCATGTACTCCTTTATTCTGACCTTAGCCTCCTCTACGCTTAGGCCATTCAGGATTCCTGAATTTACCATCGTGCCGGTCGCGCAGTCTGTAAAGGCCTGCTCTTCTACGTTACCGCCCTGTACGACCTCAATAATGGGCAAATCAAACTTTTTGGCAAATTCCCAGTCCCGGGAGTCATGCCCCGGTACCGCCATAATAGCACCTGTACCATAGGAAACCAAAACGTAATCTGAAATAAAAATCGGAATTTCCTTTCCGCCGACAGGGTTGACCGCGCACACACCCTTCAGGCGCACGCCTGTCTTTTCCTTTGCAAGCTCCGTGCGCTCAAATTCGGACTTTTTAGCGGCTTCCTGCTGATAAGCATGTACCTCGTCAAGATTTTGAATCTGCCCGCTCCACTTCTCAATCAGTGGATGCTCGGGAGACATCACCATATAGGTCACACCATAGAGCGTATCCGGCCGTGTGGTAAAGACGGTCAGCTGGTCGCCCGCGGTTGTTCCAAAATCCACTTCCGCACCGGTTGACCGGCCAATCCAGTTTTTTTGCTGCGCCTTAACCCGTTCAGGATAATCTACCAAATCCAGGTCGTCAATCAAGCGCTGGGCATACTCCGTAATTTTCAGCATCCACTGCGATTTAACCTTGTGCACCACTTCGCTGCCGCAGCGCTCACAAACACCGTCGACTACCTCTTCGTTTGCCAGCACACATTTACAGGAGGTGCACCAATTGACTGACATTTCCTTTTTATAGGCCAGCCCATGCTTGAATAATTGCAGAAAAATCCATTGAGTCCATTTATAATACGCCGGGTCGGTAGTATTGATCTCACGGCTCCAGTCAAATGAAATACCGAGCGATTGAATCTGCTGCTTGAAGCGCTCCACATTCTTTTTGGTTACAATGGCGGGGTGAATATGATTTTTAATGGCATAGTTTTCTGTTGGCAGGCCAAAAGCATCCCACCCAATCGGATAAAGCACATTATAACCTTGCAGGCGGCGCTTACGCGCCACAATGTCCAGTGCCGTATAGGGGCGCGGATGCCCAACATGCAGCCCCTGCCCGGAAGGATAGGGAAACTCAATTAACGCGTAAAACTTCGGCTTATCCATGCTCTGCGCCGCATGGAACACGCCGGCCTGCTCCCACCTGTTCTGCCATTTTTTTTCAACGGCGGTGTGGTCATACCTCTCGTATTTCATTCTAGTCGCTCCCATTATTAAAAAATAGTCATTCCACAAGCGGAATCAATTTTCTTTTATAACCTCTGACAGGTCTACGGCTGCTCCATCCTGCCACAGCCGGTCAAGGTCGTAAAACTGGCGGGCCTCCTTTGTAAACACATGAATAACTGCCGAACCGTAATCCAGTAAAATCCAGGAGTTGGAACGGTAGCCCTCAATATGGGACGGCTCCGCACCCTGTTCATTTTTCAGCCGGAACTCGACCTCGTCGGCAAGCGCCTTTACATGCGTCCCCGACGTACCTGTTGCAAGAACAAAATAGTCAGCCAGCGACGATATTTCATCAATTTGAATCAGGCTCAAATCCGCCGCCTTTTTTTCATCTAAAATCTTGATGGCACTGAGCGCCAGCAATTTTGACTCCATAAAAAAACCTTTCCGCCGCCCGAACGGCCTCTGTTTTATTTGTTAAGGGAGAATTTCGGCAGATCTCCCAGCCAACACCAGCTGATTGTAAGCCTGTATTGTATCCGGGTGAATTGGCTGGTTATGCTCTGCCAATTCCCGAATAGTAAAAATCATCCCTTCCACTATCGCGCTGTCCATGCTGATATACGCCTTTTTTCGCAAATCCTCCACGCCCGGAAAATCGCGGTCTGCGGAGATAAAATCTGCCAGAAAGATAACCTTTTCCAGCAGCGTCATATCCGCCCGCCCGGTGGTGTGGTACCTTACCGCGCAAATCAGACCTGCATCCCTTACCTTCAACACTTTTTCAATGTAAGCAGCGCCTAGAATCGCATGCCAGAGCTTTTTCTGCGCACGCTCCAGATCCGTTAATATTATACCAAACCGCTCCATCAATTTCAACTGCTCATCCCCGGGAAGATCCTTCATAATATCATGGAGGATTCCGGCCAAGCGTGCCTGTTCCGGGTCCGCACCATAGCGGCGGGCCAAATGCTCCGCCTCGTGGGATACACAAACCGAATGATAAAAGCGCTTTTCAGACAGAAGCGGCCGCACCGCCGCTTCTGCTTTCTCATAAGTCATCATCTGTTAGCCCTCATATAACCTTTTCTTTTTAATATAGGCTGCTACATCAGGGGAAAGGAGGCCTTCCAGCGATTCTCCAGCCCGTACTCTGCGACGGATTTCCGTAGAGGAAACCGGTAAAAAAGTAATGGGACAAAGCCATACGCTGGCCCCCATCGCTTCAAGACGCTCTTTCTGAGCCTGCATTTTTACAGAGCTGCCTCCCCGCGGCGCCGCGGCAATAGCCGCCATCTTTATAATTTCCGAGGCACGGCGCCAGGAGTCCAGAGTCAAAAACATATCCTCCCCCATTAAAAGGAACAGCCTGTCCCGTGGGTATTTCCTGCGAAGATAGGCCAATGTATCCACCGTATAGCTTTTTCCCCGCCGCCGGATTTCAACTCCGCTGACTGCAAACAAGGGATTCCCCTCCGTCGCCAAACGGCACATTTTCAGCCGCTGCCGCCCCGGCACAAGCTGCTGCGCCCTTTTGTGCGGCGGCACACGAGTGGGAATCAGTAAAACCCGGTCAAGCTCCAGCAACCTGGCAAATTCGCCCGCTACATGCAGGTGCCCCGCATGCAGCGGGTTAAATGTACCGCCCAAGATCCCCAGCTTCATCAAAGGCCTCCCTGAAAAGAAGTATTAAGCCCGGGCTTATTTTTTCACCTTGGGCAGAACAATGGCCGGGTCCTTCTTTTTGGCCCGGTAAAGAACAAACTTCGCCCCGATGACCTGTACAACTTCGGCGCCGGTCTCGCGAGCCAGCTGCTCAGCAGCCTCGCGCGGGCTCAGCGGCGCTGTTTCCAGCACCTTGCCCTTTAACAGCTCCCGGGCCTCTAGGGCGTCATCCGTCTGCTTGACGATATCCGGGCTCATCCCAGACTTTCCGACCATTAAAATTGTATCTGCCTCAACGGCTAACCCGCGCAGAAAGGCGCGTTGTTTACTGCTTAACATCAAATTATTGTCCCTCTCCTCTTTTTCTCAATTCCTCAGCCAGTTTCCGCAGGGCAACCCCCCGGTGGCTGACTGCGTCCTTTTCCGCCCCCGTCAGCTCCGCGAACGTCTTATCTCCCACCAGAAAAACAGGGTCATAACCAAATCCATCCTCACCGCGCGGTTCATGCGCGATCATTCCCTCGCATGTACCGCGTACCATCAACTCGCTGCCGTCCGGGAAAGCACAGCAAACGGCACTGACAAACCGGGCTGTGCGGTCCTTTGCCTGTACGCTGAGCAATTCACCCAGCAGCTTCTCGATTCGCTCCCGGTCAGTCGCATTTTCGCCCGCATAACGGGCGGAATACACTCCCGGCGCGCCGCCAAGGGCGTCCACCTCCAGTCCTGAGTCGTCCGCAACGCTTGGCAGCCCTGTTGCCACACAAGCGGAACGTGCTTTCAATGCGGCGTTCTCCTCAAAGGTAGTGCCGGTTTCCTCCACCTCCGGCAGGTCGGCGGAAACCACATGAATATTCAATGGCTCCAGAATGCGCTGAAGTTCTTTCAGCTTATGTTGATTATGTGTCGCCATCACAAAAGTACGCATTGGTAATCTCTCCTTATTCATCCGGTTCAGTTTCAACGTGCAAAAAGCGCTTCTGCAAACTCGTCCGCGTTAAAGGGCTGTAGGTCGTCGATCTGCTCGCCAACACCAATAAACTTCACCGGAATATCGAGACTCTCCCGTATTGCAAGAACAACACCGCCTTTGGCCGTGCCGTCCAGCTTTGTCAGAACAATTCCCGTCACATCGACAAAGTTCTTGAACTCACGAGCCTGATTGACAGCATTTTGCCCGGTGGCGGCGGCAAGAACCAGCAGCACCTCTTTATCGGCACCGGGAAGTTCACGGTCGATAACACGATTGATCTTTGCCAGCTCATCCATCAGGTTCTTTTTATTGTGAAGCCGTCCCGCCGTGTCGCAGATGACCACATCTGCTCCGCGCGCCTTCGCAGCGGAGATTGAATCAAACACCACGCTTGCGGGGTCGCTCCCCTCCCCCTGCTGAATCAGGTCGCCGCCGCTGCGCTGCGCCCAAACCTCAAGCTGTTCAACAGCAGCGGCCCTAAACGTGTCTGCAGCGGCAATCACCACTTTTTTGCCCTCTTGTTTAAAGCGTGCGGCCAGCTTGCCAATGGTGGTTGTCTTTCCCACTCCGTTGACCCCAATAACCAAAATAATGGACGGCCTGGTGTTCAACTGAAGCGCCTCGCCGCCCCGCAATAAATCTGCGGTAACTTCCTTTAAGAGCCCAAAAATACGCTCGGGATCCTTAACGCCTTCCTGCTTGACCCGCTGGCGGCACTCCTCACAAATGCGCCCAGCGGTAGAAACACCCACATCCCCCATTACCAGGAGCTCCTCCAGCTCCTCAAATAATTCGTCGTCAATCTTGGTAAAGGAGTGCAGCATGCCTTGAATGGAGGCGCTTACATTTTCTCGCGTTTTGCGCAGCCCCTCCTTAATTTTAGAAAAAAAGCCCAAACCGGAACCCTCCTCGTCTTCATCATTCTCCTATTTTCATCTTACCAAACTAGCCGGTAAAAATCCATCATTTCATTCCTAATTTCTGCTCAATTTCACCGGCGCGAAGCTCCAGCAGCTTAGAGACGCCCTCATCCTGCATTGTCACGCCGTAGAGCACGTCTGCCTCCTCCATACTGCCACGCCGGTGAGTAATGACGATAAACTGCGTATTCTGGTTCATCCGGCGTAAATAGGCCGCAAAACGATTGACGTTTACATCATCCAGGGCCGCCTCGATTTCATCCAATACACAAAAGGGCGGCGGGTTGACCTTCATGATGGCAAAATAGAGTGCAATCGCCACCAGCGCCTTCTCACCACCGGAAAGGCTCTCCAGGTTGGTTACAATCTTGCCAGGCGGCTGGACGGCTATATCAATACCGCAGGCAAGGATATTCTCCGGAGCATTCAAGGTCAAATCCGATGTGCCGCCGCCGAAAAGATCCCGGAAGGTATGCCTGAAATTTTCGTTAATCTGCTGAAAGCGTTCCAAAAATAACTCCCGCATCTGGCGGGTCAGGTCAAAAATCAGTTTATTCAGCTCGTCCCGGCTCTTTTCAACATCCTGTACCTGGGCGGATAAGAACGCATAGCGCTCGCTGACCTCCTTATACTCCTCCACCGCCGCTACATTGACGGTACCGAGGCCGCGAATTTTAATTTTAAGCTCATTAAGCCTTTTCTGCGCCGCCGGTATGTCCGCCAGCTTTTCAAAGGTCTCCTCCGCCTCGCGGCGTGTGAGCTCGTACTCCTCCCACAACCGGCTGATAATTTCATCATATTCCTTTTGTAAATTATTGCGCCGCTCCTCCAGGCGGGCCAGTTCATGGCCAATTTTTTCATGGGCGTCTGATTGTTCCTTCTCCTGTGCCCGCAGCTCCGTAGACCGGCGGTCGAACTCCATCCTGCGCTGGTTTAAGCGCTCGATTTCCTCCTTCTGAAGCGTGCCCCTACGGCGAAGGGCAGCGGCTTCATCCATAACCTGATGAATTTTATTCCTCAGCGTGGTAATTTCCGCCTGTGTTTGGTCTATTTCACCATGTAGAGCCGTTACCCGGCCCGCATGGTCAAGCTTACGCCTTTCTATATCCTCGACCGAAGCCACTAACGCATCGCGGTCCTTTTGCAGCGCCACGCTCTGCATTCTACTTTCCTGAATGGCGTGAAGCAAGGCATCCGATTGCTGATTCTGTTCTCCACGGCTGCCGCTGAGCATAGAAAGCTTTTCCTGTAATGCAGCCATTTCCGCTTCGCAGCGCTCGACCTGCTTCTGCACCCCGATGCGCTCTTTCTCTAGTTCCGCATAACGAGCCGCCGCTCCGGCTTCTTCCTTTTCCAGGCTGTCGATTTCCTCCGCCATTTTATCTCGGTCTGCCTGTGTATGCTCCATCGCCGTACTAAGGCGGAACCGTTCTTCCTGCGCGGCGGAAAGCTCGCTCTTCGCCGCCGCTACCTCAGCCTGCGCGGCGGAAAGCTCCTCCTGCGCCGTCTTCTGCTCGCGAAGCGCGTGCTCCAGCCCTTCACGCAGGGAGAGCGCCTGTTTATGCAGTTTTTCTATTTCTACGGCACGGCTGAGCAAACCGGAATTTCGTGCCAGGGAGCCGCCGGTCAGAGAACCGCCCGCATTAACCACCTGACCGTCCAGCGTAACAATGCGGAACCGGTAGCCATAGCGGCGGGCAATCGCTACGGCCGAATCCAAATCCTCGGCGACAACAATCCTGCCCAAAATGGAGTTAAGCACCCCCTGGTATGCAGGCTCGCATTGGCAAAGCGCAGCCGCAATCCCTACAAAACCCGGGCAGCTTTCCAGCCCCTTCTCCTGCAGTACATTTCCCCGCACGGTCGTCAGTGGCAAAAAGGTCGCGCGCCCCTTGTCCTTTTGCTTCAGCAAAAGAATCGCCCGCTTTGCATCCTGCTCCTCACTAACAACAATATTTTGCATAGCAGCGCCCATCGCCGTCTCAACGGCGACCGTATAGGCGCCCGGTACACGGATCAACCTGGACACCGGCCCATGAATCCCTGACAGGACACCATGGCCGGCCTCTTTCATTACGGCCTTGACGCTTTGGGAGAACCCCTCCAGATTGCGCTCCAGTTCCTCCAGCAAGCGGGCTCTGCGCTCTTTTTCATCCGTGTCCAGACGCAGCCTCTCGCTCTTTTGCCGGGCCTCCTCCGCACGCCGGCTGCGGCCGGCTAGGCGCAGCTCGTAGCCCTTGACCGTATTGGTTAACGAGGTAATGCGGGCCTCTGTTTCGTGCAGCAGCTTTTCATAGTCCTTGCAAAGCTTATCAAAGGACTGCCACTGAAGCTTACGCGCTCCCTTGCTTTCTGTAATTGCCCGGCGCCGCAGGGCAATTGCCTCCATGGAGGCGGAAGCCGTTGAAAAAGCCACCTTTAGCTCTGTCAAAGAAGCGCTTTTTTCCGTGGCCTCGCCAGAAAGACGCGAAGCCTCGCCAGAAAGGTTATCCATGCTCCTGCGCAGCTGCTCCAGCTCTTCTTCCAGGCTGGAGCGCTTTTTATCCAGCTCCGCGCGCTCCTGCTCCTTGGCCTTTGCGCCCTCTGTTTTCTGGCGGATCTCCTCTGCCATCTTCTGCTCCGAGGCCGAAGCTTGCACAATTTCATTCTCCAGCCGGGAGATGGTCTCCTGATGGTGGCGAATGTCATTTTCTAAAACAGAGCCCTCGCCGTCCTTGCGCACAGCCTGTTCCTCAAGTTCTGAAATCTCCTTGCGGATTTCATCAATTCGAGCTGAGCAGGCTGTATTCTCTGTAAAGTTACGGTCGATCTCGCCGTCAATTGCCTGCAGTCTTTTCTCAATTTCCGCGGACTGGTTGCGAGCGATCATCATTTTATCATCATGTTCGCGCAGGATTTTTCCCGAGCAATCGAGCGTGTTCAGCCACAGGCCGATTTCAAGCCCTCGTTTTTCCTCGGAAAGCTCCAGATATTGCCGTGCTTTTTCCGCTTGGACCCGCAACGGCTCTACCCGCTGCTCCAACTCGGTCAAAATATCCCGCAGGCGAACCAGATTTTCCTCCGCCTTTGCGAGTTTATTCTCCGACTCCTCCTTGCGGTAACGAAAACGTGAAATCCCGGCGGCTTCCTCAAAAATCTCCCGCCGGTCCTCACTGCGTGCCGCGACAATGCTGTCAATCCTGCCCTGGCCGATGATGGAATAACCATCCCGCCCAAGGCCGGTGTCCATAAAAAGCTCATTGATGTCTTTCAGCCGGACAATATTCTTATTAATGAGATATTCGCTTTCCCCCGAGCGGTAATACCGGCGGGTAATAGCCACCATATCGCCGTCAAAAGCCAGCTGCCGTTCCGCATTGTCAATGGTCAGGGTTACCTCGGCAAACCCCTGCGGCCTGCGAACCGGAGTCCCATTAAAAATAAGTCCCTCCATCTTCAGGCAGCGCAGCGTTTTAACAGATTGCTCCCCCAGTACCCAACGGATTGCATCACAAATATTGCTCTTTCCGCTTCCGTTGGGCCCGACGACGGCGGTGATTCCATCGTCAAAAGTCAGAGCCGTCTTCTCCGGAAAGGTCTTAAAGCCCTGCAGCTCCAACGATTTTAATTTCACGGAATCGCCTCCTTAAGTAAAATACACAAACATTTTTAAAGCTCAATACGATTTTCCGGTATTAGCTCATTCATCTGAAAAATCGGTTCGTAGCCCATCGCCTGCAAATATTGCACATTTGATTTTTTCTGTCCCACCGCTTTCGAGCGTGAGCGAGGATTCACCTGGAACACGACCGGCCCCCGGCGGACAGTGCGCAGAAGCTGATCCATCTGTTTCCGCAGCCGCCAGGATTCGCACAGTTCCCTGAATGCCGGATGCCAGGGGCCGGCCAGCCGGTCCCGCTCCAGCTCAGGCGACGCATGGAGTCCCAAACGAATCACCCTGATCTGCCGTTGTTCAAAAAAGTCCAATAAATCTGCGCATAAATTTACCGCACACTCCAGGCTCATCGGCTCATACATCCCCGCCCGCCAGCGTCGGGCCAGTTCGGTACCCTCCATGACAATTGCCGGATAGATCCGCATTGTCTCCGGCTCCAGCGCCGCCAGCCGTACCGCTGTTTCCCGGCAGCCCGCGGGTGTATCCCCGTCAAGCCCCGTCATCATCTGCAGGCCAAGCGAAAATCCTGCGGCGGATATTCTCTCCGCCGCTTCGGCTACCTGCCGCGCTGTGTGCCCGCGGCCATTTCTCCGCAGCACGCCGTCCTGCATGCTCTGGGCTCCCAACTCAATTGCCGTTACGCCATACTGCTTCAGCAATGCCAATATCTCTGCGTCAACGGCATCCGGGCGGGTCGAGATCCGGATGCCGTTGTAGGCGCCGCTTTGCAGATATGGCTGAACTGCCTGTAAGAGCGCCAGCATATAAGCCCTGGGCACCGCTGTAAAGCTTCCGCCAAAAAAGGCAAATTCCCTCTCTGTTTTTCCATTGGAGCGGGCAGCCATAAGCGCGCCGCTTCCGGCTGCCCCGGCAACCTCCTCGGGAAGAGGGGCCCGCTGTCTGCCCGTGATGCTCCGCTGGTTACAGAAGCTACACTGGTGCGGGCAACCCAGATGCGGGATGAACACCGCTACATTCGCATGCGCCATTATACCGTTAATAGCCCATCAGGGACAGGGCTTCGCGGGCGGCCTGTTGCTCCGCTTCCTTCTTACTACGCCCGCCGCCGCGGCCGATTACATTGGAGTTCAACCGAACCTCTACTGTAAAATGCTTGTCATGGTCCGGCCCTGTCTCTCCAATTAACACATAATGGATATGCTCCTCTGGATTTTGCTGAATAATCTCCTGAAGCGCCGTCTTGTAATCCTTGAACGATTTCTGCGTATGCCCTTTTAAAAGCGGAAGTACAAAACGAAGAATAAACTTCCGGGCCTCCTCCATTCCGCCATCCAGATAGATGGCAGCAATAATTGCCTCAAATGCGTCCGCCAAAATGGAAGAACGGGCC
>JABLTR010011445.1_pt1 | contig 15520 bp, 13 predicted proteins | sample 7160071 | NCBI WGS metagenome assembly JABLTR01 (sample SAMN14651230, study PRJNA627086) | human gut metagenome | isolation source: feces | host: Homo sapiens
GAAATTAAGAATTTTTAAATTTTTTGTTGAGAAGTTGCGGAATTTGTATTAAAATATTACTGCTGATTTTTATGCAATTATATTTTTCATAAAAAGTACATTAAGTAACAAGTACGCGGAAAATACTGCATTTCGCGTGCAAAAATTCCTAGAACAGAGGGGGATAATATGCAAGCTTTAACCTTCAAACGTGGAGTTCACCCCGATGACTGCAAGCGTTTTACAGCCGACAAGCCGATCGAAGTCGTACTCCCCAAAGAGAATTCCGAAATGTTCTATCCTATGTCTCAGCATATCGGAGCTCCCTGTGAGCCCATCGTTGCCGTTGGCGACTATGTTAAGGCAGGACAGAAGATCGCAGAAACAGGTGCTTTTGTATCTTCACCTATTTTCTCAAGCGTTTCGGGAACAGTAAAAGATATCCGTCCCATGCTTACGCCCGGCGGCGCAACAGTTAAGACTATCGTTATCGAAAATGACGGTAAGTTCGAAATGGCAGAGGGTATCGGAAAGGCTCTGGACTATGAGAACATGTCCAATGCCGAAATCTGTGCAGCTATCAAGGCTGCCGGTGTAGTTGGCCTGGGTGGTGCCGGATTCCCTACACATATCAAACTCGCTCCTCCCGCGGACAAAAAGATCGATTACATAATCGTTAATGCCGCAGAGTGCGAACCCTACCTTACATGCGACTACAGAGTTATGCTCGAGCAGCCCGAAAAGATCATCAGAGGTCTTAAGGTAATGCTTAAGCTTCATCCAGGCGCAAAGGGCGTTATCGGTATTGAGAACAATAAGCCCGAAGCAATCAAAGTCCTCAGCGAAATGGTTAAGGATATTCCTAATATCGAAGTTGCAGAACTTCTTATGAAGTACCCTCAGGGTGCTGAGAAACAGATCATTTACGCTATCACAAAGAGAGAAGTTCCTTCAACTACTCCTCCTTCACTTCCTGCAGACGTAGGATGTATCGTTGATAACGTTGCTACAGTTATGGCCATCGGTGATGCTATATTTGAAAGCAAACCCCTTATGGACAGAGTTATAACTGTATCAGGCGGCGCAGCTAAGAACCCCGGCAACTATCAGATGAAGATCGGTATGAAGATCTCTGACCTTATGGATGCCATCGGAGGATTCAAAGAAGAGCCCGCAAAATTCATCGCAGGCGGCCCTATGATGGGACCTTCAATGTACACTCTTGACGTTGCCTCAACAAAGACAACATCTGGTCTCCTTTGCTTCACAAAAGAAGAAGCTTATATCCCGCCGGAAAGAAATTGTATCCGCTGCGGTAAATGCGTAGAACACTGTCCTATGGGACTTATGCCCCTTGAGCTCAATCAGCTTGCCATCAAGGGCCTTGCCGAGGAATTCGGAAACCTTCATGGTATGGATTGTATCGAGTGCGGTTCATGCTCATTCGAGTGTCCCGCAAAGAGACAGCTTGCTCAGTCTATCAGAGCTATGAAGAAGATTGAGGGCGGAAGAAGAGCAGCAGCTGCAGCAGCCGCAAAGGCAGCAGCTGAGAAAAAATAATAAGGGGGATTAGTAAAATGAGTAGTTCAATCATAGTATCAGGTACCCCTCATGTCCGTTCAAAAGAGTCAATTCAGAGCATCATGCGTGATGTTGTTATAGCTCTTATACCGGCATCAGTAATGGGTATATACTATTTTGGTATTAAAGCTTTAATGCTTATCGCAATTTCCATCATCTCCGCTGTAGTATTCGAGTGGGGATATGAAAAGATTCTTAAGAAGCCCATAACAGTAAACGATTTTTCAGCTGTACTTACAGGACTTCTTCTTGCACTCAACCTTCCCGCAACAGCGTCTTGGTGGGTGCCTGTCGTAGGTGCATTCGTTGCCATCGTACTTGGCAAACAGTTCTACGGCGGACTTGGACAGAACTTCATCAACCCTGCACTTATCGGACGTGCTTTCCTCGTAGCTGCATATCCTACACAGACAACAGGTTCTGCATTTGCTACAGGCAGGATGGTTGTTGATGCTTCTACATACGCAACACCTCTTGCAGAGCTCAAAGCCGGAACAGCCGTTATCAACGGTGAGGCTATCAAAAATGCTCTTATCGGTAATGTAGGCGGATGTATCGGTGAGACATGTGCCATCGCACTTATCATCGGCGGTATCTACCTTCTTGTAAAACATGTAATCAGCTGGAGGATCCCCGTTGTTTACATCGTAGTTGTATTCATCCTCACATCTATCATGAGAGGATATGGAGTAATGGGCGGTGTATATGAGATCTTCATCGGTGGTCTTATGCTCGGTGCGATCTTCATGGCTACAGATTATGTAACATCACCTATATCTGCAAAGGGACAGATCATCTTTGCAGTTGGATGTGGTCTTCTTACTTCACTTATCCGTGTATACGGCGGATATCCTGAAGGTGTATCATACTCTATCCTTATTATGAACCTTGCAGTTCCTCTTATTGACAGATACACAAGACCTAGAATCTTCGGGGAGGTGAAGGCGAAATGAAACAGATAATCAGACCTATGGTAGTTCTTGGTGTTATATGTATAGTTTGCGGCGGCCTTCTTGGAGTTGTTGAATCTGTTACAAGAGAGCCTATCGCAGTACAGGAAGAAAAAACATCTACAGAGGGTAAGAAAAAAGTATTCCCCGATGCAGAATCATTTGAAGAGATCGAATTAGCTGCTGATGAAGCAAGCAATGATATTTCTATAAAGACAGCAAGCGTTGCAGTTGACGCGTCAGGCGAGACAATCGGATATGTAGTTGAAGTACTTCCCAGCGGATTCGGCGGAGCCATTGACCTTATGGTTGGTGTTGATACTGAAGGCGTTGTTACAGGTATTTCAATCCTCAGCCTTTCAGAATCACCCGGACTTGGTGCCAATGCAAAAGAAGCTTGGTTCCAGGATCAGTTTGTAGGACAGACTTCACCCGTTGCCGTAACAAAGGACGGCGGTACAATCGAAGCTATCACAAGTTCTACAATCACATCAAGAGCCGTATCTAACGGTGTTACAGCCGCCATTGACTGGGCTGTAGATTATGCGGGAGGTGCAAACTGATGAGTAAGGCATTACACGCTATCAAAAACGGTATAATCGATGAAAACCCTACGTTTATCCAGGTTATCGGTACTTGTCCTACACTTGCCGTAACAACAAGCGCTATAAACGGTATCGGAATGGGTCTTTCAACAATGGCCGTTCTTGTATGCTCTAACTTATTTATTTCATTATTAAGAAAAATCATTCCCGATACAGTACGTATACCGTGCTTTATCGTAGTTATCGCCAGCTTCGTAACAATCGTACAGTTACTGCTTCAGGCGTTCCTTCCTTCACTCAACGAGTCACTGGGACTTTATATCCCCCTTATCGTTGTTAACTGTATCATCCTTGGACGTGCCGAAGCATTTGCTTCAAAGAACAGCCCCATCGTTTCATTCTGCGATGGTATCGGTAACGGTCTTGGATTTACAATAGCACTCTGCTTTATCGGTCTTGTGCGTGAGCTTCTTGGTTCAGGAACACTTTTCGGAGTTACAGTACTTCCTGAAGCATTCCCTAAGACACTCATTATGATTATGGCTCCCGGTGCATTCCTTACATACGGAACACTTATGGCCGTATTCCACAGGATAATAGCAAAAATGAAAGCTAAAAAAGCTGCTAAAGAAGCAGCAGCATAAGTGAGGAGGGGAAAGAATGAATTACTTACTGTTTATATTAGCGGCTGTGTTTGTAAACAACTACATCTTATCACAGTTCTTAGGTATCTGCCCCTTCCTTGGAGTTTCAAAGAAGGTTGATACAGCTGCCGGAATGGGTGTTGCCGTTATATTCGTTATGACGCTTGCCTCAGCTGCTACATACTTTATTTATAACTTTATCTTAGTAAAACTTGGCATTGATTATCTTTACAACATTGCCTTCATTCTTGTTATCGCTGCACTCGTTCAGTTCGTTGAGATGTTCATAAAGAAGAGCTCACCTGCACTTTATCAGTCACTTGGTGTGTATCTTCCCCTTATCACAACAAACTGTGCCGTTCTCGGTGTTGCCGTATCAAATATGCAGGCTGGATACAACTTTATCCTTTCAATCCTTAACGGTTTCGGTGGAGCCGTAGGTTTCACAGTATCAATCATCCTTATGGCTGGTATCCGTGAAAGAGTTGAAGGAAACGAGCATCCCAAAGCATTTGAAGGTTTCCCTTTTGCACTTATAACAGCAGGACTTATGTCCATCACATTCCTTGGATTCCAGGGACTTATAAGTGTATCAGAAGTTGTTAAAGCAATGGGATTATAATACGGAGGGGTGACAAAAAATGGATACAAATGCTATTATTTATGCTATGGTCAGCATAGGAGGATTAGGTATCGTTTTTGGTGCTATCCTCGGTTTTGCCAGCAAAATATTTGCGGTTGACGAAGACCCCAGAGTAGGTCAGGTACTTGAGTGCCTTCCCGGAGCAAACTGTGGTGGCTGCGGATATCCCGGATGTGGCGGTCTTGCTACAGCTATCGTAGAAGGAAGAGCTCCTGTTAATGCCTGTGCAGTTGGTGGTGCAAGTGCTGCATCTGCTATCGCAGAGGTTATGGGAGTTGTTGCTGAGGAGAAAGAACCTACTGTTGCATTCGTAAAATGCGGTGGTACTTGCGACAAAGCTCAGAATAAATATGATTATGATGGAATCAGCGACTGTGTAATGGCTGCACAGCTTGCTGGAAAGACTTCAAAGGCTTGTGCATACGGATGTATGGGTCTTGGAAGCTGTGTAAAGGCCTGCCAGTTTGGCGCTATTAAAATTGAAAACGGCGTTGCTGTTGTAGATCCCGATGTATGCGTATCTTGTGGAAAATGTGTATCAACATGTCCTCAGCATATCATCGAACTCGTTCCCAAGAAGAAGAAAGTCAAAGTACAGTGCTCTTCAAAGGATATGGGCAAGGCTGTTATGTCAGTATGTTCAGCTGGATGTATCGGATGCAAGATCTGTGAAAAGACATGTAAGTTCGATGCTATCCATGTAATCGACAACATTGCAGTTATCGATTATGATAAATGTAAGAACTGCGGTATGTGTGCTAACAAGTGTCCTAAGAAAGTTATCACAGGATACAGAGTTGAAGCTCCCAAGCCCGCAGAAGCTCCTGCAGCTGCAGCTGCTGCACCCGCAGCAGAGGCTCCCAAGGCTGAAGCACCCGCAGAGGCTCCTAAAGCTGAAGAAACAAAGACAGAAGAATAAAAATAAGCATTTTTTACAGCGGATACAGCGGTATCCGCTGTTTTTTTAATGCTTTTTTGTGTAAAAGTATGAATTGTGTCTAATGTATATTTTATGATATAATTTCATATATCTATGAAAAAGATAAATATGGAAAGCAGGCCCGCCAGCACATTTGCGCGAAGGGGCCAGGCCCGAAACATAAATTATTATGAAACAACGGCATCTTAGACAGTACCGCTGTTTTTTTTGCCCGACTAAAAGTAAAGGAGACGAGAAATGAAGACATCTATTGAAAAGTTTTTTAAGATCAAGGAAAACAAGTCAACCATACAGACGGAGATATTCTCCGGACTTACGGCCTTTTTTACCATGGTATATCTGCTTTTCCTCGTTCCCAATACGCTGATGGGAGCATTTCCAGAGGCGTTCAACGAGGCAGGGGAAATGGTGGGCAGTTATGTACTGAGAAATGGCCTTACAGCCGATGAGATGCTTGTATCCCTCACCATAGCGGCCTGCATAGCGGCAGCCATATCGACCCTTATAACAGCCCTCAGGACGGAGCTTCCCTTTGCCCAGGGCCCAAGCCTTGCCATAGCCACATTCATTACATATACGGTCTGTGGTGAGATGGGATATACCTATGAGCAGGCTCTTGCAGCGGTATTCATAAGCGGTATAGTGTTCTTTATCCTAACGTTTTTTGGACTTGAGCATAGGATAAGGAAGGCCATACCACATAATATAAAATACGCCGTTACGGCGGGCATAGGACTTTTCATAGCATTTATGGGTATGCAGAAATGTCATATGGTAGTTGCCGACAGCCACCACCTTGTAAAGTTCGTGGAATTTGCTGGATTCTCCGATTATAATACACTGAGCACCATACTCTGCCTTGCGGGACTTGTGCTCATAGCGGTTCTCCATTATAAACACGTTCACGGTGCCATTCTCATCGGTAAGATAGTAGTTATAATCGCAGCCATACCCATTGGACTTTTCCACTATGGAGAAATAAATCTTTTTGCCTATGATTTTGGTGTGATGCTCCCCACGGCCCTTAAGATGGACTTTTCAGGATTTTTGAATAAAGGCGGCACCCTTGGATTCAGCGGAGGGCTCATAGCGGCGGGAGCCATAATAGTGACCCTCTGTATAATGGACGTATTTGAGACCATGAGTACTGTTATCGCCACAGACCATATACTGGAGCATAACGTACATCATGAAAGCACCAACGTAAAAATAAAGAAAACTTTGGAAGCTGACGCCATAGGAACGGTCGTTGGAGCTTCCATGGGAGTGACAACGGTATCCACCTTTGTTGAAAGTACAGCCATGGCTGTGGAAGGCGGAAGAACTGGATTTTCAGGAGTTATAACATCCATACTCTTCATACTTGCCATTTTCGTAGCTCCCCTTGCCTCGGTTATACCGTCGGCTGCCACGGCTACGACCATGATAATGACCGGTGTGTTTATGATGTCCGTAGTAAAACAGATAAATTTCCACGATGTGGAGGAGGGGCTCCCGGCATTTTTCACCATGGCCTTCATACCCCTTACATACAGCCTCATAAACGGTATATTCCTTGGCCTTGTGACCCATACGTTCATCAACGTATTCAGCGGCAAGTGGAGGAAGGTAAGATTAGGCACATATCTTATGACGGTGCTGTTCGTCCTCATATTTGTGTTTATGTGATTTATTTGGTCCCGGAAGATAGTTTCCGGGGCCTGTTTTTATGTCTGAAGGCAGGAAATGATGAAATAATTTAATAATTTATGGTAAAAAATATATAAACTATGGTATTTTCGGCTTTAATGTGATAAAATCAAACGATAAAAGAATAATTTTAAACGGAGGATGAATATGAAAGCCATAATTACAGTATTAGGTACGGATAAAGTTGGTATTATAGCAAAGGTATGTTCTTTTCTTGCTGACCGCGAGATAAACATCCTTGATATATCTCAGACTATCATTCAGGGATATTTGAACATGCTTATGATCGTTGAGATGAACGAGACAGATGACCGTTTCTCAGAAATTGCTGACGGCCTTGAAAAGCTTGGCGAAGAGATCGGCGTAGTTATCAAGATCCAGCATGAGGACATATTCAATTCCATGCACAGAATATAATATAAGGAGGCCTGAAAGATGCTTTCAAGAATGGAGATCGTCGAGACCAATAAGATGATAAAGGAATCAAATCTCGACGTTAGGACTATCACGATGGGCATAAGCCTTCTGGACTGTGCGGACAGTGATTTAAAGGAATTCAATCGCAAGATTTATGATAAGATAACAAAAAAAGCGGAAAAGCTCGTTAAGACAGGAGACGACATTGCGAAACAGTATGGTATCCCCGTAGTAAACAAGAGGATATCCGTAACACCCATAGCCATTGCGGCTGCTGGATGTAATACTGATTCATACGTTTCTGTGGCTGAGACCCTGGACAGGGCCGCAAAGGAAGTTGGAGTAAACTTCATCGGCGGATTTTCAGCCCTTGTACAGAAGGGCTGTGCCCATGGTGATGAGATACTTTTAAGATCCATCCCTGAAGCCCTGGCAGTGACAGAAAGGGTATGTTCTTCCGTTAATATCGGTTCTTCAAGGAACGGTCTCAATATGGATGCTGTAAAGGATATGGGCGAGATCGTCCTTAAAACAGCTGAGCTCACAAAGGACAATGACTGTATCGGCTGTGCTAAGCTCGTTGTATTCTGCAATGCCGTTGAGGACAACCCCTTCATGGCTGGAGCATTCCACGGCGTGGGAGAAAAGGACAGCGTAATAAATGTCGGTGTCAGCGGCCCCGGAGTTGTAAAACGTGCCCTGGAGCAGGTAAGGGGAGCAGACTTTGAGACCCTCTGCGAGACTGTAAAGAGGACAGCATTTAAGATAACAAGGGCAGGACAGCTGGTAGCCCAGGAGGCTTCAAGACGTCTTGACGTTCCCTTCGGAATAATCGACCTTTCACTGGCGCCTACACCTGCCATCGGAGACTCCATTGCAGAGATATTCCAGGAGATGGGTCTTGAGGAGGCCGGAGCACCCGGAACGACGGCAGCCCTTGCAATACTTAATGATAACGTTAAAAAAGGCGGCGTAATGGCGTCATCCTATGTGGGAGGCTTAAGCGGAGCATTCATTCCCGTAAGCGAGGACCACGGCATGATCGAGGCGGCTGAAAAGGGTGCCCTTACCCTTGAGAAACTTGAGGCCATGACATGTGTATGTTCAGTTGGTCTGGATATGATAGCCATACCCGGAAGCACATCAGCATCTACCATATCGGGCATAATAGCTGATGAGGCAGCCATCGGAATGATAAACAATAAGACAACAGCAGCCAGAGTAATACCGGTCATCGGCAAAGAAGTAGGAGACAGAGTGGAATTTGGCGGACTCCTTGGATATGCGCCCATCATACCGGTCAACAAATATTCATGTGAAAAATTTATCGCCAGAGGCGGAAGGATACCTTCACCTATCCACAGCTTTAAAAATTGATACGGAGATGTTTTTATGATTACGGAAAATCTTAAACCTGAAAGGGTATTTTACTATTTTGAGAAGATTTCCGAAATCCCCAGAGGCAGCGGCAATGAAAAGGCAGTAAGTGATTACTGCCTTTCTGTGGCTGAGGAGCTCGGACTTGAGGCGTTCAAGGATGAATATAATAATGTGGTCATAAGGAAAGGTGCCACAAAGGGATATGAGGACCATCCAGGAGTTATAATACAGGGACATCTGGATATGGTATGTGAAAAGGATAAGGATACGGTACACGACTTTAAAAAGGACGGCATAAAGCTCATAAAGGACGGAGACTATCTCAGGGCCGATGGAACTACCCTGGGAGGAGATGACGGCATAGCCGTTGCCATGGGACTGGCCCTTATGGAGGCTGACTATATAGCCCACCCGGCTCTGGAATGTCTGTTAACTACCGACGAGGAAGCCGGAATGGGCGGCGCCACGGGATTTGATGCCTCCGTGCTCAAGGGAACTAGGCTCATAAACATAGATTCCGAGGAAGAGGGCATATTTGTTGTCAGCTGCTGCGGAGGAGCCAAGGTTCATCTTGAGGTGCCCATGGAATGGGAAGAAGTGCCTGAAGGGCTTGTATGTATAAAGCTTAAGGTCAGCGGTCTTTTAGGAGGACATTCGGGAAGCGATATCCACCTTCAGAGGGCCAGTGCCGGAAAACTCATGGGCAGGATGCTCCGACAGGCGGCAAAGACCTTTTATTTCCGTCTGTCAGGAATAAACGGCGGACTTATGGACAATGCTATTACAAGGGAATGTGAGGCTGAACTTTATATACCCAAGGAAGATGTGGAAGAATTTGCTGACATGTGTGGACAGTTTGAACAGGTATTCAATTCAGAGTACAGGGGAAGCGAGAAAAACATCAGGATAAGTGCGGAGCTTGGGGAAAGCGCCGGAAAGGTCATGACTGTAAAGAGGGCTTCCGATGTTATATATGCCCTTAATCTCATACCAAGCGGAGTACAGAGGGTAAGCCTTGAGATGAAAGGCCTTGTGGAGACATCCAATAACCTGGGCATAATAAAGACCACCGATGAAAATGTGGAATTTGTAAGTGCCGTAAGAAGTTCAGTAGCCACCATCAAGTATGACATACTGGAGAAGATGGCCATGATAGCTGAACTCGTTGACGGAAAATTCTTTATAAGATCCCAGTATCCCGGATGGGAATACAGGCCGGAAAGTGCCTTAAGGGATATATGTATCGAGACCTTCAAGGAAATGTACGGAAAGGCACCTGCTGTGGAATCTATACATGCCGGACTTGAATGTGGACTTTTGTCATCAAAGGCGCCTCAGATCGATATGATATCAATAGGACCGGATATGGAAGGCGTCCATACGACGGATGAGAAACTTTCCATACCGTCAGTGGAGAGGACTTGGGAGTTTATCATAGAGGTACTTAAAAAACTGTGATGAACAGTGATCCAGTCAGTCTGTCCACAAAGGATATTTGAAGCGGAGGGGATAATATTGAAACTGCCATGGGACAGAAATTATTTAAAGATATCATTTCATGTGATAGTAACGCTATTAGCCATATATGCGGTATCACTGGTGCTCAAAAATGCACCGGAGGTCATAATGACCATAGAAAAATTTCTGGAATACATGGCCGGTATATTTGCCCCGCTCATAATAGCGGCAATATTTTCCTATATCGTCAGCCCTGCAGTAGATTTACTGCAGGGCTTTTTTGATAAGATGTCGAAAAAAGAGAAGATATGCCGAAGGAATGGAAAAAGGGTATTTAAAAAGAGGACAGCGGGCACTGCGGCACTGTATCTCATAATATTCGGAGGCTTGGCGGTGCTGGCCTTTTTTGTCATAAACGGCATAGGAGCGGCGGACATGGGCTATGTGGAAAGAAAAATACGTTCATCCATAACGGGCTTTATGTATACCCTCAAAAGCCTGAATGTCAGACTTGCGGAAAGCGGCCTGGTAAAAAGCGAGACAGGGATCTATGACGCCGTAACGGGATTTTTGAGAGACACCGCCGATAAGATAACAACAGCCTTTGCCAGCAGGGCATCCCAGGCGGGTAGGTTCGGCCTGGATCTTCTGATAGGGCTCACGGCGGCCTTTTATTTCCTGGCTGAAAGGGATAAGATACTTTACTATGGCAGAGAACTGATAAGGACGTTTATGCCCGTCCATGCCGAGGATATACTTAATTCCCTCTGGGAGGCAGACAGGGTATTTTCGGGATATATAAGCGGACAGATAACGGATGCATTTATAATGGCGGCTCTGGTGAGCGCTGCATTTCTCATAATAGGTATAGATTATCCCCTTATCATAGGAATAGTTTCGGGATTTTCAAACCTCATACCCTATATAGGGGCCATAGCGGCATTTTTCCTTGGGACTGGGGTGGCTCTCATATCGGGCTCACCTGCCAAGGCACTGTATGCGGCGGTGGTCATTATACTTCTTCAGCAGTTGGACAGTGCTGTTATCGTTCCAAAACTTGTGGGAAATAAGGTAAAACTCCACCCGGTGCTGGTAATATTATCCTTATCTGTCTTTGGAAGCATTTTCGGTATATGGGGAATGGTGTTTGCTGTGCCTGTAACTGCCATAATAAAGATCATATTCGCCAGAATCTATAACGCAAAGAAAAATAGATTGTCTAAAAACCTTGAAATTTAGGGACACACAACATATAATAGCAATAGTATCTTTATTGATAAGGAGGTAATAATATGGCTGAAAAAGGACAGGTTACACAGTTAAAGCCTAACGATAAAGCTGTTGTAAGAATGCTCAGAACAGAAGCATGCGCGAAATGCCGTGTATGTATGACGTTCACAAGCAAGGAGATGATCCTTGAAGCATATAATCAGTGCGGAGCCGAAGTTGGAGACTGGGTCGAACTGGAACTCCAGCAGGACGGATTTTTTAATGCTGTAATGATTATGTATGCTTTCCCCTGTGCAGGACTGCTTTTAGGCGTTCTTTTAGGTTATTTCTGGCTTGCAAATATCATTCCCGGATTTAACAGAGAACTTCTCAGTTTTATATGCGGTCTTATAGGTATCCTGATCTGTCATTTTGTTATAAAGAAAAACAACTACAGATGGGAAAATAATAAGAAATACACACCCATAGCTGCAAGGAAGGCTGCTCCTCCCACTGAGCAGGAACTTGAGTACCAGCTCATAGCTAATGGTGCAGGAAGCAAATAAGATTAGAAAGATCAGTAAGTAAGAAAAAAGTATATGTAAAAACGGAAAACTCCCGGGCTGTCAAGCCGGGAGTTTTTATCGTCCCCTTTCATAAGGTTTCCAGTCCTTAATGAAAGGGGATATTTTTATGGTTTTAAAATATAGGTTCGTCATCGGAATTGATGTTCAGATTTGTTATGATGTGGTGAAGATGTATGCTCATGGCGTGTCTTGCACTTATGGCGTCACGTTTTTTAAGAAATTCCATAAGCAGGGCATGGTCCCTTAAAGTATCCTTAGCCAGAAGGTCCTCGGAAGGGAGCTTGCAGCCGTTGAGCTTTATGGCTTCTTTTATGGACTTGTCTATGATAGGCAGGAGCCTCTGAAGAAACTCATTATGGGATGCCTTAACCAGCACCTTATGAAATTCCGTATCCATTTCCGTACGGTCCTTTCCGGCAAGTATGACCTTTTCCACCTCTGCGCCTATGGCAAAAATATTTTCCAGTTCCTCATCGGTGGCCCTTCTGCATACGATGGAGGCTATCTCTGGCTCAAAAAGAAGTCTTGCTTCATACAGGTCCTTAAGATGCACCCTGACCCTTTCCATGCTCTCCAGGCCGATGTCGTTGAGGGAATATATATCGGGGCTTATGAATGTTCCCCTGCCCCTGTATACATCCAGTACTCCCTGGGATGCCAGTATCCTTATGGCCTCTCTGAGGGTGGCACGGCTCACTCCCAGACGGGCGGAAAGTACGTTTTCGTTGGGGAGCTGTTCTCCCGGTGAAAATATTTTATCTTCGGTTATCATCTTGTATATATCATCAGCTGTCTGCTGTACAAGGCTTTTTTTCTTCATCATGGTGCACAACTCCTTTAGTTTATTATAAAAGTTTTTGGGGGCTGTGACAACAGATATTTATTGTCTTTTTATACAACTGAAGGCGGGGTTATTTGTGGAAAAGGGAGATTATCCCGCTGGTTTGGGATAATTAGTCAAAAATCATATTGACAGCGTGTTTTTATTATGATACTTTTAAGTCAGACAAATTAATAATTTGACAGACAAGAGGGGGCGTATATATGATTGAAAAAAGCGTTGTAATGGCTGGTGCCGGTACAATGGGGGCTTCGCTGGCACAGGTATATGCGAAAGCAGGTTACAAAACAGTGGTGTATGATATCGCGGACAATTGTCTAGAGAGGGGCAGACATCTCATAGAGATAAATGAGAAGACACTTGTGGACGAAGATATCATAACAGCAGAGGAGTCGGAAAAAATAATGTCGCTCATAACATTTACGACGGATAAGAGCTGTTTTTCCGACTGCGGCCTTGTGGTGGAGTCCATAGTAGAGAACATGGACATCAAGAAAAATTTCTGGAAAGAAGTGAGCGCACTGGTCCAAGATGACACACTGCTTGCCACCAATACCAGCGGACTGCACATAACAGAGATAGCCGAGGCCGTTAAAGGTCCGGAAAGATTTGTCGGACAGCACTGGCTGAATCCTCCGCATCTCCTTCCTTTGTGCGAGATAGTCGTAGGGGAGAAAACATCGGAAGATACGGTCAAAAAAATGAGACAGCTGGTAAATGAACTTGGCAAATTACCGGTGGTAGTCAAGGACATAAACGGATTTTTAATAAACAGGATACAATTTGCAGTCCTCAGGGAGGCGTTATATCTTGTGGAGACAGGAGCAGCGACGGTGGAGGACATAGACACCGTTATGAAGGCCGGAATGGGGCTCAGGTATGCGGCTTTAGGCCCATTTGGCGTGGCTGATTTCGGAGGACTTGATACATTTGACCACATAAACAGCTATCTTAATGAGTCTCTATGTGATTCGAAGGAGGGAAGTCCTCTTTTAAGGAAAATGGTCGAGGAAGGAAAACTCGGCGTAAAAAGCGGAGAAGGCTTTTATGATTATTCGGGCGATAAGGCTGATAAGGCGGTCGCTCAGAGGGATAAATTATACATAGAACTGGCTAAAACACTTTATTTCAAAAAATGAGGAGGAAAAAACATGCGCAGTGACTTAATGAAAAAGGGAACAGGAAGAATACCCCATCGTGCACTTATGAAGGCAACAGGACTTACAGACGAAGAAATATCAAGACCCATAATCGGCGTAGTAAATTCACAGAACGAATTCATACCTGGACATATCCATCTTGACACCATAGCTGAGGCAGTAAAGGCCGGAATCCGTATGGCAGGAGGAACACCCATCGAATTTCCCGCCATTGGAGTATGCGACGGTATAGCAATGAACCATGACGGTATGCATTTCTCACTTCCCAGCCGTGAGCATATAGCTGACTCCGTTGAGATCATGGCCACAGCCCATCCAGTAGACGGTATCGTATTTATCCCTAACTGTGATAAGATCGTACCCGGTATGCTTATGGCAGCCTTAAGACTTAATGTCCCCGCTATATTCTGCAGCGGCGGCCCCATGCTTCCCGGTAAAGTAAATGGAAAGGCAGTTGCCCTTACGGATGCCTTTGAGGCACCCGGAGCCATCGAAGTAGGCAAACAGGACGAGAAATACGGAAGAGCCATTGAGGATTATTCATGTCCCGGATGCGGAAGCTGTGCAGGTCTTTTCACAGCCAACTCCATGAACTGCCTTACAGAGATACTTGGTATGGCACTTCCCGGAAATGGAACCATACCCGCAGTATATGCAGAGAGGGTAAGACTTGCGAAACATACAGGTATGAAGATCATGGAACTTGTTGAAAGAGACATCAAACCCAGAGATATCGTAACAGATAAATCCATACATAACGGACTTGTATGCGATATGGCCATGGGATGCTCAACAAATACTATCCTTCATCTTCCCGCCATTGCCCATGAAGCAGGCATCAAGGTAGACCTTAAGGATGTAAACAATATCAGTGACGCCATACCTCATCTTGTAAAGATCAACCCTGCCGGAACCCACTTCATCGTAGATATTTACGAAGCTGGCGGACTGAGCGCAGTACTTAAGAGACTTGACAGCTATGGATATATAGACACATCAGTTATGACAGCCACAGGAAAGACCATGGCTGAAAACATAGCAGACACAGTTATCCTCAATGATGACGTTATCCGTACAAAGGAAACAGCATATTCACAGACTGGCGGACTTGCAGTCCTCTGGGGAAATATCTGCCCTGACGGTGCCGTTGTCAAGAGAGGAGCCGTACTTCCCAACATGCTCGTACATGAAGGCCCCGCAAAATGCTTTGACAGCGAGGAAGAATGTATCGAAGGCCTTTTAGCAGGAAAGGTTGTTGACGGAGACGTTGTAGTAGTACGTTATGAAGGACCTAAGGGAGGCCCCGGAATGAGAGAGATGCTTTCACCCACAGCTACCCTTGCAGGTATGGGACTTGACAGCACATGCGCCCTCATTACAGACGGACGTTTCAGCGGTGTTTCAAGGGGAGCTTCCATCGGACATATTTCACCTGAGGCAGCTTCAGGCGGACTTTTAAGACTTATCAAGGACGGAGATATCATCTCCATCGATATC